>Ga0210384_10003010_pt1 | contig 19944 bp, 10 predicted proteins | sample IncBWH2MmetaG_FD_160574 | JGI IMG/M metagenome (GOLD analysis project Ga0210384, IMG submission 160574) | Forest soil microbial communities from Barre Woods Harvard Forest LTER site, Petersham, Massachusetts, United States - Inc-BW-H-2-M | ecosystem: Environmental > Terrestrial > Soil >...
CTCTGGAGCGACGGCGGTCCGGTCTCGATCCACTGGCAGAGCCCGATCGTGGTCGGCGGCCGGGTGTACGTCGCGGACGGCAACAACACCCTCTGGGCCTACGCGCCGGCCGTGCCGTCGACCTGCGCCGCCGACGCGACCACCCTCTGTCTGCAGAACGGGCGCTTCCAGGTGCGCGCCAGCTGGCAGACCGCCGCCGGCGCCGCCGGCGACGGCCAGGCGAGGCCGCTGACCGCGGACACCGGCACGTTCTGGTTCTTCAGCGAAGCCAACCTCGAGGTCGTGGTCAAGGTGCTCGACGGGTGCGGCGCCGGCAACCACTTCTGGGTCTTCGCCGGCGGCCTCACCAACGTCCACGTCGTCCTCACCGTCACCGACACCGCCAACGGCGCGATGCGGTTCTACCAGAACCCCCAGAGCACTCCCTTCGCGCCCCTCCAGGACACCAGCGCGTTCCCCTGCGGCGGCTGAGGCCGGCGCGGGCGAGCTGCCCTCTGGCTGATATCCCTCGGTTGGCAGCCGGCTGGCGTCGGTCCGACGGCGCTCCTGCCTGGCGTGTGCGCGCGGGCCCTCGCGCTTCCTTGTATAATTGTCTTGAAATTGAACAATCCGGAGGAGAACTTCTTGTCGACCGAGACGCCTCGAGACGAGCAGCAAGGACCCACTGTCCGCGAGCTGCACACCCGGCTCCTCTATCCATTCTTCTATCGGGCCGCGGACCCGCCGGCAGCGGCCAACCTCTTGACGACGCTGGTCGCCGGGCCCGGCGCGGCGACGGCGGTCTGGCAGCAGGGTCCCCCCGAAGAGCTCTACCGCCAGGAGCTGCTGAAGAACGTCGCCGCCTTCTTGTTCGCCGAGGACGCCTCGGGCTGCAAGGTGCTCCAGGTCGACGACCGCCACCTCAACGCCTGGTTCAGGAATGGCGTGCAGCTGCACATGGACAAGGGCCGCCGCCTCCTCCACGCGGTCACCTGTCCGGCGATCGAGATCTTCCTTTCTCCGTACGGCGTGGCCGTGCTGGCGATCACACTGGCAGTTGCCGCGGAGAAGCAGCCGACGCGGCGGCTCAGTGAGGATGACGCCAAGGACTTCAACTATTACGGCGCACAGCTGCGCGTCCGCACCATGCCGGTGCTCTCGGTCCCGGTCTCCAGCAAGCGGCCGGCGGCGGCGAGCGCCGTGCTCCCGGCAGCCGACGCGCCGCTGGACCAACGTCTCGGCGTGGCAGGAGGCTCGTTCACCCTCCGCGAGCTGCGAGACTTCCTGCTGCAGCCGCTCGCGCCCGTGGGTGAAGTGCAAGACCAGTTCTCGGTCTACACGGTCCTCCGTCTGGGTGAGGAAGTCACCTTCGACGGCGGCGAGACGCAGCAGCGCCTCGCACCCTTCCTCTCCGGCCTGGCACAGATCGAGGAGCGGCTTCACGCCGGGGCGCCGCGAGGCGAGATCAATGTCCCCAACCTGGTGATGAACTCCAAGCACTGGGCGGCGGTGAGCTTCCTCGCGGCAGCTCACCTGGTCGCCGACCAAGGCGTCCCCTTCGACGAGCAGCGGCTGCCGAACGTCCTGCGCAAGTATTTCATCCCCTATCTCGTGGCGCTGCTGCAACGACTCACCACTCAGCGCATCATCCGCGACGTACAGGGGACCGCCGCCTCACTGGCGCAGACGCCTGGCGACGGCTCCTCGGCCCGCGGCCTCGACGGGCGCATCGCCGATCTGCGGCTCGAGATGATGAGCTTCGCCGTGTGCAGTCACTTCACCGAGGTCAGCAGCCGCGACCAGCCAAACAGGTTCTACGATCTGGCAAGGCGAGGGCTGCGGGTCGGCGAGTCCCTTGGCATTGCCAAGGATGCGCTTGCCGACTTCGGCGCGGCGAACGAGGCGAAGCGTGGTCATGAGATGAACGAGAAGCTGGGCGAGAATATCGCGACCGTTGCCGCTGTCCAGACCAAGCTCGAATGGCTGGAGGTCTTTATCGTCTCCTTCTATGCCGCTGAACTATCGAAGCTGATCGCCGAGGTCGGGCACTTCGATCCCCGGTTCATGGCGATCAGCGTGCCGGTGTGGGCAGTGGTCACGGCCGCCGTCCTCATGCGCATCCTCCGCCCATGGCAGCATACGAAGAGCGCGCTCCATCCGGGTTACCGGCCGCCCGCCATGATCGTCCTGCTGCTGGTCGTAGCCCTCTGCTGGGCGATGTGCGGCTTCTTGTGGCCACGAGCTCCGGCCGAGAGCGCGAACTCCGCGCCGAACGAGCGGCCGGCGGCGGCCGCGGGCGGGCATGCGAGCCCCGCTAATCCGGAATCGCCTCCGCCTGGAAGACCGCCTCTCCGAGGTCGGAGCGCGCCCGCGCGGCGGCCCTGAAGCGCAATCGGTCTCCCGGCTTGACCGCGATCTCCTCGACCAGGGGAACGATGGTCGGCGGCATCAAGGAATCGGAGCCTGAGAAGACGACGCCCGGACCCATCTGCACGATCGAGGTCAGCCGTGCGCAGTTCGCGCGGCCTGCCACGAGCGCCGTCAGCTCCACCTCGCAGCCGAGGTCCGGGCTGACCGGCGCCGAGAAGACCAGGCGCTTCGCGACCCGGCTCTCGGTCACAATCGCCGGGCCGCTGATGCCGCTGAAGAGCGGAATCGCCGCTTTCACTTCGATGTCGCCGAAACGGAAGTTGTAGCGGCCGACCTCCACGACGTTGACGATCTCCTGGGGCAGGAACAGGCCACCCGGCCGCAAGAGCCGCTGCCGGGCGCCGTTGAAGACCGGGATCTGCGGCTCCTCGATCGCCCAGATCGACATCATCTCGCAGAAGACCACGTCGGCTCGGTCCGCCAGTTCGACTTCGCCGGCGTCGGCCACGATCAGCTCGATCCGATCCGCGAACGGCGAGGCCGCGATGTTGGCGGCCGCGGTGCGCGCCATCACGGGATCGATCTCGACGGCGCAGACGTGCCGCGCGTAGGCGGCAGCGAAGATCGAGAAGATGCCGGTGCCGCAGCCCAGCTCGCAGAAGCGCGTCTCGGGAGTCAAGACCTGCCGCAGGGCTTGAAAGATAGGCGCCGTACGCGCCTGATCGGCCACCATCTCGAGGTGATACGACTGCTGGAATTGGCCGAGCTGCTCGGAATAGCGCGGCCGATGGTGATGGATGCGAGTCATGGATTGAAGGCCATGCTCTCCGGTCAGGGCGCCTTCGACGCCGCCTCCAGCAGGGCCTCGCGGACTCGATTCACCAGGCTGCCGAAGGAGGAATCGCGGCGCAGCCCGGCGTGTCGGACCGCGGCCGAGAAAGGCACCGCGAAGCATTTTCCCAGGCGCAGGGGGCGGGGCGATGCGATATAGATACGATCGCCGACGAAGACCGCCTCGTCGATGTCATGAGTGACGAAGACGATGGTCTTCTTGGTGAGCTGCTTGGTCGCGAGCAGGAAGTCCTGCATCTGCCAGCGGGTCTGCAGGTCCAGGGCGCCGAACGGCTCGTCCATCAGCAACACGTCGGGGTCGTTCGCCAGGGCGCGGACGATGGCGACGCGCTGCCGCATGCCACCGGACAGCTGCCGCGGGTAGGCATCCTCGAAACCGGTGAGCTTCGAGATCTCCAGCAGGTCCTCGACCCTCGGGCCATGAGCCTCGCCGTTCTCCCGGCGGCGACGAGGGCCGAAGGCGACGTTCTCCCGCACCGTGAGCCAGGGAAAGAGCGAGTAGTCCTGAAAGACCATGCCAACCTTCTCGGAGGGTCCGTCGATCTCGTGCCCTCGGTAGGTCACTTTGCCCTCGGTCGGCTTGAGCAACCCCGCGAACAGGCGCAGGATGGTGCTCTTGCCGCTGCCGGAGGGCCCGAGGATGACCAGCAGCTCGCCTTCTTCGACCTGGAAATCCGCGCGTTCAATGACCTGCAGCGGACTCCCCCGGTTGGACTCGAAGGCGAGCCGCACGTCATCCATGTTGAGCACCACCCGGTGCAGCCAGGCCTTGACCTCATCGTCGAGATGGGCGCGCGTGATCTCGTACTGTCCAAGGGCGCGATCGCGGACGAAGTTCTCGAACGCCGCCTGCAAGACGCGGCCGAAGGCGGCCAGGTTCCCATACTGCGACCAGTCGGTCTTGTCGACCATGAGGTCGAGCACGTCGCCGGCCAGGGTGACGGGCTCTCCGCGGTAACCCACGATTCGCCGGGTTGCCGCCTCGGCCATGAGGGCGAGTTGAACCTCCACGCTGCGGCGCAGGAACTCGCCGCCCCGGGCCTGCAGCGACGGAGTGTGGAGGATGCGCGGGTGGCCGGTCGTCCAGCCGTTCTCGTTCATGCTCAGGTGCTGCAGCGGAAATCCCGTGAGCCTGCCTATGCCCTCCTCGAGGCCGCGGATGAAGGTCCGCGCTTCGGCCGAGCGGATGCGCAGGCGGCTCTCACCCGAGATGCTGAAGGCGATGGCCACCGAGCAGCGGCCCGGCTCGCACTCCTCGAGCAGGGCGAGGAGCCTCTTGAGCGGCTGCAGGCAGCTCTCGCCCTCTTCCGCGGAGATCCCCGGCTGGTATTCGTCCAACCCTTTGACATAGACCAACTGTCGCCCGCTTCCTTGGCCGTCGCGGACCGTCTCCAGCAGACTTTCCAGCAGGCGCAGGTTCTTGCGGTTTCCCTTCCACGAGTCGGTGCGCAGGTCGATGGTGGAGAAACTCGCCTCTGCGAGGTAGGCGACGAACTCGAGCAGCGTGCGCGACCCCAGGCCATCCTCGCCGATCATCAGGATTGGAACATGCCAGGTCCCGGGATCGATGAAGTAAGACGCCTTCGACAGGAAGTGGTCGCGCAGGTCGCCGGAGTCATCGTCGAGAACCACCACCCTTGGCTCACCGTCGGCGCCGGGGAAGCGCAGGGTGTCGATCAGGGAGAGTGCCTGGGTGCGGATATAGTTGACGATATTCGGATAGCCGGTCTGGTCGCCCTTGAAATCAAAGAGCACCTCGGGGATCACACCCTGCCGCACCAGCGCTTCGAGCTCATGCCCGGCCAGGCCGGTGAGGACGCAGCCCCGCACCCCGGCATCGGCGCGCTCTTGCAGCTCGCGCAACAACGTCAGGCCATGGCGGACGTCGGGGATGCCATCGGCGGCGCCCTCCGGAATACGGAGGTCCACAGTGCAGAAGGTGAGGTGGTGGCGGGCCGAGACCTGCTCGACCACGGTGCGCCAGTCCGCCAGGTTGGTCACCCAGGCATGATCGCCGGAAGCGGGCTGCTCGAGGGCGACGAGGCCCTTCTTGACGAAAAGCCACGAGCTGAGCTCCGCATGGATCTCGGAGTAGATCTCTTCCGGACTCTCGTCTTCGACTGTCAGTAGACGGATGCTCAGCACGTCTCAGCCTTTCCACCTGCAGACCCAGCGCGAGGTTCGCAGCAGCGTGAAGTCGAAGAACACCCCGAGCACGCCGATGGTCAGCATGCCGGCCAGCACACGCCCGGTCTGCAGGTACCGCTGCGAATTGATGATCACGCGCCCGATGCCGTTGGGTGCGGCAACCATCTCCGCCACCGTCAGGTAGGTCCAGGCGATCCCGAACATCACGCGTAAGTGCTCGAAGAACGCCGGCGTCGAGTGCGGTATGATCACGTTCCAGACCAGCTGCCGCTCGCGCAGGCCAAGCGTCAGGCCGGCATCCTTGTAGGCCTGCGGCGTGTCGACGACCGTCTCGGCCACCATGATGGCAAGGTAGAAGAAGGTTCCGATGAAGAGCAGCGCCACCTGCTGCGGTAAGCCGATGCCGAACCAGAGGATCAGAATCGGCACGAAGGATACCGGCGGGATGTACTTGACGAAGGCGAAGAGCGGAGAAGCCACCGCGTGGACCCGCGGGCTGATCCCGAACCAGATGCCGAAGACTGCCGCGGGAATGGCCGCCGCCAGCACCCCGAGCCCGATGCGCATCGAGCTCAGGGCGATGTCGCCGAGGAAGCGGTCGTCCACCAACAGGTGGTAGAGGTCCTGGATGACCGCCAGGGGTCCGGGCAGCAAGAGCAGTCCGCCCGCCTGGCGCGGGCGCATGGCAAATGCCACGAGGCTCCAGGCCGCGAGCAGGACGAGGGCGGTGAGGAGCAGCGGCAGATGATACGTCCGGCGCTTCATGGAGTCATCGACAGGACGATGGCGGAACCGTCGATGACCTTCGGGTCGACCGGGGTCTTGATCAACCCTTCACGGCTCCAGATCTTGTTGGCCCGCGTGACGATCGCGCTGAAGGGGCTGGCCTTCCCCGGTGCGGCACTGAAGAAGGCGTGGTTGTTGGCGAGATCCGAGTAGCGCACGCCGGTCACCATGCGTTCGAACTCGGGCGCGCCGAGGCCCATGCTCCGCGCCATGATCGCGTCGGCCTCTTGCCGGTTGGTCTTCCAGTAATCCAGGCTCCGGAACCACCCGCGGAGGAAGGCCCGGGTGGCTTCCGGGTGGTCGTGGAGGTAGTCGTTGCGCACGGTGAACACATCGACGATCAGGCCCGGCGTATCTCGCGAGGTAATGAGGATCTTCCCATCCGGAAGGGCGGCAGCCCGGGTCAGCCATGGCTCCCACGTTACCGCGGCGTCGACGCTCCCCGACACGAAGGCGGCTCCAGCCTGATCGGCCTCCATCGGCCGCGACTCGACGTCGGAGATCTTCATGCCGGCGTCGTCCAGCAGGGCGAGCAGGAAGAAGTGAGAGGGCAGGCCGGGCGGATAGGCCACGGTCTTGCCGCGCAGGTCCTTGATGGAGCCCAGGCCCTTGCGGACGACGATGCCGTCGCCGCCCATCGAATCGTCGAGTTTGAGCACCACCACCGCGGGCAAGCCCGCGGCAGCGCCATTGGTGAACGAGTCGATGATGTCCACCGATCCGTCCACGTTGCCCGAAGCCATCGCGGCGCGGCGGGCAGGAGTGTCCTCCATCTTCTCGAGCTGGACGTCGAGGCCCTCGAAGAAGCCCTTCTCCTTGGCCAGGTAGATCGGCGCATATCCGACCCAGGTCAGGGTGGCAACCCGGAAGCTCTGTACCTTGCCCGGTCCGCCCGCCGCTTGCCGGCCGCCGCCGCAGGCCGACGCCACGAGCGCCAGGCAGAGCGTGGCGGCGAAGCTCCAAGATGTCTTCCCGATAAATACCATGCGTTGGTCTCCAATCTTCATGCCGTGGCTGCCGTGGAGGATTCTCCGAGGTAGAGCTTCCTGGCGGAGTCGATCGCCAACAGGCTCTGGGTGATTCGCTGCTCGTGCTGCGGCGCCGCCGCCGCCAGCGCGGCGTGCGTCTCGACCAGCCGCTCGAGCAGGCGGTCGAAGAGCGCCGGCAGCGACAGCAAGCCGCATGCCCGCCAGTACGGCCGCTGCGCCACCAGGATCCTCTTGCCGCTCCGGTGCCGCTCGAGATCCGCGGCGGCATAGGAACCAATCACGTTTGTCGCCAGCTGGCGCTGCCAGTCGTGCCAGCTCAGCTCGGCCGCGGTCTCTCCGACGAGAATCGCCGGCAGCGCCGCAGTTCCCGTACCGGCCGGCGATGCCGGAAGCCTGACCGAGGGCGCCAGGAAGACGATGCGGGCGCGGCCCTCCAGACCCGCCCTGGCCAGCAGCTCGGCGGCGTTCTCCGTGCTCTTGTAGAGCACGTAGTCTTCGCCTTCCTCGTACTCTGCCGCCAGCTGGCTTGCCATGCTCTCGGGCCCGAACATCTGGGGCGGCTGCGAGTACACCTGGCGGTAGAGCTTGCACTCCTCGTCGCTCCCGGCCGACAGCCTCCTGGCGGCGATCGGGGCGTCCATGGCACAAAGCAGGTTGCGCAAGATATTGCCCAGGAGGTCGATCTCCTGCTGCGCCTCCCAGAGATGGGCAGCCTCGAAGAAGGGCCTTTCCAGCAGGACGAGACCGACGTGGTCGTGAGCAAGGTCGCGCAGCCAGCGCGAGGGCTGCTTGACGAACGGCAGCGTCAGATCCAGCGCACCGTGCTCCGCGCCCGCGCCGCCACACCACCGCCCCAGGCTCTCGAGGCAGGCGGAGAAATCTCCGGCCGCGAAGAAATTGCCATCGACCCAAGCCCAGAGGTCGCCCAGCGGCAGAACTGGTGCCGGCTCGGCAATCACGAATCCCACCGCCTGGCCGGTCACGCGCGGCAGGCGGTCCAGCAGGCCGCGTGCCTTCGCGATTGGCGTCTCCCCGAGGTCCCAGACCAGGAGCAAGCAGCCGGCGAACTTGCCGACGTACAGGGCATCGGCATCGAGCGCCGCCGCCTCCGCGACGGAGCCAGCCTGCCAGAAGCCCCGTAGGACTCCCAGGTCCTCGAGCGTGGCACGCAACTTCCTGGCTCGCCCGGCGTCCGTCCCGATATAGAGGAGCGAGAAGAAGGGGGCGCGCGGGATGCGCCGGCAAATCTCGTTCACGGAGGTCATCGGTCGTGCAGCCGACTCTGCAGGAAGAGATCGATCACGCTGCGCAAGACTTCCGCGTGCACCGGTTTCTTGAAGAAGCCCAGCGGCGGCTGCGAAGCATAAGGCTCTTGATACTCGAGGTCGGAGCCGGAGAACACCGCGACGCATATCTTCCGCTTCCAGAGATAGTAGTAGAGACTGTCACCGGCGCCAGGATTGTCGACCTCGTCATCTTCGTGATAGAGGATGCCGCGATCGAAGATGACGAGGTCCGGCTTGAACCCGTCGTCGATGAGCTGGATCGCCTTCTCCCGCGAGCGTACGCCGATGCACTGTTCTCCCCAATTATCACGCAGGAACTTCAACCAGACGTCGAGGACCTGCGGGATGTCTTCGAGATAAAGGATCTTGAGCGTCTCTTCAGGCATTGCCTTCCCTCCCTGGGAGTGAACCGGCCTGCTCGCTCAGCGAGAGCGCCAGGTGCACGGTCCGCCCGAGGGCACCGGAGTCGGCAGCAGCCTGAACCTCGAACCAGAGGCGCCCGAGCGGCTCGCCGTCGTCGATGCCGTCGCGCTCGAACGCCCGCATGTAGCTGTGAAAGGTCGGACCGACGAACTGGTACTTGGCGTAGAAGCTGGGCCCCTGCGGCCTCTCCGCCCGCCGCTGCTGCATGTCGATGGCCATGGTGGCAGGGTCTCCGTCGACCAGGGACACCGCCAGGTGCAAGGCGCCATCCTGCGCCGCGGAGTCGATTCGCCATTGTGCGTCGCAAAAGAGATCCTCGAGCCGTTGCCTGGCCGGGACCGCGATGCCGTACTCGTCCCGATCGAGGTCTTGCAGGAGCATGGCGAGAGGCTTCACGGAGCGGTGGCGCGACCTGAAGCGGGGGCGGTACTGCTCGAATTCCTCTTCGATGTCTTGCCTCTCGGAGCCCTCGATCAGGTCCACGGCCTCCAGGTCGCCACCACCGAGGACGCCGCTCAGCGTCGTCCGCAGCAGCTCGCTCTTCGCCGCGATGAGCGGCAGGAGCTGAGGCTGGCGGTCTCTCACGCGGTGGATGAAGTCCCGGAGATCGTGAAACGAGCTCGGGCGAACCTTCGCCCGGGCGTCGCGCTCCAACTGCGCGTACGCTTCCATCTCCTGGCCCCGCACCCCACCGGCGGACAATGCTTGCAGGCGGGCGATGATCTCCTTGAGCACCTTGCCGCAGCGCGCACTCAACATGCCGCAGACGCCGGCAGTCCACCACGTGCTCAACCGGTTCTCGATTCCCTCCCGGTCCGCCAGGAGCAGGCGGCGGACGGTATTGAACAGGCTCTTGACGTCCACGTTGTCCGGGATGCAGAAGGTGTAATCCACGCCGTCGGGGATCGGGATGCGGTGCTCGAAGTTGCGCCACAGCTCAGCCTGGAGATGGTCCGGCGGCACGCGGCGTACGCCCTGGGACGTGGCGTTGAGCAGGTTCACCCGGATCTTGGCGAGGCCGGCCTTCGCCAGGTAGTCGATGCGCACGTCGAGATCACGACGGGCCTCGCGGCCGCCGCAGAGATCGGCGACGATGCGCCGCGCGAAGTAGTGCCCGAAGCCGGATCCGCCGCTCTTGCCGCTCCGCTTGGCGTGCTGCTGGCTGGTCATCGGCTGGGGGACCTTGTTGTTCAGCACCAGCAGGACCGCCGGGTCGATCGGCTTCGCCGAGTTGCTGATCTCGAGCAGCACCTCGTCATGGCGCTGCTCGCTCCTGCGAGCGACGAGCTTCAGCGCGTACACCCGCTGCTCGGAGCTCTTGCCGGCCGTCTGGGTCAGGAATTGCCAGAAGGCCTGGAAGGCGTTCTCGAACAGGACGTTGAGGGCCTCCTCGAGCTGAAAGCTGCCGAGGAACTCCAGGGGCTCGTCGGAGAACACCTGGAAAGAGAGGATGACCGCCGGCCTGTGGCTGCCCTTCACCGCCTGGGCGGCGAGCCCCTGCAAGACCGCCTCGAGATCTTGACACTCACGCTGGATGAGATCGACCACATGCCATGAGTCGCGGGCGTCGGCCCTGAGGAGCGCTTCGGCGTTCTTGCCGATCCGCTGGATCTCGTGCAGCTCGGCCATCGCCGCACCGGAGCTGCCGTTGATCTCGTCGGCGGTCTTGCTTGCCGCGACGCAGATCTTGGCCACGAAGAGCCAGCCCAGCCAGTCGGTGGTAAAGGAACGGATCGGCACCACCTCGCGCTGGATCTCGCTCAGGCCACGCAATCCCTCGAAGAGATCCTTGATGCCCTTGATGGTGGCAACGGCGCCGTCGATCTTCTCGGCTTCGTTGCTCGACGAGGTCTCGCGCAGTGTCTGCAGGACCGCGAGAGGCTTGCCGAGCTCGTTCTTCAGCCGGTGAAGCATGCCGTTCACGAAGCTCTCGACGCCCGGTTGCCGGAGCAGCCCATGGAGGCCCTGGGAATCGAGCACCTGGCCCAGGCTGCGTACGCCATTGTGGACGAAAGTCCTGATATCCTGCTGGTCGGCAACCTCGCCGACCTCGTTCTTGACGTCGGTGGAGGAGTCGTCGACGATCAGCGCGAAGATCCCGCGGAAGCGCGCACCGAGCGCCGGCACCTCGGTGAAAGTGCGGGGCGCGGGGAGCGAGTAGTAGACGTAGAAGAGCTTCGACTGGACGGCATTCCCCAGCCGATCGCGCAGGCCGTAGGTGAAATCCGGCGATCCTGCCTCCGCCGCCGAGAAGAGCTCGTACCAGCCTGGCAGACACCGGGTGTCCCCGAGGCTCCTGAGCAGCTCCGAGGTCGTGTCGACGGCCGAGAGCGGGCGCAGCACGGCCTCGCGATCCATGTACGCCGCACTGGCGACGCCGCCGCTCGCGGACCCGCCGTCGCTGCCGGCGAAGCCGCTTGCCTGCTCGACGCTGCGCACGCTGTCCTGGACCACGGCTTCCAGGCGATCGTGCATCCGGCGATAGTTCTCGACCGGTAGCCGCTCCCGCCCGATCTTCATCAAGTGCAGGACCAGCCCGGCCACTGCCAAGGTCTGGATGGCGTTGGCCTCGTAGAGGCTGCGGACGAAGACGTCGAGCGCCCGGGGTTCGCCGATCCGCGCCAAGAGCTTCATCAAGACCGCAAGCGGCATGGACGGTTCCCAGGGGTCCGGCTCGCCCTCGGCACGAACCAAGACCTGCCCGAAATGCCGGACAGGATCGACGCTTTTCTTCAGGCCGCCCCGCTGCGGCCAGGTGCGGCCGCTCTTCCTGATCTCCTCGTAGCAACCGTGGGCGCCCTGCTTGTTCCAGCTGAACGTGCCCTCCCGCGCATCCGGGCGCTGGTCGCAGATCTGTGTCCGGGCATAGCAGAGGCGCGCCCCCTCGGCATCGCCGAGCACCAGCGGGACGTGCAGCAGGCGGTCGAAGGGGAAGCTTTCCAGGAGGATTGCTTCGCGCTCACTGCTGGGTCTCTCCTCCGGGCGCAGCAGGATTTCCAGGAGACCGTCGAAGAACTCGTCGACCACCTCGGGCCGTAAGCAGCCGAGGCGGAAGTCGTTGCGATCGTCGAGGATGCGGTCCAAGCGGTGCCCCAGCCGGGCGAAGAGAGAATCCATCCCGGTCGAATACCAATTGCGCGCGATCTGGGAGATATCGGTCGAGAGGATCCGGTTCTCTTCGCGGGCCATCGCGTCGGCGACGAACTTCTGCGCATTGCGGAAGAAGGTCGTGGTATACAGGCCGAGGTCCTGCAGGTCGACCTCGAGCTGCTGCTTGACCTCGTCCGCGCTCAGGCCCGCGCCCGTCTGAGTGTCGTCGTAGTCGCGGATCAAGGCCACCAGGCACCGCAGGCGCGAGGTCTGCTTGCCCTGGCCGACGCTGAAATTGACCAACCCGAGGAACGTCGAGAGGGAATGCTTCCCTGACCTGATGTCGTCGTAGGGGGGGATCCGCCTCCCGACCTGCCGGCCGGCGCGGCGGTGCAGAGCGAGGTCCGCTGGCCCGGCGTCGCCGGTTGCAGCCGATGCCGGCCTCCGCTCGGGACTCTCGAGGGGACGGGTGAGCAACGGCTGATACCAGGTGGCCTTGCCCGTGTTCTCCCAGCTGACTTCGGTGTTGCAGACGAGATCCGTCAAGAGCTCGAAGAGCTCGAGCATGAAGAGGTCCTGCTGGCGCAGATCGAACGACGCGAAGTCGATGTCGACGACCTGGCGCTCGGCCAGCACCGGCAGCCATCTCCCGATCTCCGCGAACGGATCCAGCTGCGGGCGTCGCGCCAGCTCGAACACGTTCAAGGCGTCGTCGTCGTCGAAGCGCAGCTTGAGATCTTCGCGGTAGGCTCTCCGGATCTCGTCGAGGACCGGATCGCCCTTCGGCCGGCGGGCCAGGAGAATCCGCAGCACCTCGAAGCGCAGCAGGAACCAGAGCTGTTCCGGTGACCGTGGGTCCGCCGTTCCCGCCTGCCGCAGACCTCGGAACGATGCCGTGAGGTCGCCGAGGAAGCTCCGCCAGAGCCCGGCCTGCCTCCCGGTCTCGGTGTCATAGCGAGACCAGAAGGCGTCTACCGCCGCCGCCACCCAGGCGCTGCCGCGATCGAGACATTCTCCCGCGCTGCCCAGCGTCTGCGCCGTGGCCAGCTTGACCACGTACGACTCGGGCTCGGCGGAACCGGCCGTGGCGGCCGGGATTCCCGGCGCCGGCCCCTCCTCCTTGCCCGCCCGCGCGCCGCCGCCGCGGGGCGCGTCAACCGGCGAGGCCGTCTCGGTGCCGCCGACATAGAGCTTCTCGAGGTAGCGTTCGAGGCGGTCCTCCTCGTCTCCCCGGCGCGACACCTGCTGAAACGACTTGACGCGGAAGCGTTCCGTGGCCTCCGCCGCCTCCAGCTGTTCGATCGGCGACTGGAACGGCTTGATGAGGGAGTAATGGCCACCCTTGATCTTGCCCAGCTCTCGTTCGACGAAGATCGCCTGGAAGAGGTAGAAGGGGAGCTCATATCTTCCTGCCTCTCCCTTTTCCATGCCAGTGGCGCCCGCCGCGCCGCTCCAGGGCTGTTCCGGCGGCAAGGGAATGACCAGCAGGCGGTCGTAGGGGAATGTCTCGCTCTGTACGTTCTCCGGCTTGCTGATCAGGGAGGCGCCGTAGTTGTTGACGAGCTCATACGTGAACAGCGACCAATTGTCGCGCCGTGCGATCCCCCCATCCACGAAGACAGGGTCCTCGCTGCGGCGCTGCATCCGCTGCTCCAGGTCGCCCAGCCTACGGTCATAGAGGAACTGGTTGAGCTGGCCGATGTCTCTCGCCGACTGCGCCTCGTCCAAGGCCCGCAAGTAGTCGCGCACGATGAAGAAGTAGACCTTGGCGAACGCGAGGAGGTCCTCCTGGTCTTCGCGGCGCACCTTCTGCGGCTTGCCCTTGAACCGGACCTCGTCATGGTCCGTCGAGATCACGAAGAGCCCGTTCAGCTTCGGCTCGTTGAGCGAATCGCAGATCTTCACCCGCAGGAAGAAGTTCTGGGGACGCGTCTTGCCCGGCTGCCTTGCCACCTTCGGTCCAGGCTCGTCCCCGGCGGCCTGGGCAGGCGCGCTGGTCTTCTTGACCAGCCCGGCCCGGTCGTCGTCGAAGGAAGAGAAGATCTTCTCTGGGCGGTTCGCCTGTCCCAGAGTCCGCCAGTAGGCATTGATGACCTCGCGGCGTGCGCTGTCCTTGAGGCAGACCACGTCGAAATGCCTGAAGAATGCCTGGTACCCTTCTGCCAGCAAGTCCGCGAGCTTGTGCACCTCCTCCGTCGCCTTCTCCTGGATGGTGAACCCGGGAGGCAGGCTGAGGTCGATCGTCTCGAAGTCGGGAATCACCCAGACGAACGACTGGCTGCTCTCTCCGGCCTTGGGCAGCCTCGGTCCCAGGGCGACGGCCAGGTCGCCCTCGATGCGCTTCTCGCTTCCTGCCGACAGGAAGAGCTTGCGGAAGCTCTCCAGGTCGGCCTGGAGCTTCTCTCCGCACTCCTGCCGCCACTCGTCGGGAGTCTTGTCCTCGGGCCGCTCCTTCTTCCTCTCGCCCCACCAGGTGCCGACCAGCGAATTGCGCTTGCCGGCGAGCCTGTCGAGCTTCTGCCAGTCGGTGTCTGCATCCTCGGCGGCCGCCTCGAGCCCGAGGGCCTCGCGAATCTCTTGCGACTTCGGAAACAGGTCGGCGATATCCTGCCTGCCGGCTGCCGCCGCCGATTGGCCGAAAGGGGTGCCGAGGAAGAAGTGACAGAGGAACGCTCCGAAGAGCGACTTGAAGCTCTCGTCCTGCTCGGTGATCGATTCCCTGCCGCCCTCCTCTGGCAGCAGCAGAGCCATCAGCCAGCGGATCAGCGTGACGTGGCGGAGCAGGATCGACTCGACCGCCGAGTTGCCCGGCGTCAGCGTGTGGATCGTGAAGATCGCCTGCATGGAGGACTGGCAGCCGGCGAGGATCGCGGCAGGTGCCCGGGCGTCGTCGGCGATGTCTTTCAAGTATCCGCGCCGCTCCCCGCGCACGATCAGCGACTTCTCGAGCAGGAAGGCCGGCTTGTGTGTCTCGCTGCCCTGGGCCCTTGCCTTCTCCTCCTTGGTGAACTGGGCGCGGACAGAGATCATCTCCTCGAAAGGGATCGTCCTGCCGGCAGCATCCACCGACTGCGCACTGTCGATCCTGACGTCGCCGAACTTCTCTCCCCAGGGGTAATACGACCAGATGCTGTCCTCGTAGGCGGCCTGCTCCGCTCCCGTGCCCTCTCCCGAGAAGCGGTACAGGGGCTTCGCGAAGTTGAAGCTCTCGGCCAGGTCGCCCTCGATGGGAATGAAGTAGGCGCGATCGGCGGGGAACTGGAGCTGCTCGGAATCGGGCGCCTGGCCGGTGACCGCCGTCAGGAAGTCGGTGATGACGTGATCGCAGAGCTCCTTCAAGCTGGCGATGCTGGGGTTCGCGGGACTGCGGCGAAGCCGCTCGTCGAGCCAGTCGAGGCAGCGTCGATACCAATGCCGATTGAGCAGCGCCAGCTCGAGCGCCGGCGCCTCCGGTGGCCGAGTCTCGGGCTTGTCGGCCGCGATGGTGCCAGCCGCCGCCGCCGGTGCCGGCGCCGGCTGCGGCGGCGAGGTGCGCCGGCGCCGGCCGTCCGACGCCTTGCGCAGTACCGGATCAGCCATCGTGCAGGCTCTTCCACAGGTCAGACGACGTCAGCTCGGTCACATTCGGCAGCCAGTCCTTGCCGGTGGCGGACAGCTTCGAATCTTCGTCGGACCCTTCGATATGGGTCAGGTTGGTCCAGATGGTCTGTGCCCGGTAGTATCCCCAGATCGATCCTCGCTCGGGACGGATCCTGATGAGGTCATCGATCGGGAATAGCGCCTCGTAGGATTCCTCCTCGCCGGTGATGATCTCCTTGGCAACGACGAGACGTCCTTTCCAGCGTTCTTCCGTTCGGGTTAGCGGCAGCCCTGCAGTGGCGCCGAAGGGCTCGTTGCACCAAAGCTCGATGACGGTGCTATCACCGCTGACCCTGCCCAGTCGGTACTTCTCGGTGGTGGCCGCAACCAGGCGGCGCAGCAGGTCGCGAAGGCTGGCACCGTGGAGCTCCTCGAATTCGCTCCCATCGTTCTTGTAGAAGCAGTTGCGGATGATCAAGAAGAAACCCATAAGCCTGTTCACGCTGCAGCTGCCCGTACCCACGTCGATCTGCGCAAGATTCTGCAACACCTTCCGGTCCTCCTGAGTCAGGCCGCCCTGGAACCGACCCAGGACCAAGCCGGCAATGCTCTTGATGAGCCGGATAGCGTCCCGCTGTCCTCCCTCCGACGCCCAGCTGTCGCTCCAGCGGTGGAAGACCGACATTTCAGCCTTGCCGCTGCCGCGAAGCCTGGTGGTGTACTCCTCGAGCAGCCCGATGCGGGAGCCCAGCTCGACCTTGTCGTCGAGGACCTTCTGAACCTGGCGATCCCGGCTCTTGAGGACCGCTTCCGCACCGAAGACATAGTGGTTCTCGGCAAGAGCCAAGGCGCAGTTGAAGGTCAAGAAGGAGGTCAGGATCTTCGGGAAGGGGCTGCGCCGATCTTCCTGCTGGAGGCGCGGAACCAGGTGGACAAGGACGGGTTGGCTGTGCTTTTCGCGCGCGTATGACGCCGCCTTCTCGCGCTCTTCCTCGCGCTGCATGATGGTCTCGAAGACCTTGTCCCGCACCTGCTCGGTCTGCTCCCACAGGTCGGCGAGATCCGAGTTGGACTCCAGATAGCCGTCGATCTCGTGATGGATCAGCGCGCGCACGCGGTTCATGTTCAAATAAGCGGCCAAGGCAGGGTGGAGCGGCAACCGGGTGAATGGCCAGGAGAAGCGGATATTCTCGACCGCCGCCTTGCTTCTCCTGGTCTCGAGGGTCGGATAGTAGGACCTCCACCCCGGGCTGTTCGCGTGCAGCCGGAAGCGGTCGATCCTGTGGCGCAGCCTCTCCGGGCTCTCAAAGATGGCTTCGAGGAAGCTCCCGGCATCATGGAGCGCGCTGTAGTCTTCGGCCGTGAAGGCCTCGCTGGTGGGGTCGCCCAGCTCTTGGTGCAGCCGGCGCAGCTGGTCGAGACCACGATAGAGCTCGACGAGCGTCTCGAGGCCGCGCAAGCTCCGTTCCGGATCGCCGAGCACGCCGGGGGCGAGGGCCGCGTGACCATCGCGGCTCTCCAGCAGACGGTAGAGCCGGCGTCCACGCACCCGGAATCCGAGCTCGCCCCTGAACTCCCTGGGGACGATCCTGTCGCGAAAGTGTTCTTCGGTCAGCAGCCCGCTCGAGGAGCCGCCCTTTGCGAAGATCTTGCAGGCGCTCTTGATGCAAGCCCTGAGCTGCTGCAGGCCGTCGTTCTCGTCCCAGGGGATCTCGGTGAGGACCTCCTGGAGCTCCGAATCGATTCGGACTTCGGCACAACCCTGGTGCTGCCTGCCGCTCTCGAGGACCTGGAATTCGACGACCTTGGCGATGACGCCCGCGTTGCGCAGCGCCTGGTAGGTCGGGAAGATGATGATGCGGCGATGGTCGGCGAAGGTGAAGCCGACGCCCTGGCGGCGATAGGGATCGTCCTGGTAGAGGTGCCGCAGGCAGGAGTCGAGGATGGGGACTTCGACATCGGCGTCCAGCCGCTTCGAGGCGTCAAGATAAGTCTCGGAGAATGGGAACTGGAAGAAAACGAGGCTGTTGCGCTTTGCGACCTTCTCGAAGAACTCGTCTTCCAGCAACGGGGCGACTTCGAGGCCCTTGCTCTGCACATAGTCGATACCGCGAATCAGCAAGGCCTCCGGAGGGTCCTTGAACAAGGCTGTCCATTCCTGATCCACCTCGAGCTCGACGCTGCTGAAATCGACCTTCTTCAGTCGTAGGCCACGCAGGTCGCAGCACAGTCTCATCCAGTCGATCTCGTATCCCCCGGCTTCGCCGAAGAGCAGGTAGACGCCTGCTTGATCGCTGCTTGCCAGCCGGTCCGCGCGCGCCAGCAGCGCGACCAGCGCATCGTCTCTGCCGAACCATATTGGCAGGGTATCCGGGGTGTCGGGCAGGGTTACGGTGCAGAAGGAGAGTTGGCGTCGAACGGAGCTCTGAATATCGTTGACCAGCTCCAGGAAACGCATCTGGCCTGCCGCCGCATGAAGGATCTGGCTCTTGTAGATCCGCTTCACGCCCTGGGCTTCGAGCTCGGGAGACTGCTCGTACAATCGCTCCACGGATTTGTCCTGTTCGCTGACCAGGCAGAACTCCAGGCGCTCGCCCTTGCGTCGCCGGTCGAGGCACCAGTTGACCATCTCCCTGCCGGCCCGCTCGTCGGCCACTTCATCGGCTTCCCGCAAGGGCATCTTGAGGTCGAGCGTGGCGTAGACGAGCGCCCCGTCAGCCAGGAGACCGTTGACGAGGTCCTTGAACGCCTCCGCCGACCGGCAGGTATGGACGGAGAGCTCGAACTGCCCGGTCTGGCTCAGCGGCCACTCGCGGAGGCTCGCCGCCAAGGCCTCCAGCTTGGCGGACCACTCCACCTGGTCCTCAGCGACGACCAGGTGGAGGGAAGGCTTGACAAAGGACGCGGCGGCTCCATTCGTCATTGCGTTCTGGATTCCTCGGACGGTCGGCCCGTCAGCTCCGCCGACGCTGCCCATACTTTGTGAGGTGCGCGACCGCTATTCTAACGAGCGCGCGACTAGGTGTCAACGCAAGCCATTAAGCTATCCATGTGGATAATGGGCAATAGCCAATTTTGCGTATTTATATATAGCGATCTATCCGGCCTACTCGTCGTCTCGGGCGAATGAGGCATCCCGATCGTCTGAAGGGTGTCCCGGCGACGTGCCAGATGGGCACCCCGGCTGGGGCGGGCGCGGAAGCGGTGGCAGCAGGAGCCGCGAGAGGGAGACGCCCTCTCGCGGCAAGCAGCTTACGTAGCAGGACCGGCGCGGCCGGTGGGATCAGCGCCTGCCCACGGCGCCGGCGGCGCGGTGGGCGGCGACGTGGTCGACCTCGCGGCGCTGGCTGAGCAGGGCAGCCGCATGGTCGCCGAGAGCGGCCTTCAGCTGCTTGTCCTCGGCGGCCGAGGCGCGGGTGCCGGGCCTCCTGGCCGAGAGGCGATGTTCATCAGCTCGGCGCGGATCTCCGTCGCCGAGTAGTCGCGACACCAGCGCCTTCGCCTGCGGCGGCTGACGCCGCCGTCAGCGACGACCGCCACGGGTCGAGCCGCTGGCTGCTACTAGCAGTCGCCGACGCGGTGCGCCGTCACGTGCTGCGCCGTCGTGTGATCGCCGGTCTTGGTGTGGACGATGAAGTGGAAGGTCTGTTCATAGCTGTCGCCGCCGTAGGTGTAGTCGGCGCTGCCCGAGCCGGTGGGGCATTCGTAGGTCCAGGCGACCCGGTCGCTGGTGGCGCTGAGGATGGTGGTCGTGCAGCGCTTGTCCTTCTGCTGGGCCTGCGTCATCGCCTCGGAGTCCTTGACGTCTTCCGGCTTGATGCACCGCGAGGTGACCGGGGCCTTCTCGGTTCCCGCCTTTCCCTGGACGTCCACGGTGGTGCTCATCTCCCACTTCCCCGGATGGACGTTGACGCCGGCGGCGAGGGCGGCGGAGGCGGTGGCGAGGGAGGCTGCCAAGCAGAGCAGAGCAGCCATCGCAAGCGTGGAGAGGGTCGGCAGAGTGGTGCGGCTGGTGATCATGGTGATCTCCTGGCAGGCGCTGGCGCGCGGCGCGAGCGGTAGGGGGACACCGACCGGGGGCAGCCCCGGTCCAGCGCCCGAGCTGGACTGTCGGCAGTAGCGCTAGGACACCTGCAGCCCCACCATACCACCTGCCGAAGGCATGTGGATGATCTCGGCGCGGATCTCCATCGCCGAGTCGTCGCGGGCCTCCCCTTCACCTGCGGCGGCCCAGGCAAGGCAAAGCTGCCGCTCAGATGCCGGGAATGCGATCCTCCCGGCAACGAATTCTCTTCAACGGGAACCGGCTGCCGCTCGCTGTGCGCTGCCGTGATCGAGCCCGCGGCGCTGGCTGAGCAGCTCGGCCGCACGGTCGAACTGACCGAGGGCGGAGCTGAGCTGCTTGTCGCCCTGGCTGGACACGCGGTGCCAGGCTTCGCGGC
>Ga0210384_10003011_pt1 | contig 19944 bp, 25 predicted proteins | sample IncBWH2MmetaG_FD_160574 | JGI IMG/M metagenome (GOLD analysis project Ga0210384, IMG submission 160574) | Forest soil microbial communities from Barre Woods Harvard Forest LTER site, Petersham, Massachusetts, United States - Inc-BW-H-2-M | ecosystem: Environmental > Terrestrial > Soil >...
GGGAACTGCCCCCTTCCCCTGCAACCCCATCCCCAAAATCAACCCAACCCAAACGGCGAGGGCACAACTTTGAAACCGGACATTTCACTTGCTACAAAAACCGGACATTTTAACTTGCTACCGACAGTCGACTGATCATCCGTCCAGTAAGCGTCCTGAGATGTGATTTAATCGAAATATGTTCGCTCGGAGAATTCGAGTGGAGTTCGAGAAAGACGGAGTACGCCAACCGTGCCTGGTGAAGTGGATCGATAGCTTCAGTATGCGGAATTTCACGAATGCGAGCGTATTCGACGACACTCTTCCGGTCTCAGACGGAGTTATGGAAATCGGAGCGAGAGTACCGCTTGCAGAATTACGGACGGCCATGCAGGAGTGGTTCGCGGCAAAGGGTTACCTGCCAGCACGTTCTGCTGTAATACTTAGCGAACATTGAACACCGCGAACTTCTGTCTTTTCGCCCCAGCAAAAAAGGCTCCAGCCTTGGCCGGAGCCCTTCGCACCGAACTCGACGTACTACAGCGGACGGACGTTCTCCGCCTGCAGCCCCTTTGGACCCTTCGTCACCTGAAACTCCACGCTCTGACCTTCCTGCAAACTACGGAAACCGTTGGCCTGAATCGCAGAGAAGTGTACGAATACATCCTCGCCACTCTGGCGACTAATGAATCCATACCCCTTGGCATCGTTAAACCACTTTACTGTTCCTTGTTCCATATGCTGTTCAAATACCTTTCGGTGAATTTATTTACGCTGAAAGCGAGTCGGAGGGTACTGCAGGGCAGGTACCAGCTTAAAAGCGGAACTGCTCACAACCGATTCTGATCAAACGCGTGCACACGTTACCAGATTGCCCAACTTTTCGTCCAGAAAATTCCATGCCCCCGGAACCCGCGGCAACCCGAAGGCACGAGCCGAGAGCCTCACTTCTCATAGTGCAAGACAGAAAAAACGTCGTGCGGTTTCAGTTTGTCGCGACCATGTAGAAAGTCCAGTTCCACGACGAATGCCAGGCCCGCGATTTCGCCCCCCAGCGAACTCGCCAGCTTCGCCGTAGCTTCCGCCGTGCCTCCTGTAGCGAGCAGGTCATCGACAATCAGCACCCGCTGTCCCCTCTGAATTGCGTCCTTATGAATCTCCAAGACATTACTACCGTACTCGAGATCGTATTCCACCCGCGTAGTTGGAGCAGGCAGTTTACCCGGCTTTCTCACCGGCACGAATCCCGCATTAAGCCGATAAGCCAGCGCCGGACCAAAGATGAACCCGCGGGCTTCCATGCCAAGAATAAGGTCGATGTCCTTGCCGATGTAGCGCTCGGCGAGCAAGTCAATTAGGGTGGCGTAACCGGACTTGTCTTTCAGGAGTGTCGTGATGTCATAGAACAATATCCCTTTCTTGGGAAAATCCGGAACCTCCCGGATGAGCTTCTTCAAATGGTCGGAATTCAAACCCGACTTGGACATTACCACGCTCCTTCGATACGAAAGACGTTCAGGCCCTGGCTGGGGGGAACTTCGCTTTCTTCGACCAAATCGACCCGAGCCGCTCGCGGCCCCTGCTGCAGGCGCTGCCGCAATCCAGACAGTTGATCGGTTGTTCCCTGAGCAAAAACCTCGACGGCACCATCAGTGTTGTTGCGAACCCACCCGGCAATCCCCAGGATGTGCGCCTCGCGCTCCACAAACCAGCGAAAGCCGACTCCTTGCACCCGTCCGTGCACAAGAAAACGAAGGGCTCGAAGCGACTTCTCCGCGGTTGCCATGATCTGAGATTTGCGATTGGAGTTTCAGGTGCCGACCGTTCCTGCGATTGTCCTCGAATCAACTACCTGCTTCAATTACGCACGGGACAGGTAGGTACCCTCGGCGGTATCTACCTTGATCTTCTCGCCCTCGTTGATGAAGGGTGGAACCTGGACGATTAATCCGGTTTCGGTCTTTGCCGGTTTCGTCACGCTTGATGCCGTCGCACTCTTCAATCCCGGCTCGGTCTCTACGACCGTGAGTTCGACCGTTTGCGGCAATTCGATGCCAACAGCCTTCCCATCAAAAAACTCAACCTTAATTTGGAGGTTGGGCGTCAGATATTCAACGGCATCGCCCAAGGTATCGCGCCTCAGATGGGTCTGCTCGAAATTCTCGGTATTCATGAAGTAGTAATCGTCCCCATCGTTGTAGAGGTATTCCATGTTGACTTCGTCAACGGTAATTTTCTCGATGGGATCCGGAGAGCGGAAACGGTGCTCGAACATGGCGCCAGTACGCAGGTTGCGAAGCTTGGCCTGGATGAAGGCTCGGAGGTTGCCCGGCGTCCTGTGCTCTACGCTAAAGACTGAGTGCAGGTCATTGTTGTGCTTAATAATCATGCCGGGGCGGAGTTGGGTGGCGGGAATCGACATGCGACTGACTGTCTCCTTGAGAAATGGCGATCATGGGGCCGGGCGAATCGGGGACGAGCCACTTGTTCGTCCGGCACGGGGATCAAACTACTTAGTTTACACGGACTTGGCGCTACTTCAAAGTCATCCTCGATCCAGTCAGGATTCCACGGTAGGGCGCATCCCTATCAGAATAGAATAGAGTGCTGTCTTGGAATTTTAGATCTGCTAACCGAAAGGTGGTCTTTATGAAAGTAGGAAGATACGAGAGTTCGGATAAGAGCAGCGTGGGTACCGCAGTCACGTTTCTGATGATCGGGGTCGGTGCCGGCGCCTTGATTGCATTGCTCATCGCGCCAAAGTCCGGCAAGCAGATGCGCAAAGACCTCCGCCGGAAATACGACGATGCCCGAGAGACTCTGCAGGACTGGTCGGAAGAAGCCGTGGATCGCGTGAACGACGCTGTCGATCGCAGCGCCGAGTGGGCTGAGGAGTTGCGCCAGACGGCGCGTGAAAAAACAGCCCCGATTGCAAAAGCGATCAAACGAGATTAGCGGAAAGAATCAAGGCGCACTGGGTTTCGAGTCTCGCCAGCCTTCTCTTAGTGGAAGATCCCTGAGAAAAATCCTTTGACTCGGCCAAAAAATCCACGGTGTGCCTGCCTCGCTTGTGCCTGCTCGGGGTTTTGTACCGGAGTAGCGGCTGACGGAACCGGAGCGGCTGGATTTGAGTTAGGTGCCGCAGTCGGCTGATTCGGCGGCATATTCGAAGCAGTCTGTGAAGCAGGCTTAGGTCGATCCGTGCCGCGAAAGACGAGGGGCGCTTCGATCTGCACATGTATGTCTGCTGGCTTCGAGGGCGGCACCGGCACAGTCTCTGTTTTGGCTACTGCCAGGTTCACCTGCGAGCCTGGAGGACTGGATACCGCCGGGCGTGAGGAACTGGGCAAAGGCGGAAGCATCGGATCCAATGCCGCGCGGGCCGTCGGTGCCGAAGAGGATGGCAAGTGCACGTTCGACGGTAAGTTCGCGTCCGAAACCGGTGTCGTTGTCGGCGTAGCCGAGGCGCGCATCACTGCTGGCGGCGGCGCAGCACACCCGCAATCGAAAGGTACGTCATTGCTAACTCGATCGATTCTTCCTTCGTGAAAAACCAGTTGCTCTGTAGGCTTCACCTGATAGCTACGATCGCCCAGCAGTTCCGAGACCATTAACGAGGCAGTGTTGCCAAGTAATGCGCGAATGCAAGTGTCCCCATGAGGGTTCGCGCTGATGGCGTAATTAAAATCACCCGGCCCCGATAGCAGAATCCGGAAATCTGGCGTCAGCACAGCATCGGAAGCAGCGTCCAGGTGATAGTGAGTCTCGAGCGTCCCTGTGCTCATGCCAAACATCAGCTCTTGGCCATTCTTTGAAGCAGTGACCGAGACCGTACTGCCGGGACACACGTGCAATTCCCCGCCCCGAGCGATATGCAAGACCGCTGTCTCGGTACTCGCCGTCACCGACGACCCGGAGCCAATGCGGCTCCCGGCCACTACCGCTGAGCCAGCCAAATGAGCGCTCACTGGCACAACGGCCGGCTGGGTTGCTGCCGAGAGAGTCGGAATCGTTGCCGGTTGTAGTGGAGGCTGCGGTGCCTGCGCCTTGGGCTCGTCGGGCGGTTTCAGGCGGATCGTCAGCCGATTGCCTGCGCCATCCCAGGTGTAAGGATGAGCCTCGACGAGGTCCACCATCACTCGCGTGACTGGAGGCGATTCCTGGTACTGGTCAACGTGGACTTCCGTAAACTGGTCACCTTTCCCCACAAGAAACCTTTGCTTCACTGCCACGTTCGAGTTCGGCAGGTCAATCACCAACCGGGGTGGATTCGTCAGTGTCTGCAACGCAGGAGGAACCGGTCTGCTCGTGACAATCTCGATGGCGGGCCCGGTCTTGTCGTGAACGATTTTTACGTTCTTTACCGCGGCCGGCGCTTGAGCCGGCGGGGGCGCAGCCGCTGCCGGAACCGCTGGCCTCGTTGTGGCCGCAGCCGGTGGGACGGGACTCTGTGGGGCCTGACTTGCTGGAATCTGCGGCGGCGGCGGTGTGCGGGGCACGGCGGGAATTGGAACTTGTGCCGGAGCCGGAGTCGTTTCCTCAGCCTGCTTGGCCGCCGCAGCGCGCCTTGCGATGTCTTCCTGAATGACCTGTCGATATGCCGAGGACGGACGCGGCTGACTTTGAGGTTCTTGCGAAGAATCTGAATTCTGCGCCAGTAAACTTCCGCTCAGCACAGACAAGCCTGCGCCCAGTAACAGCTGCCCCGCTCGTTTTGACCAATATTGCGGCAAAGTAAATTACTCCGCCCACAGCTCAAAGCGGTGGGCCAACGATAACACTTAAGACCATAGTCGAGAAAGCACGGGGGGAATTCGTGGCTTTCGCGGGATCAGGACTCAGACAGGAATTCGTATTCGTCAATGACAGCAGCCACGGCAACTTTTCCATTGCCTGCGCCGTCGTCTAGCCGAACTACCGTGCCCTTGCATCTCACGCGGATACTTTCGGTCAAGGTAATCTCAGCCGGGAGAGTCAGCGTGAACTCAATCGGAGAACCTTTTGCAATCGGGGAATCCACGTAAAAGGAAATGCCCCTTGCGCTCACGTCGCGAGTTTGCGCTGATTTTTCCTGGGTTCCATTATCGGCGTAGGTCACAGCTACTGGCAAGCGCAGCGCGAACCGCCGCGTCGCCCGCTTTTCCTGCTGGGCCTCAGCCATGTATTGCCCTCCGAAAAATCGTAGTCAAGGATGGCTTGGGGATTCTTTGGTGTCAAGACCACTAATAGGGGATACGACCTCAAGGGGTACAAAAAGAACCCTCCTGATATCAATTACTTCCCCGGCTCACGGGAAATCGGGCGCCGAAAGCCCATTTGGACGTATCGCCTGGAACGGGCATAAACTGGTTAAAGATTTGGTTCCATGATCTTCGTTCTCGACAATTACGACTCGTTTACCTACAACTTGGTGCAGTACCTCGGGGAGCTGGGTGCTGAGGTTGAAGTGCGCCGCAACGACCAGGTCACGGTTTCTGACGTTGCACTGCTCCACCCCGAGCGAATCGTCATCTCACCGGGGCCCTGCACGCCAAGCGACGCGGGAATCAGCGTCGAACTGGTCCGTCACTTTGCCGGCAAGGTTCCGGTCCTGGGCGTGTGCCTTGGCCATCAGGCGATTGGAGAGGCCTTCGGAGGCAAAATCGTCCGAGCCAGAAATCTCATGCATGGGAAAACCAGTCGCGTCCAACACGATGGCAAAACCATATTCGGTGGCCTGACGTCGCCGATGACCGCAACTCGTTACCACTCGCTCGTTGTGTCGGAGGATGGATTGCCGGAGGAACTCGAGATCAGCGCCAACGCTATCGATCGCGATGGCGAGCGTGTGATCATGGGCCTGCGTCATCGAAGGTTTCGCGTCGAGGGCGTGCAGTTCCATCCCGAAAGCGTGCTAACGGATCAGGGCAAGAAACTGGTCGAGAACTTCTTGGCTCTATAAGACTGTCCTTTCGACCTCAATTCCTCAGCGGCTCGCTTGAGACGCCTTGTTTCAACCAATCAACTAGAGACCTTGCCTCGCAATTTCGACCGCCCGTAGAACCGCCTCCGCCTTGTTGAGTGTCTCTTGAAATTCTTTGGCTGGATCCGAATCGGCCACAATGCCGGCACCCGCTTGCAGGTAGGCTCGTTTCCCCTTCATAAACATGGTGCGTATCGCAATACAAGAATCTAAATTACCGGCAAAATCTGCGTAGAGAACCGAGCCGCCGTAGACGCCTCGGCGCGTAGGTTCGAGCTCTTCAATGATCTGCATGGCGCGCACCTTGGGCGCTCCGCTTAGCGTGCCCGCAGGAAAACAGGCTGCCAGCGCGTCAATCGCGTCCAGGCCAGGTCGCAACTTGCCTTCTAGCGCAGATACCAAATGCATCACATGTGAATAGCGTTCGACGTACATCAGATCGCGAACCTTCACGGATCCATATTCACTCACCCGGCCAAGATCGTTTCGGCCAAGGTCAACCAGCATTACGTGTTCGGCTCGCTCTTTCTCATCGTTCCGCATTTGCTCTTCGAGCCGACAATCTTCCTCTTCGTCCTTGCCTCGCGGATGGGTTCCTGCGATCGGCCGGTACTCCAGTTTCCGGCCAGTCACTCGCACCAGCATCTCGGGCGAGGATCCTAGAACGTGCATATCCCCCATGCGCAGAAAATACATGTAAGGGGAAGGGTTCACCATGCGAAGGGCGCGGTAGAGGTTAAACGGGGAGACATCGGGCTGAAAGTCGAGCCGCTGCGATAGAACCACCTGAAAGATGTCGCCAGCGCCGATGTATTCCTTGGCCCGCTCCACGCTTTTCATGAAGCGCTCCCGACCAGTTCCCGAGTGCACCTTCATGTTGCCGTGTTTTGCTGTCGTCTTCTCCCGGCCCAGCCGCAGGCCGGCTAGCTGCCTCTCAATGATTCCAAGATCCTTTACTGCACGCTGATAGGCGCGCTTTGGGCTTTCAATCGAAACATCGGCATTGGCAATGATGTGGATCTGGCGGCGCAAATGATCGAAAGCGAGCAGGCGATCGAAGAACATCAAGAGACAATCAGGAACCGATACATCGTTTTTGGCATGTTCTCCGATCTTCTCCAACTGACGCACCGCATCATAGGCAAAATAGCCAACGGCACCCGCTGTGAAGGGAGGGAGGCCCGGAAGGGAAGCAGGGCGGTGTTCCCGCAGCAATGCCTTCAAAGTTTCGAACACGTCCCCGGTTTTCCGCTCTCTTTTTTTCCCACGTTCAATGGTGATCTGGTCGCCATGGGTCCAGACCTGCATATACGGTCGCGCACCCAGGAACGTATAACGCCCGATCTGCTCGCCCCTTTCCACGGATTCCAGTAGAAAAGAGTGTGGTTCTTTCCCCGCGACCGCAAGGAAAGCCGATACCGGCGTGAGCAGGTCTGCGGTCACCGTCTTGACCACCGGGACCAAAGTCGCTTCGCGCGCCAGGCGCGAGAATTGCTCGTAATCAGGCTGCAGCATGGGGTCTTGTTTTCGGAACAGCTACCAAACTACCGTCGAGAGACTCTCGATTATAGGGGAAGCTCGGCATTGTATAGATGCTCTGCCCGGCCCCGCAGTCGCCAGATTGCACCTCGGTCACTATTGGAACCAGCGAAACAATTGACGCGGACCGGGCAGCATCGGAAGATTACCTTCAGCTGAAAGCCAGCGGAACGGAGAGCATGCAGGTCAAGTTCTGGGGAGTCCGTGGGTCAACCCCCACTCCTCAAGCCGGAAACTTGCGCTACGGAGGCAACACCTCTTGTGTCGAAGTCCGCTTCGGCAACAATCTCTTTGTCTTCGATTGCGGCACTGGCTTCCGGAGCTTGGGGCAGCAGCTTGAGAGCGAATCAAACGGAAAACCGATTTCAGCCCACATCTTCGTCTCTCACTTTCATTGGGATCACATCCAGGGGATCCCATTCTTTCGGCCGCTTTACGAAAACAGCCAGAATCAGTTCTCTTTTTACTCCTCCCGTAGAACCCGAAGCCTTCAACGTGTTATGGAAGAGCAAATGGCTTCCCCGTATTTCCCTGTTAATACGAGCGAAATGAAAGCTCAGAGAAACTTCTATGACATGGAGGAAGGTGAAACGAGATTGGCCGATGTGACGATGCGTGCATTGTGGCTGAATCATCCGCAGGGCTGCATGGGCTTTCGCCTCGAGACTCGAGATGGCATCTTGGTCTACGCCACAGACAACGAACCGGGCGATGAATTGTTCGACCGGAATGTCCGCAAGTTGGCGGAGGGGGCCAACGTGCTGATCTACGATTCCCAGTATCTGCCAGGCGAGTACGAGGCTCGCCGCAGAGGCTGGGGACATAGCCATTGGCGGGAAGCGATCAACGTTGTAATGGAAAGCGGTGCCCAGGAACTCGTGTTGTTCCATCATGATCCCGATCACGACGACAGCGTGATTGACGGCGTCGTCCAGGAGGCTCGCAACTACTACCCTCGGGTGCGCGCTGCCGCGGAGGGCATGGAACTCCAGATTTCTCGATAGGTGCGTAAGAATCCGCTAATTACCCTTCGGTTAACCTCTTGCTTGCCACGCTGCCCGGCCGCCCAATATACTGCTCGATTTGTGCGCGCCCTGGTAATTCGCGGGCTGGCATCTAATACCTAGCAATCATTTCTGGAGATTCGAATGAAAACCGCCGCGATGGAACAGGAAACGAACCCTTGGGAGTCGCAGGCTGCCCGATTTGATCTGGCCGCCCACAAGCTGAATCTCGATGAGGGATTGTGGAAGGTTCTGCGCTACCCCACCCGCGAGATCATCCTGCATATTCCGGTGCAGATGGACGATGGTCATCTTGAGGTCTTTACTGGTTTCCGCGTACAGCATTCCATTGCGCGCGGACCCGCCAAGGGAGGCATTCGCTATGCCCCTGACGTCACATTGGACGAGGTTCGTGCCCTCGCCAGCTGGATGACATGGAAGTGTGCCGTCGTAAACATCCCCTTCGGTGGCGCCAAGGGCGGCGTGATTTGCGACCCGCACCGTATGTCGATGGGCGAACTGGAGCGAATGACTCGGCGCTACACGGCGGAGCTCGTCGAATTCATTGGCCCCGAAAAGGACGTGCCCGCTCCGGATGTCAACACAAACGAACAGATCATGGCGTGGATGATGGATACATATTCCATGCATATGCGGCAGACGGTCACGGCTGTAGTGACCGGCAAGCCGATCAACATCGGCGGCTCGCGGGGCCGTCGGGAAGCCACTGGCCGTGGTGTTCTCATCGTTTGTGATCAAGCTATCAAGAAGTTGGGGCTGAGCCGCGAAGGCAGCCGGGTCATCGTTCAAGGCTTCGGAAATGTCGGGTCCAACGCGGCACGCCTGATGGCAGCCGCCGGGTACAAAATTATCGGCCTTGATGAAGTGGGCGGCGGTCTCTACAACAAGAACGGCATCGACGTCGAGGCGCTGTGGGACTTTCGCCAGAAGAATGGGACGATTCAGGGATTTCCCGGGGCCGAGAAGTATCCTGCCGGGGAATTGTTGACCGTCGACTGCGAAATCCTGATTCCAGCGGCTACTGAAAATCAGATTACAAGTCGCAACGTCGATCGCGTCAAATGCAGAATCCTCGCTGAGGGCGCCAACGGCCCAACCACGGCTGCAGCGGACGAAGTCCTGGCGGAAAAGAAAGTCTTCGTCATTCCCGACATTTTGGCGAATGCCGGTGGCGTAACGACCTCATACTTCGAGTGGGTTCAGGATCGGCAAGGCTATTTTTGGAAGGAAGCGCTGGTGAATGAGCAGCTTGAAGGAATCATGGTGTCGGCCTTCGACGATGTCGTGAGATACGCCGAAACACACAGTGTCCATAACCGCATCGCCGCCTACATGCTGGCGATCGATCGCGTCGCCTACACCATCAAGCAGCGCGGAATTTACGCGTAGTTCGGCGGCTGGTCCGTTTCTCAGGCCCTTGCATTCGCGTGCCACCGGTCGCACCAGGGTTGACCTCCGTGCCTTGTACTGGCATCATGGCTGCCCGCGGGCGTGTTGAGGTTTAGCCGTAACCCCGCCACCTACACCGGCTGACCCCAATCCTCTCGCCGTTCTAGCAGACGGGGTTTGTTCCATGCCCCTAACAAAAGCGAGGACTCTCATGAGCCGATTTCGCAGTAGAGTAACTTCTTGGGCCGTAAACTTGGGCTTGGTATTCGCCTTCCTATTGATCCCTGCATTCGCGCGGCCCCAGAGCGGTACTACCGATCAAACCACTACAACGACCACAACAAAAAAGTCGAAAAAAACAAAAAAGAGCGCGGACGACAGTCAGTCCGGCACCTCGGACGCAACCACCGGAAGCACTGCAAAGAAATCGAAGAAGAAATCCGAGAAGGCAACGACCGACGACAGTTCTCCGGCTGCCGCTGACACCACGAAAAAGACGACCAAGAAAAAAGCGGCGACCGATCAATCCGCCGACGCTGGCACCGACTCTGCATCGCCCAAAAAGAGCCACAAGAAGAAGACTGCGGACAGCGCTGCCGCTGGTGGCGAACAAGCCACTAGTGCTGATACGGGTACAACCAAGAAAAGCCGCTCAAAGAAGAGCGGCGAGAACGCCAGTGCCGGCAATTCTGCGACAACGACTCCCGCTGCGGCCCCGGCCGCATCTGCTCCTAGCAAATCGGCGACGAGCAGTCCCGCTAGCGCACCAGCGAGTTCCGCGGCACCCCCGAGTGCTTCCACCTCTGCCAAAAAGACTACGAGTAAGACTGCTTCCGCCGGTGCAGCTTCCGATGGGGAGATCACCTCAGCCAAGTCGAGCGGCAAGGTTTGGGTGAATCTTGACAGTGGCATCTACCACAAGGGCGGCCAGTTTTACGGGAAAACGAAGAACGGCAAATTTATGACGGAAGCGGAAGCCCAGAGCGCTGGCTATAAAGAATCGAAAAAAGACTAAGGAGACGCAATGAAACAAAAACTGATAACACGCACGCTGATCAGTCTGTGCACCTTGTTGCTGTTAGCAGGGCTGGCGGCGGCGGCCCCACAGGCGGCTTCGAACAAGACCGCCCCCCCGACGCCATCCGCGTCCGCGGCTGATCTCGTCGACTTGAATTCGGCCACCAAGGATCAACTGGATGCCCTTCCGGGCATCGGCGAGAAGTACTCGCAGAAAATTATCGACGGGCGGCCGTATAAGGCGAAAACCGACCTGGTGAAGAAGAAAGTCATTCCCCAGGCAACGTACAACAAGATTAAGGACATGGTTATTGCAAAGCAGAAGTAGATGCGATCTGATTTCCAGCGGCGCCGGTGCGAGAAATGAAGGCCGGCGCCGTCTTGTTCTAAATTGTGCGAACCGGGTTGCGAGCTACGAGGAGGTACTATGGGTCTTTTCGACGATCTAGAGAACAAGGCAGCGAGTAGCATGTTGGGCGGCAGTTCCAATCCGCTTGCCACCGGACTGCTACAGATAATCAACAATCAACCAGGCGGACTGCCCGGGTTGCTGCAATCGTTTCACGAAAAGGGACTAGGCGGACTCGCTGCTTCTTGGGTCGGAACCGGACAGAACCTGCCCATCTCCGCCGATCAATTACAGCATGTCCTCGGAAGCGATCAGGTCAAGCAACTGGCGGCAAAGGCGGGCATTTCCCCTGATGCTGCCGGTGCGGCTCTTACCCAGCTGTTGCCCGGTCTTGTCGATCGACTGACGCCGAACGGACAGATGCCTCAACACTCAAATCTTCTGGAAATGGGCATGAGCATACTGCAGTCGTTCGGGAAGACCGGAACCAACGGTTAGTTGTCAGAAGTCACGGCGGTCCGTCTACGGGCCGCCCTTTACCTCCCGGTTTTGCGGGGGAATGGTCGCCGGCGCTCTGTCCTTCTGTTCCATTGCATTCCGGTTACGGCGTGGAGGATAATCATTTCACGCTGTTTTTGTGACTGCCTGCAGACGGCGATCGTGGCCCGGTGAACCTGCCCAACTCCATTACGTTCGTCCGCATACTCTGCATCCCCCTCTTGATTTGGATTCTTTCGACAACTCGCTTGAGCAGTGCGCATGGCGAAAAGGAGTTGCTGGCCTCGGCGCTGTTCATTGGGGCGTCCATCACCGATGGCATTGACGGTTACCTGGCTCGCAAGCGCGGCCAAATCACAACGATGGGGATCCTGCTCGACCCGCTCGCCGATAAGATGCTGATTGCTTCCGCGTACATTTCCCTTGTGCAATTCAATCCCAGCCTGGTACCTGCTTGGGTCGCGGTGATCGTCATCGGTCGCGAGTTCCTGGTGAGCGGGCTCAGGGGCATTGCGGCAAGCGAAGGATTCACGATCGAAGCCAGCGATCTCGGCAAATTCAAAATGGTCGTGCAGATCGTGTCCGTGGTCGCGGTGATCCTGGATCATCGCTGGAAAGAATGGCCACTTTTTAGTGGATATTTCTTCCCCGTGCATTGGATTGCCTGGGTTGCAATCTGGTTCATGGTGTCCTTGTCGCTCATATCCGCGGTTGATTACTTTGTAGCATTCTGGTCCAAGATCGATCGGCAAGTGGTGAGGAGTCGGCGTCGGGCATTCGTGCTCAGCCGGCGAAAGCGCAATGCCGTTCCTACCTCATAGATCGCCGCCCTCTGAAACACAATCGCCGCAGCTCAGCCTGCAACAAGCTGGCGAGTTTTCCGAGGAAGAACGTGCCTGCTTGCTACGCGTAGCGCACGAGGCCATCGAGACTTTGGTGGAAAACCGGCATTTGGACATAGAAGCGCCGAATCCACATTTCCGGGAACCTCGAGGTGTCTTCACAACGATTTATCTGCACCGTGAACTGCGCGGCTGTGTGGGTTATGTTTTTCCGGTGACGAGCCTCTATCGTGCCGTGATCGAAACCGCAAGGGCTGCGGCGTCGCAAGATACACGGTTCCGTCCAGTCGGGGCTGAGGAAACCCGCCATATTCGTATATCCCTTAGCGTCATCTCCCCGCTAAGCCCCGTTCTCCCGGACCAACTGGAAGTCGGACGCCACGGGCTGGTTGTAACTCTAGGAGTTCACCGCGGTCTTTTGCTCCCGCAAGTTCCGATCGAGCACAACTGGGACCGCGTCACCTTCCTCGAACAGACTTGCCGCAAAGCCGGGTTACCCGCAGATGCATGGAGGAATGGAGCCACCCTGGAAGCCTTTACCGCCGAAGTATTCTCCGACCCTGAGAGCTAGAATCGCCCCTCACAGAATTGCGCCTTTTAGCGAGTGCTTGAGACCGAAACTCTCAAGGACGCCAGTGATGATTTTTTGCTTGTCCCATCCCTGAAGGTCCGCATCCAACCGCATGGCACGAGTGGTGGGTCGACGATGGCACAGAGGTAACATTGAATTAAGGCTCGGTTTTGGTCTATTGTGTCAAATTGTCGTTTTTGCTCGGGGAGGATGAGGATGGAACTCGGGATCGTAACAGTGCTTCTGATCGTAGCGGCTTCGTTGATACCGGGAGAGTACCACGTCGTTTTCTTCCGCTGAAACGGACACGAACCCGCCAGCGCCAATCTCAAACAGCGTTCCCGCGGGCCGTCGTTCCCAGGGTACCCGCTTCTCACCGAACTTTCTCAGCATCTCAATCAAGCTTTTTTCGCAAACTAAAAAGGGGAGGCTGTCGCCTCCCCTGAAGAACCCATGACGTCGCCGACTATTGTTGTTCGTCCAACTCGACGCCATCTCCCACATGCACGTCTTCGAGAGCGAAGACGATCATGCCGGTGGAGGTCGTCGGCGTCACGCTAATAATAACCACCTCACCGACAGCGCGTCGGGGCAATTCTCCCACATGGATATTCGGCCCTTTCGTCTTGGTCATCCAGTTGCCCTCGATCGATGGAGGCCGCTTCTGAGTATCTTCCGCGGTAGATGCCCTGAACGAAAGCGAATCAACCGGATCTGCCAGATCTGCCGAATACGAACGGACCGCTCTGAAATAGTCGCCGATCTTGATGCCTTGGTTCGTGCCCAGATTCATGTACACCTTCATCCCGGTGCCCAACTCTGAATCGAAGTCCTTTGCCAGGACTATCCGGCCGCTCGTCTTTCCCGTTTTCGGGACGAACCGATCAAATCGCAAAGGAGGGTGGAACGAAATCGGAGGTTTCTCGGCAAAAGGTACTGCAATGTCGCCAGGATTGATCGGGTCGCAGCTGTATTCGATCTGGGCAACCGCCATCTTGCTACGGGTATCCACGATTCGGACACGTCCAACTTCGCCATAGGGTTGGCCCGTCGCAGCCAGAGTCTTGGCCTGACCGGGGAACACTTCGTATCGGTTCTGATCTTTCATCTCGCGAAGGATCGTGTACTGTGCGCCTGTGTTATAGCCGCCGCCAGCCAAGTACACGATGTCCCCAGTCACAAACTTGGTGGTATTTGGGGTTTGGAGTCCACCAGCCACGAAGTTGGCGTTGGGCAAAAGGGACTTGCTGATAAAGCCTGCGCAGTATAGATCTGCGTACGTTGGCGTCTGGATCCGCTCCACCGGAAAGCTCACTGAGGTAGGCGAGGTCCCCTGTGGACCGTTCGCGTCGCCGTTTGGGGCGTCTTGTGCGACTGCCACCATCGCCGCAAAAATTATTAAAATCCCTATTTTCTTCATCTTACCTCCGTGGCCCGGATCGTCCCGTCGGCCCTGACCCACGACCATTGCAGACACAGGGGTCTCAGCCGGAAGGTAACAAGGGGGTGGGGGTGGGTCAAGGTTACGAGGGTGTCATGGGCCTTCGCTCACTGCTCTCGGAGAAAGTTAATCCGTTGTTGCATCTGGAATTATGCCCCTGTAATATCGCGCCCGACTCGCCTGCGACCTCATGATTTCTGCCCAGAGCACCTATGCGCCCCGGTTACTCCCGCTTCGGATGCCTCGGGTTTGTGTGGCAGTTACGGGCGCTGATCCATCTGAACTCATCGAGAAGGCTGAGGGACTTGCTAGGGATAATTCCTTCCTTGAGTTCAGGTTGGACTATCTTCCCAAGCCTGGCTTGGCACTTCCAAAGATCCGTGCTTTTTTCGAGATGTACCCGCACGCTGTGGTTATCGCTACCTGTCGACGCGCCTCGAATGGCGGGCGATTTCGCGGAAGCATCCCCTCACAATTGGACGTCCTCACCAAGGCCGCAGCTGCAGGTTGTCAGTTGGTCGATCTGGAACTGCAGACGGCAACCAAGTGCAAGCCCGAGCAAATACAGAAGTTACGGACTCGCGCAGCTTTGATCCTCTCGTTCCACGACCACCACGCCACCAAGAAGTTGGACGAGACGCTCGAGAAGATGCAGAAATACCCCGTCGATTTCTACAAGGTCGTGTCGACGGCGACCACGCTCTACGACAACGTCGTGATGATGAAGTTCCTCGAAAAAGAGAGCGATCGCCACTCTCTCGTCGGCCTTTGCATGGGGGAGCAAGGAATCATCAGTCGCGTATTGGGGGTTCGGGCAGGAAGTGCTTTTACGTTTGCAGCGGTAACTCGAGAGGAACAGACGGCTCCAGGCCAGGTAACCGCCCAGGACTTGCGAGGGGTCTACCGCATCGAGCAGGTCGACGTCGCCACCCGAGTTTACGGCGTCGCAGGCGACCCTGTTTCCCATTCGTTATCCCCGATCATCATGAACACAGCGATGCGGCGTGAAAACGTCAACGCCGTCTACCTCGCGCTCCATGCCAAAACACTCAAAGACTTAGTCGCTTGTGTGCGGGACATACCCATTCACGGCCTCAGCATCACCATGCCTTACAAGGAAGCGATCCTGCAGTACCTGGATAACACCGACTCGCACACCACGAAGATCGGGGCCTGTAATACGATAGTCCGGGCACAGGACGGAAAACTTTATGGCTTCAATACCGATACCGCCGGCGTGGTTCGTCCGTTGGAACAGCGGCTTGCGCTGGAAGGTGCGCGGGTTCTGGTTCTTGGAGCCGGAGGTGCCGCGCGGGCTGCCGTATTCGGGCTCAAAGAGCGCGGCTGCGAGATTTTTATCCTAAACCGAAGTGCTGCGCCGGCTCAGAAGTTGGCGCGCCAAGCAAAAGCCCGCACCATCAAACGACAGGATCTCAAGAAGTTGTCGTTCGACGTGATCGTCAACGCTACACCAGTGGGAATGTCGAATACACGCGAGTCTCCGCTCAATGAAAATGAAATCAACGCCAAGTATGTCTTCGACATGGTCTACGATCCGCAAGAGACTCGTTTCCTGAAAGCCGCGAAGGCCAGAGGCGCACAGATCATTCCTGGTATCGAAATGTTTGTTCATCAGGCTGCCCGGCAGTTTGAGATCTGGACAGGCAAGCCTGCTCCTTGGGACGATATGCTGCGTGTGGTTACGATTTCACTTCAAGAGCGAGCCGGGGCTAACCGGTAATACCGAGAGCTAGTTAACGATCTAAACCGCTTCAGCCTCAACGCTTTGCTCATCCGCCTCCCTCGCCAACATTACCGTCTCGAAAATGAGACGAAGAACGTTCCAGTGACTCCAAGTCAAATCGGGATTGGTTTTACTGAAACGAATCAATGCCACGAAGTTGTTGCAATTTTGCATGTGACGGAAGTAATATGCCGATAGGACGCATCAACAAAAAGCGATTCGCGTCCGTTCTCGTCGTAGCTGCCCTTTCTTCCAGATTTAGAGAGTCGGACCCTACTTTTCGCGAATGCAAAAGAGACCGCTTTCCCGTCTCTGTTCAGATTCGGAGAGATCGATATGGCGTGGTACGCATACTGCCTGACTGAACATCAGGCTCTCCCCAATGGTACCCGTGCCCGGCGTCCCTTCCTGCTGGAAGGCATACAGGGTGTGAATGGAGCCCCCGTCCTTAGCTACCCAAGTGGAGACTTCGCTGTGGTCGTTAGCGAATACGACCGCGCGACGCACCAAGTGGATGAGAAAACCGTTCTCGAACACGCTCGCGTGGTAAGCGTCTGCTTCCGCAACGGAACGGTTCTGCCGTTTCGCTTTGGGACCGTTTTCGACAGCGATGACGCCCTTCGCCAAGCCGTTCGCTCGAACCGTCGCACCTTCGGGGTGAGCGTTGAAAAGTTGCGCGGTAAATCGGAGATGCGCCTCAAACTGGTGGTCCGAGACGGATCCCTGCGCGACGCGATGATGAATGTGGAACTGCCTGATACGGTTGGGCGAGAATATCTCGCCAAACTCCGCGAGAAGGCCTCTAAGGAGCGCGAGAGACAAACCAAAGCCAGAGCCCTTTCAGTGCAGGTGCATAAGCTCTTCAACCCCCTCGAAGAGGAAGTAAGCTGCAAAAAGGTGGCCTCAGACGGCATGCTTATCGATATCGCCCATCTCATCGATTCGAAATCGGTCGAAAAATACCAAAACCGGTATTCCATGGCGGCCAAGCAACTGAAGAACTGCGAGCTTCTGATCAGCGGGCCGTGGCCTCCCTACCATTTCTTGCCGGGCAAGCTGCGCACGGTGGCCGGCAACAGCTAAGTTCCATACCTCGCGCAAAACCCCGCCCGCGTTGGGCGGGTTTTTCTTTTCAATTCCAGCCGTCGAAAGCAGTGGACTGCAACGTATGTGCAGCATTCTGCACTTACCGATAAAACCGTTCCAATCCCGGTTTAGAAGCTGGCGACGTCCTGACCACGCGTTAACTCGCTTGCCAGCAAACAGTTAGAGTGACGAAGATCACAATCGGGTGTGACCAGTTTCCTTTGGCTCGGCAAGTGCATAAATCCTGTACAACAAAAGAGGCCGCAAACAGCAACATGACCTTCACCACAACTCATAGTTCTCGACAACTCCCGATATCTCGCTCTGCCCGTCAGAGCGACACCTTGCAAAGTCTTCCCTGACTTCCCGCCTTTCTGCCTCTTTGAATAGTGGCCCCAGGAATGGGGCCGCTTTTTTTGCGACCCGATCGAGCCTTGTAAAAATGTCGCTTTCCCGGTGCAGACACTGTTTGTCTCCTGTATGCTTTTCAACGTCCACAAAAACTCAGTCTCGTGGAGGGCACTATGAGGGACATCTATCTGGTGCTGCGGGAGAAAGAACTCGAGGTTGTTCGTGTGCGTCAGGAAATTGATGCGCTGCGTGCGATCATTCCACTTCTCGCCGATGACGACGAAGACCCGCCCGCCACTCCGATTTACCCCCTGCGCGCCATCAGTCGCGACTGACGAAAATAGACTCTGCTCCAAGCGATGTTGGCGCGATGCCTGTAGTAGACTGACGCGTCTCGGCAGTTCCTGCGGTCAGCTACGACAAATAGGATCTCAATAGCATTTGCGATTTTCTGCAGACCATCGCCCAATGTGCACTCGCGGTACGCGGAGTTTCTTCTCGCCGGCGCCGCGGAAAAACCATTTCTTCCGTATTCCTCCAGGACTCGCGGCTCTCTTGCTGTTGGTGATTGGGGCTTTTTCCATCCAAACTTCCGCAAGCCAGGAGAAGCCGCAAAAAGCCGCCGACCCTGTTCAGACCACAAAAGTCTCCGCGGCTTTTCCCTTGGAACTGGTGAATCAGCTCACCTCTCTTCGCGACGCCGCCCTGAGCGACGACTACGCATTCAAGCAACTCTCCCACCTGACAGAAAATATCGGCCCTCGTCCGAGCGGGTCTCCTCAGGCCCAAAAAGCTGCGGAATATGTCGCCGAAGAGTTCCGCAAGCTGGGACTTGAAGCTCGCCTTGAGGAGGTCACCGTTCCGCACTGGGTCCGCGGGGCTGAAACCGCGGAACTTGTCGAATTCCCGGGTCAGGTTTCCGGCACTAGCCAAAAGATTGTCGTGACCGCCTTGGGAGGAAGCACTGCTACACCTGCGAATGGTTTGACTGCAGAGGTTGTGGTTGTCCGCAACTTCGACGAGCTCAATACCCTCGGCCGCAGCAAAGTTGCTGGCAAGGTCGTTTTATTTAACTTCCCTTTTGACGTGCGGAAAGCTGAGGCCGGTCTCGCTTTGGAGGCCTATACGGAGGCTGTCGTCTATCGTGGCTCGGGAGCGAAAGCGGCCGCGGACCTGGGTGCTGTCGCATCCCTGGTTCGCTCGGTGGGCGGAGCTGCGTTCCGCCTTCCTCACACCGGTTGGAGCGCTCCCGCCGGCATTCCGGCCGCAGCAATTACGGTGGAAGACGCGGACTTGATCGCGGACCTGGCTCAAGAAGGAAAAGTGAGCATCCACCTGACACTTACGCCGCAGAGTCTGCCCGACACCAGAGGATACAACGTTGTGGCAGATCTACTGGGCACCGAACATCCTGAACAAATCGTAGTCGTCTCGGGGCATTTGGACTCATGGGACCTTGGCACAGGAGCGATCGACGACGGGGCTGGCGTTGTGGTCGCAATGGAGACTGCTCAGTTGCTACAGCAATCGCACCTGCATCCGAAACGGACGATCCGCGTCATCGCCTGGATGGATGAGGAGAGCGGCGGCCGCGGCCGCCAGGCCTATACTGCAGCGCATTCGTCGGAGTTTGCGGACCATGTCGCTGCGATCGAGAGCGACCTGGGGGCAGGTCACCCGCTCGGTTTCGATGTGAAAATGAGCGCCCCTGCAGTCGACTTCTTGAAACCAGTTCAGAACGTCCTTTTGAGCTTTGGAGCAAGTCTCATTAAGCCAATTGCGTTCAGCCCAGGTTCTGACATCGCGGGGATGGCGGCAGCGGGCGTGCCGACTCTCGGGATCATGCAGGATGGGCGTGCCTACTTCAACTATCACCACACGGCCGCCGACACTCTCGATAAGGTCGCGCCAGCAGAATTGCGCGAGAACGCAGCCGCCATGGTTGTGATGGCGTATGCGTTGGCCTCGAGTACCTCACCACTTCCGCGTTGAGTTTTGTCCCAAAAGCAGTTCTTAGCCCTTCGACCAAGGCTCTACGCGAATCCCCCCTGTGTTGAACCACATTGAAAGTGTCCCCTTGAAACCACATTAGAAGTGTCCCCTTTAGAGTTCCTCGGGCGAGGAGGAACTGCGATTGGGGAGAACTGGATT
>Ga0210384_10003013_pt1 | contig 19937 bp, 30 predicted proteins | sample IncBWH2MmetaG_FD_160574 | JGI IMG/M metagenome (GOLD analysis project Ga0210384, IMG submission 160574) | Forest soil microbial communities from Barre Woods Harvard Forest LTER site, Petersham, Massachusetts, United States - Inc-BW-H-2-M | ecosystem: Environmental > Terrestrial > Soil >...
AAGGATGGTGCGAGAGGGGGGAGTTGAACCCCCACGGGTTGCCCCTCTGGATCCTAAGTCCAGCGCGTCTGCCAGTTCCGCCACTCTCGCATGTTAATGAATCCGCCTGGTTACGGCCCCCGATCCACCGCTCGGCACGTCCACTTGCACCACTTCTTGCACCAGGGCGCCGAGTTTCCTCGCCGCGTCCCGCAAGTCCCCCTCGGAGACGATCGCGTAGCATCGATAGACGGCCTCGGTCTTGTGCCCGGTCATCTTCATCGCCACGGAGCGGCTGACGCCTGCCCGCTCCAGGTTGCGGACGGCGGTCCGTCGGAAGTCGTGCGGGATTCGGCCAGGCACGCCGGCTAGCTTACAAGCATTCGCCCAGGTCGTGCGAAAGTCTCGGATCGGCCGCCCCGCCCGGTGGAATACCCACGGGATGATTCGGCCCGCCGTACGCTGGGCCTCGTCCGTCAAGGCGCGCTGAGCCTCGAGGCTGGCCTTGAGCTCCGGCGTGAAGAAGAACACCCGAGCGTCGTCGTTCTTCGTCGTCCCCGGCTCAAGCCGCACGGTCCCGGCCTGGAAGTCTACGCGCGACCACTCCAGCCCGAGGACTTCGCTCGGGATGCGCCACCCGGTGATGTAGGCGAACGTCACCACCGGCCGGAGAGGCTCAGGCAGGCGCCGGCGCACCGCCTCGAAGGCGTCCCGCTCGAAGAAGCCTTGGCGGACGTTCCGCTCGGCCAGCATCTTAATTGGCGGCCGGCGATAGAGCCGCTCCGATTCCATGGCGAGCGTGTAGGCCCGCTTCAAGGCGGCCAGCTCGCGGTTCACCGTGGCATTCGCCGCGCCTTCTTCCTGCCGGGCCGCGATGTAGTCAATGACGTCCTTCCCCGTCACCTGGGCCGACCGCCGATGGCCGAAGTGCGGGAGGACGTGAGCGAGTGAGTACCGGAGACGCTCGGCCGACTTCCGCCCGTTGGCCTTGTACTCCGTCACGAGGCTGGCGGTCAGCTCGCGGACGAGGAGCTTATCCGAATGCCTAACGACCGGCTTGCCGTCCGCCACCGCGCCTTCCCGCTGGCGCAGAAGCCGGCGCGCGTCGGCCTGGTTTGTGGTGTTCGCGGACTCGGTCACAAGGCCGGCGTTGGTCCGGTACCGGATGCGCCAGACTCGCGAAACCTTCGTCTCGCCCTTGCTCGTCTTGTACCGCGGCTGAAAGAGCGTCCCCAATGTCTCCCCTCCAAGTCGAAGCGTTCACCGTTCACCAGCCCTACACCAGCCCGAAGTGCCCCCCAACCACGAACAGCACCGTGCCCGTGATGACGATGAGTGCCCAGAACAGGCCGGCAAGCATGGCTTACCTCGCCGCCGTCGAGCACGGGCCGTCAAGGACGACGCCCGGCGTTGGGTAGCGGCGCAGAACATCGTCGGCTTCCTGGCACCACGCGTGCGCCGGGATCGACACGTGGCGGCGCTGCGCGTCGATCAGGATACGGACGGTGCGGGTCACAGCATCCCGCTCGCTGTAGCCCCACACCTGCATCGCCTGCACTGCAAAACTGTTCGCGGCTTCCTCGGTCGCCAGGCTCTCGGTACAACCGTGAGCCAACACGTAGTGCCCAATCTCGTGTGCGAGCAGCCACGGGGTCGCATCAGTGCCGAGGGCGATCACGTTCTCCCGGCATCGGTATTGCCCGTTGAGGCCGTCCACGAGGCGCACGGGGATCGGGGCGACGTGGTTGGCGGTTGTGACTTCGTCCGCCATTCGTTGCCACTTCGCTTGCGTCTCGATGTTGGCCCGGATCGTGGCGCACCCGGTCAGCACGACGGCCACCAGGAACAAGATCGTGGCGGCCAGCCAAGCCTTCAATTCGTCCACCGTGACCATAGGTCTATTCTCCCCTACGCGGATTTCTTCATCTCGATCGAATGCAGCGCCCGAATGTGCCGGGCCAGGGCCGATGCCACGATCTGCTCGTCCGCTCCCGTGCGGAGGGCCGTAGCCGCCTCGTGGAGCACTGCCGCCTTGGTAGCGAGCGTCGAGCGCAGGCGGTTCGTGCTCTCCAGGCTTGCGACTACTTGGGCGAGGAGCGGGCTCATCGCGCGGCCTTGAGCGACTTGAGCGAGGGCCCGCGCTCGATCCGGGCGGTCTTCACAAGCGCCTCGATCAACTCTTGGGTATCGAGCAGCAGGGTCAGGACCGGCCGAAGCTCGTCGCGCGCGTCCACTTCGCCCGCTAGGTGGTAGAGCGCCACCTGGGCGACTTCGAGCTGGGCGTTGATGGCCTCGAGCGCGTCCACCGCGGGCACGTTCATCGCCGCGTCGTCTAGGAAACCGCTGATCCTCGTCATGTCCCTCTCCTCGGTGCTGCGGTCGGTTCCACGTGGAACTAGTATGCCTACAGCGGTGTGGGCTTGTCAATGCCCAAAGCGCCGTGGGCTTCCGGCCGGCCTTGTGCTAGACTCCGCCCATGGCGCAGCGCAGGAAGAACCCGGCAGCGGTGGCCCTCGGCCGCCTGGGAGGCCTGGCCGCGGCCGGAGCGGGGCTCAAGGCCAAATACGCCGCGATGACGCCAGCCGAGCGGTCCGCGCTCGCCAAGAAGGCCGCCCTCGCCCGCTGGGGCATCAAGAAACGGCCGCCGAAGCGAAAGCCCCCTCTTCGCGGGCGGTAGCTCGTGAGCGACGAGCTGGCTCCGCTGGCGGGCATGTTGGACGTGCGCTCGGATGGCGTCTACTGCATCCCGTGCCGTCGCCTGTTGCACTCGATCGGGAGCCATCTCAAGAAGCACGGCATCCACGGGAAGCACAACCGCTCGACGCTTCAACGGATGTTCGGACTGCCGATGGGAGCCCGCTTCGCGAGCCGCGCGGTCCGACATAGCCTTCACGCGGCTGCGACTCAAAACGGTGCCGTGCTGGCGATCGCCAAGAATCGACCGAACGTCTGGGAGGCTACGCGGGCCGCGGCGATCGCTCGCCAGCGCGGGCAACGGTCGAGCCGGCAGCAAGCCGCGTCCTACGCGGTCGGGGCGGGCATCGGCCGCGCCACCTTGCCGGCCGCCCGAGCGCGGCGGCGTGAGCTTGCCTTTCTCCGCAATCACGCCGTCATCACGTGTGAGCACTGCGGCTTCACCGTCATGGCAGGGCGACGCGCGCCCTCCCACGAGTGGCCGCGATTCTGTTCGACTTTGTGTCTACGGCGTCATACGCGCCGAGTGGTATGGCAGATCATTCCGCAACCCGCCGCGGTGCCGACCGTCAGTCAGCAGCGCCGGCTAGCGTGGCAGATGGCCCACGAACGTAGGCGAAACAGACGAGGGTAGTCGTGCCCACCCCGCCGGATGAGCGACGCGCGCTCAAAGCCGAGCTGGCCGAGATTCCGCGCCAGGTCGCAGCCTACTGGAACGAGCTGGAGAACGGCTCGCCGCACCGGGCTCGGCGCGAGCAATTGGAGTGGCGGATACGTGAGCGAGAGAAGCGGCTAGCGGACGTGCGCGCGAGGTTGGCGGCGATCAGGCACGAGCCGTAGATAGAACCCGACGGGGCGGTCGCTGCTCCGTGCCATTGAGCACCGGCTTCTCATAACTGGGATGACACCAGCAATCGGAATTCAAGCGGTGCGGGGCCGAATCCCCTACGGATGGACATGCGCCGCGTAATAGCACGCGCAGAAGCCGTCCGGCGCATGTACGTGAGGCCGCCGAATGTCGTCGGTCATCGGTTCCCCTTGGGTTTACGATCCCCTGACAGGAGGGGACTATGGACTACGCCTCCAAGGCCGCCGAGACGGCCCATCTCCTGGCTGAGTGCGTCCGTAGGAGTCACCAACTCGACGCAGTGATCGCGGAGCTGGAGACTCAGCTTCGGCAACGCGCCGAAGAAACCGCAAGAGTGCTGCGAAATTGCGAGCACGCGGTCAGCTTGACCAACTTCGTGCGGGAGGAGGGCTACACCCTCCGCAGCAAGCTCCTGCTGGCCGAGGCGGAGATCGCGCGCCTGACCAACGAACTCAGTGAGTGGAAGAGTTAGGATCATGAGCTGACTCTGGTGTAGAAGTTCTCCATCTTCTTCCGGTCTCCATAGCACGTCCAACATGCATCCCACATAGGACACGGCCACGTATCACCGTAGGGTTTGCCTCCAGAGGGCGACCCTTCCCCGTCAGGCGATTGCCGGGTGTGTCGACAAGCCGCTACTCTGAACGGTCGCCCTTCTGGCCACGTCGCCGCTTGAAGGTGTCTCGCAGCAGCGCCCGCACGTGCCGGCGTTGCGCGCGCATTCGCACCCATGCGCCACCGACCAGCACGACGGCCAGTGTGAACCCGACCGCGATGACCCAAAACATGGGGACGTGTGCCATTCGGCGTCGGAGCCTTACTCGATCACCTGATCCGCCCGCTGCAAGAGCGACTGGGGGATCGTCAGGCCGAGGGCCTTGGCGGTCTTGAGGTTGATCAACAGCTCGAACGTCGTCGGCTGCTGGATCGGCAGGTCGCCCGGCTTCGCACCTTTGAGGATCCGATCGACATAGGTGGCCGCTCGCTGCGCCATCTCCGGAAGATTGGGGCCATAGGACAAGAGTGCGCCCCGCTGGCACCACGGGCCCCAGCCCCCTACCAACGGGACCCGGCTCCTCTCTGCGAAGTCGAGGATCCGCTGACTCTGCAGGATCATGAGGCGAGAGGAGACCACCATGATGGCGTCGCTGCGATCGCGACTGGCGGTCTGAAACGCGGCGTCGAAGTCCTCAGGACGACGGGTCTCCAAGGATTGGAGCTGGATACCCAGCGCGCGCGCGGCGAGTTGATTCTCTCGAAATTCGGGGTCCGCGTGCTCGGGATTCCACAGAATGGCGACTTTCGCGACGCGCGGAGCTGCTTCCTTGAGAAGGGCCAAGAGTTTGCCAGCCAATGCGTCGAGGATGAGGGTGATACCCGTCAGATTGCCTGCTGGCCGCGCGAGACTCGTCACAAGCCGGCTCTGGACGGGATCGTTGCTCACCCACATCACGATGGGGATGGTCTGCGTCGCCTGCTGGGCAGCCGGAGTGACGTCGCCGCCGAGTGCGACAATGAGGTCCGGCTTGAGACGCACCAGTTCCGTCGCCAGTTCCGGCAGCCGCTCGGCTTTGCCCTCCGCGAATCGGTACTCCAGGAATAGGTTGCGCCCCTCGAGGTAGCCCAGCTCGCGCAAGCTCCGCCGCAGGTCGGCGAGGTTCGGATCCGCCTGAGGCTTGCCGTACAGCAGTATCCCGACCTTTGCGGCCTTCGACGGCTGCGCCTCAGCGGCGAGCGGCGCGGCAAGCAGGCCGCCAGCCATTATCCCGATGAACGAGCGTCGGTTCATGGGCCCCTCCGTCTGGCCGCGTCGTCTAGGAGGGACGGAGCGGGACGGCCAGCGGGACGACCTTACTACAGCCGAGTTATCTACGGGAGTCACCCGCGCGGCAGCCGGCTGGGGGAGGCGCACTAGCTGGGTCAACGGCCCGAGCCCCGCAGGGGCAGGTTAGCCAGACATGCGCGTCGTCCCTGCCGCCATCTAGGTCCCCGCACCGCTGGTGCTCAGATACGAAGGCCACCAGGGCGCTGAGCGCGTCCGGCAAGGGGCGGGGAAATTACCACAGCGTTGGCGCCCCGGGCTACGGCAGCCTTGACAGCCTCCGGCGGACGGGCCTAGAGTCCTGTCTGTTTCGACCGCAGAACCCATCCGGTCCTGAGGGGCGGAGGAGGCCCCTCGATCCGGCCCTCGCAAGTGGCTTCACTTTCCAAGATTAACGCGACGAGAAGGAAGATGATTGAGTGCTTCGCAACCACAATTTCGCCTTAACAAAAGTGCCAACTGTCACGGTGAAACAATGGGGAACAAGAAGGAGAATGGGGGAACAAGAAAAATGAAAAAGCTGACGCTGATCTTGGTGGCTGCGTTCGTTGTGGGGCTACCTCTCGCAGCAGGCGCTGTCACGCTGACTTTTGACGAGTTCCCGATCGGCACAGTTGTTTCCAATCAGTATGCACCTCAGGGGGTTATTTTCTTGCAAGGTACCAACGGCAATTTCCCGATAATTACCGGCGACGGGGCAATGCCGACCTCCCCAGTTCTGAGCCCGAACCCCATATTTGCGGGTAATTTTACGATCCAGTTCCCGAGCGGGGCGAGAGATGTCAGTTTTATTTCCGGTTTCTGGGATACTGTCAATTCTGGGAAAATCCAGGTGTTCGATCCCGTCAATGTCCTCCTTGGCACCTTCACTAACACTACCACTGGAGTGCAAGCGTTCAACTTCGACAGTCTCGGCGCCATCATCAACCGGCCGGATCTTGTGATCGGGCGCATTTCTTTCGACTCCTTCGCGGATCCAGCTGGCGCTGACATCGATAACCTGACATTCAATCCCACTCCCGAGCCGTCCACCCTTCTCCTCCTCGGCTCTAGCCTCGCCGGGCTAGGCGGGTTCGCCTTGAGACGGCAGCGCCGCAAGTAATCGGATCCCGCAGAGAGCAGGAAAAGCCCGAAGGGGCAGCCACTAGAGGGCGGCTCATCCCCTTCGGGCAGATCCAGGCGTCTCGCCAGCCGCCTGGTTGGGGCCATTGTAGACTTGAGGTTGTGCCCCCGCCACCGCTGGCCCAACGTATCGCCCTCGGATTGATGCACGCCACCCAGGTTGCCACTCCCTTCCACCGTCCCGGCTGGGTCTACGAAGAGAAGGTGGACGGCTACCGGATGGCCGCGATGAAGGCCGGCGATGGCACCCGCCTGATTAGCCGCAACGGGATTCAGCACACCAAGAGGTTCCCCGAGCTGGTGCAAGCGCTCGACTCCCTGTCTGCTGGGGCATTCATACTCGACGGCGAGGTCGCCGTATACGACCGGGCGCTCATCTCTCGATTTGAATGGCTGCGAGGGCGGCCCAAGGATGAGCCCGCCACGCTGCCGGTCTACATGGTGTTTGACGTGCTGGAACTAGGCGGAAAGGACTTGAGGAAGGAGCCGCTGCGGAAGCGGAGGAAGGTGCTGGAGGATCTGGTGGCGGGGGCGCGGATGATCTTGCCGGCGCGAAGGTTATCCGACAACGGCCTGAAGGCGTGGGCGCAGGCGGTGCATCGGGGCTACGAGGGAATGGTGGGGAAGGACCCTGAGTCCCCCTACGTGCCGGGGAGGACGTTGCGGTGGCTCAAGGTGAAGCAGAAGGACTACCGCGTGAAGGAACGGGGGGTTTACGATCCTCAGCAGACCTACTAGCCTCTATGGCTTGGGATCAATTTGGCTCGTGCCGTAGCCGCAAGCGGGGCACCCCAGCCATACGGCGTCCGGTCCCTAGTTGAGTCGGGTGCATCGGCGTGATGGCAGTGGGCATCACATCCAGTGTAACGGAGGGCGCCAGCAGCCAGCGCCGGACGGCTAGCGGCGACGTCGGAGCGCTTGCCGCCAGGCCGCCTGGTATTCGCGGTTTCGCCGAAGGTGCGCCGGGCAGAATCGCTTCGATCCGCGGGGCGACAGCTTGGTTCGCTTGGCCCGCGGCTTGCCGCAGGCGACGCACCGACCGGTGCGGAGCCAGCGACGTTCGAACTTGGCGCGGGGCCTTACCTGTGGCACGGGACGGGACGGGACACGATTCGCAGTATAGCCGGAGCAGTAGGGCGCGCGTCAGCGAAGCGATCGGGCCGGGTGGAACCCGACGGGGCCGGCTCGAAAGGGCGCCGCATTCCCCGTCGGGCGGAGCCGGGCGTTCGGTCAGCCTAGCGCGGCTTCGAGCGGCGGATGGTAGCGAAGATTTCTTCTACTTGCTCGCGTCCGGCGTCCCCGAAACCGTGGTACATCGCGTTCAAGTATTCCAACGTCCGACGGGCCGCGCCTTCAAACGTCCACGTAATGCCGGCGCCAAAACGGTTACCGACCATTGCGCCTTTCCCGTCGGCCCCGCTGATAACCATCACGCAGTTTTCAAACGTGCAGTTGTAGTACTCGTTCCCCTCGACAATGACCCGCTCGAATCGCGCCATGAGCCGATACCTCTCGTGGGCTACGGTCTAGAGAATCCCCGTTCCTGCTCGCGGTAATTCGGTTGCTTGACCTTGAGCCACTTGAGCGATCGCCCGCCGACATAGGGCGACTCGGGGTCCTTCGCCACCAAGCCCTCCCACCCGTGCTCGAGCACTTGCTGCCAGGCCTTAAGCCCGTGGTCGGCAAGGCGGCGGATCGGGAGCAGCACGCCGGGCGCGCCGTCGAGTACCCGCTCAACGCGCTCCCGCCGGATGCGAAGCGGCTCGTGCCGGACGTCCTGGCCATCGAGCTGGATCAGATCGAACACCAGGAACATCGGCGGTGAGGCCACGGCATCGCGGGGCGCCCGGCGCATCCATTCGAAGCGGGAGACGAGGCGCTCGTCATACACCGCCACTTCGCCGTCGAGCACGAGGGTCTCGGGCGCTAGGCTGGTGATCGCCGCGGCCAGCTCGGGGAAGCGGCGGTCAGGTCTTTCGCGTGGCGGCTGATCAGGCGGACGGTCTCGCCGGCCTTATGGGCCAGGACGCGGTAGCCGTCGACCTTTTCCTCGTAGACCCAGCCCTCGTGATGGAAGGGCCGCGGGAGCAGTGTCGGGTGCATCGGGAGTAGCGGGCGGGCCATGTCTTGAGTGTACCGGACCGTAGAAACACGGCCGGCGGGGCGGCCTTCGCCTAGAGGAGCGCTAGGAACTCGTCAACTGTCAAACCAGCCGATCGAATCAAGGAGCGAAGCGTGCCCATCGCCAGCTCTGAATGCTGGGGCACGGTGAGGACCACGAGAGCGCCCGGTTTGACCAAGGTAACGTGGGAGCCTTCCTGTCGATCCCACACCCAACCGGCGCGTTGAAACGCTTTAACGGCATCCGCTCCCGAGCAGTCTCGGGGGAGCCTGGCCACCGAACTAGGCGGGGACTTCTACCTCGATCGCACAGATATGGGAATCGACATGTAGCGGCAGCCCATGATCACGCCGGGTCTTGAGGCTTGCACGGATCGCGTCTTTGATGTTGTCGATCGCCTCGCGCTCCGTTCGGCCCTGGGAGACACACCCCGGCAGATCAGGGCACTCCGCTACGATCCACCCATCCGCGTCACGGTCTTCTACTACGACTCGAAACTGGCGAGTCATGGGCCTCATGGTGTCCTTTCCCTCCAAGATTGTCAAGCGCACTCAGTGGCGCTCGGTAGTCCTCTATGACGAGCTGGGGCTCTGTTTGATGCTATCAGCGTGCCAGTGGCATGCTAGAGGCTCTTTTCTCCCAAGGACGCCCACCCCCGCCGAGCAGTGATATAAAACCGCTCTGTAAGTACCTGAAAGATTGGGGGCGGATCATAGCCCAAAACGGGGGGCCTGTAGGGAGATAGCGGCCCCCCAGTTTCGATCACAGATCGCCCGTCCTAGGGCGTTTACGGCCGTCGGCTATCCTACCCCTTCCGGCCAGCCGATCGCCCGCCAGACGTAGGGTGACTCTGGGCCTCCCTACCCCTTAGCAGCTCCCTAGCTTCCACCGTACCCACGGGCGGACAGGCAGTCCTTGAAGGCGCGCACGGTCCGATCCGGTGCGCCCCACCACTCAACGCGCGGTCCGCCGGGCGCGTCCCACGCGTAGGCCCGTAGGTTGACCTGATTGCCACACTCGGCAACGGCGTTGTTCAACTCCGCGTTGCGGGAGGGACCGCGGGAGATGGCCGCCTGTTCCCACAACATGCGACGCTCATGCTCGAATTGCTGCTGCTGCCGGTATTGACGGTCGGCCGCATCGAACCCGGATTGAAAGCTTGGGTCGGGCGCCACGGGCGCCCAAGCCGGCGTCGCGGCAGCGAGTAAACTACCGAGGGCGGCAAGCACGATTGAGAGCTTCAAGTTCTCGACCTCTACTTTTCGAGTTCCAGCTCGTCGGTTACGCCTGCGGTGGAGGAACTAGGTGGGCCGGCGGGGCTCGGGGCGGTCGGGGCGCGACGCGCCAGCGCGGCGCCTAACAGGCCTGAGCGCGGCAGAGGCCTCAGGCGAAATCGGCCAGCCGAGCAGCGGAGGCTGATCCTCCGCGGTACGCTCCGGCGCATGTTCGAGCCGCCAGAAGACGAGGAAGAAGCCCGCCAGTATCAAGAGCCCAACGACCGCCAGGGCGCCGTAGGCTACGGAGGTGGAGATGACCATATTCCACTATCCCACGCCTCGAATTTCGGGCTGGCTTGCAGCCTATCGCGCGGCAACCCGGGACGGGAGGCCATCCTGGCGTCGCCGGGTGCCCGTGGAGGCTGCCGGGAGCTGGCCGGAGGTTCCGCACAGGCCGATTCCTGCTCGCGGGTGCTTCCTGGGCCGGGCTCTAGGCGGCCTGGGGGCCTCCCAGCCCGTCCGGGCCGAGAATCGCGGCTCGGAGGGCGGTGAGTCTCGGGCAGGTGGTCAGGCTCGGCTTCCTGTGTGGTCGTGGGAGCCCGGCGAAGGGCCTAGGGGTCCCAACACCGCGTCCTAAAGGCGTTTTGAGCCACAGGGCGTGTCGGATCAGCGGCATGTCGGCCTCGCGTGGCCTGATTCCCTACTTCTACATAGGGAATGGAACCTGATGGGGCGCCAAAGGGGCCCTGGCAGCTACAAATAGGCGATTTTGCACACCGTATACTCGATGTTGGCCTCGCATGCACGTCGATGGGCGCGGCTTGCCCCCCAGGGCTGGCCCCCGGGGTTCCCTCCGAAAGTGAATTAGTCGTTTTGTGTCAAGCACTTACGCCTAGCCGCTGCCGGTTGGGCCCGGTGGCTTAGGCCCCGCCTGGCTGATGCCCGAAGGCCGTCCGGCAGTTCGGACTCTGGCCCCCTCCGGCACCGTTGGCTCCTTCGAGCCGTCGGGCCAAGGCGATCCAGGCAGATGCAAGGCCGGGTGCATGTGCTGGCCAAGTGCCTGCCGGGATTCGCGATCCGCTGCGGGCGTTGGATGCTCAATCCAGCGCGGGAGGCGGTAGCTGGCCGGCTAGGACGAGAGTCGAGCCTTCTCTCGGCCCTTGTAGAGCCTGCCACGAACGTACGAAGGCCGAACCCTGAACGCCACTGAACGACCGTTCATAATATAGGCTATCCATGCGCCAACATTGACGTTCAGCCCATAATATGCCGCGGTCACGTCCGGTTATATGTCCGGTTGTCGGCACTTCGAGTGCCCGTGGCGAGAGGCCTCAGCCAGGGCGCGAAGTCTATATCGCACCCCGTAGTGACGCTAGTGACACTCCTCCCATCTCTTTTCCATATACGTCTACTTCTCAACTTCCCCCTCGCTATGCGAAGGAGAAGGGACGGTTTGTCACTAGAGTCACTCTCTTTGTTTTCAATAACTTACAATCTTGGCTAACTGGCAACCTGGTGACAGTCCCGACTGGCCGCCTCTTCCGAGGCGTCGAGCGACCTGTGGCGAGAGCCCCGGTGGAACGGCTAGCGCACCCTCGACAGCCCGTCGCCGCCAGTACCGCACCGTCTCGGGGTGAAGGATCATCAGACCACCCTCGGCTTGATGCCGCGCCAGCTCCGAACGCCCCCGGTTCCTCGATGGTCCTTGAAGCCACGCTCCAGCAGCTCGACGCCGAGCCGCTGCGCCTTGAGTGGAAACCGGATGCCGTTCCGCACCGCCCAGCGCTCGTAGTGCGCATAGAGCGCCTCCTTGGTGCAGTCGAGCGTCGGCCCGGTGAAGCAGCCATCCTCGAGGAAGTCGGCCAGGGGATCCATCTCGGCCCGGTACTCGGCCGTCGCATCCGTGACCGCCTTGGGCGGCTGGAGGCCGCCGGCCCGCCAGGCCTGGTAGCCCTCGATCGCCCAGTTGAGAATGCCGGAGGCCTCCGCGGCCAGGGCCTCCGCCAGCCGCGGGTTGATCCGCTCCGCCGGGATGGTCTGGGTGAATGGCACCAGGTGGATGCGTCGCCAGATCGCGAGGTCGGTCCCGTGAACGATCGGCTTATGGTTGGCGGCCAGGAAGATTTTGAACGTCGGCCGGAAGGTGAAGAACTCGGCGTACATCAGCCGGGCCGTGATCGGGTCCTCGCCCGTCACTTCCTTGATGAGCGACTCGGCCATGCGCTGCCCGTCCTCTGCCTCGGTGGCCGAGACGAACCGCGCCCCGCGGAGCACGGCCACGTCGTTTCGCCGCTCGTCACCGTGCTGCTTGATCATCAGGGTTGACGCCTTGGTCGAGGCGCCGTACTCGCCGAGCACTCCGCGGATGGCGTTTAGGAAGGTGCTCTTGCCGTTGCGCCCCTTGCCGTAGAGGAACCAGAGGCATTGCTCGTGCGTCAGGTCGGTCAGGGCGTACCCGATCGCCCGCTGCATGAAGGCCCGCACGGCCGGGTCCGGCAGCACGTCCTCGAGGAAGGCCAGCCACCGCGGGCACGTAGCCGCCGGGTCGTAGCCGGCGCCCGTCACCTTGGTCAGATAGTCGGTGAAGCGATGGGGCCACACCGCGCCGGTCTCCAGGTCAACGGTCCCCGTGGGCGTGTTGAGCCAGGTCGGGTGCGCGTCAAGCCGGTCAAGCGTGAGCCGCAGCGCCGGCTCGGCCTTCGCCATCTCGATACAGCCCCGGGCGCCGTGGGTGCTTTCCAGGTGCCGGCCCCCGTTCAGGAGCATCTTGGCCCGGGCGGCGTGGTCGTGAAACCGGGCCTTGAGTGTCTCGGCCATGGCCGCGGCCTCAGCGTCCGCCCCGGTTGCCGTCTCGAGCTGCACCCGCATGGCGTCGGCACGGGCCTGCTCGGCCTTGGCCTCGAGAAAGATCGCGTGGGCCACGGCGTTGGTGAAGGGATAGAGGCAGGTTGGGAAGTCGAGTACGAGCCGGCCACCCTGGAACGTGTACCACTTGTCCTTCATCTCGCCCACGTGGGCCACCCGGCCGCCGGCGAGTTCGGCGAGCCGGACGGCGTTGGTCACGTCGGTATACCGCTCACCGCCGGGGTCGTCCTCTGGCGCGTCGGTCGGCTCGTAGCGCGCCACGCTCCGGGCGATGGTCTCGACTTCGTGGGCATCGAGCGGATAGGGGCTCGCCGCGTTCTGCGCCGCCAGCGCCTCGAGGATGGCTTCTTCAGTGAACCCGACCCGCCGAAGCGTGCCGGCCATCGAGGTCAGCGCGTTGTTGCGCGCCCGGCCGGCCTTCAAGTCCTCGGCCGCCCGCATGGCTTGAGACGGCACTGACCGCCAGCGTGGGCCGGCCTTCGCGGCGGCTCGATCGAGCAACCATTGGGGCATCGGGGCCAGGGCGGTCTCGCGGGGATCGCTCAACCAGGCATAGGTGCCTTCCCGAGTGCCGTCGATGACGTGCGACGGCGCCACCACGACGTAGCCGCCGTCATTCCGGCCGTCTAGATCGGCCCCGTAGCTGTTCGTCCCGTGGGCGGCGGTCGGCTCGTAGGCGAATAGGAGCTGAAGCCCGCCGCTCCATGTCCGCTGCGTCAGCGTCGTCGGGAGCGCGCCATGCTCGGCCACGAGGGCCAGCAGGGTATCGCTGCCGTGCTTGGGCGGGGTCGTCCAGGCTTTGTCATCGACGTCTAGCACGCTGATGCCACTGGGAGCGCCTGTCGCGATCGCCACGTTGGCCGTCGGGTTCGCGGCCCACCAGGCCCGAATCTGCTCGGGGTCGGTGCTCGCGTCCTTGCAGCCATGCAGGGTGAGCGGGGGCGCCTTCGCGCCTGGGGCCACGGGAAAGACGGCGCGGCCAATTGCGGCATAGGCGAGGGCGGCCGTCAGAAACGGGTTGGGTTCGGTGGAAAGGGTGTTCATCTCTGTCTTCTTTCTGTGTCTGTATTCTGAGGATCGCCGGCTACTTCGCGGCGGTGGTGAGGGCTTCGATACGCTGGCGTGCGACCAGCAAGCGCCGCAAATCTGCCTCCGCGGATGGCGCGAAGCGGATCATGGCGGGGCCGTCGGGCATGGCGCGAATCTCGATGGGCTCGTGGCCGAGCACCATGAGAGCCGCCGCGGTGGAGACGGCGCGAGTACGAACTTCGAGCGGGGTGAACATGATCGGTGGTTCCTTTCTAGTCTGGGTTGTGTGAATTGCGGTGTGTGGGCTACGTGCTCGCCATCCGATGCCCTTTCGGCCATCGGGCTTCCCAACCCGAGCCGGTGCGCATGTAGACGATGTCTTCTGTCTCGTCCACCATGGTCCGAATCAGGCGGACCTTCGGGTCGATCCGCGTGAAGAACCGGATGGCCCCACTCATGTCCGTGCAGCAGCGGTCCGGTAGATACACGACGCCGAGACCCTGCTCGAAATCGTAGAGAACCTGATTCACGGAGGTCATCAATTCGTCTTGTGCGGTCTTCATTGCTGGTGCCTCATTTCGATCTGCCCGACGATCTGCTTGAACTCTTCAGCTGCAGCGAGCGAACACCATAGCTTCTCTTCAATCTGCCCGATCCAGCGCGCACGGGCTGCCGGCGTTGCCAGATCGCTGATCAGCACTTCATAGCCATGATTGGTACGACCCTTCCAGCCGGGGGCGATGCCTTCCCAATTCCCCTTCCAACTCACGTAGCCTTGCGCGACACTCCAATATCGGTTCATGTCTCATCAGTTCTTTTCTCCCCCTGCCGTTGGATGCATCCCCCGGTCTCCAGCCGGGTTACGGGTTCGTGGGTTTGACTACTGTTCCAATTCGACGGCCCCGCTGATTAGCGAAACGCCGAATAGGTGCTTAAACACAGGCGATTCCGCTTAGCCCCCGTTTGCGGCCAGTGCGACGGCGAGCAGCGGCGCCACACACCGCGCGACCGGGCTCGTAGCGAGCGCGCTCGCTCGCGTGGCCGCGAGCTGGGCGGCGGCCCGATAGCGGCTCTCCGACCGCTTCGGCATGGGGCGGGTCGCATTCCGGCGTTCCATGCGCGCGGCGAAGCACCGGACGCACCGTCTCACTCCACGTTGATTCCTGACGAACGAGTCGGGGTGGGAGAGGCTGTGGCCAGCGGGGCAGATCGGCCCGGTGGTCGTGTTCCAGTGGCGAGTGGACTTAGGGCGGGGATACTCTTCTGCGATCATCTTTCTGGTCTCCTTGGTTCTAGTCAATAAGTACGGCGTACGTCAGAACGGGACTACTTCATCACTCGGCAGCGGTGCGAGGGCCGCATGGGCCATCGCGACCGCCTTCCGGGTTGGCCGCCGTGGCTTGGCCGGAGCCGCCAGCGCCTTGGCCTTCAGCGCGTCTGCCACTACACCGAGGATCACGCTGGCTTCCTTCACGTATTGCGACGCGACGTAGGGGTCGAACTCCTCGACCGCCAACTCCAGCGCGAGAGTCAATCGCAAGTCGGTCTTGACCATATACGTCAGGACGGCTTCGGGATTCTTCAACGCCGCACTCGCAAGCGAGACGGCTTCTTTTTGATCTGTGGACATCGGAGGCTCTCTTTCTTGGACAGCGGAGGCTAGTGACAGCGGGAGCGGGCGAGCGAAGGTAGGGGAGGGTCTACATGTACTGGCCGGTGTGAAGCGACTCCCCCTCGGTCGTGGGCGACACGGCGGCGGTTAGTAGGTCAACTGATCTGCGTCGCCATGTCGAAGACGGTCTGGGCCAAGGCGGCATGGTGCTCGACGGGAAGGTCCCGACGCACCGCGAGCAAAGCGGCGTGCAGCTCGGTCACCGCGCCCGCGACGTGCTGCGCGCTGGCGAACAGGCTGTGCTGGAGCGCCTCGGAGGGAACTGCGCCCATGATTGTGTCCTAGCCCGTCTTAGACCGCCGGGCCGGTGATCGGTGGGAGAACGGGCGGCCGGCCCTGAGAAGCGATCGCCGGCCCCATCTGGGCCACCTGTGCCGGGCCTACCATCGGCCGCGCCACAGGCGGGGCGGCGTGCATCGCGATCGCCCGCCGGATCGCATCGGCCACCGCCGGGTGTAGCTGCGGTCCGACGCCAGCGGGGACCACAAGCCCACCGTTCCGGTAGCCCACAGGGCCGCCCTGCTGCATCGGCTGCGGAGGCATCCCGTTCTGGCCGGTCAGCTTGGCGCCGGGCGACGACTGTGGACCCTGCGCCTTGGCGGCGTGTGCTGCCGACACCTGTACGACGTGCGACAGGACGTCGGGCGCGGTCGCGGCGAGATGCTGGACGGCATCCCGTGGGATCACGAACTCGCCATGTTGAAGCTTGGCCGGGACGTCGTCGGTCTTGGAGTTGGGCTTGCCCTTGGTTACAAAACCGCCCTTCTTGTATACACCGCCGGAACCGTCACCGATGCCACCGCTGCCGTCGCCTGGACCAGCACCAGGACCGCCAGGACCGCCGGGACCACCAGGACCGGCGCCCACACCAGCACTGCCGCCGCCGGAGGGGCCGCCGCCAGCGGCGAAGGCGTCCCACTGCGTGCCATACGGGAGGGCCGGCGCCGCGGGGGTGGCGGGCGCGATGCCGCCCGAGGTGGGCGTGCCCGCGATCGGGGAGGCACCCAAATCGGCGCTAGAGAACCCCGGCGTTGCCGCCGCGGCAGGCTGGGCTTGAGCATTCCCCTGGCCGCTTGGCACCGCCGCGGCGTTCTGCTGATTGATGAGCGAGTTGAGGAGCGCGGTGACCGAGGACAGGTTCGCAAGCGAGCTGGTCGGATCGAACGGTGTCGCGGACGGTGCCGGAGTCGCGAACTGGCCGGACGGACCCGGCGTCGCGGCTTCAGCGCCCGCGATAGTCGGATTGCTGCCGGCCGCGCCGCCGACGCGGGACGGGTCGAAGGGGACAACATCCCCACTGCCTAGCGCTCGGGTTACGCCGGGAAGCGAGATGCCAGAGTCGATGAGACGTTGCAGGAGAACGGGGTCCATTGCCATATGAAAGCTCCTTAGGGAAATGCCGAGGCCACTGGCCTGCGGGTGCTGCGGGGTGGGTGGGTGCTACGAAAGCGGGGGGCGGCTCAACGAGGCTTCGTTACGTCGCGTGGATCAAATCGCCTTCCCGCAAATCCTCGAGGATGGCGTTCGCGAACCGGACGCTGATTTGCCGATCGGCGGCGAGTTCGTCCGCGGTCGAGACGCCGCGCTTGGATATGGCGGCGACGGCCTCGACGTGCTCGCGCGTGAGCACCCCGCTAGGGGCCCATGGGTACCGGCTGGTTGACTGAGTCCTTGCCTTCATGTGTTGTCGTTCTCCTCTCCCTATTGGGGACGTCGTTTTCGTCAGAATGGGACATGGCTGACATTCCGGCCACTTAGACCGACTGAGCGGCCGTCCACGTGGCTCGAGCTCGAGCCAGGGCCTTACGAATAGCCTCCGGCCGGACGGTCCCGCCCAGTCTCTTGGCGATCGTCGGGGCGTCCAGCTCGTGAACAGTCGACAGCCGGAGCATTTCCCAGTCCCGCTCCCTGATCGTCTCGGGCCGGATCCGGGCGGCCCACTCGACGGCCCGCGCCCATTCACGGTGCGTGGCGCCCGCCGCCTCAACGCGCGGCTTCGGCCTGGCACCCGGCTTGAGCCGCTTCGGCAGCGGACCGAGCTTGAAAGCGTCCTTGACCTTGCCTAGGCCAGGCACGGTGCCACCGCCAGTCTGGACGCGCCTTGTCCTTCCGCTGGTCTTCAGGCGAACGCCCTCCGGTTCCGGCTGTCCAGTGGCGATTGCGTCGTCGGTCAAGGCGTTGCGAATCATCATCTCGGCATCCCAGCGCCGCATCCGCATCTCGACCACCAGTTGGCGAATGGTGCGCTCGTCGGGCGGCAGGGCCGCGATGGCTGCCTGCGCGGCCAGCATTGCCGCGAGTCGACGGTCCTGCTCGAGCCGCTCCGCCGACACGCTCGCGCGTCGCCGTTCAGCGGCAACCTCGGCCGCCGCTTGCGCTCGGAGGGCCTCACTGGCCTCGGTCCGCTCGCGCCGCGTCCTCTTTCGGGCGACCCGCTCGGCAGCCGTCATTGCGCCCCGCTTGTCGCGGCACTTGGGGCACCGGAGCGAGCCGGGCCGCTGGCTCCTCGGCGGAATCGGATCGCCACAGCGGGTGCAGACGGCTGCGGTGTCACCCCGAGAGAGCTCCTCAGCGACTGGCGGAGGCGCATGCAGCGCCCAGCGTTGAGCTCCGGGCTTGCGAGCGGACTTCAGGACCGGGTGCGGCTGTGCCAGATCCAACCGGTCGGCGGCGAGATGCCGTCGGTGCTGCCGTGTTTCAGCGTTCGGGGACTTCTTCATCGGTAGCGGCCTCCTGAGCCGCGGTCCTATCTGCTGCCTCACCGGGAAGCGCGGTAGGAGGCCGCACGTGTCGGCCAGAGCCCGTCGGCTCTAGCCTATCCCGGGGAGTCCTACTTAATTCCGCGCCGCTTCAGCAGGGCGTCGAGCGCTTCGGCCGGGATGAAGACCCGCCCGCAGATCCGGTGTGACTCCAGCGTGCCGGCGGCCACCTGGGCGCGCAGGCTGGCCTCGCTGATGTACCCGGTGCGACGGGCAGCCTCGGCTATCGAGAGAAGCTGGCTTGTGTCGATCGTCATGAATACCGCCTCCTTTGTTAATCGTTACGGATAGTTGGTCAAAAAAGAATGGCTCAAGCGAGCCATGTGTTGCCCAGCGGGCCGATCGCCCAACTGGCCGCTGCCGTGGCGTACGCCTCACAACCAGAGAGAACACAGGGCTCTCTCACCTAAGAGAAGCACCGGCACCCCAATAAATCTTTCGGACGCCAAAGAGTGTCAGCCTACTGACACTGCCTATGGCGCTACGGGGATCAGGCGGAGCCGCAGCTCCCTGCAACCCCTGTCGCCCGGCAGGCCCAAACTTTCTTCGGGCCGGCCTGAACTATGGCGGCGTCGCCATAGCCAAGGCGATCAGCTCCCTGTGCCCACTGTTAGACGGCACGCGAAACTTTCTTCGAGAGGTCTCTGTGCCCACTGTTACCCGGCAGGAAACTATCTTCGATCGAGACCCGCCCCCTAACAACGCGCGGGCGCGGAATCGTTTTTGGCCCCCTAGTACAATGCGCGGGAGCAGAACTTTCAAAGCGCCCCCAGGTACAACACCCGGTGCGGAAACTTTCTTTTCGTCTCTCTCTACAACGCGAGCGCGAGACTCGTTCAGCCTCGAAATTCGTGCTTCTGCTCAATCGCGACGCGGGGATGGGATTATTTTCGGCCGGGCGAGCGGGCGAGAGGCCAAGGCCCTCTCACAAGTACACACACACCAGCGCCAAACTTTCTTCGATCCGGCTCTCTCACCTATGAGAAGCACCGGCAAGCCGAAGAATCTCTCCCCTCACCCTGAATTGAAGCGGCACGCCGATATTTCTCACGAGTGTCAGCCACGTGACAGTCTGCCCATAGCTCTACGGGCATCAGGCTGGTCGGGCTGGCCCTGGAGCCCGCCGGGCTAGCCATCCAGAGCCGTCCTACGGCCCTGGCGTGCCCGTGGCGCTATGGGGAGCATCTACCTGGGGCGATCTGCCTCCGCGCGGTCCTGGGGGCTCCTGGCGCCTTGTAGGCCGCCCCGGTCCAGAGAGAGCGCAAGGCTCCCTCACCCTGAATTGGGGCGGCACGCCAATCTTTTTCGGGCGGCCGTCGGCTGGTCGGTCCAGCGTGTCCAGGCCAGAGAGGGCACAAGGCTCTCTCACTTCGTAAAGACCCGGCACGCAGAATTATCTTTCGGACGCCAAGGGTGTGGCCGGAGTGTCAGCCCACTGACATGCCCTAGGCGCTACAGGCATCCGGCGAGCCGATCAGACGAAAATTTCAGGAAGTCAGCCATTTCGTGTTTCCAGATTGGCGCATGCACCTCGACTTGCACCACCCCGGACTGAACGAGGTCAGCCGGTTGCGCGACAAGACGAAATATCTGTTGTGTATTACCGCGCATCCATTGAATCGGCAAGCGATATGCTTCCGGCGATCGGAGGGCCGCTTAGAATCCTAAGTCCAGCGCGTCTGCCAGTTCCGCCACTCTCGCCCAAGGGCTGCGTCCGCCCGGAGGCCAGGCGAAGGTCAGGATAGCACTGCGGCCGCCGGGGCTCCTCTAGTACAGGAACGGGATCGG
>Ga0210384_10003014_pt1 | contig 19929 bp, 17 predicted proteins | sample IncBWH2MmetaG_FD_160574 | JGI IMG/M metagenome (GOLD analysis project Ga0210384, IMG submission 160574) | Forest soil microbial communities from Barre Woods Harvard Forest LTER site, Petersham, Massachusetts, United States - Inc-BW-H-2-M | ecosystem: Environmental > Terrestrial > Soil >...
AATCCGCGGGCTTCCGCGCCGTTGGCGTGCTCGCCGATTACGCCGAAGTCGGGCAGGAATATGAAAGCGCCATTGAACAATTTTTGCGCGACGAATTGGAGTACGTGGTCGTCGAAACTTTTGATGTAGCCCGGGCGGGCATTGCCATGCTGCGGGACGAAGTCGGCGGCCGCGCCACGTTCTTCGTGGATTCGCTGCGAAAATTGAATGTGCAGCCGAACGAGCCGGTCGTGCCTTTCGAGATTGAGCGCGAAACCGTTTCGCGCCTCGACCGCCTCGTGGAGTTTCGCGATCCCCTGGGCCCGGCGGCCAAGCAGTTTCTGCCGCGGCTGCAATCAGCATTTCTCGTGGAACAATCCGCGGTGGCCGAGCGGCTGGCGCGCGAGAACCCCGCGTATTCTTTCGTGACGCCCGACGGCACGACCTATCAGGGACGCGTCGTCAGCGGCGGCCGGCGCTCGGAAGCGGGTCCTCTCGGCATGAAGCGCGAATTGCGTTCGCTGGATTCGGAAGTGTTGCAACTCGAGCGCGCCGCTTCGGAAGCGCAGGCGGCGCTGCATCACATTGAAGAAGAACTTCACGCCAGCGAAGTGACTCTCGAGCAAGCCGCGGCGCAGCACGTCGAATCGGAAAAACTCGCAATAGCGGCCACCTTGCAACGGGACCAGGCGCGTGGCGACATGGTGCGCCTCGGAATCGAACTGAGCGACTGTCAATCCGAGCTCGCTCGTTTGCGCAACGGCGCCGCCGTGGCCCAGCGGCGCGCCGAGGCTGCGCAACACCGGCGGGGCGAAGTTTCCAGCGCCCGGGCAGGGGCGGAACAGGAAATCGCCCAGGCCATGGAGCAGCAGATCACATTGCGGCAAACCGCGCAGGCCAGGCAGGAAGACCTGGCATCGCGACGCGCGGAGATGGCCGCGCTTGCCGAACGCCTTTCCAGCGCGGAGACGATCGCGGCGCGGATGGCCCACGAACTTCAGGAAATCATCGCGCGGCGCTCGGCGTTGGTCCTTCAACACGATTCGCTCGTCCAGGAGCAGGAACAGCTTGTGGCGCAGACCGCGGAGCATCACCGGCAAGTCGAATCGCTCCGCGCGGAGAAGGTGCGCCTCGAAGCGCGCGGCGCCGAGATGGAACGGGAGTTCGACGCCACGCGCGTGCGCTCCACCGAGGTGGACGACACGCTGCGCATGGCCCGTCAAAAACTCGGCGATTTCCGCGAAGAGCGCAGCAAGCTCGAGATCGAGCGCGCCCGCAACGAGTCCGAACGCGAGCACCTGCGGCAATCCTGCGTCGAGGAACTGAACGCGCAGCCGGAAGATTTGATCGCCGAATTCCCCGCCCTCTTGACGGGCGAGGAGCTGCGTTCTTCCGACGCGCAGTATCACGAACTGAAAATGCGGGTCGAGTCCATGGGCCCGATCAACATGATGGCTCTCGAGGAATACAACGAATGCGAGCAGCGCTTCGATTTCCTGGGCCGCGAACGCGCCGACCTCCTGCAATCCATCACGGACACCCAACAGGCCATCGCGGAACTCGACGAGGTTTGCAAACAGAAATTCGAGGAAGCCTTCTCGATCATCAATCAACAATTCGCCACGGCGTTCCACACGCTCTTCGGCGGCGGGACTGGCGAGATGCGGCTTTCCGAACCGGACAGCTCCGGCGAGCCGGGCATCGACGTGGTCGCGCAGCCGCCGGGCAAGCGCCTGCAGAACGTGCTGCTGCTCTCGGGGGGCGAAAAAGCCATGACGGCTCTGGCGCTGCTGATCGCCATCTTCCGCTACCAGCCCAGCCCGTTCTGCATCCTGGACGAAGTGGATGCCCCGCTCGATGAAGCCAACGTCGGGCGCTTCACAAAACTCGTTTCGGAAATGAGTGCGGGCACCCAATTCATCGTCGTGACGCACAACCGGAAGACGATGGAGATGGCCTCGGTCCTGTACGGCGTAACGATGCAGGAGCCGGGTGTCTCAAAACTCGTCTCCGTCCGCTGGGACGAGCCCGCGTCCGCGCAAGCCGCAACCAACGCCGCGTAATTTGCCGCAGTGACGCCGAAAATGAAAAAGGAGGGTCTTCTCTCCGTATTTTCTCTGTGTTCTCTGTGTTAAAGGTATTTGTCTCTCGCCCGTGAAGCGTACTCCAAGCTCCCGAAGCTCCCATGGGAAGTGAAAAACTTTGCACACCACTTTTGTTTCTTCCCTTGAAAAAGTTTTCCACTTTTCGTTTTTCTTCTCCGTTGACATCGCTGAACCGTGGGCTAGAATGTCCGCCTCTCTGATGAGGTAGACTTCTTTTGGCTTCTCCAAAATTAAATACTGTCGTCTGGGAAACAAATCTCCCCGGAATTCACTTTCTGAATCGAGGGAAAGTGCGTGATTTGTACGAGGTGGGCGGCCAACTGCTGCTCATCGCCACGGATCGCCTTTCCGCTTTTGACGTGGTATTGCCCACGCCCATCCCGGACAAGGGCCGCGTGCTGACGCAGCTCTCGCTGTTCTGGTTCCACCTGCTTCGCGACGTCGTTCCGAATCACATCGTCACCGCAACGAATTTCCCGGCCGAGCTGGCCTCCTACCGCCCCCAGCTCGAGGGCCGCTCCATGCTTTGCAGGCGGACAAATCCTTTGCCGATCGAGTGCGTCGTGCGCGGGTACCTGTCAGGCTCGGGATGGAAGGATTATCGCGCCACCGGAAAAATCTGCGGCATCGCCCTGCCGCCGGGCCTGCGCGAATCCGAGCGCTTGCCGGAGCCAATATTCACTCCCTCGACCAAAGCCACCGCGGGCCACGATGAAAACATCTCGTTCGACGACGCGGCCTCGCGCATCGGAGGAGAACTCGCCGAAAAAGTGCGCGCCATCAGCCTGGAAATTTACCAACGCGCCGCCGCATATGCCGAGCCCCGCGGAATTATTCTGGCGGACACGAAATTCGAATTTGGCCTGGTGGGAGAAAATTTGATTTGGATTGACGAGGCCTTGACCCCGGACTCCTCTCGTTTCTGGCCTGCGGACGGCTACCAGCCCGGCCGCACCCAGCCCTCTTACGACAAGCAATACGTGCGCGACTACCTCGAACGGATCGGGTGGAACAAGCAGGCGCCCGGCCCGGAACTGCCCCCCGACGTCGTCGCCGCGACCCGCGAAAAATACAGGGAAGCTTACCGGCAATTAACGGGCCATGAACTCAGCTAGGCGCGCCGCCGGGATCCTCCGGCGGCGAACAACTCTTGTGCGGAGCGTGCTACGGTGAAGGAGCAATTGGAAACGCTGGTTGGCCTGATGGTGGATCGTGGAATCCAGTTCGACGAAGCGGTCAACGAATTTGAAAAGAAATTCATCAAGCGCGTGCTCGAACGTTTTCATGGCAACCAATCGCGCGCCGCGCGGCTGCTGGGAATTCACCGCAATACGCTCAGCCGCAAGATCGACCTGTATAAGCTGGATCATCGGCAGCGCCGGCAAAGGTGACAGGTGATTAGTGGCTGGTGGCTGGTGATTCGACGGCACGGAATGTCTGCACAGCGTGATATTTGTTTTGCCTTTTGTGCTTTGTGATTTATGTCTTGGCATATGGGATTCGGTCTCAATTTGAAATTTGAGATTTTTGAACCATTCACTCGTTCGCTGGATGCCCCCCCAAAAAACTACTTCCAAGGCTGCTGCTGCGGGCGGCGTGACGCAATTCCATATTTCAAAGAGTCCCGGAGGGACGGAAGAACGTAGCCCAATGCGGGAGTTGTCGGGGGAGCGCGGAGACCATTCAAACAAGCCCCACCAGGGGCGACACATGGACTCAGACAAAATTATTCCGCTAGTTTCAATCGGAACTGCAGCCGTTTGTTGCAAGAAAATGGCCCCGGGAATTTCCCGGGGCCATTTGTTTTCTCGAAGTGCTCGAAGATTAATTTCCTGAAGGAGCCTTTTTGGCGGGAGCTTTCTTAGCCGGGCCCTTCTTGGCTGGTCCCTTCTCTTCCGGCAAGTCTTCCATGTTGATCTTAGCCTTATCCCACGTCAGCATAAAGGGAGTTTGCGTATATCCGGTTAAGGTGCCGGTAAACCGAACCACGGCGTCTTTCTCCAGACGCTTGGCTTCCGGCTGGCCATCGACCTTCACGGTCATGTTGGCCATGGTGGCCGCCTCGATTTCTTCCGGAGTGGCGCCGCGGAAAACTTTCAGCGTCACCGTATCGCCATCCACCATCGGCGGCTCCATCACGCGAACTCCAACGTCCGGATACTCCAGGCCGCAACTGGCAAGCCACATGGCCTTGCCCGCATCGCCTCCGCCCATCAGAGCGGGAATGAAGTTCGCCGTGTCGTCACGCGCCTTCTGCAATTCGGCGGCGCTCGGAACATTCAACGTGGCGGGTTTATCCGAGGAACTGGCGGAAAGCGTGAGGAGTTCGTTCATTTGGTCATCCACAAGCTTGTCGCAGGCTGGTTGCTGGTAACGAATGATTTGGTTTTTCAGATAGGCCCGCACTTGCGCATCGTTCGGGATCTTCAAATTTATGGCGCGGGCGAGTTCCCAGAAACCATCCGTGCCCATCGGCGGAGTCATCTGCAAATACACAATGCCGAGACGGTAGTGAGTAACGGGATCATCGGGGGTGATGGATAGGACCGTCTTGTAGTAGCCGGCGGCAGCGGCGTAATCCTTCATGCTCGTCGACGCGAGTGCGGCCACCGCGTTAAACAGAACCTTGACGCCCTTCTTTTGCGTCTCGAACTGATCCGCCGGCACGTTGTCCGGCTTCTTCAAATCTTCCAGGGCCTTGAGGCCAGCGAGGGAGGCGTCCCGCGCCTTGGTCAGCGCATCCGGAGTTTGCAGCGCCTTGTCGGAGATTCCCAGATAAAATGCCTGGGCCCGGGTGTAGTACGCTTCGAGGCGTCCGGTGGCGTCAATCTTGTCCCCCAGCGCGATCATCCGGTCGGCGTACTCAATGGCTTGGGCGAAGTTCTTCAGCGCCATGTAGGTCGAGTAATAGTCGCGATAGATGTACGGCATCAACGTGGAGTTGTTGTATTGCTTCACAAAATCATCGAGCATTTTGACTTTTTGCTGAGGATTCTGCTCCGCATCCGCCGCTTTGTACGCGTTATATTCAGGCAGGGTGTAACCAGGCTTTGCCTGATCCTGTGGCGCCCTCGCTGCGGCCCACATTTTCCCCGCGCCAGATCCCATTCCCAGCGCGATCCATAACAGACCGGCGCCTGTCACAATCCACTTTCGTATCATCGGGTTCCAGCCTCCTCAGCAAAATTCAAAAAAATCGTTCGCAAGAAAAGTGTGCAAGAGTTTCTGCCGGCCCAAAGCTACCGGATTATAGGGAATCCCACTCCACGGCGCAAGCGATTCCCTCTTGCCTCCACGCCGGAGTCGCGGCTCGCCGAGTGGCTCCTTGCTCTGACCTCGCGGGCGCTAATGTTAAGATGGCAAACTCCGGACCAAGGAAGCCTAGGCAAAGAATATCATTACTCCCGGCAATAAAGGAGAACCAATGCCATCGCATGATACCCTTGCAGGAAAGGTGGCGCTTATCACCGGCGCGAACCGGGGAATCGGATTTGCCATCGCGCGCCGCCTGGGACGGATGGGCGCGCGCGTTTCGATTTGCGGGCGGGATCAGGCGAAGCTCGACCAATCGGCCTCCGGCCTTCGCGCCGAAGGTATCGAGACATTGGCCGTGCGAGCGGACGTCACGCGCGGGGAGCAAATTTCCTCCCTGGTTCACCGCACGCAGCAGGAATTGGGACCGATCGACATTCTTGTGAATAACGCCGGAACCGGCGTGTTTGCGCCCTTCCATGAATTCGGGGAAGCCGATTGGGACGCCTTGATGGACACCAACCTGAAGTCGGTATTCCTGATGTGCCGCGCCGTCGCGCCGGAAATGATCCGCCGCCAGACAGGCCAGATCATCAACATCAGTTCGCTCGCGGGAAAAAGCACCTTTGCCAACGGCGCGATTTACTGCGCGTCGAAGTGGGGCCTCATGGGCCTCACCGGCAGCATGGCCGAGGACCTGCGCGGCTACGGCATCCGCGTGAGCGCGATCTGCCCGGGCTCGGTGGCCACGGAATTCCCGGGGCCGGGCGGCAAAAGCTCCTCGAAAATTCTCCAGCCGGACGACGTCGCCCACGCGGTGGCCGCCCTGGCCACGCAAGCCGAGGGCAGTTTCATCAGCGAAATGCACATCCGCCCCACACGAAAGCCGTGACTCCGCGCAGGTTTTCTCTGTGCACCTCTGTGCTCCTCTGCGTCCTCTATGTTAAAGGGTTTGCATTTCGAAAGGGCAAAGCTTTAACAGAGAGAACACGGAGGACACAGAGAACCATCCCCTTCATAATATTCCTCTTGACAATAGTCGTTATAACGAGTATTTTTGCCTCATGCAACGATCCGCGAAAGCGAAACTCGATCCCCAGGCCGCACTCGAAGCCCGGGTCTTCGTCAGCCTCATGCGCGCCGCCGACGTCCTGGCCCGCGGAGCCGAGGCCCTGCTCAAGCCTTACAGCATTTCCGGAACCCAATACAACATCCTGCGCATCTTAAGTGGCGCAGGGGAAAAAGGCCTGGCCTGCTGCGAGGTCGGCTCCCGGCTCATCTCCCGCGATCCGGACATCACCCGCCTGCTGGACCGGATGGAATCCCGGGGATGGATCTCCCGCGCGCGGGAATCGCGGGACCGCCGGGTCGTCAAGACTCGCATCAGCGCGCAAGGATTGCGCCTGCTGGACGAACTGCACAAGCCCGTGCGCGAATTGCACCGCCGCCAGTTGCGCCACCTTCCCGCAAGGCAGCTCCGGCAACTCTCGAACTTGCTTGACCGCGCCCGCGAACCCCTGGAAGAGGCGGATTCATGCGATTGATTTTTTTGAGGCCCATTCTATTCATAGCGAGGAATCGCAATTAAGGAGGAACGAAGATGAACGCAACAGCCACAGCATCATCGCAGACCACCCCGTCAACCCGTTGGCAGCTTGATCCCGCACATTCGGCCGCGCACTTCAGCGTCCGGCATTTGATGATTTCGAACGTCCGGGGGGAATTCACCAAGCTCGCCGGGAGCGCGCAGATCAACCCGGCCGACCCGGCCAAGTCCACGGTCGAAGTAACGATTCAGGCCGGTTCCCTCAACACGCGAGAACCCCAGCGCGATGAACATCTCCGCAGCCCCGACTTTTTTGATGTGGCCAACTACCCGACCCTTACGTTCCGGTCCAAGCGAGTCGAGCCACTTGAAGCAGAGACTTTCAAGGTGACCGGCGATCTGACAATCCGTGGGGTCACCAAGCAAGTCACTTTCGATGTCGAGGGTCCCACACCTTCCGTGAAGGATCCCTGGGGCAATATCCGCGCCGGCGTTACGGCTTCGGCGAAGGTCAATCGCAAAGACTTCGGGCTCGTTTGGAATGCCCTGACCGAGGCGGGCGGGGTGGTTGTCGGCGATGAAGTCAAGATCACGATAGATGCGGAGTTGATCCAAGTGGCTCCCGCAGCTTGAGCCTTCGAAGGACGCAACGTCCGATGTTTCGGCGACCGACGCTTTGGCCGGGTGGGACTTCCTATCCGGCCAAATTTGTTCGAAGATATAAGCTCAAGTTCAAAGGCAAGTGGGTACGCCAGGCTCCAATCGCCGGCGCCACTGAGATAAAATGACTGAGACTCTCCAATTCGTCGTCCGGCACGGGTACGTGCTGGTGTTCGCGTGGGTCTTTGTCGAACAGGCGGGCCTTCCGGTTCCTTCTGCGCCTCTGCTTCTGGCCGCGGGCGCGCTTTCGGGAATGCACCGGATGAATCTGGGGCTGGCCGTCACTTTCGCGGTGATCGGTGCGGTGGCCAGCGATTCGATGTGGTACGAGATCGGCCGGCAGAAGGGCGTGCGCGTCCTTCAATTGATTTGCCGGATTTCGCTCGAACCCGACTCCTGCGTCCGGAGAACGCAGGTAAGCTTTGCGCGCAACGGACCGCGCGTGCTGCTGGGCGCCAAATTTATTCCTGGCTTGAACGCCATGGCCGCGCCTCTGGCGGGAATCATCAAGATGGGATGGCGACGGTTCCTGCTGTTCGACGCCATCGGGACGCTCGCATGGGTGGGCGCATTTGTCATCACCGGATACGCATTCAGCAGCGAACTCGAACGCGTCGCGGCCAGGGCTGCCTACCTTGGAGAATGGTTGCTGGTCCTGCTGCTGGCCTCATTCGCGGGCTACATTCTCTGGAAATTCTACAATCGCCAAAAGTTCCTGCGCAAACTGAAGATTGCGCGGATCACTCCCGAAGAGCTGAAAGGAAAAATAGACGCTGGCGAGGACATCCTGGTGGTCGACCTGCGCCACTCGCTCGACTTCGACGCAAACCCGGAAACAATTCCCGGCGCGCTGCACATCGATGCCGCCGAGCTCGAGGAAGCCTTCGAAGTCATTCCCCGAGACAGGGAAATTGTTCTGTTTTGCGCCTGCCCCAATGAAGCGACCGCCGCCCGCCTCGCCCTCCTGCTGCGCAGCAAAGGGATCACGCAAATTCGCCCGCTCTCGGAAGGCTACGAAGGCTGGCGCAGCCGTGGCTTCCCCTTGAGCCTCGCCAAGGACGAAACCGGCAACGTCGAGCCGGCCAAAGCTTGACCCCCGGAAACGCCAATCTCCCGATTGGCGTTTTCCCCAGCGCCATTCAGGAAAATGTTGTTCGCAGGAAAAATGCGATCACAGCCGCGGAAGCACGATGCCCTGCTGCGCCTGATACTTCCCCTTTTTATCTTTGTAGGAAATTTCGCAATCCTCGTCGGACTCGAAGAAGAGAACCTGGCACAGGCCTTCATTGGCGTAGATTTTTGCGGGCAGGGGAGTGGTATTGCTGATTTCGAGCGTGACGAAACCCTCCCATTCCGGCTCGAAGGGCGTCACGTTCACGATAATCCCGCAACGCGCGTACGTCGACTTCCCCAGGCAGATGGTCAGGACGTTGCGCGGGATGCGGAAATATTCCACCGACCGCCCCAGGGCGAACGAGTTCGGTGGGATGAGGCAAACAGCTCCTTTGAACTCGACGAGTGATCGCGGATCAAAATGCTTGGGGTCTACGATGGTGGAATTCACATTCGTAAAAATACGAAATTCGTCGGCCACGCGGATGTCGTAGCCATAGCTGGACACTCCATAACTGATGACCCCCTCGCGGACCTGGCGGTCCTCAAACGGCTCGATCATCCTGTGTTCCAGCGCCATCTTGCGAATCCAACGATCCGGCTTTACCGACATCCAGGCCTCCTGCGCACGGGTGCGTGCTCTACTTGGAGCCCGCGAAAGCAACGTTGCAAAGACGCGCATCTTAACCGAGCGCGTCCGGCTTGACAACCCGCAACTGCATGTCTAGCATAGCTTGCCGTTGAATAGCAGGAGGCTGGTGTGATCAAGCTGGACATTGTGAACGCAGTGGTAAACAAGACCGGCGTAAGCCGGACCAAGGCGGAACAGGCCGTCGAAACCGTCTTTGAAGCCATGAAAAACGCTCTCGGCAAGGGCGAGCGCATTGAGTTGCGCCGCTTCGGTGTCTTCAACGTGCGCCCGCGCAAGACCGGCATTGGCCGCAATCCGCGCACCGGCCAGGAAGTCAGCATCCCGCCCGGCAAAGCAGTGCGCTTCAAGCCCGGCAAGGAACTGCAAACGCTCTGAACCCGCGACTCGCCGTTGAGTTTTTTCGTCGATCCTTTGGATCGGCGCTGTAATTCGTCCGCTCGCACGTGCGCGTGATGAAATACATCCTCAGTCCGGGACCGGGAGATTCTGCAATCCAAAATCTGCGCCGGACCTTGCAATCCCATGTTCCCCGGCTTATGTTATCGCTCGGTCGAAAATTGAAATACGAAAATTATGGCTTGGATCATCCGTGTCAACCTGCTCAGTTTTCTCAGCCGTTTTGAACAGGAGAAATACCATGCGCAATCGCAGGCAATTCCTGAAGGACGCAGCGGGAGTCTCCGCCGGAATGTTTTTCCTGGGAAGCGGTGCGCGTGGTTTGCCGGAGCAGGCGCCGACGCAGCAGGAGGGCGCCGTCAAGAGGCGGGAAATCCGCATCGGCCAGCGTCGCGTCAAAACGGTGGATGTGCACAGCCATATCGCCTTGCCCGAGGCCGCAGACGTCTTAAAGGGCACGGCGCTGGAGAAACTTGCGGCTGGAGGCCCGACGCGCCCCGGCACGAATCCGCATTCCCTGGGCCCCGAACGTTTGCAGACCATGGACGAAATGGGAATTGACATCCAAGTGATCAGTATCAACGCTTTCTGGTACTCCGCCAATCGCGATTTGGCCCAGCGATTGATCGATGTGCAGAATCAAAAACTAGCCGAATTATGCGCGGTTCACCCGGACCGATTCGTGGCGCTCGCCTCCGTGGCGCTGCAGTTTCCGGAACTCGCGGCCCAACAGATGGAAGACGCGATCAAGCACCTGGGAATGCGCGGTGCGGCGATTGGAGGAACTGTTGAAGGTCAGGAACTGTCTTCTCCCAAATTCGATCCGTTCTGGGCCAAGGCGGAGGAACTGCAGGCGCTGATCTTCATGCACCCCCAGGACAGCGCGGTGGCCACCGGAGTCGTCTCCCGTGTGCAAGGAAACGGCTTCCTGGAAAATGTCATCGGCAATCCGCTGGAGACTACCATTTTCCTCTCGCACTTGATTTTTGAAGGCACGCTGGACCGGTTTCCCAACTTGAAGATCTGCGCCGCTCATGGAGGGGGCTATTTGCCATCCTACAGCGGCCGGATGGACCAGGGCTGTCTGACTCTTCCTACGCGGTGCTCAAAGACCCTGCAAAAACGTCCGAGCGAATACTTGAAGCAGCTCTACTTCGACGCCATGGTTTTCACTCCCGAAGGGCTGCGGCATCTAATTTCCGTCGTTGGAGCAAGCCAGATAGGTCTCGGCAGCGATTACCCATTCGCGTGGGAGGTTCACCCGGTCGATCACGTCCTGAACACGCCCGGACTGAGCGACAGTAATCGCGAAGCGATTCTCAGCGGCACAATGTCCAGGCTGTTAAGAATTCCGGCGTAGAACTGCGATTTTTTCTCTAGAGTGGGTAGAACGGTTATGGTGCGCGCAGGATGCGCAACTTGCGCGGGCGAATCGGCAAAATCAACTTGGCCTGCTACCCGGGCTCATGCATCCAATAATTTATGGCTGACCGGAGCGATTTCGAACCCACCCCCGCAGAAACCCTTACCCCGGTAGTGTCCGCCTGGGACCTGCCTCCCAACCCGTACTGGGAAAATCTGGAAGCCCGCAGGCAGCGCAGATCGCTGGCAATCGCCATTTTGCTCTTCGTGCTGACCTTGATTTCCACGCTGGCGGTGGGAACGCAATTCGCTTCTTCCTATGCCTCGGGGCGGACACCCAATATTAACGATCTCTTTTCCAACTTTGCGGCCCTGCTGGCCCACCCGCAACTTTTGCTGGCCGGCGTTCCATTTGCTTTCACGCTGATCGGAATTCTGCTGGCGCACGAATTGGGACATTTCTTTGCGTGCCGCTATTATGGGATTTCGGCAAGCTACCCCTATTTCATTCCAGCGCCCACGCTGATCGGCACACTTGGCGCATTCATCCGCATCCGTTCTCCGATCCACAATCGGAAAGCACTCTTCGATGTGGGTCTCGCCGGGCCAGTTGTAGGATTCCTCTTCGCGGTTCCGGCTTTGGCTATCGCAATTTTCTATTCACGAGTGGTGCCGTTTTCGGAAGCCAGTACTCCGACTGTATTTGGGCACCCGCTGGTGATGCGCTTCCTTGTTGCCGCTCTGCGGCCCGGCGTAAGTTTGCGAAACCTGCTCCTGCATCCAGTCGGACAAGCGGCATGGGTCGGCTTGTTCGCGACGGCGCTAAACCTGCTTCCCGCCGGGCAGCTCGACGGCGGCCACATCCTCTACTCAGTGGCCAGCAAGTACCATAAAAAAATTACGATTGCAGTCGCATTGGGCTTGATTCCTCTCGGCAAGTTTTTCTGGGTCGGATGGTACATGTGGTCCATCTTGCTCCTGGCCATCGGCTTCCGCCACCCGCCGCTCCTCAATCGCTGGGAAAAGCTCGATCGCACGAGGCTCCTCTGGGCTGCCTTCGCCGTCCTCATGTTCGTTTTGTGTTTCATGCCCATGCCGGTCATGATCCGCTAGAGCTTTTCAGTGGCACACGCTTCAGCCTGTGGATTTTCTGATACAAATCAAATGGCAAACCCCACAGGCTGAAGCGTGTGCGACAAAATCTCTAAAACAAACTCAGCGGATCCACGTCCACGAGGACAGCCTTCTGCGGAATTCCCTTCTCTTCGCTGAACGCCAGCAATTCCGTGACGGCGCGCGTGAGCTGCGCTCGCTTGGGCGCCTTCAGCAAAAATTGGAAGCGATACTCGCGCTTCAGCCGCGCGAGCGGCGCCGCGGCCGGACCCAGCACTTTCACACCGCGCGATTCCTGAGGCGCGAGAAACGCGGAGAGCTGGCGCGACCAGCGGATGGCGTTCTCGATTTTCGTGTCGCGCACTAGTATGCTGGCCAGCGCCGTGAACGGCGGATAGTGCAACAGACGCCGGAATTGCACCTCCTTTTCAAAAAAAGTGAGATAGTCCTGCCGCGCGGCCAGTTGAATCGCGTAATGCTCCGGATAGTACGTTTCGACGAGCACTTCCCCCGGCAGGTCGCCGCGCCCGGCGCGGCCCGCGACTTGCGTCAGCAATTGAAACGTGCGCTCGGCGGCGCGAAAATCCGGCAGGCCCAGTTGCGTATCGGCGGAAACTACGCCCACGAGCGTGACCCGCTGAAAATCATGGCCTTTGGCGACCATCTGCGTGCCCACCAAAATATCGATTTTCCCCGTCGCGAAGTCGCCCAGCACCTGCTGGTACGCCCGTTTGGTGCGCACGGAGTCGCGGTCCAGCCGCGCCACCCTGGCGCCGGGAAATTTCTCGCGCAATTTTTCTTCGAGCTGTTCCGCGCCCGCGCCGAAAAAATAAACGTGCTCGGAATTGCACTTCGGGCAGCTCTCCGGCACACGTCGCGAGAACCCGCAGTAATGGCATTCCAGCCGCTCGCGCTTCTTGTGATAGGTCAGCGAAATACTGCAATTCTCGCACTGCACGCCCGCGCCGCAGGACCGGCAAATCACGAACCAGGAATACCCGCGGCGATTGATGAGGATGAGCGATTGGGTACCCTCCGCAAGCCGCGCGGCGACGGCTTCGCCGAGTTTCGAGGAAATTGGCCCGGCGTGATGCGTGGTCTTGAAATCCTCGCGCAGGTCGACGATTTCCACCGGCGCGAGCGGCCGGTTCTCCACGCGCGAATCCAGCTGAAGAAGATGGTATTTCCCCGACCGCGCATTCTGAAAACTTTCCAGCGAAGGCGTCGCTGAACCGAGCAGCGCGACTGCCCCTTCGAGTTTCGCGCGCACCACGGCCACGTCCCGGCCGTGATAGCGCGGCGTTTCTTCCTGCTTGTAGCTGGCCTCCTGCTCCTCATCGACCACAATCAATCCTAGATTTTCTACCGGCGCGAAAATGGCCGAGCGTGTTCCCACTACGACGTGCGCCTCACCGCGCCGCACGCGCCACCATTCGCGCGCGCGTTCCACTTCCGGCAGCGCGCTGTGCAGCACCGTGACGCCCGCGCCGAATCGCGCCCGGAATAATCTGCCGCACCACAGCGTCAGCGCGATCTCCGGAACCAGAATCAGCGCGCTCTTATTCTGCGCAAGCGCCGCTTCGACGGCGCCGAGATACACTTCCGTTTTCCCGCTGCCCGTAACGCCATAGAGGAGTCCCGCGGTAAAAACGCCTGAGCCGAGCCAGCCGCGAATCACTCCCAACTCCCGCTCCTGATCTTCATTCAAAATATTCGAGGGTGGCGTGTAATCGGAATCGAATAAATCCTCTTCGACGGCCAACGGCTCTTCCCAGCATTTCAGTTTTTCCTGCCGGATCATGCGTTCGACGAGCGTCCGAGAAACCCGGGCAAGTTTGGAAAGTTGAGGCAGCGGCAACGGGCCGCGCTCCTCCGCCAGAACGTGGAAGACGCGCGCTTCTTTTTCGGGCAGAGAGGCGCCGGCTTCGTTCGCCGGCAAATGCCCGGAATGAGCCACGTTCCACGCGACAATTTTCTGCACGCGCGCTTGGCGCCGCACCGCGACTTCGCGCGCTTCGAGCTGCTTGCGGCGCTGCAACCGCTCCGCCGCGGCTTCGCCGCCGGGCAGCTTGTGCAGGCGGTCCGCGCGCACCGGCCGGCCCTCGATCTCCATCAGCGAAAGCAGCGCCAGTTCCGCGACTTCGGATTCGCTGCGGTTCCCTGCCGCGTCCAGCTCGGCGCGGCGCGCGCGCCCGGCCTCCGTCATCAGAAATTCGCGCTCGTGCCGCAGATCGATCTGCGGCGGCAGCATCGCCCGAAAAACCTCGCCGAGCGGCGCCACGTAGTAGCCGCCCACCCAACGCCCCAGCTCCACGAGATTCGGCTGCAGCGCCGGAATCGCATCGAGCGCCTCGACAATTTCCCTGATATTTTTTACGCGCGCGGGATCGGGCCGACGGGCAGACACTTCCACGACTACTCCCGTCATGGCCCGATTGCGAAACGGCACAAGCACGCGGCTGCCCGCGCATACCGATCCGGCGAGACGCTCGGGAATCTCGTACGTGAACAACGAACGCAGCGGAACCGGCAGCGCGACTTCGCAATAAGTGGAAGACATGACGGAGAAGTAGTGTAGCAGCAGAAACTCAAGTGGGCATTGTTGGTCGAGGTTTCAAACGGTGGCGATTTTTGTAGCGCCAGCGTCCCGCTGTCGATTTTTGGACAGTGTAGCGCTCAGAAAAATCGCAGGCGAGACGCCGGCGCCACCAAGTGCAATCAACGCGCGGTCTTCTTTGGCTGCAAACCCAGATGTGCCATCACTTTTTGCAAATCCTTCCAGACTTCACCTTTCGCATTCGGGTTGCGCAGCAAATAGGCCGGGTGGTAAGTGGCGAGCAACTTCGTGCCTCGATAATCGAACCATTCGCCCCGAAATCGCGAAATCGAGTCTTTGGTTTTCAAGAGCGCCTGCGCGGCGGTCAAGCCGAGACAAACAATGGCCTTCGGCGCGATCACATCCAGTTGCCGAAATAAATAGGGCGAGCAAGTCGCAACTTCGTCGTCCTCGGGCTTGCGGTTTTCCGGCGGGCGGCATTTCACCACGTTGCAGATATAAACCTGTTCGCGCGTGAGGCCCATGGCCTCGATCATCTGCGTCAGGAGTTTCCCGGCGCGGCCCACGAACGGCAGTCCTTGCACGTCTTCATCGTGGCCGGGTCCTTCCCCCACAAACACGAGTTCCGCGCGCGGATTTCCCGCGCCGAACACAATCTTGTTCCGCTGCTCATGCAGGCGGCAGCGCGTGCAGTCTCCAAGGTCTTCGCGGATGCGTTCCAGCGTATCGTTCTCAACGCGGTCGATAGCCTCAAACAGCGACGGCGCATTCATCACCGGAAGCACGGAAACATGCGGCGCGATCTTCGGCGGCGTAGCGCCGGCGATCGGCGTCCGCACGAAAGGCACCGCAGCAGGCGCGTTTTCCGCCGCTCGTTTGATCACGCGTTTTCCCATGGTTCTCCGGTCGGTGTAAAACGCACCGAGATTCAAATCGTCGTAGTAGCGCAACCAGGCTTCCAGTTTTTCGCGTGGTGTTTGCGTGGGGGAGGAATCCATCGGCGGGTCAGCGCGCGCGCTGCGTTGCGGCCGCTTGCCCCATCGTTTGCCGCAAGGCGCGCAATTGATCGAGGATGCGCTGCGCCGCGTCAATCTTGGGCATGCGCGGGTAAGCCTTCTCGCTTCCGTCGCGGAAATACAGGGTGATGACGTTCGTGTCGTGATCGAATCCCGCGCCCTCGGCCGTCACGTCATTGGCGACGATCAGATCGGCTTGCTTGGATTCCAATTTGGCTCGCGCATGCGCCGACACGTTCTCTGTCTCCGCCGCGAAGCCGATGAGCACGCGATCGCCTTTGCCCAATGCAACGTCAGCGAGAATGTCCAGCGTGGATTCCAATTCTAAATTGAGGCGCCCATTCACCCGCTTCAACTTCTTGGTCTGCGGCGCCACGGGCCGGTAATCCGCCACCGCCGCCGCCATGATCAGCGCGGTCCCGCGCGGAAAATGCTCGAGCACCGCGCGGTGCATCTGCTCGGTCGTGCGCACGGAAACAAATTGGACGCCCTGGGGCGGATCGAGCCGCGTCGGCCCGCTGATCAAGATCACGCTTGCGCCGCGCCGGGCCGCGGCTTGCGCCAGCGCATAACCCATCTTGCCGGAGGAACGATTGGTCAAAAATCGCACTGGGTCCAAATCCTCGCATGTGGGCCCGGCCGTTACGATGATCGTTTCTTCCTGCAAGTCATGAGCGATTCCAAGGCGTGCCCGCACGGCAGCGGCAATGGCTTCGACGCTGGCCAGGCGTCCCGCGCCGGTCATTCCACAAGCAAGATAACCTTCCTCCGGCGCCACGACGTGAACGCCGCGCGCCCGCAGCGCCTCGACATTTTCCTGCGTCGCCGCGTGTTCCCACATGTTGACGTTCATGGCGGGGGCAACCACCACCGGCGCGGTCGTCGCCAAATACAGCGTGGTCAGAAAATCGTCCGCGACGCCGCGAGCCATTTTCGCGATCACGTTCGCCGTCGCCGGAGCCACCACCAGCAGGTCGATCCGCTGGGCCACAGCGATATGTTCGATGGCGCTTTCCACATTCGCGCCGGCGGATTCCTCGCCAAACATTTCGGTGATTACTTTTTGCCCGGTGAGCGCGGCAAACGTGAGAGGCGTGATGAATTCCTGCGCGCTCTTGGTCATCACCACTTGCACTTCGATGGCTTCCTGCTGGAGCTTGCGCACAAGTTCCGCCGCCTTGTAGGCGGCCACTCCCCCGGAAACACCGAGTGCCACGCGCATAGAAAGTTTGCGGCGCTACTCCTTGCGCCGCCTCCCATCCTTGTCCAGCAAATCGCCCGGGATTTCAGGCAACTGGTATTCGAGCACACCCGCGGTCAGCTCCTCAATCGCCACGCGGGTGGACTTGTGCGAGCGCGGATTGGCTACCAGTGGCGACGCTCCCATCATCAACTGCCTTGCGCGTCGCGCCGCCACCACTACAAATGCAAATTTGCTATCCGGTGCCTGACTCTCGGCCGTCATGAGATCGTTATCCTCCAAAAGATTCCAGTATTTTGCGTGCGCGCTCGCTCAAGCAACTGCGAAGACACCGCGCGGCCACCGTGATCGCCTGAATTTCGCGGCCGGCGCGCTCCACATCGTCGTTAACCACCAGAAAATCATACTCTGTGTACCGCTGAATTTCCTGCCGCGCCCGTTCCAGCCTTCGTCCGATCGCCTCTTCCGTGTCCTGACCTCGCGCCCGCAACCGCCGTTCCAGGTCCTCCTTGGCGGGCGGAAGAATGAAGATGGCCACCGCATAAGGCAGTTCTCGCTTTACCTGCTCGGCGCCCTGCACGTCTATCTCGAGGACCAGGTCCAGCCCCTTACGCCTCGCCTCGTCAAGCCACCGGCGCGGCGTGCCGTATTGGTGCTTTCCGAAAACGCGGGCGTGTTCGAGAAACTCACCGGCGCGAACCCTGCGATCGAATTCCTCTTCGGAAATAAAATCATACCATTTTCCGGCGCTTTCCGTGGCACGGGGAGGCCGCGTGGTGCAGGAAACAGAAAACATCGTGCCCGGCACTTCCAGCATTTTTTGCACCAGCGTGGATTTTCCTGACCCCGAAGGTCCGGAAACGATGAATACCAGTGGCTGCTGTGCCTGTGCCAGCGTCATTCGACGTTCTGCGCCTGTTCCCGCAGTTTCTCAATATCGGATTTCACTTCCAGCGCCAGGCCCGTGATCGCCAGGCCCTCCGACTCCACCCCCGGCGTCTTGGACAGCAGCGTGTTCGCTTCCCGCTGCATCTCCTGCAAAAGAAAATCGAGTTTCTTTCCCGCCTCGCCCGCGCCGGCCAGCAATTTTCCGAACTGTTCGACGTGGCTTCGAAGCCGGGCCAGTTCCTCGCTGACGTCGCTGCGTTCGGCCAAGAGCGCAGCCTCTTGCGCGAGGCGAATGGGATCGATCTGCACGCCTTTCAGAAGCTCTTCCAGGCGCTCCGCCAGGCGGCGCGCGATGGCGGGACGCACGCGCTCGGAAAGCGTCTCGATTCCCGCCGTCCTCTCCGCGATCTGCCCCAGGATTCCCCGCATCTCCCTCGTTAGCGCCTGCCCTTCGGACCGCCGCATGACCTCCAGCTTTTTCAGCGCCTGCTCCAGGCAAACATCCAACTGCTCGCCCAGCTGCTCCTGCTTTTCCTCGCTCTGCAGTTCGCCGGCGGCGCCCGGCGCAGCAACCACGCCCGGCAGCCGGAAGAGCCCGACCAAGTCCGGCGCGGTTTTTACTCGGAACTGCTTGCGTAACCGCTCTACGGCTTTCATGTAGGATTCGACCAGCTCCTGATTGACTTCGATCGCGCCGGTACCGCCCGGCTCGTAGTAAATGTTCACGTCCACATGGCCGCGCCGCAACCGGTTTCGAATGGCCGCCCGGATGCGCGGTTCGAACACTTCAAATCCATCCGGCATCCGAAGATGCAGGTCCAGGAACCTGTGGTTCACGCTTCGCAGGTTGATCCGCACGGAGCTTCCGTCGCGCTCTACGCGGGCCTGCGCGAAGCCGGTCATCGAATAAATTCCAATAGGCGCCGCAGTGGCTTTCATCGATCGGCCTTTGGCGTGGGAGTCGCCGCATCTTCCACGTCCGCGAATTGCATTTCATAAAGGCGCGCGTAGATTCCGCCCCGCGCGAGGAGTTCCTGGTGCGTGCCCGTTTCCGCGATCGTGCCGTCCTCGATGACGATAATTTTGTCCGCGCGCCGGATCGTCGAAAGGCGGTGCGCAATGACGAATGCGGTGCGGTCCATCATCAGGTTGGAAAGCGCGCGCTGCACCAGCATTTCCGACTCGGAGTCCAGCTCGGAGGTGGCCTCATCCAGAATCAAGATGGGCGAATCCTTGAGGATCGCCCGGGCGATGGCGATGCGCTGCCGCTGGCCGCCGCTGAGGCGCTGCCCGCGGTCACCGAGCATGGTCTCGTAGCTTTGCGGCAATTCCAGGATGAAGTCGTGCGCCAGCGCCGCTTTGGCCGCGGCTTCCACACGATCTTTCGGCAGCCCCGGCCGCCCATAGCAGATATTGTTCCAGACCGTGTCGTTAAACAGAATGGTCTCCTGCGTGACGATGGCCATCTGTTCCCGCAAGGACCGCAGCGTGACTTCGCGCACGTCCACACCATCAATGCGCAGAGAGCCCGACGTCACAGGGTAAAATCGCGGCAACAGATTCACCAGCGTGGTTTTGCCCGCTCCGCTCGATCCGACGATGGCGATGACTTCGCCAGCGCGCGCCTCCAACGAAATATTGCGCAGGATGGGCAGTTCCGGGTCGTAGCCGAAGCTCACTCGATCGTATTCCACGCTTCGTGAGAAGGGAGGCAGCGCGGGAAGCCCCGCTTCCGCGGCCGGCTCACCCGGGCTGGCAATGTACTCGAAAACTTTCGCCGTCGCTCCGAAAGCCAGCTCGAATTGTTGGTAAACCGCGCCCAATCCCTTCACGGGTTCATAAGACTTGAACAACGCGTAGACAAACGTGACGAAAATTCCCGCGGTCATAACGCCCAACTTGATCTGCACGCGAGCGTACATCAGCACTAACACGATCACCACGGCGCCCAACAGATCCATCAGGGGGGAAGTGGCCACCGTCGCGCGGATCCAGCGCATGTTCTCTCGCAACAATCGCCAAGCCGAGGCGCGGAACTTGCCAATCTCAAAATCCTCCATCCCGAACGCCTTCACCACCCGGTTCCCGC
>Ga0210384_10003015_pt1 | contig 19928 bp, 16 predicted proteins | sample IncBWH2MmetaG_FD_160574 | JGI IMG/M metagenome (GOLD analysis project Ga0210384, IMG submission 160574) | Forest soil microbial communities from Barre Woods Harvard Forest LTER site, Petersham, Massachusetts, United States - Inc-BW-H-2-M | ecosystem: Environmental > Terrestrial > Soil >...
AGGTGGAGCATCCGGTCACGGAAATGGTCACCGATGTGGACCTGGTGAAGAGCCAGATTCTGCTGGCTGCGGGCGAGCGCCTGGAGAATGTGCTGCATGGTCCCATTCTGCATCGCGGACACGCGATCGAATGCCGCATCAACGCCGAGCATCCGGAAAAATTCACGCCGTCGGCGGGAAGGATTACTACTTTCAATCCGCCCGGTGGCACCGGAGTCCGGATCGACACGGCCGCCTACGCGGAAGGCGTGATCCCGCCCTACTATGATTCTCTGATTGCGAAGCTGATCGTGCGCGGTAAAGACCGGGCAGAAGCAGTCTCGCGTATGGCTCGCGCTCTGGAAATGTTCATCATCGAGGGCATTTACACCACGATTCCGCTGCACCGCAGGATTCTGGCCGATCCCGGCTTCCGCGCCGGGAACGTCGATACCACGTTCATCGAAAGATTTCTGGCGCAAGGCAAGACCGAGACGCCTGCAGAAAAGCCGAGTACAAAGCGCGAAGTGACGGCGGAACACTAAGCCTGAGGGTAGCGCCGGCCTCTGGCCGGCCCGATGGGTGGGCGAGACGCCCACCAGACAGCCGGCGGGACGCCGGCGCTACGCTATTCCGTTCGTGCCGCCAGCCTCAATATTTTCCGTGCTTGGATGCCGATGACTCTATCCCGCCTTTACGCCATCCTCGACAGCTCCGGCTTCCCAGATATCAACGCTCTTTGCTTGTCCGCCACCGAACTGGTCGCGGGTGGCGTCACCCTGCTGCAATATCGGAACAAATCCGGAAATGCCCGTCAGATGCTTGAACAGGCACGGGAACTCAAACGCCGGCTGGGCAGCTCCGTCAAACTGATCATGAACGACCGGGCGGACTTATGCCTGGCCGCCGGCTTCGATGGACTCCACGTCGGGCAGGACGACCTGTCGCCTGCGGGCGCCAGGGCCGTGATCGGCGACGGTCTCTGGCTGGGCGTTTCCACTCACAATCCCGAACAACTCACCCAGGCTGACGAGACCTCGGCAAACTATCTGGCGATCGGACCGGTGTTTGCAACTCTGAGCAAGACGAATCCCGATCCTGTGATTGGCCTCGATGGAGTACGTCACGCCAGAGCGTTGACTCGCAAACCATTGGTGGCCATAGGGGGGATAACCCGCGAGAATTGCCGATCCGTTATTGAAGCCGGGGCCGATGCCGTGGCTGTGATATCTGACTTGATACGGGCGCCGCACAAATCAGCAGAGGAATTTTTTCGAATATTGAGGTAAAGTCGAGACGCTTCTGCTAGCTGACACGCTCGCGGGCGGGGTCGCCTGCGGCCACACAAACCTCAAGGAGGGATGTGAGTATCGAGACCAAGCCACCCGCGCCTACAGCAGCTACCGACTGGGACCTCCACAGCCGACAAGATAAAGAATTGGTAAAGGGTCTGGGACTGACCAGCGCCACCATGTTGGTCATGGGCTCCATGATCGGCTCCGGAATCTTTATCGTTTCCGCGGAAATATCCCGCGAGGTCGACTCGCCAGCTCTGCTGATCGGGGCCTGGCTGGTGACAGGTTTCCTTACCATCGTTGGGGCCCTGAGCTACGGCGAACTAGCGGCCATGATGCCGCGCGCGGGGGGACAGTATGTTTACCTGCGTGAAGCGCTGGGACCGCTTTGGGGATTTCTTTACGGCTGGACCCTTTTTCTGGTGATCCAGACGGGAACTATCGCCGCTGTCGGCGTGGCCTTCGGCAAGTTTCTCGGCATTTTCTTCCCCTCGATCTCCTCCTCGAACTGGATCGTGCACTTCTGGAAGATTCCGCCAATTCATATTGGCCCCATGGTCCTGGGAAACATGGAGACCGGGCTGAACACGCAGAACCTGGTAGCGATTCTGGTGGTGGCAACGTTGTCGGTCATCAATATTTTCGGACTAAGAACCGGCGCGCTCATTCAAAACGTATTCACCTTCGCCAAAGTTTCCGCGCTGCTCGGACTGGCCCTGCTGGGGTTGTTCATCGGGCGGAACGCTCAGGCTCTGGCGGCAAATTTTCAGGGAAATTTCTGGCATAACGCGAGCCTCGGGGCGCAACACGCGGTGCAGGTGGGAGTGGGAGGCCCGACAGTCCTGGTGGGCACGCTGACTATCCTCGCGGTTGCCCAGGTGGGATCGCTCTTCTCCGCCGATGCCTGGAACAACGTGACTTTCACCGCCGGCGAAGTCAAGAACCCAAGCCGCAATCTGCCCCTGTCTTTGGCGATGGGTACGGGTGTGGTGATTGCGTTGTACGTCGCCTGCAACGTTATTTATCTGAACATCCTGCCGCTGGATGGCAGTGCTACGGGCGCGACCATTCTGGAGCGCGGCATCAAGTACGCGACCGAAGACCGTGTGGGCACGGCGGTGATGTCCCAGATGCTGGGCGCGACGGGCGGAACGCTGATGGCGATCGCCATCATGCTGTCTACATTCGGCTGCTGCAACGGCTTGATTCTGGCAGGTTCGCGCGTCTACTACGCCATGGCCAAGGACGGACTATTTTTCAAGAGCGTGGCCAAACTGCATCCCACCTACAAGACCCCGGCGGTTTCGCTCATGGTGCAAATGGTATGGACCTGCATCTTGTGCGTCTCCGGAAGTTACGGACAACTGCTCGACTACATCATCTTCGCTGTGCTGGTTTTTTACGTCCTCACCATCCTTGGTTTGTTCGTGCTGCGGCGCACGCGCCCCGCTGTGGAGCGCCCCTATCGGGCGATTGGTTACCCGGTGCTTCCGGCAATTTATATTGTGATGGCTTTATTTATCGATGTCGTACTATTGCGTTACAAACCGCAGTTCACGTGGCCGGGATTGATTATCGTCCTGCTGGGAATTCCGGTGTATTTCTTGTGGTCGCGGTCGGCGGCGACGGTTGCGACCGATTCGTAGTGGGTTTGAAGAATGGGTGCATGGGAGCACATTGTCATCCTGAGGGGAGCGGAAACTTCGCCTGGCGGAGTTTCCACGCCGTCGAAGGACCCCTACAGCCGGCAGGAGTGCAGGTCTCTAGGGATCCTTCGACTTCGTAAGTTCGCTCGCAAGCGAGCAAACTCACTCCGCTCAGGATGACAGGGCAAGATGATCGATCGTCAAGATCGAAGGAGAAATGATAGGGATGGCAAATATCTGGGCTAGAAAGCCGATGAACATGCTGTTGGCGGAAGCCGGAGAGACGGGCGAGCGCAGCCTGAAGCGAACGCTTGGACCTTTTCAACTCACCGCGCTGGGAGTGGGCGCCGTCATTGGCGCCGGCATTTTTGTGCTCTCCGGGTTGGGCGCGCACTATGCCGGGCCGGGTCTCATGCTTTCGTTTGTCGTGTCAGGCCTGGGATGCGCCTTCGCCGCCCTTTGCTATGCCGAATTCGCCGCCATGATTCCCCTGGCTGGCAGCGCCTACACCTATGCTTACGCCACTCTGGGCGAACTGTTTGCCTGGATCATCGGCTGGGACCTTACTCTGGAATACGCCATGGGCGCCAGCACCGTGTCGTCGGGCTGGTCCAACCACTTCATTGAGCTACTCGATATTTTCCATATCAAGATGCCGCTGTGGCTGGCGTACGACCACTGGACGGGTCTCCGCGCTGCGGAGAATATTGTCGCCCGCCAGATGGCCCAAGCTTCAGACTCTTCACTTCTTCCCGGCACTCAGGCCTTCCTCAACAAAGTTTCGGACATCATCGCGGCGCAGTCTCCACAACTTGTGGAGGGTGCGCATAAGTTGTTAGACGCCCCCAAGATGTTCGGCATCGAGGTGGGCTGGAACATGCCGGCGTTCGTGATTGCACTGGTGATCACGGCGATTCTCGCCATCGGCATCAAGGAGAGCGCGCGCTTCAACTCCACCATCGTGGTGATCAAAGTTTCCGTCGTGTTATTTGTCATAGGCCTGGGCTTCCGTTACGTGAGTGCCAGCAACTGGGGTGGAGACTGGCATACCTTTGCGCCCATGGGGTTCTCCGGCATCGGGGCGGGCGCAGCCTATATCTTTTTTGCGTATATCGGATTTGACGCGGTTTCGACCACCGCCCAGGAAGCCAAGAATCCGCAACGCGATCTGCCCATCGGAATCATTGCGTCTCTACTGGTTTGCACCGTCCTCTATATTCTCGTGGCCGCCGTGCTCACCGGTATGGTGCCGTGGCGCGAAGTGAATATCGAAGCTCCCATCGCCCGCGCGTTTCTGGATCGAGGACTGACCGGCGCTTCGCACATCATTACTCTGGGCGCGCTTGCCGGACTGACCAGTGTGATGCTGGTCATGCTCCTGGGGCAGACTCGCGTTCTCTACTCCATGGCCAACGACGGTTTGCTGCCCAGGAAATTTTTTGCTGACATTCATCCCAAATGGCGCACGCCGTGGAAGAACACGATCCTGGTGGGATTGCTGGCGGCCATCGTGGGGAGCCTGATTCCAATTGATGACATCGGGAAGATGGTGAACATCGGCACCTTGCTGGCCTTTGTCATCGTGTGCATCGCCGTGGTCATGCTGCGGCGGACGGATCCCGATCAGGCGCGTCCCTTCCGCACCCCCTGGGTGCCGGTGGTGCCAATCCTTGGCGTAATCTTCAATGGCTACATGATGTACCGGCTAGGTTGGATCAACTGGGCCCGCCTGATTATCTGGCTCGCGATCGGGCTGGTTGTGTACTTCACCTACGGCCAGAAACACAGCAAAGTGCAAGCCCTGCCGGGGAACGCAGGAAAATAGTCGTTGGTCGTTGGCCAAAAACCGCCGAGTCCGTTTCAGGCTGGCCCCGCTGACAGGAGCTTCCTGAGCTTTGTCATCCCGACAGGATCCGAGCGAAGCGAGCGCAGTGGAGGGACGCGTTGTTTCGGCAGCCTGCAGCAATCCCAAGGGTTTCTCCATCGCGGAAATGTTCAGCTCTTTTGTTTTATAGTCGTCACGGGTCGCAGAGTTAATAGACGCTTCGGAAAAGCTGGCGGCAACAGCAGGTCCCTCCACTAGGCTTCGCTCCGGTCGGGATGACAACTTTGGGGCCGGCGACCAACGATTAACGACCAACGACCAAATCAACGACCATCGACTACATGAAATCCCTCCGCAACCTCCGGCTGATCGGCTTAGCGCTGTTGGGACTTACGGTGGTGGGCACGGCCGGCTTTCACTTCATTGAGGGATGGTCGTGGTTCGATGGTTTCTATATGGTGATCACAACCTTCACTACCATCGGATATCAGGAGACCCATCCCCTCTCGCACGCGGGACGGGTGTTCAACGTCGGACTCATCATTGTTGGAGTTTCGCTGGTTTTCCTCGTCATCGGGTCATTGACGCAAGCTTTGCTAGAATTCGAATTGAGCAGCTTCTTCGGAAGGCGGAAAATGGAACGCGAGATCAGCCGGCTTTCCGATCATTACATCATCTGCGGGGCTGGACGCGTAGGCCGCAGCGCAGCGCGGGAGCTGGCAAGCAAGCGCGTGCCTTTCGTCATCGTCGATCAGAGTGCGGACCGAGCGGCCAACTCCGGAGGGGATTGGCTGACGCTGGTCGGCGACGCCACCCAGGGGCAGACCCTGCATGCTGCCCACATCGAGCGAGCCCGAGGGCTGGTGGCTGCGACGACCACCGATGCGACCAATCTTTATATCGTCCTCACTGCGCGCGAGTTGAATCCCCAGTTGAGAATCATTGCCCGCGCCAGCGAAGAGGACGCCGAAAAACGCTTGCTCAAGGCGGGCGCCGATTCCGTCGTCTTGCCTTATCTCTTCGCGGGGCAGCGCATCGCACGCTCGTTTCTACAGCCCCACGTGGTGAGTTTTCTCGACTCGGCCACGACTCACCTTGATATGGACCTCGAGATCGGCGAGATTTGCGTGGCCAATGCCTCTGTGGTTGCCGGTAAGACCATCGAAACCTCGCGTATCCGGCAGGATTGCGGCGCCGTCATCCTGGCCATCAAGCGGGAGGAGAAAATGGACTTCAATCCCTCGCCGGAAGACCGTATCGAGCCCGGTGACTATCTGATTGCGATGGGCGAATCCTCGCAATTGCGTCAGTTGGAACGAATGGCAGCGGCCCGGTCATGAAAATCGTCACTGCCGCTGAAATGCGCCAGATCGACCGCGTCACCAGCGAGCGCTTCGGTGTCCCATCGCTGACGCTCATGGAGAACGCGGGCACGGCGGTGGCGGAGTTAGTAGCCTCGCAATATCCCTCGGCCAAGCGCATCGGCGTGATTTGCGGAAAGGGAAATAACGGCGGAGACGGATTTGTCGCTGCGCGAAAACTGCACGAAGCCGGCAAAGACGTGCGCATACTGCTGCTGGCGGAGCGATCCGAACTGCGCGGCGATGCCGCCGAGATGTTCACGAAGCTGCCGGTCGGACCGGTCACAGTTTCATCCCACGAACAGCTGAAGACTGAATCGGCCCGTGCGGTTTTCGATGCCGATGTGCTGCTCGATGCCATCCTCGGCACTGGCTTCCGCCCGCCTGTCGGCGGGCTCTACGCGGAAGCAATTGCCGCGCTGAATGCGAGCTCCTCGCCCGTTGTCGCAGTAGATATTCCGTCCGGCGCCGACGCCGATGTCATGGGCGAGCAGGTTGGCGCCGTGGCGCGGGCCAACGCGATCGTGACTTTTACCGCACCCCGTCCGGCTCACATTTTCGGAATGCTCACATCCGGCCCAACGGTAATTTCTCCCATTGGTTCACCGGACGATGCCATCGTTTCCTCTCTGAAGCTCAATCTGATTACGGCGCGTGAAATCGCGCCGCTGATCGGTCCCCGGCCTGCGGCGTCGAACAAAGGCAACTTCGGCCACGTCCTGGTCCTCGGCGGATCGACCGGTAAAGCCGGGGCGGCGGCCATGGCCGGCATGGCAGCGCTGCGCTCCGGCGCAGGTTTGTCGACGGTAGCTACCGCGAAATCCGTGCTCGCGATTGTAGGCGGCTTTCATCCCGAGCTCATGACCGAGCCGCTCGAGGAGACAGATGCAGGCAGCATTTCTTTAGTCTCGCTGGAACAAGGCCGAATGGATGCACTGGTACAAGGGAAAACCGTGCTGGCAGTCGGCCCGGGCATTTCGCGCCATCCCGACACCACCTCTTTTGTGCGAGGCGTGATCAAGAAGTACAAGATGCAAATCGTTCTGGACGCAGACGGTCTCAACGCCTTCGAGGATCGTGCAGCAGAGCTAAAAGAGAAGGCAGGCGGTCTCGTCACTACTCCACATCCTGGCGAGATGGCCCGACTAACCGGATTGACTATTGCCGCCGTACAGCGCGATCGGCTGAATGTGGCCCGTAGCTTTGCTCGTGAACATCAACTGATAGCCGTCCTCAAGGGCAACCGCACCCTGATTGCGCTGCCTGACGGCACAGTCTGGGCGAACACCACTGGAAATCCCGGCATGGCGACGGGAGGCACCGGCGATATATTGACGGGCATGGTGGCGGGTCTGATGGCGCAGAATCCCGGTCGGATTGCCGAGGCAGTGATCGCCGCAGTTCGCCTTCACGGTCTGGCGGGCGATGTGGCACGCGAGAGTATGGGCGAGCATTCGATGGTGGCGACTGACTTGCTTACAGCGTTGCCCGAAGCGTTCCGTCGGACCCGGGAGGCGGCGCAAGCGTCGCGGGTCACGATCGATGGCTAGACCCGACTGCACTTTGCTCGATGGTCCATTCGGACAATGACGAACTCTCCAATAGGCGGTGCATACCGCTGAGGGCATGAGAGATAAGGCGTCTCCTCCTCGACCTCGCCGTCTGGGATCGGTACATATGCCTTCGGTAACCTGCCCCCGCAGGTAACGCCGTGAAATAGTTGTGCCTATGACACACTTCCCCCAAGTGCATCCTCAGCGCCGCTCTCCACGAATTCAACTTGGTGGTTCAGTTCTGGCCCAGGTCATCCTGGAAGATGGTCGGCGGACCAAAGCTAAGCTTCAAACCGTTTCCGTGACCGGCGGGCTATTGCGCTTGGCCAAGTCCCTGAGTCAGGGAGATTTTGTCGAGGTCGCGTTTCAGACCCAATCGGGCCAGGTGCGAGGCATGGCGGAAATGCTGATGCCGGTTCGCGCCGCCACCGACGGGTCCCTGCAGCCCTTCCGTTTCGTCGCGCTCGGCGACGACGATCATCGCGCCTTGCGCATGGTGGTCGATTCAGCTGCGGACCGGAGTTTTCAGGGAATGCGATCCAGCCAGTGGGTGGCACCGAAATCATTTTAGGGTCTGCGTCACGACTGACATCTTGCCAGAAAAATTAGCAGTGTCATCCTGAGCGGAGTGGCGCCTTCGCATCGCGAAGGCGCCGCGCAGTCGAAGGACCCCTATATTCACCTCGGGCTTGTAGAGTCTGGGAATACCTGCAGTGCCCTAACGAGAACGCACCGACCGCGGAGTTAATAGGGGTCCTTCGACTCCACCAGGATGACAGCTTAAGAGTTCCTTCTCAGCCTCCACAGTTGCGCCCTTTCCTTCGATGGGAGGGGAGTCGCTATACTGGTCACTCGCTTCGACCAGCATGGCCACACAGGAATTCATCACCCACTCCGCCGAGGAAACAATCGCGCTCGGCCGCACTCTGGCCGGGATGCTTACTCCACCCAAGCTGGTGCTTCTGCGCGGCGAGCTGGGCGCCGGCAAGACGACGCTGGTTAAAGGGATTGCCGAGTCTTTTGAGGCAGCGTCCGCCGAGGATGTCACCAGCCCGACCTTCACTTTGATCCACGAGTACCGCGGCCCGCGGGCGAACGTCTATCACATCGATTTGTATCGGATTGATACGCCGCGTCAGTTGGAAACACTGGGACTCGATGACCTAATCACCAACAACAGCGTTCTCCTGATAGAGTGGGGAGAGAAGTTCGCACGCTTCGAGCGCGAGCGTGATGTGGAGATTGCGCTGGAGAGAGTGGATGACCGAGTTGAGCAGCGATTTTCCGAGTCAACCTCAAAACGAGGTCGCGAAGGCAGTCCCGAACTCATCGAGGAGAACGTCCGGCGCATCAGGATCACTACCCCTTAGGGTGAGCGCTTTCCTGATCTTGACGATGTTGGTGATGAGTGCACAAGTCTGCCGCTCTCAGGACGCGCCTGCGCCGCCGGTTACAGACAAAGATCCTGCGGACCAGAAGCAAGCGCCGAAGCGAACCGACTCTTCCGCCCAGCCGTCGGGTCAAGAACGAGTCTTTGGTATCTTGCCTGGGTACGGAATGGTCGAAGCGGGTAGACAGCCGCCTCCGCTGACCTCCGGCCAGAAATTTAAACTCGCGGCCCAGTATCTCAATCCCTACACGTTTGCTTTTGTGGCGGCCGAGGCCGGCATTAACCAGGCGCGCAACCACCCCGAGGATTATGGCCAGGGCGCGGAGGGTTATGGGAAACGCTATGGTGCCGGCTTGGCGGACGGTTTGACCGACGGCCTCTTCGTCACCGGCGTGTACCCGTCACTCTTCCGCCAAGACCCACGTTACTACCGGCTCGGCGACGGAGGCTTCTCACACCGGACGGGGTATGCGTTGACCCGCATTCTGGTGACGCGGCAGGATTCCGGCCGAAAGGCGTTCAATTTCTCGGAAGTGTTGGGAAGCTTTTCTTCGGCGGCGTTGGCCGTGACTTATTATCCCAAGAGCGAAAGAGATTTCTCGGATGTGGCTGAGCGCGCGGGCGTCCAGTTTGCTTTCGATGCCGGATTTAATTTGTTGAAAGAATTCTACCCTGAGATCGAACGTAAGATTTTTCGCAAGAAGCACAAGCAGTAGCGCCCACGTATTGTCATCCTCCGCTCAGGATGACAACTCAAAACCCCATGATGTTGTATCCGCAATCCACGTAGATTACTTCGCCGGTGATGCCGGAACTTGCGTCAGAGGCCAGAAACACTCCCGTGGCGCCCACTTCGTTGACATCCACATTGCGCTGCAAGGGCGCCCGCTCGGCGTGGGCCTTCAGCATGTCGCCGAGACCGGAAATCCCCCGGGCTGCGAGCGTCTTGATCGGGCCCGCGGAAATGGCGTTGACGCGAATCTTCTTCTTGCCCAGATCATAGGCGAGGTAGCGCACGCTGCACTCCAGCGCGGCCTTGGCCACGCCCATGACGTTGTATCGAGGCACAACTCGCTCCGCGCCGTAGTAGGTCATGGTTATGATGCTGCCTCCGTCTTCCATCAGAGGGGTGGCGGCGCGGGCGAGAGCGACCAGGGAATACACGCTGACGTCATGCGCGATGCGGAATCCTTCGCGTGTAGTGGCGACGAATTCGCCCTTCAGTTCCTCGGCCGGGGCGTAGGCGACGCTGTGCACCAGCACGTGCAACTTGCCATAACGCTCCTTGAGCTGGACGAACAACCGGTCGATGGCCGCGTCGTCCGAGACGTCGCACATGAAGCCTGCGGCGCCCGGCAGAGAAGCGATCAAGTCTTTCGCTTCCAGTTCCAGACGCTCATTCTGATACGTGATAATCAGGGCTGCGCCCGCCTGATGCAGTCCCTGCGCGATCGACCAGGCGATGGAGCGCTTGTTGGCGACTCCGAAAACGACCGCAACTCGACCTTCGAGGCTGGATGACATGCGAGTCTCCTGGGCTAAGTCGAACCCGAAAGAATAACAGCTTAAGGCGGAAGGGAAGAAGTCAGAAGTTCGATTTCAGATTGTAGATTTGAGATTTTAGATTTAGCCACTTAAGGTCAGCTGCCTGGCAACCGAGAACTGAAATCTGAAGTCTACTTTCCTTCCAGCTGCCCTACTTCGAGAACTGGAGTTGCCGCCACCGGCCACACGGCCGTCACGAAAGCTACCGCGTACACCATGCCGATGATGGCGAAGCCTGCGGCCAGGTTCCATTGCGCGACCGCTCCGACCAAGAACCCAAGAATGATTTGCAGCATGGTACCGGCGAAGTAGAAGGTGTTCTGCACTCGCCCCATAAAGTGTTGCGGCACCTGTTCCATGATGCTGGTGTTCATGGCGACGCCGCTCACGCCGCGGCCTGAACCCATGATGGCATAAATGGCGACCGCGACTGCCAGCCAGGGCGAGAGTGGCGCCACGATCATGGCAATCGCCAGCAGGCCCATGGAAAGCGCAATCGAACGGCGCGCACCCACGGACGCAATGAGGGCGGGAGCGTAGAGCACGCTGAGAAACGCGCCCGTGCCCCAACCTGCATTCAGCCACCCATATCCGACAGCGCCGGCATGGAATACGCTGTCACTGAGCGGCGCAGTCACCACCACTCCGGTTAGCATCGCGCCCAGAAAAAGCGCCCAGCTGATTCCCAACGTGACCACAGAGCGGTGAGCGCGGAGGAAATCGAGACCCTCGCGCATCTCGCGCACAAAGCGCGCGACTGCGGTTTCCGCGGCGAGGATATCAGCCCGCAGTTCCGCCGGTCGCGGCACCACGTGGCGTCCCTTGCGCACTCCAAGGTAAAGCAGAAAGGACGCCAGGTAGGTGGAGAAATCAATCAGCAATACCCCGCCCAGCCCGATGTGGTTGTAGACAAATCCGACGATCGATCCGGCGATCAGCCATCCGCCCTGGATTCCCGCCAGCAGAAAAGTATTGGCGTGGACGAACTCTTCTCCCGGTGTCAGCTCCTGAATGAGCGCAGTGATGGTGGGCCAAAACATCCAGAAGCCGGCCGCCACCAGCGTGTTCATCACATAAAGCTGCCAGACTTTTACTTTGCCGGCGAAAGCCAGGATTGCCACCACAAGGATGATGACAGCGCGGGCCGCGTCCAGCATCATCACCAGCCGGCGGCGGTCTTCGCGGTCGATAAGCACTCCCGTAAACGGCAGCATCAGCATGGCAGGAAGCGTTTGCAGCACCGCGAAAGTTCCCAACGCTACTTCCGAGTGGGTGGCCTGCAGGATGTACCAGGCCACCGCGGCGGAATTCATGCCGCTGCCCAGCATCGAAATCATGTTGGCGCCGAAAACGTACCGCAGCGCTTTTTTCTGCAGGATCGCACGCATGCGTTAAATGTAAATGATGGAAGAAGACTCGCCAACGGGACGGGGTTGTCGTCGCGAGTTCAGTTTTCTTTGCGATTCTAGTAGCGCCGGCGCTACTAAAGGCCTCGATTACTGCTTTGAGAAAGCCGGCCACCGGATTTGTATTCTGCTTGCTTTGCAGAACCAGAACACGGCGAGCAGAATCATTTCCGGTTCGATGGCGTGTTTATAGCGCGGGAAGGGATTCACCAGGTAGTACGGAAGCGGATAAATCAGCAGGAAGCAGGCCAGCAGAAATCCCCCCTGCTTTTTATCCCGCAGCGTGAGCCACAAACCTGCGAAAGCAAAGGCGGCGGGAAAAATGAACATGAGATGGCGTGCGATCATCAGGTCATATCCGCCAACGATGTCAGCCTGGGGAGGTCCGATCCAGAAGTACAGAACGCGGTCGAGAGTAAAGCGAAGGAACTGCCGGGGATGTTGGCGAACGAAATCGCGGAACTGTTGCTGCTTTTCTTCCATGAAGCGAATTTCGCCCAGTTCCTGGAATCGCCGCATGGCTTCGGGATCGTTGCCCGGATGCTCGCTACGCGTCCACAGGCCAGTGGACTGGTCATTGTTGGCCATATGCATTTCCAGTGGCAGATTGTCGCGGACAAAAACAAATTTATCGAAGACAACATAGTTGCGAACCAGCCATGGCGTGATCACCGCACCTGCCGCCAGAATGCACAAGATCGGTCCGACAAGCTGGCGAAATGACCGAGGCGAAGGCCAAAGCACGTATAGCAGGCAGAAGGGCAGCAGAGACAGCACCGCGGTATTGGTCAGCGCCAGCAGTCCCCACAGGAGTCCGAATGCGATCCAGGCGCGCGGGCGTGGTGGCGCATCGGCCATGCGCAGTGTGAGCAGGCATGCCAGGCTCAACAGGAACGCGCTGAGACTCATCTCCCAGACCACCCGCACCGGCCAATAGATGACGTAGGGAAACAACGCCCAGGTCCAGGCTGTGGCCCGGGCGACTCTCATTCCGTAGGTTTTCTCGCCAATGAGATAGAGCGTGAGGCAAGTTAACGCGGAAAAGATGCTATTGAAAGTGAGGATGACCCAGGCGGACAGGTTGCTGTACACCCCAAACAGCTTGAAGACTGCGGCCAGGATGTAGGGATAGACGGGCGGCGCCCAGGCGCTGGGTCCAGTGGACAAGTCGGTGGGAGAGCTGAAGCCTTGTCCCATCGCGATGGATCGGGCAATGCGTCCCATCTCCCATCCGAACTGGAAGTGGTCCCGGCGTGGCGTGATGCGGTAGGTATGGCCGATGGTGATGACCGCGAGACGGAGCACGAACGCGATCAGGATGATGAAGAATATGGAGTGCGTCCAGGATTGCCGCTGTACCTTGTGAGCTGAATTCTTGACTGCCGGCGAGTCCGTCTCCTCGCGACCCTGCATGAGCAAAGACTAGCACAGGACAAATTGCTTTGGTCACTGCTGCTGAGCCGCGAAGCGGCGGAGGAATGTAGCCCAAGGCGTCAGCCCTGGGTCAGCAATTGGACAATGACAGAGCCCGGAACGGGCGAGAATCAGTCACCCCACCGGTGCGGTCTCTCGGAAGTTGCGTCGTGCTGGAAGTGGTCTCTTCCGCTCCTGCGGAGCTCGACTTCTTTTCGCTTCCAACCGGGCTTACGCACCGGGCTACATTCTTGCGCCGCTCCGAGGCTGATCAATGCTCGCGCTTGCACAAACCCACCCTTCGGAGCTACGATGCGCCGTCGCAAATTCCGGAGGTGACGTATGAAGCACGACCGCTGGCCCGTCCTGCTGGTTACCTTTCTGTTAGCGGTTGCTCCTCTTTCTTTGACCCAAATAGAAAACATCGTGATTCCCGCGGGCACGCCGGAGGACCAGGCGCTGCAGGCCATCACCAAAGAACCGGATGATCAGAAAAAGCTGGCCATGTACGAGGACTTTCTGAAGCAGTTCTCGTCCAATCCCGCAGCCGTGGCCTATGGCAACTGGCAGCTCGCGCAGGCCTACCAGGGCGCGGGGGACCTGCAGAAGGCGCTCGACTATGGAGACAAAGCGCTGGCCAGTGCGCCGCACAGCCTTGATATTCTCGTCTCTCAGGCCAGCATTGCCCAGCAACTGAAGAACAACGCCAAGTTGTTGGACTATGCAGTGCGCGGCGGAGAAGTCTACAACTCGATTGGTAAAGCGCCGAAGGCGGAAGGCATAAGCGACCAGGATTTCGCTACCCACGTGCAGGAGCAGAAGGATGGAGCCAAGAGTTCGTACGAGTTCCTGGAGGCCGCCGCCTTCAACGTGATCGTGGACGAGACCAATGCCAAAGCACGGATGAACGACATCGATCGCTTTACGCCCGCGTTTCCTAACTCGCGCTTTGACGAACCGGTTGCTTCGTACGCCATGATGTCGCTTTCCGAGCTTAAAGACACGACCCGCGTAGTGGCGTATGGTGAGAAAGCACTGGCGGCGAATCCCAACAATCTGCCCGCCCTCTTGCTTCTGGCCGGAACTTATGTGGAAGATCCCAAGCCGGCCGGCGTAGCCAAGGCGGTTACCTATGCGCAAAGGGCGGTTGCCGCAGCCAAGGCGGATGCCCCGGACGCGGACCGCACGCGCAAGCTCTCGGCGGGAGTCGCCCACTCCACTCTGGGCTACGCGTACATGAAGCAGGAAAAAACTGTGGTTGCAATCACGGAGTTGAAGTCCGCGACCGCGCTGCTCAAAGGGGTGGACGATCAGCAGTACGCGGTTGCGCTCTATCGTCTGGGTTACGCCTACGCCAAACTGAGCCACAACAGCGAAGCCCGCGAGGTGTTGCTGGAGGCCGCTAAAATTCCCGGGCCGGTCCAACCGCTTTCGCAAGACCTGTTGGCCAAGGTGAACGCAGCCCGCGCCAAGGGAAAGTAAAATCTCTTGTCATCCTGAGCGGAGTGGGGGCTTCGCGAAGCGAAGCCTCCGCGCAGTCGAAGGACCCCTATAGGCCGCAAATGGCCGCGCTGGTATTTCTTGCGTCGTTCCATTTGATTGAAAGCGATTTTCTGACGCGATTGCGACAGCATCTTGACGATAGGGGTCCTTCGACTCCGCAATGCTATTCGCAAGCGAATCGCATTGCTCCGCTCAGGATCACACTCTTCGGGTTGCGAGAAGCTGGAGCGCTTCACTGCTTCGCCAAATCATCCGACAACAGCAGAGCCTTGGATGCGAGGTTCTGCGCTCTTTGTACGTCTCCTGCCTGCTCTGCGGCCTTGGCTTGTTCCATGTATTTGCGAATCTGGTCTACGCTGGCCTGTTGGGTTGAGTTCATTGGGCGCGAGGAGATCTGCTTCAAATTGGCGTCCGTGGCGGCCAGTAGCTGAGTGGTGTTTTGGCGTTGGCTGGAGGCTTGCTCGGCGCTCACGCCTGGCGCAAGTTGGACCGCGGGATCGGCCGTGCCGCCATTCCGTACTACTTTTTTGGGGGGCGTTGCGGTGGAGTTGCTGGCACTGGTTTTTCGGCGATGGCGTTTCCTGCTGGAAGGTTTAGTCTGTGATGCCGGCTTTCTTGCAGCAGCCTCTGGCTTCGCTTTCTGTGGTTCTTGAGCGGCTTCGGGAGTTGCAGTGGTCTGAGGCTTGGCCGATGGCTCGCCCTGAGGTTCCGCGCCGGATTGCGGCGGTTCCGCCGACGGACTCGCTGGCGCAGCATTCTGCGGGGAATCCTGCGGCGGCGGCTGAGTCTCCTGACTGAATTGCGGAGGCTGTAACCGAAACAGTACCGCCGCGACGGAGGGAGTCGTCAACAACAGTCCGAGAATGGCGGCCAGATACATGCTCATGTGAAATTGGATGCTACGAACGTCAGGGTCACCTGGAATTCTAGCTTCCAGCCTGTGATTCTGGAACTCTGGGGGCCGCAGAATTCATGCGACTGTAACAGTCTCCAACACTCTCCGCCGCTAACTTCGCGTCGCTGCTTCCAGCAAATTGTTCGATCGGGACTGGGACAGCGGCAGGCGCAGGCGAAAGGTTGTGCCCGCTCCCGGCACCGACTCGAAATCAACCGATCCGTAATGCCATTGCAGAATCTGATAGGTCTGCGCCAGGCCGATGCCGGTCCCTTCCTTCTTTGTTGTGAAATAGAGCTCAAAAATCTTGTCCTGTGCGTCGGCGGGAATGCCGCCGCCCTGGTCGCGAATTTCGGTGACTACCATGTCATCCTCACGCCGGGCCGAAACCGTCAGCTTGCCTCCGTCCGGCATGGCCTGGACTCCGTTGAGCACCACGTTGAGGATGGCCTGTTTGATGAAGTCGGTGTCGACCTTCACGGTCAAGGGCTGGGAAGGCAGTTCGCTGACAATGGTCACGCCATGCCGGCTGGCATCGGGCTCGGCCAGTTGGACTCCATCTTCGAGGAGTCGGCGCAGGTCAGTTTCCTCCAGATGCAGATCGCGGGGACGCGTGAAATCCACCAGGATCTGTACCACACGGTCCAGGCGATGTATTTCGTTGCCGATAATGTCCATGTGACGGCGCGTGTCAGGATCGACCTGCCGCAGTTTGCCCTGCAGCAACTGCAAGTGCAGAACGATGGCGTTGATCGGATTCTTGACTTCGTGAGCCACGCCGCGCGTGATCCGTCCATTTGCGGAAAGCCGGCGGGACATTTCGATTTCGTCCTCGATGCGGCGTACCGATTCCGCATCCCGCATGGTCAGGAGCGCGCCAATCTGGGTCTCTTTTTCGCGGATAAAGTCGAGCGAAATCTGCACCCGTTTTCCGCTGGGAAACTCGATCTCCCGCGGAAAAATTGGGCTGCGTCGTTCAAACGCTTGCAGCAGCAGCGCCCCGAACTCCGATTCAGCAGAGAAAATCGCTCGTGCTGCCTGGCCCAGCAACTCTCGCCGCGGCCGGCCCAGGAACTTTTCCACGGAAGCGCTCACCAGCACAACTCGTGAATCGCGGGTGAAGAGCATCAGGCCGTCCTGCAAATTGCCCATGATCTGATCAACGTTGTCTTTCAGGGCGGAAAAGATTTCTTTGGCGTCGCGCATCTGGCGGCCCAGATGAGCGATCTTGAGGCTCACCAGTCCATACTCATCGTGCCCAGACTCGCCTTCACCGACTGCGTCGCCGCCGCCGGCGGTAACGCTGTCCAGGCTGCGATTGATTTGTTCCAGCGGTCCCAAAGCAATGTTCGAGAGTCCGGCGGCCAATATTAGAGAGAGCAGGATTGCGATGCTGGAGAAGATCACTGCCTGCTGCAACCGCGGCGTCAGTTCGTTTTTCAGGAAAACTGTCGACACTCCCACTCGGATGCTGCCGAAGCGCGCGCCATCCAGTTGCAGAGGGATGCGCACGTCATACACAGTCGGCGGGTTGTACACCATGCGGAACTGCCGCCGAAAGTTGGCATTTTCCACGATGTGGAAGTCGGGACGGTCAGGAACCAACTTCCCCACCAGGTCGGGATTGGTATGAAGGATAGCTTTGCCATCGCTATCGACGATAGCAGCGTCGTAGATGATGGGCCAGGTACCTACCACCGATTCCAGAAAATTATTGAGATCGCGATCGGTGCTGAGGTAATAGGCCACCGCCCGGCGTGTGGCCTCCGGATTCGTAGTGTCCACCTTGGTGCTGCTCAAATCAGGGGCGGCGTTCGCGGCCAGATAGGCGAGGTTCGAAGTCAGCTGCGCCGCGGATTCACGCGCCGTGGTCACGCGCTGGCGCAGCAATTCGGAGATGTAGATGTAGGAAAACGCCAGCACCAATACTGCGACCATGAAGGTGATGGCTAATACGATTTTGGTTTTTCGGCGCATGGACTGCTGGAACTAGCCATTGGCTTTTAGCTCTTGGCTCTTGGCTAATACCCATAAGTATTGGCCAGGTGCCAATTGCTGAAAGCCGTTCGCGATTCCCCCCGCGTACTTTTCCTGCCTTTGGGATGCAGATTCAATCCCCGGCATTTGGAATCCACCAATGGCTCTTAGCCAATGGCCAAGAGCTAATAGCTAAAAACTGCCTTATTCTTCCCTCACCAACGCCGCATCCGCCGCAGCGTTGCCGTACTCTTTGAGCTTGTTGTGCAGAGTCTTCAGGCTGATGGCTAGGATCTCGGCGGCGCGGGTCTTGTTGTTGTTCGTTGCTTCGAGCGTTTTCAGGATCAGCAGCCTTTCTGCTTCCTCTACTGTGGTTCCCACGCCCAGGCGAACGGTGTCGGAATCCTCGGCTGAACTGCGCAGACTGGATTGCCCGAATCCTGGCGGCAGGTGTTTGGTTTCAACCAATGCGCCATCGCACACAATGATGGCCCGTTCCAGCGTGTTGCGCATTTCGCGCACATTGCCCGGCCAGGAATAGCTCTGAAAGGCGTTGAGGACGGCTTCACTCACGCCCGCAACCTTTCGTCCGTGTTTCTCATTCATGTCCGCGAGCAATGCTTGAACCAGTTCGGGGACGTCTTCCTTGTGTTCGCGCAAGGGCGGCATGTGAATGTTAAAAACGTTGAGCCGATAATAAAGGTCGTTACGCAGTTCACCTCGGGCAACAGCTTCCTCGGGGACCTTGTTGGTGGCAGCCAGGACGCGGACGTCGACTGTGGTCTCCACCTTGCTTCCCAGGCGTCGCAATTTGCGGTCCTCGAGAACGCGCAGCAGTTTGGCCTGTGTGGCCACCGGCATCTCACCGATCTCGTCGAGAAGAAGCGTTCCGCCTTCCGCCAGTTCGAAACATCCAGTGCGTCGTTCCAGAGCGCCAGTGAAGGCGCCCTTTTCGTGGCCAAATATTTCGCTTTCGATCAGCGTTTCCGGAATCGCCGCGCAGTTAATGGGAACGAACGGTTTGTTCCGCCGCGGACTGAGTTCGTGGACTGTCCGGGCCACCAGTTCCTTGCCTGTGCCGCTGGCCCCAGTGATGAGCACCGAGGCGGTGCTGGGGGAAACCATCTCGATGAGATGAAAGATCTCCTGCATTTTCTTGGAAGACCCGATTAAGCTCCCCAGCGAACCCGCATCGCGCAGCTTTCGGCGCGTGATCTCCAGCTCGGTGCGGGTCCCTAGCAGGGCCGTGGCATTTTGCAGGATGGTGCGCAAGCGGTTGGTGTCAATGGGTTTGGTGATGTAGTCGTACGCGCCCATACGCATGGCTTGAACAGCGCTATCGATTGTTCCTTGCGCCGTGACCACGATTACCGCCATGGTCTGGGCGTCGGTTGCCAGTTTCTCCAGCAGTTCCAGGCCACCCATGCGCGGCATCTTCATGTCGGTGACCACAATCGAGGGTGCCCAAGCGGTAACTTTTTCCAGCCCTTCTGCGCCGTCCTTCGCAGTCTCGGCCCGATAACCCCAGGCCGTGATCAATTCTGCCAGGCCGGTCCGCTCGTTTTCTTCATCCTCGACGATTAGTACTTTTTCATGGTTCATAGTGGCCAACAGCCATTATTTAGGCTTTCCGGCCTGGCTGCAAGCCGTGTGGCAGAGCCCTGATTTTTCCCTCCAGCCGAACCGAATTTCTTCGGCCATGTTGGTCCCGGGAGGTGGAGGTCCAAAGCATGAGTCGGAAGCCGGGTTGTATATCAATCTGAGACACTTAGCGGCATATTTAACTCCCTAAAAAGTTCGCAGATTGCTTGATTTGACCATTGTGTAATGTAAAATCATTGCCCATACCAAAGAGGTAGTGGCTTCCCACGCAAACTCCCGGTCTCACCTAACACTAAAGCGTGGACGCAGAATTTTTATTTACGCATTCGGAGGAATTGCATGTCACGTCGTCGTTTGTTGTCTGCCTTATTTCTGGGTCTATGTGCTGTGTCGTTGATGTCACGTACTGCACTGGCACAAGAGGATGCTGCGCCGAAATGGGACGTGTTCGTTGGCTACCAGTGGTTGCACCCCGGTATCACGGTGCCGTCTCCCTTTCAGCCCGCGACCGCTCCCATAGGGGTGAAGATGGGGGATA
>Ga0210384_10003016_pt1 | contig 19924 bp, 16 predicted proteins | sample IncBWH2MmetaG_FD_160574 | JGI IMG/M metagenome (GOLD analysis project Ga0210384, IMG submission 160574) | Forest soil microbial communities from Barre Woods Harvard Forest LTER site, Petersham, Massachusetts, United States - Inc-BW-H-2-M | ecosystem: Environmental > Terrestrial > Soil >...
CTTCATTGAAGATCCTCCTAGTTGGGCGCTGCCAGCTGGGGGGAGAATCAGCTAAGGACGCGCTGGCGGAACTCTAACTCGTAGTCCGATCTTTACAACTACCCACGTGGCCTAGTCGGACTCACTAAACCCCGCAAGTTACGTCTAATGGGCTAGTTCTGCAATCACCCGATTGCATTAGTCCGCTAGTTTAACCTCGCCGACTAAGCAATATTAACTAAGGCTGGTGACCAGTCTCTGAACGACAATTTCCCTATGCGCTTCCGGCTTGGCTTGAGAATCTATTGCGAAGGCTCAGGTTGCTGCGGCGCCTGCTGCTGTCGCGCCGCCATGCGATCGTGCACCATTTGCTTCAGGACCTCCGGGGACAAAGGCTCTTTCGGCGCCTCCAGGTGCTCAGGGTTGGAAATTTGCATAGCCACCGGCGCTGCCGTCGGTACCGGGGGAACTGCGTCTTCGGAATTGTCCGAATCTGCCACGCTAGCTGTCTGCTGCGGAATCACAGGTGGTTGGGCGGACGATGCAGAGGGCGCGCTTCCCGCAGGCTGGTCCGAGTTGGTCAAAATCATGCGCTGCAGCAGGTTCGGATTACCGGTGGATCCCAGCATCACATAATTGAATCGCGAACCATTTAGAAGAGTTGCGAGAACGTCGCGCACCGGCCCCGGACCTGCCTGGGCAGAAAAAGCGTCCCCGGCGCGCTCGGCCGGAAACTCTATGACCGCTCCGGTCTGGGTGCTGACTGCGCGCAGCAGGTCGCCAAGGCTCACGTTGAGAGCCCTGATTGTTAGCTGGCCATCACGGTAGGTGACTTTCGGGGCGCTTGAGGACTTCGACTGAACTGACCCGGTTGACGCAGAACTGGGCTGCCCAGCGATACAACCCGAACTCGCATTTTGTGTGTTGCAATCGGCAGCGGGGCCCTGAGCGTAACCTAAGGTCACCAACAGCAAACTTAGCGCGAGAAGAATCAAGAATCGAAGTGGCCAAAAACTTACCATAGAAGACCTGACATCCAGCACAAGGAGTTTATCAGTTCGGTGGTGCATCCGCTTTGTCCCGCGCCTGGGTTGCGTTCTCGTCGCGCCCACATTGCGCAGCCGGTTCAGACCCAGAATCGGTCTTTGGTTCAAGAGAAAGTTTCAGCTTGTCGGTAATCATTTCGGAGCCGGCCTGATCTGAGCTCGATTGAGCGCCCGAATCAGCGTCGCCCGATTTGGCAGCGGAGGATGCCCCTACGACGCGAGAAGAACCCTCACCAGCTTCGTTTCCATTGACAGTAGCTTGTGCTGTGCCATTAGGCTGCGCGCAAAGCGCTGGATCGGCATAGGGATCCTTGGCCGAGGCTGCATCTGGCACGAGTTTCGCTGGGTCTTCCTTCAGTTTCGCAACACTTGTAGGGGGCTTGGAGATAACCTCTTTAGATTTCGCGGTTTCAGCCAAAACCGGCAGTCCCATAGCTAGATACAGAACAACGCCGATCACCGACACGCGAAGTACGAGCAACCCGACAATCGAGGCGGCAGTCTCATGTTGGCGGCGCCTTAGGTGGACGTCTGGAAGGGCGGACACAGCGGTCTCCGGGGTCTCTCCGAGAACATCGAAGAGTAAATCATCTTAGCTGGGCCGCCGCAATAGCGCCCTTGTACTAGTCATAGTGACTAGTCCACATGGGTAACCCATTCGGGTTAATTATGCATTCGAATTGCCCTAAGAACAGGGCAACCACCTTGCAAAAGCGCTTCAGGCTTGACAAACGAAGGCGAAGATGACAAACTCCCGGCGCGTCGTTTCCTCCCCCACAGGGCTTAGCCCACTTGCAGTGTCGCGTGCCAGCGACCTGTTGTTCGTAAGAATTCAGTTCAACTTAAGGCACTCGCAATAGTGCCTAACCGTATCGCAACCCCCATGCATGCGCGGTGCGAATTGAGTTTGCAGGAAGGGGCCGGATGGCCTCGCAGTGCACAAAGAACTACGACGAATCGAACGGGCCAGGGAGTGATTGTGCCGATCGGAACATCAGAACCAGGTTTCTTGCTCGTGGGTCCAACGCTGAGTCCCATTGCTTGCAATGCCGAGGCTGTACAAATCCTTACTTTCCCCAACACGCCGGAAAAGATTAGGCGGTTAAATATATTTCTGTCGGACAAAGTCCGGTCCAGCCTGGTCGATCGGCAAGCGGGACAGTCGCTGGAATTCGTGAAAGAGTTCACGTCGGGCAAGCGGAGATATATTTGCCGCACGTTCCGGCTTAACAGTCATGACAACGATGATGGGGGCCTGGCTGTGGCTGTGCTTCTGGAAAGACATTCGTCGGGCAGCACGGAGCTATCGCAGATTTCGCAACAGTTTGATCTCACGGAACGAGAGCGCCAAACCGTCGAGCTGCTGCTTCAAGGTCTGACCAGTAAGGAAATCGCATCCCGAATGAGCATCAGCCCGAACACGGTTAAGGCATTTCTGCGCTTGGTCATGGTGAAGATGGGGGTATCCACCCGCTCTGGAATTGTGGGCAAGGTAGTTGGGCCGCAAGTATAGGGGTCACGGTCAGTACGATTGCGTAGCCTTGTGGAACTAATCCATTTGAGGAGTTTACGTTGATCGCCATTCGCGTAATCATCCCGCATCGTGAAACGTGTCTCAGAACGGGATCGTCGGCGCCATCCTCGCTTTCCTCAAGTGCTGGATATCAAGGCTCAGGATGTCCTGCCGCTAAAGGCAAAAGAGGACCCTCGCGCCCCCGTCCTTGGAAGAGTTCAGAATATGAGCAAGGGAGGGATTTGCTTCCTAAGCCAGCAGCCAATTTCCAAGTCTTCTCTGTTGTTGTGCGAAATTGGCGTTGGGGATTTTCCGGTCGCAATTCCTAGTCTCTTGCAGGTGCGGTGGACGAGAAAACAGAACCTGGAAGCCGAGAGTTATCTCTCCGGGCTCAAGTTCCTATTCTCCCTGCCGCAGTGAGCAGTTTTGAGCTAGCTCTCCCCCTTTCTCCCCCAATAGGCCATTTGTATTAATCCCTTTTTGCTACTACCTCGGGTTTAAACCAGACTGGCAGTTGATTCGGGGTCGGACTAGCACTTATGGTGTAACCCGAGTCACAGCCAAACCCTCCCCGAGCGCGCAGCAAATCAAAAGAGAAGGTCTCGACTATGGCACTCCGTTCCATTCAGAAAGTGCGTTTTGGGAAAAACCTAGCCGCCGCATCCCTGCTTTTCTTTTTCGCGATGGGTCTATCAGGCTGCGGAGGGAGTAGACTGCCTGGCGCCTCGTCGGCGGGCACCACGCCTGCGGCTAAAACCCTAAGATCACTTTCAATTTCCCCGGCCAACCCAGTGCTCACGTTGGGCAGCAATGAGCAATTCACCGTAACCGGCTCGTTCAGCGATGGCAGCCAGCAGGACATGACCCAGAAAGTGTCGTGGAATAGCACGCAGCCGACAGTTGCGGCCATTACTTCCCCCGGGATGGCGGTCAGCAAGCAGTCAGGCACCACGATGGTAAGCGCGGCGTCAGGTACTCTCAGCAGTTCTACCAAGCTGACCGTTTCTCCGGCAGTCTTGGTTTCAATTGCGATAGCTCCTCTCAATCCCACCGTTTCCAAGGGCACCTCGCAGCAGCTCGCTGCGATCGGCAAGTATAGTGATGGCAGTGCCCAAGACCTGACCAGCACGGCGGCTTGGAGTCTCTCTCCTTCTGGCATTGCGACTGTGAGCGGCGCCGGCCTCGCAAGCGCCCAAGCGATCGGAACGGCAACGGTCACAGCTACTTTGGGTTCGGTTGCTGGAGCAACTGCGCTCACTGTATCGGGACCGGCATTGGTTTCAATCACGGTCGCGCCTTCGAATTCGTCGATCGGGCTGGGAGCCACCCAGCAGTTAAGCGCTACCGGGACGTTCAGTGATGGGACGACTCAGGATCTCACCAGTTCGGCAACTTGGGCTTCAGCCAGTCCAACGGTGGCGGCTATTACAAGTCCGGGCGTTGCCTTGGCCCAGAACTTCGGCACCGCGGTTATTTCAGCTACTTCTGCATCGATCACTGGATCGGGAACGCTGGCGGTAATGCCAGCCGCCGCCGTCAACTACTTTTCCAACGCGAATACTGCCGGCGCTCCCGATGCGACCGTCAACGTCATAAATCCTGGGCTCACCGGCGGAAATCTGTGCGCCATGATTTACGTGTTTGATTCGATCCAGGAGATGAACGAGTGCTGCGGTTGTCCGATATCCGCAGACGGCGAGCGAATACTTTCTGTGAACAGCGATCTAACTTCGAACACGCTTACGCAAGTTACCCTCAACGTGGGTCTGGTCACGATCGTTCCCGCCGACCAGGCCAGCAATCCCACGTGTAACGCGGGTACGATTAGGCCTGCGGGAATGCTGACCTCGTGGTCCACTCATATTCAGGCAGCGGGGCTTGGCGCCTTCGCCACCACGGAAGGACCATCTCACCTGACTCCTTTGACCAGCGCTGAACTATCCGCCCTGCAGGACGACTGTACATTTATCCAAAAGCTCGGCAGTGGTCACGGCATTTGTACCTGCGGTTCGGGAGACTGAACACGGATGAGAAGAGTTTGGAGCACGACGATTTGAGGTCGTGGCGCCCATATTGTCCAGCACGAAGCGTGCCCGGCTCAGCCAGCTTTTTTCTGTTCCTGTTCTGGAGACGGCGTTTCGCTCAGACTCTTCTTTGCCAGATTGCGGGGAGCAGTATTGGCGCGTCTATTTGAGGACTTGCGAAACAATGCAGCAAGAATTCTCGCTCCCGCTCTGAATGCGCGCTCGAGCCGAGATCCCTGGCCCGGCATGGCACGGATCATTGCTTCCCGATATTTCTCAATCCACTCCTGCTCCTTCTCCTTGTCAACCACGCCAGTGCTCTCTCGTCCCAACAGACTAAACATTTCGGCTACAAGAAACAACCGCCGGACTTTATACGCGACCCAGGGTTCGTGGGCAATGCCCCCGAATGAACTAATCACTTGGGTTAGCCTAAAAATTATCTCTGGTCTCCAATTTCGGGGGCAGTTGATGTAGAATTAGCTCCCCTCCAGAATTGCGTCCCCGCAGGATCTTGCGGCTCGGTGCTAAAAATCTATGGCTCATCGTGCTATTTCTCGGATCGATCGGTCCGATCCTACGCGACAAAGTAATGCCCTCACGCCTTTGATCGTGAGAATCCGGGGCGAAGCCGATAGTGCAGCGTTGTCCAAGCACGACGCACACAGTTCACTAACTCCGGATGGCACAACGCTTCAGCAAATCGTTCAGCAAGCGCGCCTGGCGACCACCGCCACCGGTGCTGCAATCGTTGTCGCGAGGGCGGGTGAGCGGATCTGCCTCGCTAAGAGCGGCGCGACCGCAGGCGACGTGGCAACTTACCTGAATGCGCATTCAGCGATTCTGCACGCTTGCCTTCGCACGGGCGAAGCTCAGGGCTGCGATGATGCTGAGGCTGATTCTCGATTTGACCTAGCGATCTGTCGCAGACTTGGCTTACGCTCGATTCTGATCGTGCCAGTGCGGAGCAAGAGCATTGTGCGGGGCGTCATAGAGATTTTTTCTCCTCGTCCCAATGCCTTCCGTGATCGCGATCTGTCGATGCTGCGAGAGCTCGCCGACCGCGTGGCGGCTTGCGCGAATGTCGATCTTGCGAAGACCGTTGCCACTCCTGCAATCGCCAAAGATGTCCCCGCCCAGCCAGTCTCCCTAGCGCAAGTCGCTCCACGACCGGGCGCTGGCGCATCTCGTCCAAAGCCAAAGATTCGCATTTCAGCGAAACCGCCAATTCATTGGACCCTGCTGGTCACTCTGGTTGGATTGCCGCTTTTGATGGGATGGATGCTGGGCGCGGCTGCTGCCGGGCCATCTCCGGCCAAGACTCAAGCGATGGCAGCAATCATGCCCAAGCCCGCGTCATCTGTTGTGTCGTCGAAGGTTTCGCCTTCGAGGATTGCGGCGGCACACGATCCGCTGTCCGCCGATCAGACGGCACAAGATGTCTCCACGACCGTGAGCGTCGCACCGGCTCGTCCGGCACTGATTTCTGAAGACGTCGCCAATACTTATTTGCTGCGACGAGTTGAACCCGACTATCCGTCGGAAGCAAGAAACCAGCGGATTCAGGGCACTCTAGTGATGAGAGTGATTGTCGGCAAAGACGGCCTGGTCGAGCGCGTCAGTCGCGTCACGGGCGACTATCAATTAGCAGTGGCCGCCGCCACGGCTATTCGCCAGTGGCGTTTCAAGCCTCTTCTTCGGGATGGCGAACCCACAGGATTTGAAAGTCAAATCACTCTCAGTTTCGTATTGCCCTGATGCCATTGGCAGTGCGGTGAGCCAGTCCGACAGAAATCCTTAGCGGAATATCGATGACACAAGACCCCTGACCTTGCCGAAGAAACCACGGTGAGGCGGCTTGTTCTGCGCGTCGGCCGGCGGAGCAGGAGGAACGACCGCATGCGCCAGCGAGCCCGGAGGCGGTGAGGACGCTAGAGGCAGATTTTGCGCATCGGTGATGGCAGGTGGTTTCGGCGGAGGGGTCGGGGCGGCGCGGTAGACGATTGGTGCTTCAAGATGCACACGAACTTCATTCGGCCTGGGAGGTGGAAGCGGAGCCGTTTCCGATCCTGGCGCCACTTGCAGAGTTGACACGCTGTTCGGATCAGTATTGCCCGACGCTGCTCCCGGCGGTATTGGCCTTGACGCTTCATCCCGCTGCGCGAGATGCACCGAACGGAGCTGATCGCTGTCGATAGGAGTTGCCGACACAGACGCCAGCATCACCGGTACCGGCGGAGGCGGGCAACCGCAATCTCCGGGCAGCGCGGTTACCACTCCCCGCACCGAGTGCAAGGCAGTATCCGCGGCATTGATATGTCCCGAGTGAAAAACCAGGCCTTCACTAGGCTCCAATTGATAGGTGCCATCTCCCATCAGCTCAGAAATAATTGCGGGCGCAGTATTGCCTGCCAGCCCGCGCATACAAGTATTACCGCGTGAGTCCGCGCTGATGGCGTAATGGAATTCGCCCGGTCCGCGCAAAAGGATCCGGAAATCAGGTGTTTGGATGACATCTGCCGCGTTTTCCAACGTGTAATGCGTTTCGACCGCTCCGGTACTCATGCCGACCATTAAATCCGGCCCGGTCTGCGAGCGGGTTACTGAGACCGTAGTCCCGGGGCAGATATGTATTTCACCTCCGCGGGCCAAGCGAAGCGTGGTCGTATCACCGCCCGCCGTCACAGATGCACCGGAGGCAAGTTTTTCCGCATACACCAGAGTGCCAGAAGTGGTCGGACTGACAGGAACTGCTACCGGTTCTTGGGAACGGACAAGAGCGGGAACGGAAGGTGGTGTTGCCGTTACTTCTTTTTCTTCTGCATGCAACCGAACCATAAGGCGGTTGCCCGCGACGTCCCAGGTATAGCTAAGCGGCTTCAGCAGTTCGATGACGACCCGAACCACCGGCGGAGTCATCGGATACTGGGTTAGGCGAACCGCGCCGATATCTTCGCTGGTGACGTCGACACGCTTGTGTTTCACCGATATGCGAGCATTAGGCAGGTCAATGAGCAACCGCAGCGGATTTTCGAGCTTCGTAATCGTAGGCGTAAGCGGACGCGTGGACGTGATCTCCACGTCGGGCCAGCCTTTTTCCAGAACAACTTTTACCCGCGAAACCGCCGCCGGCTCTTGTTGACTGATGGCCGAAGGAACATCCGATTTTGCCTTGGATTCGGCCTGGCAAGAACCCGCAGCCATGGCGCTAATCAAACACAGCATGCCCAGTTTGTGGGCGATGCGAGGTGGGAATGTCATCCAAACCATACCTAAGAGGGCGATATGAAGATTTTACCGACTATGCCTGAACGCGTGGTCACTCCCATCTTGACCATGACCAAGCGCACAAATGCTTTGACTGTGTTTGGACTGATCTCCAAGCGGCTGGCGATCTCCTTGCTGGTGAGCCCCTGCAACAATAGCTCGACTGTTTGATTCTCACGCGGGGTAAACCCGAACATCTGCGCGGCCTGAGACAATGCACTCACTCGAAACGGATTTCTCTCCAATAGCAAGACTGTCGCCCGCCGGAAGCTTTCCGCTTCTTGCGGTTCAAGAGTGAAGGTACGGCAGGTGTAGCGCCGATTCCCCGACTTGAATTCCTTGGTGAATGTAGGTGATTCCGTTGCGCGTTCCTCGACCAAGCCCGACCTGACCCGATCGCTGAGAAAGACGTCGAGACGTTTGATGCGCTCCGGTCCGGTCGGGTATGCCAGGATCTTTACTGCTTCAGAATTGAAATGAAGAAGTTTGAGTTTGCTGTCCACCAGAAGAAGGCCAGCCTGTAACTTTTCGTTGCGCATCAAGGGATGCTCCAATCGCGCAGTTATTGAGCTACAAGCTCGAGGGGAGGGCAATTTAAGTGCCGTCACTTCTACGGACTTACGACACTACAGCGCTCACTAGGGAGGGACTGCCCATAGTCTCTACTCCTTTTGGCTTAGTGTCAAGGTGTTTTAACTCTAAATTCCGCAATTGTTGGAGGCAGGGCGAGACTGGCCGGTCCCTGCCATCTGGCGCTGGTAGCGGCTTACCGGGCTCTCGGAAGTGGATGCTGCCACTTGAATTCAGAAAGAGCCGGATCTGTAAGTTGGGCGCCGAGCAAGCGAAAAGCCGCTCCCGATATCCTGAGCGGAGAGCGGAATCTTGCAGGTGAATTTGTGGCAGCCGGACCTGTAAGCCGAATTCTGTCTGCGGTATTGCTACCGCAGGACGGTCATTCCTCTGGGCCACGCATTGCTGCGGAGCTCAAGCGACCTACCCGGAGGTTGTGACGCGCCGAGCCGGCACCTGCCCCGAGCGAACCCGAGGCTCCCTCCCTATTTGGTCTTGCTCCGTGTGGGGTTTGCCCTGCCCGCTGCATTACTGCGGCGGCGGTGCGCTCTTACCGCACCTTTTCACCCTTACCTCGGCCTTGCGGCCGGGGCGGTATGTTTTCTGTGGCACTTTCCGTCGGCCGGGCTTGAACCCGGCCTCCCGGACGTTATCCGGCACACTGCTCTGCGGAGTTCGGACTTTCCTCCCGTCTCGCGACGAGCGACCGTCCGGTCCAGCTGCCAACAGAGCCATTATATCGGACGTCAGGCATCGGAGCTTAGACCTCAGACCGCGAGACCTCACGGGAGGCGCGATTTCCCCATCGGAGCGCGGAAAGTATTTATCCGCGTGGAAGCTACTGAACTTGGATCCCATCGAAATCTACGATACGAGTAGACTGTGCCATCCGAATGATTCGCCATGCCCTCGAAATTGTCGGCGCGCTCGGAACGCTTTCGAGCTTGGCTTATAGCGCGCTCTGCCTGTGGAGTGCGGTGAAATTTCTGCGGCAGCGGCAGGATGCGGGCGAGGAGCCCGTTCGACTTCGCTCAGGGCAGGTTCGCACTACACAACCTGAGCTGCCGGTTTCGATCCTTAAGCCGCTCAAGGGTACGGATCCTGAAATGTATGAGAGCCTGCGCAGCCATTGCATGCAGGAATATGAGGAGTACGAGATTATTTTCGGAGTTAGCGAGTCCGCTGATCCCGCGGCGAAAATTGTCGAGCGCCTGAAGTTGGATTTTCCACAGCGCGCGATTCGTTTGCTGGTCTGTGAAAAGAACCTGGGTCCGAACACCAAGGTCAGCAATCTGGCGCAGATGCTTCCTCGTTCGAAATATGAGTATCTCCTGGTGAATGACAGCGATATTCGGGTGGAACCGGACTATTTGCGGCGGGTGGTGGCCCCGCTCTCCGACAAGAGTGTGGGCATGGTGACCTGTCTTTACCGCGGCGTGGCCAGTCCGACTCTGGGTTCGCGCCTGGAGATGCTGGGCATCAGCACCGATTTTTGTGCTGGAGTACTGGCGGCACGTCAATTGGAAGGAGGCCTCCATTTTGCATTGGGTTCTACGCTGGCCTTCCGGCGCTCGGATTTGGAAGCCATCGGAGGGTTCGAAGCGTTCGTGGATTACCTAGCGGACGACTACGAGATGGGAAGACAAATTGCCGGGCAAGGCCTGGAAGTGAAGCTATCGGATGTTGTAGTTGAGACATTTCTCCCGCCCTACTCTCTGCGCGAATTTGTCCAGCATCAGTTGCGATGGGCACGCACCGTCCGCGATTCGCGCCGGTGGGGTTATGTGGGTCTGGTGTTTACCTTCCTCCTACCATGGGCGCTGCTCACACTAGTCGCCGGGAGGTGCGCCCCATGGGCATGGGTATTGTTTGCCTTAGCGTGTGCAGTTCGTCTGCTAACGGCTCTGGTCGTCGGAGGAGGAGTTCTGCACGATCGCCAGGTGAAGCGCTGGATTTGGTTGATTCCGCTGCGCGACGTGGTCGCGGTCCTGGTCTGGCTGGGTAGCTTTGCCGGGCGCAGCGTAGTCTGGCGGGGCGATTACTTTTATTTAAAAGACGGCAAGCTCGTCCGGATTAACCAGTAGGACTAGTTTATAGGTGGTTGGCTCCCCTCTGGGCTTTGCGGTTTAAAAAAAATCTCTTCGGCGGCGAAACTTATATCAGTCCCCAGTGTTCCCAACCTCGTATCCAGAGAGTTTTTCGTCTTACCGAGACCCTAGACCGCTGTAAGCACATGAGTTTCCTGGCGGAGCGCAGAGTGCTTGTTCGCGGCAGCACCCGACGATCCAGACGGAAATTTCACGTGAAAGGAGCGTCCCATGTTTTCCCGCACCTCCGTCCTGTCGGTTGCCGCCCTGCTTGCTCTCGTGTTTCATCCAGGCTGCAACAATGCTCTTAATCCCCTCTGCGGTAGTTCCAGGCCCGCGCCCCTTATCGGTTCACTTGCCCCCAGCACCATGAGTTTTGCTCAGGTGCAGCAGGGCACGTTGCTCATCGTGAATGGCAGCCAATTTGCCCCCTCTTCTGAAGTTGTCATCAACGGAAAGACTCTGGGCGCCACAGTTATCAGCGCTCAGCAGTTGAGCGTCATGATTACGACCAGTTTGATCTCTGCTCCAGGGAGCGTGAAAGTGACTGTGCATACTCCGGGTGGGAACTCCGGAGACCTGGGCTGCAGCAGCGGGGGCGATAGCAGCGCATTGTTATTGACCATCAACTAGTGCTGGACGAGCTTGGAATTTCTACCGAAGCCGAATCAGCTTCTGGCCGAATCCGTAAGTAGTTCGAAGCGTCCGTCACGATGCAGGCGATAACGGCGTCCACGCCACAGAATAGTGTTTCCAAAGAAGCCGGCGATCCAGAAGCAGAATGCAGCCATGTCTTCAACGGGAAGCAGCAACCAGCTGAGCTTCGCTTTCAGGACTCGCGCTGAGACTACGTAAGCAGCAAGCGCACGCACCAGGAGCGCTAGAACAGGCACGGGCCACCAACTGGGATGCCAGCCCCAGACCAGCAGCGACAGTGGCAAAGGCATGGTAAACAGCTGGCCGAGATATCCCAACGGCCGGGACCGCCGCGTACTGCGCGCCCAGCGCAGACGATGGGCCACATTCTGACGCAAACCGCTACCGCCAATATGGTGTTCGATCACATAGGAAGAGAGAATCACCTCGTAACCAGCTTCGGCGGCGAACTTACCCATGACAAAATCTTCGGCTAGATAATCTTTCAGCCGGTTGAAGCCTCCGATGGATTCGAGCGCTGGCCGCCGCGCAACGATGGTCGGACCCACAGCGAACTGCATACCTTCGATGATCCTGGCCACCAGGATGCCGGCCATGAAATCGGTGTTCATGCCGGTAACTTCGAGGCGAGACCAGATGCTTGGGCCAGCCACGGCGCGGTAGGGGCAGGTGGCAATTCCCACACGAGGATTCTGAAATTCAGCAGCCACTGTTCGAAGCAAGGTGGGAGTGACGCGGGTGTCGCTGTCGCTCATCGCGATCAGGTCATGCGCTGCGGCCGCAAGCATTCGATCCAGGCTGAAAACCTTCGCGTTGGGGTACGGTGCTGTACCGGTTACGATCAGGCGAGTGGGAATCTGTGGGTATTCGCGCCGCAGCTTTTCGACAACGCCAGCAGCAGGATCGTCGGCCGCGCCAACCGCAAAAAGAATCTCGAAGGTGGGATAGTCCTGTTCGAAGAAGGTTCGCAGGTTCGACTCGAGTCCATCCTCCAAGCCGGACAATGGCTTAAGAATGCTGATGGGCTCGGGAGAGCTGAGAATAGGCGTCGGTAACGAGAGATAGCGCCACGCAGCAATGACGGAGAGCAGTGAGTACACCACGGCGCCCGCGAGCAGAGTCAGCAGGACGTAGGTCACTTCAGTCACTCAATCCGGCGGTTGGTGAAAATGAACTTCCCGCCACTGCGGGCCAGTTCGTATTTTTCGGCGCCGTGCAATTCCTTGGGATTCTCTTGGGTGCTCCACAAAAAGACCTCCGCCGGTCCCGCCCACAACTGGGCCAGAGATGATTCGGTTTCAAACACGTGGGGAGCATCGGGAAACTTCGATCCGTACCAAAGATTCCCGCTGGGCTCATGCAGAACTCTTAGCGGGATGCCGGTATAGAAACTCAAGGTCGAAGCTTCATGGTACTCGCAGTCGACCACGATGATGTCTCCGGGCCGATAGCGCCGCTGGACAGCTACAGCGAGCTGGTGCGAAGACAGAATCGGCGAGAAGGTTACGAAAGCCGAATGTACACAAGCCAGCAACCCAACCATCATTAACGCCAACACCACGTTGCCCTGACTGGGGCGTCCACGCCTTCTCAGAATCCAATTCAATCCCGACCCCAGCAGCAGTGAAATAACGGCGCCTAGCAGAGGCGCACGAAACGCGCCAAGAGCTTGCGGAGTCAGATCCAGAAAGTGACCGAGGGCGAGATCGTAGTCCTGAGGATTTTTCTTCAGTAGGTCAGCCAAATCAGTTCCCGGCGCGGGCGCGCGCGAAGACATCAACAGGATCACGCCAACCACAAAGCTTGCGGCAGCGATCGCCAGTAAGACGGCGGAAGAGATTCGTCCAGCGCGACGTGCCGATGAATCCGTAGCTGCGTAAGATTCCTTTGCAAGCCATCCGCCCACCAGCAGCGCCAGCGCGGGAACGGCTGGAATCGTATAGTACTCCTGGCGAGTCGAGAAACTGAAGAATGCCACGATGACCAGCGCCCACAGCGCGAAAAATAGATTCGCCCGAAGACGAGCGTCGAGACCGCTGCGCAACTGGCCCCATTTCATCGGCACTTCACGGATCGCTTGCGGAAGAAATACGCTCCACGGTACCAGCCAGACCAGAAGCAATCCCCAGAAAATCAATAAGGGAACCGTGTCGTACCCGGGCGGCACCCGTTTGTTTACATACCGCAAAAAGTGTTCGTTCACGAAATAGAACCACAGAAACCCCCGTACAGCACCCTGGCTGGGATTGCGTAAAGCTGCCAGAATGTGCCACGGCACCGCTAGCAAGAGAAAAACTAGTGTGCTGGACATAAGCCGCAGTTTCAGCAGGTGACGGAGGTTGCCGGTGAGGATCAAATAGAGGCCGATCGCGGCAACAGGAAATATCAGACCGATCAAGCCCTTTGTCAGCACATTCAACGCACAGGTGGCGGCAAATCCCCAACAGCTCAGCCGCGAAGGCGTATCCTCCTCCAGCGACCGCAAGAAAAAAAACGCCCCCAAGGTTAGCCAAAGACCGACGATCACGTCCGGAATCTGAAAGCGGGTAAAGATGTAGGGACCGACCGCCGAGGCCAGCACCAGAGCTGAATAAAGCCCGCCTTTTTCTCCGTAGGACTGTCTTCCTAGCTTGTACGTGACCAGCAACAAGGCCAGCACGGCCAGCACTAGCGGAAGCCGCGTGCTCCAATCCGTCGCTCCGAAAAACACGTAGCTCGCGGCCACGGCCCAATAGGGGAGTGGGGCCTTTTCCAAATATCGAATACCGTTGGTGTGTAACGTCACCCAGTCGTGGGTCAGCACCATCTCGCGGCCGGCTTCGGCGTGAACGGTGTCCACATCATCGAGTAGGGCGGGAGTAAACATTCCCGCTAGGTAGATCGCAGCCCATAGCAGAACGATCGCGAGCAAAGATGAAATCGACGAACCAGGCTGAGCGCGAGTGAATGATGCCCGAGTGGGCGATGCGGAAACCGGATAACCAGACTCGTGACCGGGCTTCTGCGCAGCGACCGACAGATTCATGCAGGATTCCGGCTATTAATTATACGAGACAGGCGAAGAAGACACGATAGGAACTAGCTGGAACCAGCTGACGCGGCCATCACGGTTTCAGTCTCCAGAACCTCGCGGATTTTGTGGGCCAGGGTTTTCAAGGAAAAAGGCTTTTGCAGGAAACGAGTGGTCACATCAATCGCCCCGTGTCGCAACACCGTATTTTCCGCATAGCCAGAGACGAACAGCACCTTCATTCCGGGCCGTTCCGTCGCCAAATGACCCGCAAGCTTTGCTCCACCCATGTTGGGCATGACCACGTCGGTGATCATCATGTGAATTGGCGGAATGTAATCCCGCGCGATGCAGAGCGCATCTTCGCCGTTCTTGGCCTCCAGAACGATATACCCATTCAGCATCAGGTACTCCCGAGTCGACTGCCGGACAGCCAACTCGTCTTCGACCAGCAGCACAGTTTCGCATCCCTTGGAAGAGATCTCGATCGGCTTTGAAGAGTGGATCTTTTCGATCCCTTGTTGAACTCGAGGCAAGTAGATCTTGAAAGTGGTTCCTAGCCCAGGCTCACTGTATACCCAGACAAAGCCACCGTTCTGCTTCACGATTCCATAGACGGTGGCCAATCCCAGCCCGGTGCCTTTGCCTGCTTCCTTCGTGGTGTAAAAAGGCTCGAAGATGTGAGCCATGTGCTCAGAAGCAATGCCGGTGCCCGAGTCAGTAACGGCGAGCAAGACGTAATCGCCGGCGGGCACGATCGAATGCTCCTGCACATAATCCTCGTCAAGCTGGACGTTCGCAGTTTCGATCGTGAGCTTGCCACCTTTGGGCATGGCATCGCGCGCATTGGCCGCCAGGTTCATGACAATCTGCTCGATCTGCACCAGATCCGCTTTTACTTTGCCTAGATTTTGTCCTGGAGCAAATATCAGCTCAATATCTTCACCAATCAGACGTGGCAGCATCTTGTTGATCTCTTCGACGATCCAGTTCAGATCGACGAGTTGAAGAGACTGCACCTGCTTGCGGCCAAAGGCCAGCAATTGCCGGGTAAGGTCGGCGGCCCGGCGCGAGGCGGTCATGATCTCCTGCACGTTGCGACGCAATGGGTGCTCGGGCGCCACCGAGTCCAACATCAGCTCGGCGTAGGCGCTGATTACCATCAACAAGTTATTGAAGTCATGAGCGACGCCGCCCGCCAGCTTGCCGATGGCATCCATTTTCTGGGCTTGCTGGAGTTGGGTTTCCAACCTGCGCCGTTCCGTGATGTCGCGGTCATTGGAGATAAAGTGAGTGATCTTTCCCTCAGCATCGTGCAGAGGTGTGATGGTTTTTTCCGCGAAGAAGATTTCACCGTTCTTTTTGCGGTTTGCCAAAATCCCACGAAACACTGTGCCCGAAAGAATGGTTTGCCACAATTCCTTATAGATCTCAGGAGTCTGCTCTTCAGATTTGAGCATGCGGGGCGTTTGTCCGATGGTTTCCTCACGGGAGTAGCCGGTGAGAACTTCGAAGGCAGGGTTGACGTATTCAATCACTCCATCGCGGTCGGTGATTATCACCAAATCCGCGGATTGCTCCACCGCGCCCCAAAGCTTGCGCAAGGCGTCTTCCGCTTTCTGGCGCTGGCGTTCTTTGCAGTAGACCTCAATGGCGCGGCGGATATCGCGGGAAACATACGCCACGTCTGACCCAGGTTTCTGGCAACAGCGGCCTGCTCCCGTTCTGATCGCGGCCTCTACAGTTGCGTCGTTCACAAAATCGCTGAGAAAGATGACTTGCGCCCCTAAACCCTGTTCGCGCAGCTCGTGCAATAGGCGAAGCGCCGCGCCGTCGGCGGACTTGTAGTCGCACAAAACCAGGTCATAGGTTGTCTGTTTCAGGAGCACAAGTGCTTCTTCGAAGGAATGGGCGTGGTTCAGGGCTATTTGTTCCTCGCCGGCCCGAACCAGCAAATCACGCAGGTAGGCGAAATCCTCGTCATCTCCTGCCACCAGTAGTATCTGCATTTGCCTGGTGCCGATCGCAAGATTAGTCAACCTGTGCATAGCCGCACTCGGCTAATTGCTACATCGGGGGCCCGTGACTGAAGCATCGCGGAGAGCGATGTGGTTATTGGAAGAAGGTGTTGGCGAGGTGTCAGTTCAGGAAAAGGGTCGTTTCAGGAAGAGTGGCAAAGAGAGTCGGGCGATAATAAAGGCGAATCAGACCAGGCATCGACGCCGGTCGCAGAATCCAGCACGCATCCCATCTCATCCTTTATGCTAGTAGTGCAAGTAGTGCAGCTATGGCAACGCGGTCCAAAATAAGCACCGAATCGGCCTCGGCAGGTGTAATAGACGCCCCCAATGGGGAGCGGGAGCGTGTGTTTGACGCATTTCGCCGCTGGGGATATCTGCAAGCAGATCTGGATCCGCTCGGTTTTCTGGCTCCCGTGTCGCATCCCGATCTGCAGATTGAAGGTGAACTGGCTCGCGCAGCGCGGCGTGTGTACTGTGGAACCGTCGGCGCGGAGTTCATGCATATCAGTGATCCTGAGCGCAGGCGCTGGATACAGGAGCGCATGGAAGGCGAGCAAGCTGATGTCGACCATGAACGAGTGCTCGATTTGCTGATCAGGGCTGACCTGTTCGAACAGGTTCTGCAACATCGTTATCTGGGCACCAAGCGCTTTTCCCTCGAAGGTGTAACCGCGCTGATCCCGCTAGTGGACGAGATTCTTCAGGCTGCTGGAGAACGCGGGGCGGTCGAGCTGGTAATGGGAATGAGCCATCGCGGACGACTGAACGTAATTGTGCATGTCGCCAAACGCGCCGCTGAAGAGGTATTCGCTGGTTTCGAGGACGTCGATCCCCGCAGTGTTCTCGGCGGGGGTGATGTGAAATACCACATGGGCGCAACCGGCGAGTACACGACGCGCAGCGGAGCCAAGATCCACATCCATCTGGTTTCCAATCCCAGCCACCTGGAGGCCGTGGATCCCGTCACAGTCGGCCGCACTCGCGCTAAGCAGGACCGCGCCGGCGATGGTGGAGCGCAGAAATATGTCCCCCTGCTAGTCCACGGCGACGCCGCGTTTGCCGGCCAAGGTATCACCGCCGAAACTCTCAACTATGCCGACCTGAAAGGCTATGACGTAGGCGGTACCGTCCACGTACTGGTCAATAACTTGCTCGGGTTCACCACGCTTCCCGGAGAATTACATTCGTCCCGATTCGCCGCGCAACTTGCCCGCCGGCAGTCCATTCCTATTTTCCATGTAAACGGAGAGGATGTGGATGCGGTGGTGCGAGTGGGTCGCATGGCGCTTGAATATCGCTACACCTTTGGCAGTGACGTCGTTGTCGACATGATCGGCTATCGTCGTCATGGTCACAGCGAGGTCGATGATCCCACAGTTACCCAGCCGTTGCTTTATAGGGCGATCAAGGACCACCCTCCGCTGTGGGAGATTTACGCTGAGGATATAGAAGCAGAAAACGGTCCGGCGCTAGTAGAAGAAATCCGGCGCGAACTGGAAGCTGCACAGCAGAAAGCCGGCAGCATCACGAAGAAACCCACGCTGCGCGATTTGCCTAGCTATTGGGATAACTACCAGGGTGGACGATACAAGGCGCAGTACGAAGTTGACACGGGAGTGCCCACGGAAGAATTGCGGGAAATTACCGAACGTCTCACGACTTATCCTGAAGGATTCCACATCCATCCCAAGGTCAAGAAGTTGCTCGATCAGCGGGCTGAAATGGGCACGGGAAAGCGCCCGGTGGATTACGGGATGGCCGAGGCGCTGGCCTTTGGCAGTCTCGTAAGGGCCGGTATCCCAGTCAGGCTGAGTGGGCAGGACACCCGCCGTGGCACTTTCAATCAGCGTCACTCCGTGCTCCTCGACGTAGAGAACGAACAGGAATATGTGCCGCTTGAACATATTGCAGCGGATCAGGCACGCTGCGAAATCTACAACTCCACTCTGTCGGAAGCGGGCGTGCTCGGATTCGAGTATGGTTACAGCCGCGACTATCCCGAGGCTCTTGTGCTTTGGGAGGCGCAGTTCGGCGACTTTGTAAATGTCGCTCAGGCCGTAATTGACCAATTCATTAGCGCGGGTGAAGACAAGTGGGGACTGCTCTCCGGCGTGGTTCTACTCCTGCCCCATGGATACGAAGGTCAGGGGCCGGAACATTCGAGTGCCCGCATCGAGCGTTTTTTGCAACTGGCCGCGCGCGACAATTTCCAAATCTGCCAGCCCTCAACTGCAGCGCAGTATTTCCATTTACTGCGTCGTCAGGCGTTACGCTCCTGGCGCAAGCCGCTGGTGGTTTTTACACCTAAGAGTATGCTGCGGCATCCGGACGCATCATCTCCCATCGAAGATTTCACCCACAAACGCTTCTTGAACGTCTTGCCGGATGCGGAAGTAACTGATGCCAGCCGGGTTCTGCTCTGCACCGGAAAGATTGGCCACGAGCTGCGTGCCGAGCGCAAGAAGCGGAAAGACACTACAACTGCCATCGTTTTTGTCGAACAACTCTATCCTTTTCCCGAGGACGAGCTGGTAGCCGCGATTGACCTCCATCCATCGGCGCGGGACATCGTTTGGGTGCAGGAAGAGCCAGCCAATATGGGTGCGCTCTTCTACATGCTGCCGCGTCTGCGACACATTGCGGGCGAACGCTCCGTCCTTTCCGTGAAACGCTCAGCCAGCGCCAGTCCAGCGACGGGATCAGCGAAGGCGCACGAAGTGGAGCAAAAGACCCTGCTGGCGTTGGCATTCAGCAAGGCCTGAATTCGAGGTTACTTCCCGTTCGGACGCTCTGTCACCGGGTTAGCGCCGGAGCCGGGCAACGGAGTTTTTGCTCCACCTTGAGATTCTCCCTTGAGCAGCGCAGCCAGAGAATCATAGGCGTAAATTGTTGGCGCATGATTTTGCATCAGCCCACCGGTATCAGCGGTAGGGCCGTAATTGCTATGCAGATCACGTCCTAACATTCGGAGCATTGCCATCAGTTGCCCGCGGTGATGCGAGGTATGGTTCATTCGGCGGGTCACGACCCATGCCCGGGAGCGCTGAACACTAAAGAAAGTTGCCTGCCCCTCCCACCAGGGTTCGTTCTTCCCTTGCAGTTCGGCAAGGCGTTTGCCGCTGTCTTCCGCGTAGCGTTTCATAAACTCCAAACGGGTCTCGGATTGCGGTAAAGGTGGCGCGCCGACATCAACGCCCAGCATGTTACGAAACCAGAGATCTTCACTGACACATTGATGCACCATTTGCTCGTGCACGCTGCGTCCCCGCGGATCGCCGGAGCGAGGGCGGACGGGAAGGTCCGCATCCTTAAACTCGCTCCAAACGCTGATGACCTTGATTCGCTCGGTTTCGTAAGTCTCAATCAGGAAGTTGTATTTCATGGAAGCATTTCTCCGGATTCCGAGGTTGCTTTCGTTCTTGGCAGTCGGCGAATCCTCAAGTTCGGATCTCTTTAAGCGGCGTCATCCCGAGACCCGGCGCAGTTCAGCCGGGGGAGGGATCTCGCGTGCACCTTTACCGGAGTTCCCTATCCTGGCCGCCAGATCCCTCGCAAAGCGAGGGATGACGCCAGTGTAGCTAAAACCGAGCCACTACCGCAGGTCACCTTCACCATAAGCTCGCCAGCAAATGGTACCCTAACGTTCCAGTTTCATGCCCATGCGGCGCCGTTCACGAACTCAACCACTTTGCGTCGCCATTGACACCGGTGGCACCTTCACTGACTGTGTCTGGATTGATCGTGGACGCA
>Ga0210384_10003017_pt1 | contig 19923 bp, 23 predicted proteins | sample IncBWH2MmetaG_FD_160574 | JGI IMG/M metagenome (GOLD analysis project Ga0210384, IMG submission 160574) | Forest soil microbial communities from Barre Woods Harvard Forest LTER site, Petersham, Massachusetts, United States - Inc-BW-H-2-M | ecosystem: Environmental > Terrestrial > Soil >...
TCCCTTAAACTGACCTTTGCTGAGGTAGTTCGCATACGCCGCACTGGCCTGCTCACGCTCTTTTCCAATGACTCCGGCACCATCAAAGGCGCGCCCGACCTCGCCGCCGAACGCCTGCGATGCGATGGCCAGATTTGTCGCCTTGTCTGAGCCGAATTGCACCCCCAAGGCATTGCCGAGTTTATTCAGCGCCTGACCGTCGCTGTTATCGAGCGCATCAGCCAATGCGCTGAAGGTCTTCATGTGCTCGCGCGCCGTGCCGATCGCCAAGAGTTGTTTTCCCACCGAACCCGATACCGCCTCATTCCTGGCGTTCTGCTCAACCTGGAAGTCCCCGGAATTGAAATCTGGCTTGATGCTCTTCACTTCCGCCAGAATGGCCGACTTTACCGACATCGGAGTCCGTGCCGACACCACGTCATTCCACTTCAGGGAACCATCGGCGAGACCTCTAGAAATAGCCGAAGGGTTGCCCGGAGTTCCCGTCGCGCCTGCGTTCTGCAGGTTGTTGACTACGACAGGCGTCGCTGCACCCATGTCCTTGATCGTATTTCCCTTGCTATCCACCAGAAGCGAGCGGCCGCCAGCCTGTACCGTGCGAATGCCGCGGTTCACCATTTCGTTGGCTGTGTTCTTGAGCTTCAGCGGAACAGTATCGCCTGGCTGCTTGCCGAGAGTGGCCGCCTCATCTGCTGAGAGAGGTGCCATGCCGCCGGTTGTTACCGGTTGTCCGGTGCGCAGGTCGATCAGCCCAAGGTTCGGATCGTCTTTGTAGAACGCGGCTTCGGTCTGCGCCTGCTCGAGCGCGCTCTTGGTCGGAATGGCGCCGGCTTCGGCGTTGAATTTACCCGCCTCGGCTTGATTTTTCGCGATGTCCGCGCCCCCTTTCAGTATGTCCAGCCAGCGCTGGTACGGATCAAACCGCACGGTGTTCTGGAGAACTTGATTCTGCAATTGACCGCGCTGGACCTGCTGCCCCTGCAGCTGTTTCATGATCGGCAGAGACTGAAGGAATCCTGCTCCGACCCCGCCTCCGAACCCGGCATTTCTCCCGGTCGCCGCATAGGTGTCTGCATTGGCCGCCATGCCCGACAAACCCCCAACGAGACCGCCTTGGAGAATCTGCAGTAGCTTGTGAGCTTTAGTCACAGGAGCAGCCGCGGCAGGCGGAACACCTTGCACGATCGGCGATGGCAGATTCCCAGCAGCAGGCAATCCAGAAGCATCCGGCATCGGCGGAACTGGTGGACTTGGGGAAGGTTGCATCGCGTTCGGGTCCGGCATAGGCGGAGGTGGGCCCATTGCCATCTGCGTGGGATCGTCCGGCGGCCGCAGCATCTGAAGAATTTGATCGAAAGCAGTCATGATTTAACTACGCTCCCACAACTGTTCAAGCTGTAACTGCTCCACTTCGGAGCCGCTCTCGCGTAGCAGCGATGCGGCCTGATCCAGAGCCTCGATCTTCTCGGAAAGCGGAAGCGGCAAGTTCCACGCCGCGAATAAGACCACCAGCGTTGCCGCACGCATGGGCTCGTCACTCATAACGTCCGCCTCAAACCGAACCGACCAGCGGCCGGAATGTTTCGTATCCCTCGGCCTCGAGGTCCACCACCTGGCGTGACCTCGTCGTCGGCTACAGTCTTTCCGCCAGCCTGCATGCCCTGGTCGTTCGGGTCCTGGTTGCCGTGGAAGGAGTCCCGCGTCTCACCTTGAGACGGCATGCGCCCGGTACCCGCCAGGGCTTTGGCGACGAAACGCTGCCCCGCTGTCCCATCCTGTCGTTCGCCGAAGTAACGCGGGTTCTGGCTTAGCTCCACTTCGGAGTTCTCTGGAGCCATGATGCGCGCCGCCGATTTCTCCGCTCCGGGCGGAAGATTGGACATGTTGCCGCGCCGGTAGCCTTCCATGTCGCCGAAGAATTGCTCGTCTCCGTTGTCTTTCGCAGAGTCGGTGCCTACGATTCGACCTTGTGAGTCGAGTGCATCGGAAGGCCGCTCGTTCGGGTCGAGAACTGAAGCCCGCCCGCGTGCTACTGCCTCGACCATCTGCCGCAGTGCCGTGGGATTCCATTTCAGCAAAGGCATTTTCTTGAGGAATCCCTGCTCGAGCTGACGCTGCTCTTCCTCGTCCATCGCGCCCGCGCCATCGATACCGTTCTGCTCGAGTCCCATGTCTATAGACGTCCGTGCTCATGCCGATACGCCGCCTCGGCTTCATCGTCAAAGAGATCAGAGTTGGACTGGAAGCGCGAACGGCTCGACCTCTGGCCAGATGATCGTGACCTCTGACTCGGCTGCGGCTGCTGCTCTTGTTGGACGGCGCCCCATCTCTGCAGGACTGATAGCAAATACCGACCGCCGGCGTCGGCCAGGCGCAACGCTGCTTCACGATCGGCTGGTCCCTCGACGCCCAGACACGCCATCAGATTGTTGGCGAAAAACTGTGCGCCCTCCGGAGAATTTAGCGTCTCCAGGCTGGCGTGGACTCCGTGCTGATGCACCGCGTCGATGAAGCTGAATGCGCCCAGCATGAAGGTATCAGCCAGCTGCTGCGGATTGGTCTCAGACATTCTGGGATCGACACCCAGAGCACGCAGCAGGTCATTCGAGAACGCGACTGCGGCTTCTTGTGGGATCGGGGGCACCCGACTTAAATCTCCGCCTGCCTGCTCCCACACTCCGAGCGCACTGAGCGCGGTTTTCGCCATTACTTGACCCAAAGGTCCCGCGCAGTTCGCCGGGAGCTGAAGATCGGTGGCCAATTGTGCGGCCTCGGCCGGATCGTTCAACTGAAGTTCGGTGACCACTTGGTCTAACTGCTGAATCCCAGCTTGAATTTCTTGCGGCGACAACTGCGGTTGCTCTTGCGGCTCCTGCGCTTCCTGTTCCTGCTGCAGGCGTTCCTGCTCTTGCAGGTAGAGTTCTTTCTCCGCCTCTAACCCCCAGTTCACCTGGTCGCGGTCATCAGCTTCCGGATCGCCTTGGTCTTCGAACTCGGCGCCGTATTCCTGCTCTTCCTCGCCCCGGTCAATCACGCCAGCCAGACTGGGGTCGTACTCTGCTGCCAGCGCTTGCTGGTCGGAATCGCTCAGAAGACTTGTGGCGACTTGGTCCTGCTCGATTGCTGCCGTGATGTCGGCCATTTACTTTTCTCCTCGTATCGGAGAGCAGTCCCCGGTTGAAATCAGCCACGTCATTTCTCGCTCCTAAAACTCAGGACAGCAACGTGCCCACACCGTGATTCGAAATCGAATCGAACACGATGCTGTATCCCGCCGGCACAGCTCTCCCGTTGTTTGCCAGCACCGTGGCCAGACTCGCCGGATCTCCCGCCGCGGCCGCGACGTAATCCTGATGCCAGCCTGAGCCCTGATGCGGCTTTCCGGCCGCCTCGTAGTGGTACAGCACCTTAAAAATCGAAATGTTGCTCACGCCCGTTTCCTCCTGTGCTGCTTCCGCCCGTCTCGTTCTCCTAAGTCAACACCGCACCGACTCCGTGGTTCGAGACGGATTCCACCACGAGCACGTAGCCCGCGGGCGTCGACCGCCCATTACTCGCCAAGATCGTCGCAACGGCCGACATATTTGCGCGCGCGATGCCCTCGACAGCATCTAGCACCCACGGAGCCGCCACGAAATCCGTGAGCACGCCTAACCCTGCGTGCATCGCCCCACCAGGTCCGCCTAACGAGTAGTGGTAAGTGACCTTGTAAACGCCCAGCGTGCTCACAGCGTCTTTTCCTGTCGTGCTTCAACCGGTACATGCACGTCCGGCTTGCACGCGGGGCAATCTCCCAGCCATGTATGAATGCTCTGCACCCAGATGAGCAGGTACTCGACACCCGCATGTTTTCGGCAGCGCACCCACTTCGACGGCCCTACGCCTGACTCCGGAACATCAGACTTGTCGGGATAATTCAGCACGTCACCGTAGAGCATTCGGAACCCCCCACTGCTTCCGCGGTCTTTCCGCCTCTTCCGCCGCCGGCTTCCACGGTGTGTGAAAGTTCGCCTGGTGACAGTGAGCGCAGCGCCAATCGTGATAGCCAGGCCACTGCTTCAGCTCATAGCATTTGCCCTTGCCGCACACATGGCAGAGCGGGGCGCAGTCGCAGGTCCCCGCTACGCAGCTCGGGTGAAAGTCCTCATCTTTGTGCTTTGCGTTCGGAGTCCGTGTGTCGCTGGCCGTCATGCGCTCACCTTTTCCGCAAACTCAATCAGCTTGGCCCGGGGGATCAGCACCCGGCGGCCGACCCGGTATGCCTCGAGCTCGCGGGCCCGGATTGCCTCATCGATGGTTTTGGCAGATACGCCGATCAGTTGCGCGGCGGTCTCCCGGCCTACATAGAGCTGTTCTGTCTGGGGCAGCACCGCTTGAGTCGCCATAAAGATCCTCTCGCACCGAGTGGAGCACGGTAGTCCGGCAGGGACAAGCGGACGCACTGGAACAGAGTGGAACCGTCTTATACGATAGGAGCCATGGCGCAAAAGGATCGACCGATCGGGATGGTAGTTCGGACGGCGCTCTACGATCCATTCAAGCTGGCGGTTGCCGAGGGCGCCTCTACGGCCAGCGTCATCCATGACATCACACCGCTTCTGGCCGCGGAAATTGACCAGGCGCGCGCGGTTTACGCCCGGACCTGGAGCGTGCGCGGGTCGAAGCCTGAATCGCGCGAAATCATGCGCCAGTTCCCGCGGATCCGCGAACTGTGCGTTGACGCGGACATCTATAAGTACATCGCCGATCAGGGTATGCGGACCCCTCTATCGGCGGCCCTCGAGATCATGCACGGCCTGTTTCCCAACTACAAAAGCGACTCGATCGCGCGCATGGCCAGGGCTCCCCGCGCGGCAAAAAAGCCACACCGCCCATCTTGAATAGGCCCGCTCAGGTTCAAGTTGTTCAAGTTCCCAGGGCCCGACAAAAGCAAAGAAAGCAAACGATCGCCCCTCTTGAAAAGAATCATAGAATCAAAATCCCTTTGAACTCCGCTTTGAATACGCCGACTAAATCAAACAATCAAAGCGCTCGAGCACCCTCCGTACCACCTAACTCCTTTGTTTCCGCGTCTTAGCTCCACAGATCCCCCCGGCGCACCACCTTTGAATACCTTTGAAAAGCCCCTGTTTGGCGCCCTATTCAAACCCCTAACTCCTTTAGATACGTCAAACCGGTTTGATTACAGCCTGGAAATCAAAACTGCAACCCCTTTGTTTTCAGCGGCCATTTTTGAATAGAAACGCCCTGCACCCGAACGTCATTTTGGTGCAGCCCATTCCCTTTGTCTTCAGCGCCCGTTTCGACGAAAGGAGACAGAACACCATATTGTCTCCTCCCCTCTAGTAACTTATTCGGCAACAGTTCGAAAGCCTGTGGCATACTCAGCCCAATGAAGCGCCCGACGGCGGAGGAACTCGACGCGGCGGCTGTTCGCTTGGAGCAGATTGGGATCGAGGAGGGGGAACTCCGTGCTCAACTGCAGGAATGGGTGGAGGAATTTGGTTTTACACCTGCACGCGCTGAAAAATCCAAAAGACTCGAGGGCATGACCTATCAGTTCACCGTGAGCCGCGGCTTCACCACCGAGGTAAAAGATGTCGAAGTAGAAAAGATCCGCCAGAACTGCCCGGACTTCCTGTTCGATCAATTGTTCAAGACGATTACAAAGTTCAGGCCGGCCGAGGGTGCCATGCGGCTCTTGGCTGACCGACTGCCGGTGGATGCACCGCGCAACTTGCGCTTGTGGTTTTCGCGAGCTGTCGAGACCAAAGAAAGCGGCCCCAGACTCCGAATCGAAAAGGTCGTGGTCGAATCATCTATTCAGAGTGCAGCGAGTTAGTTGCAAGTGACGACCGAAATCCGCAACAAAAGAAAAATCTACAGCATGTGCGCGCCGTGCGTGACTGGCCATAACGCACCATGCCACGAACCTAAATTCTGCCCCTGCGTCTGCCACGATTCGCACTTCAAGAAGTGGGCCGAAATCATGAAGCAAGGGGTTCAAGAACTGGGCCGAAATCATGAAGCAAGGGCTGAAGCCAGCCCGAGACTACAAATCGAAAAGACGGAATGTTCTACGCAAGCGCAAGCGAGCTGATTGCCGAAATCATCCTCAAGCCGCACGGCTGCGGCCCGAATTGCTTGTGCTGGGAGCTGCGCGCGTTGCCCGCGATCGAAGAAGAGATCGAGAAGCTTTACCTGCAGAAACTCGAGGCCGACCTGCCAGACATCTAAGTGATCGGTTTTGCGGGCGCTACGGACGGCGCTACATAGGGCGCGATCTTGCCGACAAATATGCCGCTCGCGTTGACCTGCTCCCAGTGATCCGCGTAGAACGTGATCGTCTCGGTCGCCTTTACCGACCAATCGATATCGTTTGAGTCTTGCCAGCCGGAATCCTTCCACATTTTGAGTATCTCGAAATGGTGATCCAGGCATGCCATATAACTGAACCACACGGGCCCCCAAGCCCCGCCAGCTCCGTCGAAGGCGGTTTTGTTTGGGGAGTCCTTAAGTCGCTCCAGTTGCTTCAAGTGCGACGTTTGCAACTTTTCGAAGATGAGTCTGGCTTGCGCCTCCGGCACCGCAGTGTTGACCATCAACTCATCCACGATTCCAGAGCTGAGCAGCCAGGGCAACTTGGGATTGTCGGGCAGCGGCGGATGAGTCGCCAGCGCGTTTCCCACAATTAAGCAAACGAGCAGAAACGTTCTCGGCTTCATAAAGTTTCCTCCATTTTCATGGCTGGCCTCGATTCCGGTCGAGGATGGTAGCACACAGTCCTACGCTAATCCGGTTCAGATTCGAGGACACACACGAAAACCCTTAGCCAAGGTTTCCGTGAGCCACCCACGCCGTACCGGACGAGTTCTCGGCTTTCAACGTATCCGTCTTCTTGCGCCCCGGATAAGAATCTCCGAGATGGAGATCCCGGCCCTCACGACAGACGCAAACGCTCCGCAATTCTGCTTTTATTGCCCGGTCCTGTCCCCGGGCCCAGATTCGGCACCGCCGCTACTTCAAGGCTGCCTACATCGCAGAACTGGCCCCTGTACCAGGGACGACCGCGCCATAGCTGCCGCCCTCACTCACGCGAGGGATTGGACACCGCTCACAACAGATCTCGCGGTCAAGGCCCTCTGGCTTTGATTAGGGTTTCTGTCTGCTTCTGAACTGTGAGGTAAACGTCGGCGACAGCCCTTCTCAGAATTTGGGCACAATTGGGCGCACAATCGCGCCCGACTGGCCCGATATTTGGGGTTTTGGCAAAAGCAAGTTGCCTGCAATCAGCACGACTTAGCGGCTCCCACAGAAGTAGGTTACTTTCGTGTAGCACGCTCTGTACCCTTGCCACGCGGCAACCCGATGCCTCGACAACGCGCGAGGTACGGCTTTGTGCGGCTGTATCCGCGTTAGCGCGCTGGATGCCGGCCGCGCCGAGCGTGTATCATCGTCGCGTGGATGAAGTAACGGAATCGGACGTTACGGCCTTCATTTTGGCGGGAGGAAAAAGCCTGCGCATGGGCCGGGACAAGGCCTTCGTGGAACTCGGCGGCCAGACCTTGTTAGGTCGCGCACTCGATGTAGCAAGTGTGGTGACTGGGGATTGCAGAATTGTCGGAGACCCGGCCAAGTTTGCAGTCTTCGGGCCGGTGGTTGAGGATATCTTCCGCGATTGCGGCCCGCTGGGAGGAATTCATGCAGCACTGCTGAGCGCCAGAGGCGAGCTGAATCTCCTGCTGGCTGTTGATCTGCCCTTCATGGAGGTCAAGTTTCTGGAATATTTGATTGTGCAGGCGCGGGAGACGAGAGCGGTGGTCACAGTTCCCCACGCGGGCGGCGGCTTGCAACCCCTATGCGCCATATATCGGAAGAAATTTGTCGAAGTTGCCGAGCGAGCGCTTCGCGAGCGCAAAAACAAGATTGATCCACTATTCGCGGAAGTCGAAACTCGAGTGCTCGACGAAGGGGAGTTAACGCGGGCAGGCTTCTCGCCCGATATCTTCCGCAACCTGAATACGCCGGAGCAAGTGAAATTGCGGCAATCTTTTTCCACGGAGCTCAAGGGAGGATAGGGATCGCATCCGCTAATGACTGAACAACCAACGACCAAAGACCAAAGAGCAACGAATGACCCGTAAATCATGAGTACAAACGGAAGCCCAGGGCCGTATATCGAATTCAAAGACGTCTCCAAGGCGTTTGGAGAGAACCGGGTGCTCGACCACGTCAGCTTCAGCGTAATGCCTGCAGAAACCGTGTGCATCCTGGGACGAAGCGGCGTAGGCAAGTCGGTTTCGCTGCAAACCATCATGGGATTTCTCAAGCCGGACTCGGGCCGGGTAATTGTGGCTTACGAGGACATCACGGATTATGCTGAGGCAGACCTGCAACGGATTCGCAAAAAGGTGACCATGGTTTTTCAGAACGGCGCTTTGTTCGACTCGCTCAGTGTGGGCGAGAACGTGGCCTTTCCCCTGCGTGAGCGCCGGGATTTAAGCGAGGAACAGATATTTCAGATCGTCGATGGACTATTGGACATGGTGGGCGTCAAACCGATGCGCGATCTGCTGCCCTCGGATTTGTCCACGGGGATGAAGCGGTCGGTGGCCATAGCACGCGCTCTCGCCTCGCAACCGGAATGTGTGCTTTACGACGAACCCACAACCATGGTCGATCCGCTGATGGCGCAACTACTGGGCGACCTGATCAAGCGTCTGAAGATCCAATTGCATCTGACCAGCGTGGTTGTAACCCATGATATGCGGCTGGCGCAAAAGCTGGCTGACCGGGTGGTGTTTCTGCATGAAGCCAAGGCGCTCTTTTTTGGGACGTATCCGGAGATGGAAAAATGTCAGGAGCCAATTGTGCAGGAATTTCTGCAGTTGGACGAACTGAAGCTGGAAGCGTGAAGCACTGAAAGCGTGAAGCACTGAAAGCCTGAAGCACCTTTAGGTGTGAAACTGCAGATCCCTCGCTCCGCTCGGGATGACAACCAATCTATCCCGCCTCTAGAACCCTTCCCGCACCAGTCTCTCCAGCGTGATGGAACTAGTCCGTGAATCTCCCTGCATCATCTTCTCGACGTACTTTGCGATCATGTCAACTTCCAGGTTCATCGGATCGCCGGGTTTCAGGGAGGCGAGATTGGTCATTTCAAGGGTGTGTGGAATGATCGCCGCCGTCACTGTTGCTCCTTCGATTTTCGCGACCGTCAGGCTAATGCCCTCGATCGAGAGCGAGCCCTTGGAAATTACGTAGCGCGCCAGTCCGGGCGGAATTTCAATCCGCAGCCAGAAATCCTGAGCGCCCTGAATTTTGTCGAGAGCAAGAAACTTGCCTATGCCGTCGACGTGACCTTGCACGATGTGCCCGCCGAATCGTCCATCCGCCCGCATGGGAAGCTCCAGGTTTACAAGAGCGTCTTTCCGGATTCGAGAGAAAGACGTGCGCCGCCAGGTTTCTTCGGCGAGGTCCGCGGTGAAGGACGACGGTGTGAAATCGATCGCGGTCAGGCAAACGCCGCTGACGGCGATGCTGTCGCCCTTCTTCAGCTCTTTGGCGAGTCGTGAGCAAGAGATGCTGATCCGGCGGCTGCCGTTCTTGTCAGCAATGCGGCTGGCGCGACCGACTTCTTCGATGATGCCGGTGAACATGGAACCCTCCGTGGCTCAGGTGCAGGTGGCAGGTCTCAGGTCTCAGGCCTCCGGCGTTAGGCCATATGGTTTAAATATGAAATTCAGAACTTCAGCCCGACTCTAGAGTCTGCTGGCCACCCGTCGCCTAAAACCTGACACCCGAAACCTGAGAGACCTGAGAGACCTGAAACCTGACCTTAATCTCCATATGGATCGCGTAAGTATCCCTCGACAGCAAAGTCTTCACCAAAGCGGTGCAATTGAATTGATTTCACATAGGCAGCGTCGCCCATGTGCCGGAACCCGGCCCCGGCGGCGAATGGGACCGAGCCGGTTCCGGCAAGAATCTTAGGTGCGTAGTAGAGAAAGACTTTGTCCACAATTCCAGAGGCCAGGGCAGCCCAGTTCACCATCGCACCACCTTCAATCAGCAGGCTGGTGATTTCCATTTCGGCCAGGAAGCGGGCGATTCCAGCCATATCCGGCCTGCCTTCGCCAGCAACTGCCGAGATCTGCTGCACCCTGATGCCGTGTTTCTGTAGTTGTCCTTTTCGCTTCTCCTCAGCGAAGGAACACAGCACCAGCACATCATCCTTCGCGGTTTGAACTACGCGGGATTCCAGCGGCAGGCGGAGCCGCGAGTCGACGATCACGCGCAACAGCGGTCGACGGCGGGGGCGCCCGCTGCGGTCGGTCAGCAGCGGGTCGTCGGCGATAATAGTCCCGACGCCGACCATGATGGCATCGTGCTGATGGCGAAGTAACTGCACGTGGGCGCGCGCGGGCTCACTGGTGATCCAGCCTCCGGTTGCGCCTCCAGCGCCCAGAGCGGTGGGGTTATGCGATTCGCTCGGCGGAGGCGCGATCTTGCCGTCAAGCGTCATCGCTGCTTTAAGCGTGATCAGCGGCGAGTGATGGCGGATGTATTTGGCGAAAGATTCGTTCAGGGTTCGAGCCTCTTCTTCGAGAATGCCGGACCCGACGGCAATTCCAGCTTCGCGGAGACGCGCAAATCCCTTGCCGCCGACCAGCGGATTGGGATCGGGCATGCAGGCCACAACTCGTGGCACACCCGCTGCAATCAGGGCATCGGCGCAAGGAGCAGTTCGGCCCTGGTGAGAGCAGGGTTCCAGGTTGATGTAAAGCGTCGCGCCCCGAGCGCGTTCGCCTGCTTGCTCGAGGGCCCGGATTTCAGCATGCTTCACTCCTTCGTACGTGTAAGACCCGCTGCCGATGACAGTGCCGTTCGCATCCACCAGGACTGCACCCACGCAGGGGTTGGGTGAACTTAATCCGATACCTTCACGCGCCAATGCAAGCGCTTGGCGGAGAAAGAGTTCGTCGGTTTCGTGAGATATGGTCACGCTTGAAGCATTATTTCACCACGGAGCCACCGAGGCATGGAGAAGACAAACGGAAAAGCAGAATCACGCAAACAGCGAATCCACAAAATCTTTCGGATCAAATGGCAACAAGTCCCCGGCTTTTTCGCCCACTCCCACATAGCGCACCGGCAAGCCCAGCTCGCGAGAAATTGCCACCACCACGCCACCCTTGGCGGTGCCATCCAGTTTGGTCAGCACGATTCCGGTTACGCCGACGGCCTCGGTAAACAGGCGCGCCTGCTGCAGGCCGTTCTGGCCGGTTGTGGCATCCATCACCAGCAAGGTTTCGTGAGGCGCGCCGGGGATGATGCGCTGCGCCGTTCGCCGCATCTTTTCCAGCTCCGCCATCAGATTGGTCTTGGTGTGGAGGCGCCCGGCGGTGTCCACGATCACGTAGTCGCTGTGGCGGGCGGAGGCCGCCTGCAACGCGTCGTAAAGCACGGCGGCGGGATCACCACCTGGTTTGGTGCGGATCACTTCTGTTCCGGTGCGCTGCCCCCAGATTTCCAGTTGGTCAATGGCCGCAGCGCGGAATGTATCGGCAGCACACAGCAATACCGTCTTGCCGTCAGAACGAAAGACCTGCGCGAGCTTTCCGATGGTAGTCGTCTTTCCGGTGCCATTCACGCCCACCACGAGGATGACCTCGGGCGTGCCGTCGACTTTCTGGACAGGACGGGAATTTGTCGTAGTGAGGATGGCAAGTAATTCTTCCTTCAGTATTCGCTTGAGTTCTTCAACGTTCTTGATTTGCTTGCGGTCGGCTTTGTCGCGAAGCTTTTCCAGGATCTCGTGAGTAGTTTTGGTGCCCAGGTCGGCGCCAATGAGCGTCGCTTCCAGATCATCGAGGGTAGAGCGGTCAATCTCCTTGCCGAAAGAAGCTACTTCTTCGATGCGGTCACTCAGGTTTTCCCGGGTGCGCGTGACCGCCTCTTTCATGCGCTCGAGAAAGCTGGGCTTTTGCTTTTCGTCCAGGCTGCCAAAAAGGGTTTGGATCATAAAGTCCCGGGGAACCGAACTTAGAGTTCAATTATAGCGGTCAGCGAAGAGTTAACCCGCGTGGTGATCGATTCGGAGACGGCGGAGTAGCGCAGGCACAAAATCAAAATCGAGAAGTTTCGACGGTAGCGGCGGCGGCATCGACTCGGACTTCGGGGACGGCTGGTTTCGGCACCGCAACTGGAGCTGTGACCGTAGCTGCCGCGGCTTGGTCCGGCAATGCGGGACGCTGGATGCGAATCTCGCCCCGCTGATAGACGGCGTCGAGGGCGAAAACTGCGACTGGATCGAGCCGCTTACCCGAGAGCGAGTGAATGATGCGCAGAGCGTCGTTGACTTCATGCGCCTGCTGGTAAGGGCGGTTGGTAGTCAGCGCGTCGAAGGTGTCGGCGACGGCGATGATCCGAGGCAGCAAAGGGATGTCATCACTTTTCAGCCCATGAGGATAGCCGCGGCCGTCTAGCGATTCATGGTGCAATTCGATTCCCGGGATCATCTCTTTCAGCTCCGCTACCGGACGAAGAATGTTGGCACCCTTGGTGGTGTGGGTCTTCATCACATCGAATTCTTCGGGGGTAAGCGCTCCCGGCTTCTTGAGGATGCGGTCCTCAATCCCGATTTTCCCCACGTCGTGGAGTTGCGCCGAGATGCGCACGATTTCCAGGAACTCATCAGGGCGACCCATTTCGCGCGCGATCATGACCGAATAGCGGGTAACGCGGTCGGAGTGGCCACGGGTGTAGGGATCTTTTTCGTCGACCGCGCCGGCCAGCATCTGGATCGAGCCCATGAACAGCTCTCGATTTTCCTTGGCGGCGCGCTTGAGGTCGAGCACGAAGTGCTCGAGCTCTTCAGACATAGTATTAAAGGTCGCGGCCAGCTCTCCAATTTCCGTGGAGCTCTTCAGGCGTACACGTTGCGAGAAGTCCCCACGCGCTATGGCACGGCTGGACTGAGTAAGCACCTCTAGCGGATTGGTAATACGGCGGGCGGCGAAAATACTGATTCCGACGCTGAGCAAGACTGCCAGCAACGCCAGTAGGCGCGCCGTGCGCTGCATCTCGTAGACTCCCCGATACGCCTCGGTTCGCGGCTTCTGCACAATCACGGCCCAGTCCAAATTGTTAACCGGGCAGTAGGTGCCGAGCATCTTCGTGCTGGTCTTACCCTGGGTGACGTTGAATTCCCTGGTAGCGGCCACGAACTGCGCCTTACCACCCTGTTCCACGAAGTTGCGGACGATTTCCAGTTTGGTCATGTCCTGACCAGTGGCGTACTCAGGAGTAGCTCCGGCGATCAGGCGACCCTGGCTATCGACCACGTATGGAGTCAGACCTCCGAGGTTGACTTCCTGTAGGCGGCGAATCAGGAATTGCAGATCCACCACGGAGCCGATCATGCCCAGGAAGCGTCCGCTGTACATCACCGGAGTACTGACCAGCATGACGGTGTGCGCGGTTTTGCCACTGCCCACGACCAATGCCTGACCGTTATAGGCGCGTCCTTCGCGGGCAGCGGCATAGGCGTGTACCAGGTCCTGCTGCAGGAAGGCGTCGGGAGCGATGCGGCCTGCGGAAATGCCCTTGGATTCTGAGTTCAACAAAGTGGCGTAAGCCACATCATCCGAGGAGGAAACGAAATTCTCCAGCAGAGCGCGCAGTTCAGGCGTCTGCACATGCTCGCCAGTAATGTCGCCTCCGCTGGCCACCTGCAGAGCGGAAGCCAAATTGGCCAGCATCATACGCAGCGATTCCTGGCGTTGCGAGATGTCGTCGGCCAAGGAGCGCGTGACCGTGTTCTGGAGCAGGCGTTCGTTGGTTATCAGGCGCTCTCGATTGATAGATTCCACCTGGGCCGAGTAGAAGTACATTGGTACTACGCTGACGAGGACGAGCACACCCAGGATGACGTACAGAATCGGGACCCGTGATGGAATGGGCAATCGCAAGGACAAAGTGGCTCGCGGCGCCGTGTTCGCGCACGGCACAATTCAGAGACTCTTAAAATTTTATTTGAACGGGAGCGAGAAGGAGCGCGGATCAGGGGCTGTAGCCGTTACGAAAGTACCTCATAAATGCAGCACCGGGTGCAGGTTTGGCAAGAAACAGCAGTCGCGTGATCCCTTGGTGGAAGAGCTAGTTGTGGTAGATGACGTAGAGGGTGCCACCAGTTAGATTGCACTGACTCTCTACGGTGCTATCAGGGTTGATTTTGATCTTGCATTCAGCTCCCATGGTTGCTGTGACACTGCCTTCGGGAGTGTCGGGAGTCACCAATGCAGTCTTGATCTCGTTGCCCGCGGGCACGGACACCATGGCGAGCACGATTTTCGGGTAACTGTGAGTGTGCCGAGGGCCAATGACTGGGAAACTATCCACCAGGAATCCAGTCTTTAGGAAGTCGGTATGGGCTGATTTGGTCTTCTCCGTTGCAGTGCTAACCAGGCAGTTCACGCTGGCAACCAGACTCTTCATGGTTTCGGTCGGAGTAGCGTAGGTGACCTTCGGGCAGGGTTGAGTCCAGGCTGCAGCAACAAAGAAACTAAAAGCCGCCACCAGTGAACACGTTCCGCTTCGCATGCTTTCATTTTCCCAAATCGCGAGCCCAACTCATAAGCCTGAGTTATAGGGAGTGCCGAAGAGGTAATCGGGAGCAGGAGGTTAAGTGCACATCCAAGAATTCAGAATAGGGAGGCGCGCGCCGTGAGTGGGGAATGGAGATACTTGATTGTCTGGGAATTCCATGTACGGGCAGGAATGGAGCAGGCTTTCGAGGCAGCATACGGACCGGATGGCGACTGGGCGCGCTTCTTCAAACACGATGAGGGATATATCGGAACAGAGTTAAACCGTGACGTCAAAGATCTACGGCGTTACCTCACGCTAGATTTCTGGACTTCGGAGAAATCATATGAGAATTTCCACAGCCGGTGGTCGGCAGAGTACCAAAAGATTGACCAGATGTGCGAAGCGATGACGGAGAGGGAATCAGAAGTGGGAAAGTTTGAGAGAACGTAGCTCTCCGGTGCGGGATGCCAGGTGCCAGCAAAAGCAGGAAACGGGGAACGGGATCACGTCGATGTGGCTTTGCGGGTTAGAGGCGGTATGGTCCGTCCATGACCAGAGTCCTCAATCAGTTTAGCGAGCCGTTTCTGCCTGGTTTCTTCTTTTTTTCCGCTAATTACCCACCAAGTGGCGGTTCTTCGATACCACGGTGCCTGGGCCTGAAAGAAACGCCAAGCAGTTTCATGGGCTCGGAACTGCTGCTCATAGGCGCGTCCCAGCTTGGCGGTTTTCCTCTGCTCATACGAATATATCCTCGACTTCGCTTCCTCGCGTCTCCGGAAAGCCTCGAGGCCAGCGGGCCTCATTAGCCGCGACTTTATGAGATCGCGGACGCGCTTGATGTTCACATCGCTCCAGATGCTGGTTCGTCGCCTGGGCGTAAACCGGATGGTGTAGCTAACTTCGTCAATACTTTTACGAACTCCGTCGATCCAGCCGAAACAAAGGGCGGCGTCTACCGCTTCAGGCCAGGTTATGCTTGGCTTACCTGAATTTCTTTTGTAGAAGCCAACCCACAGTTCGTCGGATTCGCCGTGATGCTCCTCAAGCCATGCCCGGAATTCAGAGGGTGAGGGGAAGAAGGCAGGCTTCATGGCATTCGCCATCATTCCGCGATCTTTTAGTCCTTGAGCAACTGCCGGGCAATTACCAGCCGTTGGATTTCGCTGGTTCCCTCGCCGATGGTGCAGAGTTTCACGTCGCGATAGAACTTTTCCGCCGGATAGTCTTTGATGAAGCCGTAGCCGCCGTGAATCTGTACGCCTTCGTTGGCGCAGCGCACTGCGACCTCGCTGGCATACAACTTCGCCATGGATGATTCCTGCGTCGTCTTCATGCCAGCGTCCTTCATGGACGCCGCTCGCAGGGTCAGCAGTTTGGCGGCTTCGATCTCGGTCGCCATGTCCGCGAGTTTCCACTGAATTGCCTGGAAATCGCTGATCGCCCTGCCAAATTGTTTGCGCTGTTTGGAATATTTCAGCGCGGCTTCGTACGCGCCCTCGGCCATGCCAAGCGAGAGAGCCGCAATCGAAATGCGCCCGCCATCGAGCACTTGCATGGCGTCAATAAATCCATCGCCCGCCTTGCCCAGCAGGTTTTCGGTGGGTATGAGGCAGTCTTCGAAAATTAATTCAGCCGTATCGCTCGCGCGTAGACCGAGCTTGTTTTCTTTCTTTCCCGGACGGAATCCCTTGGTTTCCTTCTCCACAATGAACGCGGAAAGCCCATGAGTGTGCGCGGCGCGGTCGGTCACTGCAATTACGACCAGTACATCGGCGTAATGGCCGTTGGTGCAAAATGTCTTGGTGCCGTTCAGCAGCCAGCCGTTCTTGCTTTTGGCCGCGGTCATGCGGGCGCTGCCCGCGTCTGAGCCGGAGGAGGGCTCGGTCAATCCCCATGCCCCGATGTACTCGCCGGTTGCCAGCTTACTGATGTACTTCTTTTTCTGCGCCTCCGTGCCTGCAAGAAAAATGTGATTGGAGCATAAAGAAGTGTGCGCTGCCACAATGATGCCGACGGAACCATCGACTCGAGAGAGTTCCTCGATGGTCGTGACGTACTCGACGTATCCCATCCCTGCGCCGCCGTATTCGGACGGGAAGACCGTGCCTAGCAGCCCCAGCTGGCCCAGTTCCTTCACAGTGCAAAGGGGGAAGTCGCCGGCTTCGTCCCACTTCATGACATGAGGAGCGATCTCGCGCTCGGCAAATTCGCGCACGCTCTTCTTTAGCTGAAGTTGTTCTTCATTGAGTTGGAAATCCAAGGTGCCTCCGGTCAGTTTGGACGCGGCCCGGTATACAACCGGCGAAGCTTAGATGCGAAACATTTGATTAGAACACAGCGAAAGTTACGAGGGAAAGTTACTGTTGGTTAAGTCCAGCCCAAATTTGAGTATCTTTGCGTTCTTGACGGCTTTTCTTCGCGAACTTTGCGGTTAAGATTTGAGCAAGATCAAACCCTTTGACCGCAAAGAACGCCAAGGCCACGCAAAGTTCGCAAAGAAACACAGCATGCGAGTTAGGACACTACTCTTGGTTATGCAGGCTCGGCCGCCGGCACTCGCGCGCTCAAAACGGGGACCATCCACACCGCGTAGCCGAGGGGGTCGCGAATGTTGGCGATCATCTGGTTGAAGTATGCCAGTGCTGACTCGCGCGCAATCGGCGTGAATTGGCCAATTGGCTCCGCGTATCCATCGCGCCAGGCCTCAAGGATCCGGGCAAATGTCTCGCGTGGCACGCGCACCGTGTCCACCACGACATAGTCCACCGAGATCGCGTCCAGCTTCATTGCGGCGAGAATGCTGAAGGTGTTGCGTCCAATGAACAAGTCGGTCCCGGTTGCAGATCCGAAGCTGGCCGCAGCCACATGCCAAAACTCTCGCGGATCGAGCGAGCCACGTTGAAAGTGCAGCATGCCGTAGTCCTCCGGGATCAGGTGCAAGTACCCTCCGGGGCGTGTGACTCGCGCCAATTCAGCCAGCACACGGTCGGCATGCGGAATGGAGTGAAGCACGTGGCGGCACACAGTGAGGTCAAAAGTTCGGTCTGGGATGCGGAGCTCAAAGATACTCTGGTGCTCGAACGTTAAACGTGCCGCGAGATTGGCGTAGCGCGACCGCGCCAACTCTAAGTGCGCGTCGATGATATCCACTCCGAGCACCTGTGCCCCGGGAAAAAGCTCGGCCAATCGCGAGGATCCCTCGCCGGTGCCGCAGCCGGCATCGAGAATGCGGGCTTCGTTCGGGATCGCATAGCGACGAATTAGCTGGACTTCCTGCGGCCAAATGGCCCGAGCCTGCGCATCCAACCCTCGCACCATGGACTCGTCGGCCATCTGCTTGGCTTGCGGATTGAGATCGGTCACGGTGCTTCCCCAGGACCTTTAGCTGCTACGAAGTTTGAGCTGGTCTAGAGCGAGTTCTTTTTGCCGGTTCCGAAGATCTTGCGCGCCATCCATACCGGCGCGACAAAAACGTGGGTGGGATTGGTCAAGAATGCGGGCTTGTTGCCTTCAATCAAGTGTCCTAGCCAGGCCAGGGCGAATGCGGCCGGTATCAGCAGGAGGCCGATCACCCAATGGAACCAGACCACGATGAGAGATGAAAAGCCCACTGGAATCGCGATCATGTGCAGAGCGCGGTTTACAGGATGGTTGTGAGCGCCATCGTAATGGGAGTACAGACTCATGGAATCACCTCCGGGGCGCAGAAAGCGACGCGGGTCGGAATTATAACGGGTTTATAGCGCTAACTCACGTTCTCCGGCACGGAAATAAATCCTTCAAACACTTCATTCGAGAGCAGTCGCCCCCGTGGAGTCAGTCTGATTGTTTCCGCGACTTGTTCTATCAATCCGATACCGATGAACTCCGCGATGGGGGCGGAGAAATCGGCGAGCGCTTCCTTGCCGAACTTCTCTCCGATCTTCTGCAGATCCACACCGTGGTTGAGACGCAGGCCTAGAAAGAAAGTCTCTTCCAGCGCAGCTCGCTGGGAAACAGAGATGAAGTTTATCGGCTTCGCGGCGAGATAGGCGTCAAGCGAATCCGGCGAGGAGAAGCGGATAGATTCAACGTCACCGCCACAGGGGCTAAAGCCCTTTTGCTGAGCGGAGTTTGCGACATGGCTAAAGCCATGCCCTTCCACGGCCATGTCGGCGAACGGGACTCCGCTGGTTACTGTCTTCACGGCCCTGAGCATCGAGTGCCCATGGCCAAAGCCATCCCCTACCGCGGCCACCCCGTCGAAGGGGACTCCACGGGCCTCCGTCGTCACGGCCTTCAGCATCGAGTGCGCATCGACCCCAAAGCCCATATAAGGCTGGCGCGTCCAATATTTCAAGTTGTGGCGCGACTCGCGGCCTTCTTTGGCGAAATTGGAAATCTCGTACTGTCGCACGCCTTCTAGCTCAAGCCGCTGGCAAGCCATTTCGTAAAAATCTGCTGTGAGTTCTTCGTCCGGAACGAAGTGCGCGTGATATCTTGTACCTCCCGCAATCAGTTCGCGGCCCAGACGGGAATCATCATCCACTTCCAGCATGTAGACGCTGGCGTGGGGCGCGCCGGAAGCGATGGTTTGCTCTACAGAAAACTCCCAGCTCTCGGCGGTCTGGTGCGGCAGGCCGGCGATCAGATCAATGTTGATGTTCGAAATGCCAGCTTCACGAAGGCGCGCGACGTCATCCAGAACCGTGAGTCGATTGTGCAGGCGGCCTACGGCTCGAGCCTCTTCGTCTACGAACGACTGCACGCCCAGGCTCACGCGGTTCACGCCAAAGCGTGGGAAACTTTTGAGCAGCGCCGGGGTTAGTGTACCTGGGGCGCATTCCACGGTAATTTCCGTATCCGGGTGCAAATCGAAATTTTGCGAAACGGTGACAAAGAGGCGTTCTAATTGGCTTATATCCAGTACAGTAGGAGTACCTCCGCCCAGGTATACCGAGTCGACGGTTCGCTCCGGACTGCTGCCCATTTGGTCCGATGTCAAGTTGGCACGTTCGATGTCAGCACAAACGCGGTCTATGTAGCGCTGAAAAACGGCGCGGGAGAAGACATCTGAGGCGAAGTTGCAGTAACTGCATTTCGTGCGGCAAAACGGAACCGAGAGATAGAGTCCCAAGGGCATTGCACTTAATTATCCCACTTTACGGGACGTGTTCACTGAAAGGCGGCATCTGACCTCAATATGCTTCCTCGCGTGGTGATTACCGGGATCGGCGTTGTCAGCCCAAACGGCATGGGCCGGGAAGCCTTCTGTCGGGCGATTCTTGATGGCAAGTCTGGCGTGAAACGGATCTCGCGTTTTGATCCTTCCAACTTGCCGGTCCAGATCGC
>Ga0210384_10003019_pt1 | contig 19920 bp, 20 predicted proteins | sample IncBWH2MmetaG_FD_160574 | JGI IMG/M metagenome (GOLD analysis project Ga0210384, IMG submission 160574) | Forest soil microbial communities from Barre Woods Harvard Forest LTER site, Petersham, Massachusetts, United States - Inc-BW-H-2-M | ecosystem: Environmental > Terrestrial > Soil >...
AATGTTGAGCATTTTATTGGGCATTAACAAAATCCAACGCGTATTAGGTTTAGGTGTATCACTTGCTTTACTGCCTCTTATGATTGCAGGCGCAGTGTTGACCTTTAAATCTTACCCGCATTTGAGCATGCTTTTCATCATCATGGTACTTTCTAAGGCGGTTAACTATGCGCTTAACCAGCCATCAATGAAACAGCTGTACATTCCAACAAGCAAAGAAGCTAAGTATAAATCGCAAGCGTTTATTGAAATGTATGGTTCTCGTGGATCTAAGGCGGCAGGTTCAAGTATTAACCTTCTGCGTAAGCCACTTATGGACCAACACGGGGCACTTGCTGGTTTAACTATGTTTATTACCTACTGTACGTATGCATCATTAGGTATCGTAGCAGTATGGTTCTTCGTTGCCCTTTATCTTGGACGCACCTTTAATAAAGCTATTAAAGAAAAACATACTATTTGTTAACGAGGAAAAAAATGAAAAAGAGCCTTCTAAATACCTGTATGGGAATTTAGGAGGCTCTTTGACTTTACTGGGGTGGAGTAATTGAAGTTGAGGTAGTTTGCTTAACACATCAGGGAGTCAAAATATATGCAGGTGCTTGCTCGTTTAAAATCTCTAATCAATGTCGAGCCCAATGAACGGCTTAAGGTTTTGTTTTTATCTCTCGCCTTTTTTATTGTTATAGGCGCATACACTATTGCTAACGAACTAAAAAGTTCTGTTTTTGTGCAAATTGTTGGCAAGGAATCTATCCCCCATGCTCGAATTGCGGCTATGTTTTTTCTGGTGCCGCTTATATTTTTCTATTCTCGACTGGTAGATGCCATGCGAAGGTACCAACTACTCTATATCTACAGTGTAGCCTTCGGACTTTTGGGACTTGTCTTCACTTATTTTTTAAGCCATCCGACCATCGGGATTCCCAATACCGAACAAAGTTCTAGCAGAATTTTTGGCTGGCTGTTCTACTTTTTTGTTGAAGCATACTCCCCATTCTTAATTAGTGTATTTTGGGCATTTGCCAACTCAATTAATAGTCCCGAATCAGCAAAGAAAAATTACGCGATCATTGTTGCCGGATCAAAGTTGGGAGGCATGTTCACCTCTGCGCTAGCAGTCTATTTACTTGGTTATGTATGTCTTCCGATCCAAGATTCTTTACGTATTGATACGATTAATCATCAAATTTTACTCGGTGGTGCCTCGCTTCTCCTCTTGAGCATACCATTCATTGTTCATTTTTTTATGAGACTTATTCCGGGTCGCCAACTTCATGGTTACGAAGCAGTGTATCAATTCGAAAAACAAAAAAGCCATGCGGTTGAAGTAGAAGCAAAGAAAGAAACTATTTTTGAAACCATTCAAACAGCATTGCTTGGTATGACCAATGGTCTGACACTTATGATTAACCAACCGTATGTGCTTGGCATTTTTGGTATGGTTTTTTTCCACGAAGTGATTTATGTCATTTTTAGCTACATACGAATAAGCGTCGTAGAAAGTACCTCATCAACTATGACTGACTTTACGTGCTCCCTGTACCAACAAATTTTCTTTGTTCATTTCATTGGTTTCATTATAACCCTTGTGGGTACCAGACCTTTACTTGAGAAATTGGGCGAACGTTTTTGCTTGCTGATTATCCCGGCAGTCGAAGGGGTCTTCCTGCTCTATCTATTAGCCAGCTATAGTTCGAACGCAGTCTTTATAGGGTTTATCACTCTGAGGGCTATTAATTTTGCCTTTAGTCAGCCTATCCGAGAAAGCCTCTATATCCCTACGGTAAAAGACCTTAAGTTCAAGTCCAAATCCTGGATCGATGCCTTTGGTTCCAAGTTTGCAAAAAGTACCGGCTCTACCTTCAACATTGTAGCAAGCCGCCTGGGGACCGGGTGGTTTATGCCACTCCACGCAGGGTTTTTTGCAGTGGTCTTAGGGGCCTGGTTTGTGACAGCCAATCTCCTTGGCAAGAGGTTTGACCGGGCTGTTGCCAATAACGAGGTTATCGGAGCAGAGGAAGAGGTGGTTGCCTGATTGAAAAAAGGCCTATTTCTGCTATGGTAGTTACATATCTTTTATATCTTCTTACCTCTTTTTAAGGGTGGCTGATGAGGACTCCTCTGCGGGACGTTTTCAAGCCAAGGGGTAATAGTGGTAACCCTGAAAGGAATCCATGATCGATTTTAAACAGCTAGCCAAGGCTGGCGTACATTTTGGCCATCAAACATCACGCTGGAACCCTAAAATGGCTCCCTATATCTGGGGTAGCCGTAGCGGTATCCACCTCATCGATGTGGCTAAAACTGCTAATCAAGCTGAAAAAGCAGCTAAATTTCTAGAATCAGTAGCAGCACAAGGCAAACAAATACTCTGGGTTGGGACTAAAAAACAAGCCCAAGCAGCAATCGCCCAAGCTGAAAAATTAAAAATGCCGGTAGTTACCCACCGTTGGATTGGTGGCACTCTCACGAATAACTCTCAAGTGAGAAAATCTATTACCCGTATGCTTCACTTTGAAGACATTCTCGATAAATCGGAACAAGTACAATACAAGAAAAAAGAACTTGGTATGTTCCAAAAAATAGTTGACCGGCTTCAACACAACGTTGGCGGTATTAAAACCTTACGTTGGCCAGTAGGAGCAGTTGTTCTTGTCGATGTTCGTAAAGAACAAACAGCTCTTAAAGAAGCAAATGTTATGGGAATACCAGTTGTTGCATTGGTTGATACGAATTCAGATCCATCTGCGGTTGATTACGTAATTCCAGCTAACGATGATTCACCAAAAGCAATCAAAATTATTGTTGATTACTTGGTAGGCGCTGCTCAAAAAGGTCTTGAAGAAGCTGCACAAAAGAAAGTGCAAGTTGTTCAAGAACAAGAAGTGACAGAGGCTCCTTTGGAAGTAATCGCGCTTAAAAAGCTCGAAGAAGAAGAAGAGGAAAAGCCGAAGTCCAAAGTAGTTAAGATTACAAAAAAGCCTGCTTTGCCACCAAGACCAAAGCGCTCCTAAAACAAGCTTTTTGGAGAGGTGTCTGAGTGGTCTAAAGAGCACGATTGGAAATCGTGTATGTCTCGAAAGGGGCATCGAGGGTTCGAATCCCTCTCTCTCCACCAAGAATTACCGACCCTCTAGTTAAAATTGGAAGTCGATAAGGTACTATCACAGAATCTGTCAGGTCCGAAAGGAAGCAGCAGGGGTGATGCAAGGCCTGTATCGACTTCCTCTCTTTTTTTGTAGGTAATGCTATACTTACGCAAATCCCAACCTTATTTTTTTAAAAAGATTGTATGAGCGATTTAAGACTTAACCTTGCACGAAAATGGCGGTCTAAAGATTTTGATTCTATTATTGGTCAAGGTCTTTCCATTCGCATGTTGAAAAACAGCCTGTATCTAGGACAGTTTTTCCCCGTCTATCTTTTTTCAGGACAACGTGGCTGTGGTAAAACGACAACAGCGCGTGTTTTTGCAGCAGCCATAAATTGTGGTGCGTTACCTGATTTCCAACAATCGCCAAAAAAATCTGCTATCCCTTGTGCCACCTGTGATTCGTGTAAAGCCATGCTTGCAGGAAAACATCCTGACTTTATTGAAATAGATGCGGCATCACATACCGGTGTGGATAATGTTCGCCAAATAATTGAAGCCTCTTCATTATTGCCACTCCTGGGAAGAAAAAAAATATACCTTATCGATGAAGCACACATGTTGAGTAAGGCAGCATTTAATGCCTTTTTAAAAATCTTGGAAGAACCGCCAGCATCAGTCCTTTTTATCCTTGCTACTACTGATCCGCAAAAAATTATTGAAACCGTACGGTCTCGTTGCTTTCAACTTTTTTTTGGTGCCGTTGCTGTTGCTGATTTGCAACAACATTTGATAAAAGTGTGTGAGGCGGAGAACATCACGTACGATGAAAAAGCATTGCTTCTCATTATCCAAGAATCAGAAGGTTCGGTGCGTGATGCCCTTAATATCCTTGAGCAAGTGCGGTTTTCAGCGCCAGCAGTTACCGCCGATGCAGTCCTCCAAAGCTTGGGACAATTGAGTAATGAAAAATTAGTAACCATCCTTGATTGTATTTTGAATAAAGGGAGTGAGCAGCTTCTATCACTCTTTTCTCGACTGAATATAGATGCGTATAGTACTGAAAAATTGTATGGAATGTTGGTAGAACTGGCCCGCTTAAGTGTGTGGATGAAACATGGCATACAGCCGCCAACTATGTTTGATACCTCTACCGTAGAAAAAATTATTTCGTCTGCTCCGTTAGAACGTCTATCTTTTATCCTTCAAACGTTATGTGATTACGAAATTGTTTTAACAAAAACAACAAAAAAACATCTGATGCTCGAAATGCTTCTGCTCAAGCTGTGCAACCATGTTCCAGAAAAGCCAAGCAACAGACCGGAGCACAATAATGCACGAGAGAGCGTTGGTAGAAAACCAGCGCCATCACTATCTACGAGTACAGAATCAAAAATTGTTGAATCCACTCCCGCGCAAGTAGCAGTGGAATTACCAACAGCACCAGCTTCACCATCGCCACAACCATCATTCTCACCGTCTTCACCATGGGATACCTTCATCACTAAAGTTCAGTCATTGAATGATCCGTTACTCAAATCTATTTTTGTTCAAGCAACGTATGACTCGCTGAATGCGGATGGAAAATTGACGGTTATCTTCTCAGAGCAATTTTCTTTTTTTAGTGATTGGATTTCCGAAAGTTCTGCCACATGGCTCCCGCTCCTCAAAGCTGTCTTTGGTGATCATGTTCACTTCAATCCCGTGTTTCAGGGAAAGGCGCCGATGGTAGAAAGCAAACCAGAAATGAAAACTATACAAAAAAATGAAACGCAACCTTCTCAGCGATATACATCTGAGGTAAAAAAACCTTTGGTAACAACGCGGGGGAAGGCGATAGATGTTTCTGATGAACAAACATGGCAGAAGACATCGCTCGCATTAAAACATTTTCCAGGCACCGTTGTAGAGATCGCAGAAGGATAAAAGTGAAAAAATTAAGTCGTGTTATTATTGTGGGCAGAACCAATGTTGGCAAATCAGCATTGTTCAATCGTATGTCCTCGACCGTTAAAAGCCTTATTTTCGATGAACACGGCGTTACACGTGACTACGTTAAGGACGTGGTAACGTGGAAAGATAAAAGTTTTGAACTTATCGATAGCGCAGGCTTAAGCTTAAAAAAAAGCACGGATCCACTTCTTGAAAGAGTTCGTCTGAGTGCCCTTAATCTAGTAAGTTCTGCGCACGTTATTATTTTTGTGGTAGATGGTAAAAGTGGCCTTCTTCCAGAAGATCATGAAATATCTAAAGCTCTTCATAAGAGTGGAAAAAAAGTGATCTTGGCTATCAACAAGATAGATACCAAACTTGCGCAAGAGCAAACCTATGAATTTGACCGTCTTGGTTATAAAACAATCTGTCCCATCTCTGCATTGCACGGTACGGGCGTTACCGATTTGCTTGATACCATAGCTGAAGCTTTGGCAGATGAGCATGGTGTGGTAGAAGTAAAAAAAGCAGGGTTAAGTGTTGTTCTGTTGGGTAAACCAAACGTAGGTAAATCTTCACTCATGAACCAACTGTTAAAAGAAGAACGTTCATTGGTGACCGATATCCCGGGAACAACTCGTGAAGCTATCAGCGAAAACATCCAATTTTTTAAAGAAACGATAGAAATTACCGATACGCCAGGAGTGCGTAGAAAAAGGACCATTGATCTTGAACTTGAAGGCATGATGGTAAAAAGTAGCTTGCGTGCGGTGCGGGAAGCGGACATCGTCCTTCTTCTCCTGGACGCAGCTGCGGGAAAAATTTCTGACCAAGAACTGAAGCTGGCCTATTATGCCTTTGATGACCAAAAGAAGGGACTGCTTCTCTTATTTAACAAGCAAGATCTTACCGATGACCAAACAAAAGCAGATTTAGAATTTTCTCTTGAGGAACATGAGCATCTACTCAAAAAATTAGTGACCATGAATATTTCTGCAAAAACAGGAAAAAATATTGGATCTATTTTGCCAACGGTTCATGAAATATGGGAACGGTACAACAAACAGTTTTCTCAGGAAGAGATAGTTGTCTTATTGAAGCAAGCACTTATTCGTACACCACTCTATCGCACGGGGCAGATGTTACGCCTCATGAGCGCTAAACAAATAAAAACAGCCCCAATAACCATAGTTCTTTACGTGGATAACCCATCTTGGTATGGTCCAAGTCAGTTGGGTTTCTTTGAAAATGTTTTACGTGGATATACCGATTTGCGTGGCGTTCCTGTCCATTTTGTGGTACGAAAAGCCTCGTAGCGGTTACATTTTTTAAAAAGGGAGAGAGAGTATGAAAAAAATTACCTTCCGTCACATGGAAGCGACAGCCGATATTGAAAATTATGCGAATGCGGCACTTGAACGCGTCATGGACGCGCTCAAGCATGAGCGTAGTCCAATCCAGGTTGATCTTGTTCTTACACCAGGTCGGCCGCATGCGCATCATGAAGTAGAGTTACTTATCAAGACACCGAATCACAATGTAATCTGCAAAGAAGAAGGCCCACACTTTTATCAAATCCTTGATAAAGCGTGTGACCTCGCCTATCGCAAAATACATGAGCAAAAAAAAGAACTTCTTGGCGAGCAAAGAAACAAAGACAAATACAAGGGCACTTAATCGATTAAGTGCTGGCTTTTAAAAAGATTCCAATTCTTTAATAAACGCCTTCTTATCTGCCTGATACAATTCACCACCCCAACGTTTAATCACTATTTCCCGAACAGCATCGTACAAAATAAAGGTTGGAAGCCCGATGATATTGAATTGGTCTTTTAGCTGCATGATTGTTTTGTCGCTCATGATGAGTTCAAGTTTTGCCGGAACAAAACGGGCAAGCGCTGTGCGAACATCCGTATCTTTTAATAAGGTTTTATCAATGGCGGTGCAAATGGAGCAGGACGGCGCCCAAAAATCCATAAAGATATATTTATTTTCCGCCTGAGCCTTTTCTAAAGCTGCTGGGTAGTCAGTGATCCAGAAGGTTTCAGCAGTCTGCCCTTTTTCAGAATGAAGCGCATAAGCTTGGAAGGCAAAATGAATAGCGCTCGTAAGAAATACAATACCGATAATAATTTTTAGCCGTTGTATAAATTTCGTTTCGTGTTTAGATCCACTCAATAAATAATAGATGCCTGCTGCTGCACAGAATACTGCGATGAGCCAGAACAGAAGAGTGGTGGGCAATATGTTCTTTAAATAATAGAACGACATACCCAGTAATAAAAATCCGAATATTTTTTTTACTTCAATCATCCATGCCCCGGCACGCGGTAGCATGGTAAGAGAGCTGGAGAAAGTTCCGATGAGAAGAAGTGGGATGCTCAATCCTATGCCAAAGGCAAAGAGAAGGAGAAAGCCAAGAAAGGCATTGCCCAAAGACGCTACAATGCAGAGTACTAGCGCAAGTCCTGGGGAAAGGCAGGGAGAAGCAACGGTACCACTCAGTGCGCCAAAAATAAAAGAGGAAAGAAAAGAGGTCTTGTGGGCGTGTTTACGCTCCTGTAAAAAAGAAGGTATACGTATTTCATAAAACCCAAACATAGAGAGCGCCAAATAAACCAGCATGCCGACAATCAAGAGCACTACCAATGGATTGGTTAATAGCATGCCGAAGATGGTACCGGACAGGGCGGCAAGAAGGCCAAGAAGGGCAAAGGTTGTAGCGATGCCGATGCTGTAGGAGAACGCATGAAGAAAACTGGTGGCCAGAGATTTATTTGCTTGTCCTTGCATGATGCCAATGGTGATAGGGATCATCGGGTAGATGCATGGGGTAAAACTCATCAGAAGCCCAAGCAGGGCAATGAGCAGAATGCGGACGATAAGAAGATCGGTGCTGCGTATAAGATTTTCAAGATAGTGTGACCAGCTGGTAAGGCTCAGTGGTGTGGAAGGGACAGAGACTTTTTGTTGCACTGGTTCGCAGATGGTTTGAGGGAGCGGGGCATCATTTTTTGAGGTGGTGTTAAAACGTAGGGGAATGGATTGCTCTGAAGATGCTCGTTGCGGTGATGATTGGTAGGCGAGGTGGAGTGTTGCTTGAGCGATTTCTTTTTCCTGATCTCTTTTTTGGGTGACAATATCTATAAAAAAATCTTTATCGAGTACCGTTTTATTGGTTTGAAGTTCGGGAACATATTGATTTACTGGGTCGATACTGGTTTGCCAGGCAACAATATCCACTCCCGGGTGATCAGTTGAGAGTGAGATAAAATCATTATAAACAACCTCTGATGGCTCAAGGTTAAATAAGACTCTAGTTTTTATACTGTCAGGGGATTGTGCAAGTAGTTCTGTTTTTATGCGGGCTGCGTGGAGGGGTATGAGACTGAGGACAAAAAAATAAAAGAGAGAATAGTTTTTTGTGAACATAGGTCTACCAATTGCATGAAGGGGGTTAATCTTTAAATTTATTTTGTTAAAGTAGTAATCATTATATAAAGCAAATATATTTTTAGTACAGTTGGGGCTGTAGCTCAGTTGGTAGAGCGTACGGATGGCATTCGTAAGGTCACCGGTTCGACCCCGGTCAGCTCCACCAAATTCTATAGTGATAAAAATAATTTTATGACCAAGAAAAATATTTCCAGCGGAGTGGTACATGATTTACCACCAGAATTACGGGCGGCCCTTGATTCTGACACAAAAGCGCTCGAGGTGTGGGAAAGCCTTACTCCTCTTGCTCGTAATGAATGGATTTGCTGGGCGACCCACGTTAAAACTCCAGAGAAGAAGAAGGAGCATGTTGAAAGAGTCCCTTTGGAACTTAAAGAAGGAAAGCGCCGTCCATGCTGTTGGTACGGGTGCATTCACCGGAAAGATAAGGCATTAAGCCCTTCACAAAAGTTTGTGCTCAATAGAAGAGCTGGAAAATAAAAAAACAAAAAGTTTAAAATTTTCCTCCCCCAGGCTTGCCCTAATTTATGACCCTAGCGAAAAGCTGGGGTTTTTTATCGCCCCCAATATTTGACAATGTTATAACATTGTATTATACAATATATAGTCATTGTTTAATAACCGCTCAAAAGATAAGGGTCCCTATGCTTAAAAAACTAGTCAAATATGGCAATAGTAATGCACTGATACTTGATCGTGCAATTCTGGAATTACTCAATATCGGTGAGGGGGCAGTGGTAAAACTGCATACCGATGGAAAATCGCTTATCATAACGCCCGAAAAAATCGCAAACCAAGAAGAGGTTTCTATGACTGGTACGCAAATAGTTCAAGAACATTATACGAAAAAGCTAAACAGCATGACTGAAGCTGCGCTTAAAAATGAACAACATGCTGCGTGGGCCCCGGGAACAGAAAATCATGTCAAGCTGAAAGAAGTATTTAAAAAATAGTGGAAAAATATAAGGATGCGATAAGCAAATTCGATCATCAAGCAATGCTTGCCGAGATCGATGTGATGGCTGAAAAATATCAAGGTGACAAGTCATCACCTGAATTTATAAAAGAAGCGGAAGCGATTCAAGCCAAATATTCACAAGGCTTGGCTCCTATGCATAAAGAAATGGCTGCCGCTGCCAAAGCACTTGGTTGCCCCGATGCTGCATCGCTCGGTTTTCCCGAAGCTTACTAAATTCGAGTCGTTCCTTAAGACACCTTAGTCTAAAAGTTCGAAGTGTGCCGCCTGAGGTCCACCAGTTTTTTAGAATAGAAAGGGCCTGGAAGAAATTCTGGGCCCTTTAGGTGCTGTTATTTTTCGAGATATATAATGTTATTAAAATAAGTTTTAAGTATTTTTTTATGAGGCTTAAAGATCTCTTCAGGTAAGTTGGAAATATCAAAGAAGTTCCATTCATAGCATAAATCTGGCTCCATGCACCGAATTTCACCTGAAAATTGCTCCACTAAGAAAGATGCATGAACATAATGTCCGCGATCATCGATATTGTCTGTTATGGCAATTAATTTAAATCCTATGCCTTCAATGCCAAGTTCTTCCATGAGTTCTCTTTTTGCGCATTCTATTAATGATTCTCCATATTCTAAGTGTCCCCCTGGTAGGGCCCAGGTACCTTCTCCATAACAATTTTTTCTTTTTCCCAATAAAATGGCGTTGTTTTTTTTGAGAAAGATTTCACAGCCAAGTTTGATGTTTTTATTATTCATTCACATTCCTAAAAGATTCGAAGTGTTCCACCTCGACCACCAAAATTAAAAACCCCCGGAACTTCCGGGGGTTTGCATTAGTTTCTTTGTGCATTTGGTTTTTTGATGTCGCTCGGGGGCTGTTGGTGGAAATGTAACCGCTTAATGGCGTCTTGTTCGTTTTGGTCTTGTGCCGCTTGAAATATACGTTCTAACCTGTCCACCATAGACGCACTACAATTAGGCGAAGATAGGCGCGGTTCCTTCGGGAGCATGTTATTTAATTCGTAAAGAGCTTTGTCTGATAGTTCTCCGTCCAGGACCTGAAGTAGAACGCGTGCGAGTGTTTCAGGGCTTACCGGAGATTTGCGAGGAGAAGGAGATGTATTTCTAGAATCCATCGCATGATTTAATACAAAAAAGGTTAACAAGCTCAAAAATAGAGCTGAATTGAGTAATTTCATAAATATCCTTATTTAAACACCCATAAAAATAAAAAATACAATATGGCTGTACTGCAATCGTATTACTAAATGGAAATGAAATGAAAGAGTTTTTTAATAAATGATGTTAAATAATAATATTTTTCTTTTCACTATGTCAAACAAATATGAATTATTATTTAAAATAAAGGGTTTTTTAATTCTTAAAATTAATACTCAGTAATAGAAATATCACCCTTGGTAGTATTCACGTTGATTGAAGATCCAGATTGTCCCAGCGTGCCATCAATTTCTCGCTTCATGGCGTCCCAAAACTGATTATTAATCTTTGTTGTGCGGGATTTAAGAGTGACATAAAGATCACAAGAAATTTTTCCATCAAGAGTCTTTGCCGCTAATTGCGCATTGGTTTCGTTGGGAAGTGCTAGATCGATATCGCCTTCCAGGTTTTCTAAAGTAAGCGTGGTGGCAGGTTTTATGCGGCGCATGGTAACATCAATAGTACCCTTTGCCGTTTTTGCGCGTACAGAGTTCGAAGCTTCATTGATAGCGATGGCGCCCTTGTTCGCTACGGCAGTTATAGCTCCCTCAACTTGATTTACGGTGATAGAACCATTTACCGTTTTTAGCTTCACGTTAACTCTTTTGGGCACTATGATGGTGTAATCAACAACGCTCTTGCTTTTGTTCGGCTGCTTGGTGGTTAATATGGCAGAGTTCTCGGTAAAACGTGCATCAATATCCAACTCCTCAAGATCGGTTTCAGATCCTTTTTTTACCGCTTCAACTATAATTTTTTCTTGATTCCATGTTTTTATTACAATGTCTCCGTTGGTATTCTCAACCTCCAATGAGCCATGGGGTTCGAATGAATGATCGTAATTCACTAACTCTTCTTGTGTTTTAGGAAGAACGTATGAGACGATATTCTTGAGTGAGAATTCTGCGTTGATAGACTGAGCTGAACAGAGAAGACAAAGTAGTATAAAACAATACATGATGTTCCTTTATAGTTTTGTAGGACAGGCAGGAGAAGATGAAGTTTATAGCTCTGAACAAAAAAATTCAAAAAAAAGTGCGAGATATTCTGAGTAAGCAGCCAAAAGTTGCACACATTATTGAGACAATTGACCGCGCTGGTGGAAAAGCGTTGCTTGTTGGTGGTGCAGTACGTGACATACTCCTAGGCTTACCCGTGAAAGATCTTGATGTTGAAGTGCATCAACTTACTCTTGCGCAATTAGAATCTATTTTAAAAAAATATGGCGCGGTGAGTCTGGTTGGCAAATCCTATGGCGTACTTCGTGTCCATGGTCTTGCTATGGACTGGTCCGTGCCGCGAACTGAAGGCGCAGGAAGAAAACCAAAAGTCTCCATCGATCCTTTTATGAGTATGAAAGAAGCATTTAGGCGTCGTGATCTCACCATCAATGCAATGGGCATAGATCTTGTTTCTTTTGAGCTCATTGATCCTTTTAAAGGATTACAAGATTTAGAAAAAGGAATATTGCGAGCCTGTGATGAAAAAAAATTCTTGGAAGATCCGCTACGCTTTTTTCGCGTCATGCAATTTATTGCACGCTTCAACATGCACCCTAATAAAAAGTTAAACGATGTGTGCAAAAAAATGTCGGTAAAAAAAGTTTCGGTAGAACGGATAGATGAAGAATTGAGAAAACTTTTCCTCACATCAAAAAAACCATCACAAGCATTTGTATGGCTAAAAAAAATTGGTCGCCTTCGCGATATCTTTCCAGAACTCTACAACCTTATCGGTGTTCAACAAAATCCAGACTGGCATCCAGAAGGCGATGTGTTTGAACACACCATGCAATCAATTGATGCAGCCGCGCAACTTTCTTATGAAAATGACGGGCAAAGACTTTTAATTCTCTATGCCGCATTGTGTCATGATTTAGGTAAAGTGGAAGTAACTGAGGAAGAAGAGGGGAAACTGGTAAGCCGAGGACATTCAGAAGCGGGTATTCCACTCACTAAAAAATTATTACGTCGCATAACACGCAACAAAGAACTTGTTGATTCAGTGTGCACATTGATAAAACACCACATGATGCCCGGACAACTTGCAGCAGCTAACGCCAAGCTTCCTGCTTATAAAAGACTTGCCCGCAAATTAGCGCCGATTACTTTGCAAGAGTTGGCACTTCTGGCATTAGCTGATAAGCGAGGCCGCAATCCAAAGAAGGGTGCGCCGCTGCGTAAATCGTTTGAAGATATCGATCTTTTCCTGAAAAAAGCTGATGAAGCGCAGGTGCTCACTGCTGTGGAAAAACCACTGCTACAAGGAAGAGATTTGCTGGATGTGATCAAGCCAGGCCCTCAGATGGGACAGATGCTCATGGAAGCTTATGAATTGCAGTTGGAAAAGGGGATACGGGATAAAAAAGTTTTGAAACAACAGATTCTTAAAAAGTTCCGCGTGAGAAAGAAGCGCGACTAAAAAAGCCCTCGATAAAAAAATTAAGGTTTTTTAATCTCTACAGCCTGCATAAGACGATCAAGTTCTTGATAATGTTCATGATTGCCCGAGTCAGCCCATTCGTAGAGAGCTTGTTTCTTATCGCGTTTGATTACAACAGCTATCCAGTGCCCGCCACCGACTCTTAAAACTATGCGGTGTGTACCTTTTTCTCTGAGAGCGCGACATTGCCCCTTTTTGATATTGTTTACGTCAGATATGACGGTAAAGCTGGCATTGGCAGGAAGAAGAGAAAGAGCTTCTTCTCGTATGGCATAAATACCATGTTCATCGAGGTCTACGCCATCGGTACTATATTTAATAGCGGGATCATTGCTTTTTATTTGGTTATTGCGTTCCTTTGCCATCTCTATGATGAGTTGGCGCCATACACCACCCTTATCAATGTGGAGCTGAGTAAAATTGTAATCGGTAAGAAGATGACGGTGCTGCTCATCGCCAAGCGCAATAGCATTTTTTAATGCATGATAACCGCAAGTTGCCTCTTTTTGTCCCTGAGCTTGCACTCGTTTGAAGGTAACAATTGCTGGGACAGAGGGAGATGATTTAGCCTTTAGTGCTTTATGAATACGTAGAGCGACAAAGGTAAGAGCGGCACCAAGAGCCACACAAAAAACTACCGTGTGTAGGGTAGGTAAGGTGTTGGCGTAAGAAGTGGATTGCGCATCGGTGGTGTTATTTGGAACCATACCCTGGGTGATCACCGGAGCAGTGACCAAGGAAAAAAGTAATAAACTGTTAAGGATGAAACGATTTTTTGTAATGATCATGAAGAACCCCCATTGAGAGAAATCTTAGTTAGGCGATACCTTCTACTACTCCCATGAGGTCTCTGAGCTCAGGGTAATGGTAGTTTATGTTATTAAGTGAGTCAGCCCATTCATAGGTGACTTGACCCTCATTACGTCTGATTACAACCGCTATCCAGTGACCTGCCGTCACGCCTTTTTTTCTTGTTGGAGCTTGGACTTGTAAAATTACGCGAACAGTTCCTGGGGCGCGTAGGTTAGCAAGTTTTTGTTGATTAATAAGGTCGGGTTCTTGCAGCTGTTCAGGTCTAGTAACAACTTCAATAATGTCTCCATCACGTAGCATAGGAAGCGGACTAGTATTATCAGCCCTAATTTCATCAATTATATGTTCAATGCCATGTTGATCTAGATCTGAACCGTCAACGGGGTGATAAGACGGATCATTTCTGGGTAAGCCTTGTTCTGCAAGTTCGGCATTTCTTCGTTGAGCAAGCTCGATTATCGCCTCTCGCCAGTCATTTATAGGGGTGTGTTCATTAAGAAGGTTTCTGTACTCATCATTGCCAAGTGCTACCGCATTTTTTATCGCATGGTAGCCACATGTTTCGTCATCCGCGCGTTGAGGGTTGACAAGGGTACCTCTTTGTAGAGTTACTACTTCTCTTGTTTGGCGTTTCGTTAATTGCAGCAAGAGGGGTTGATTTCCGTCAGCGCTTGGGTTTTGAGGTTGTAGCCCATGGCCGGTACCCGGAAAAGCATTTTTTTGGCTTAATGACTCTTTGATGGCATATATGACTAGGTAAAGAATCATGCTGCCAAAAATAACACGAGGGGCGGTTATTTCGTTCTTTACTTTGTTCCACAGAGCCTTGAGTGAAGACTCCTTTTCCTTTTTCTTCAGAGCAACTTTTTTGACATGGCTTGGGGTGCCCGGGAGAGTCATAGAGGGCGCCACCAGGGAGAAAAGTAATAAAGTACGTATGATTATGCTGTTCATGTGATTACCCCATTTTGCTTGATTAGTAAGCTTAGTATGCCTTTTCTAGGCCCTGAATCAAGTGGTTGCCGTTTCTATTTGTCAAGAATGATCCGGCTGCGCAGCCCCCTTCGTTTCAGCATGGGTGCTGATTAATCTTGTATGGTTTTTAAGATTTTGCTTTTTAGACAATTTAATTATCAGCGAGAGCTTGGAACTGTTGAATTTTTAATACTTTTTTGAGCTATATTTAGGAAAGCTATAGCTTTCCTTTTTTCTAAAAAATGTTAAGTTATAGCTTTCCTTTAAATACAAAAAAAGATAGGTGTTTAAAATGACTAATAGCTTCAAAAAATTAATGCGAGAACAAGTACAAGAAAGGTTAAGTGGTTTTTTAGAACTTTCAAAAAGACCCGCTCCCCCTAAAGGGTGGATAAGAACTATAAGAGAGGCGCTGGGTATGTCTGGTTATGCATTAGCAAACCGCCTTGGTTGTAGTAAGGCCAATATTGTAATCCTTGAACGAAATGAGAGGAGAGGGGCCATTACCCTAGAAACCTTAGATCAGGCTGCTCAAGCAATGGGTTGTAAGCTTGTTTATTGTCTCGTTCCCCAAGAATCGCTTGATGCAGTACTAGAACAACAGGCCATGGCTAGAGCAAAAAAGAAGATCGCCTTAATCAATCACTCAATGAAACTTGAAAAACAGGGTCTGAGTCCAAAACAGCTTAAACAGCAAGAGGCCGACCTTATTAAGGAGCTTTTACAGGGGCCAACAAAAAACCTGTGGATTGATGATGAAGTTTAATTATCCTGAGGGAGCTACTCCACTAGAACTCGATGAGTTAGCTGCCTTAATCCCAAGTCATATTACTACTCAAGAAGAATTAAATGCTTGGGAAGAAAGAAATATTCTTGTTGCTCAAGATTGGGCTTTTAAGCAAAAAGAGCTTTTATCAATAGATTTTATAAAAAGTCTTCATGAACATATGTTTAATGAAACCTGGAAATGGGCAGGGAAATTTCGGACCACAGAAAAAAACATTGGCATCCAGTGGCCGCAAATTCCTACAAAGGTAAAAGAACTTTGCGATAACACCCAATATCAATTAGAGCATGCAACATATCCAAAAGATGAAGTCGCTCTAAGACTTCACCATGGCCTAACATGGATTCATGCATTTCCAAATGGAAATGGTAGACATGCAAGATTAATTGCCGATCTTTTAATTGTGCAACAGGGAGGTGCGCGATTTAGCTGGGGGATGCATCAAAATTTACAAAAAGCATCTTCAGTACGAAAACAATACATAGAATCTCTAAAGTTAGCTGATCACGGAAGTTTTTCGCAGTTGCTTACTTTTGCTAGAACATAAAATCACATGTCTTTTTATGACAAGAATATGCGGTCTAGGGGCAGGATCGTTCTAAAACATTGTCTTCTCAGCACGCAATAGACTAGAGTTAACAGCAACTATGCGATACAATGCTTCAGCATATTTTTCTGAAAAAGTGAAAGGTTTTAGTATGAATAAAATATTTCTAGGCAATGCTCTTTGGCAACTTATAATGCTGGCAGACCCGGTAAGTAAATTAGTACTTTTGACGCTGCTTGGCATGTCAATTACCTGTTGGACAATCTTTTTCTATAAACTCATTTTACTGCGGGTAAAGCGAGAACAAATGCGCCAAGCAATTAGTGCTATAAAAACGATCCCTGATTTACACGGCCTGGTTAATCTTGCCACTGAAATTTCAAAAACATTGCCCGGCTATTTCCTCTCACAAAACCTCGCATTCCTAAAAGGCCTCGTTCAACGCCGCGAACAAGACCAATCTTATGTTGCCGTACGCGAATGGGAGGGAGTCCAAGGGTATATCAATCAAACGTTCGATGAACTAGTACTCCAAGAAGAACGTTATATGCCCATCCTCTATTCCAGTGCAGGAGTTGCTACATTGATAGGTCTTTTTGGTACTGTTTGGGGACTTATTCATGCATTTGTTCGCATTGGTGAATTTCAGTCGGCTGACATAGCAACCGTAGCTCCCGGTATTGCCGAAGCCTTGATCACCACGCTTGCCGGGTTGGTAGTTGCCATACCCGCGTTCCTGATGTTCCACTATCTGACAGTGCAAAACCGCAAACTCGAATACCAACTTTCTGTGTTTGCAGATCGCTATACCTGGATCATTAAACAACTTTTTATACAGTAGGGGTTTTATGAAGCTATCGCCACGACGACGTCCTCGCCACACAACATTACCTGAAGTAAACGTTATCCCCCTGATTGACGTTTCATTGATGTTGCTGGTGGTATTTATGGTGACAACACCCATGTTGCAGCATGGGATAAAAGTTGAGTTGCCCCAAGGACAATCACAAGAGACAAAAGATGCGAAACAAGACTTAGTGGTTTATATCGAGAAGGCGGCAGACTCCAAATCTAAGGAAAAACTTTATTTAAATGATACCGCAATGACACAAGATGCTTTGCTGAGTAAATTAAAAAGTAAGACACAAGGCCAGACAGATAAAACAGTTTTTGTAAAAGCTGATCGCGCAGTAAATTATGGCAAGGTCATTGAAATAGTTGATCAAATTAAGTGTGTCGGAGGTATTAAGTATGTTGCTCTGGCAACGCATCGGGTGGCCTAAACGCTATACCTTTCTATCCAAGCTCCTACTCCTGAGTGCACTCGGGCATAGCACTTTGCTTTTTTTTATCCTGTTTTTTTATAAAGGTGAAAACTTTACCTACTCCCTCAACTTAGATGCGCAAGATATGACCGTTCTCTTTTTACCATTTCAAAAAACAGTTGCTACACAAAAAATAGTTACTACAGCCCAAGTAGCCGGAAATGCCAAGAGTGGCTCCTCGCGCTTAAAGGTAATTAACTCTTCGAATAAAAGTGCGAAAAATAAAAATACAAAAACAAAAAATAAGAACGCGCTCGAAAAAGCATTGGCAAAAACTCCTGAAACAGCTCTTGCTCAAGCCGAAGAAAAAAAAGGAAAAAATAAGAAGGCGGATGTTGCAAAAAAAATTGATGAGCCAAAATCAGAAGAAAAAATTGTTGCACAACAAGAACCGGCGCAACCAAAAGAAGAGACAATAAAACCAGAAGTAGTTGACCTCTTTGATGAAGAAGCAGTGTATGTAGGCCAGCAAGATCTGAATGCGTTAGAGCTCCGGCAAGAGCTGCTGCAAGAGATAGAGCAAGCATGGCGTCCTCCCGTTGGACTTGCTACGAATAAAATATGCAAAGTTCGTGTTTTAGTTGATTGGAAAGGGAAGGCAGAAGATATTGTTTTTGAAGAATCTTCTCAGATAGTTGCATTTGATGCCTCGGTGCGTCATGCATTACTTACTATGCAGTTCCCTAAAAGTTCCTACGGCAAAGAATTAATTCTCCCCTTTCATTGAAAGACATCATTTATGAAAAAAATATTTTGTACGTTAGCGCTGTGCGTAACGCTCGCTGTTCACGCTGTTGAACAGGTTGCTTTGGAGGAAGTAAATGCTCGTCAATTTAAAAAAATGTCTATCCTTATCGGTCTGCTCAAAGCAGATAAAGATGCAACAGTCGTAAGTGAGCAAGTAAAAAAAGATCTTGAATTTACCGGGCAGTTTTCTGTCGATATCGAAACAGTTGATGCATTATCTTCAAAAAATCAGGTTCGTCAGTGGTTTGAAAAAGGATATCCGCTGGTAGTGTACCTACAGCCGTCTTCTTCTGGCTATGAATGGCATTTATATGACACCACAACGGCCAACATGATTAATGGCAAGAAGGTAGCTAAGTTAGGATCGAGTAAGCGCGGCTGGGCGCATGCGCTTGCTGATGAGCTTTGGCCAGCTCTGACAGGGACACCTGGTTTTTTTTCCACCAAGGTTGTGTATGGCAAAGAAGTGTGTCGTCGTGGAAGAAACTGTAAAAAATATATTTACATCAGAGACGCTACCGATACTGAAGGTGGTTCAGAAGAGTTGCTGGTAGCAAGTCCAACCATTAGTGTTTCTCCTCGCTGGAACCGTGACCTGCAAAATCCGATGGTTCTTTATTCTGAATATACAAAAACGAATGTGCGTCTTATCGCGGTCAACATGAAGGGAAAGCGCAAAGTAGTATCTGATTTTGAAGGGGTAAACATGCAAGTTTCCTACTCTCCAGAAGGTAAGGAGGTAGTGTATTGCCTTTCACGAGCGCCCCATGCTTCACACAGGCCTCATCTAACCAGTCAGTTGTACCATTATTTTTTTGACCCCTATTCTCAGCAAGCATGCTTTAAACGATTAACTTCAAATGCCGGGAATAACTTTGCTCCGTGCTGGGGGCCAGACAATACCCTGTTTTTTGCCTCAGATGCTTCAAAAAATGGGCAGCCCAACATCTGCTGGTATGATTTTAAAAATAAAAAGACAGCGTGGCTTACCCAGGATGGTTATGCTACAAGCCCGAGCTATAATCCGTCTTCCAATAAGCTGGTGTATACCAAGATGGTCAACAAAATAATGCAGCTTTTTGAGTTTGATGTAACAACTCAGCAGCACCGTCAATTAACCTCTGACCCGAGCAATAAGGATGATTGCAGCTGGTCTCCCTGTGGGAACCTTATTTCCTACTCTGCTGAGGTCAAAGGCAAAAGCCGGCTGGCCGTCTTTAATTTGCTGACCAAAGAACAGCTTTTTATAACCTCAGAAGGGGAGGACTGCAGTTACCCGTCCTGGTCCCCTAAATATGCTCAAATGCCGGTGATAGCCTGAATAGGCTCAGCCAGGCTCTAATATCTCTTTAAAATCCCCCCTATAAAAGCGGTCCCAGTCGCTATCTGGACAGCCTTTGACCTTTTGACAATTTTAATATTTCAAATAGAATAGAAAAGATAAAAAATGGAATGGTATAAAAAAGGGATACAACTCATGAATAAGCATTCAAATATTGCCAACAAACTCGTACTTACCGCTCTATTCTCAGCAACTTTGTGTTTTGGCATGCAACAGCATCCTAAGCATCCTGTGACTGACGTTGCATTACGAAAATGCATAGATGAGAGGGAA
>Ga0210384_10003020_pt1 | contig 19904 bp, 14 predicted proteins | sample IncBWH2MmetaG_FD_160574 | JGI IMG/M metagenome (GOLD analysis project Ga0210384, IMG submission 160574) | Forest soil microbial communities from Barre Woods Harvard Forest LTER site, Petersham, Massachusetts, United States - Inc-BW-H-2-M | ecosystem: Environmental > Terrestrial > Soil >...
AACGTTTCCTATACGTATTTGGACCAGAAATCGACGGCATTGGACACCGGCAACTCCAGCCTGGGCGGGGTTACCTATAATCAATTCCAACCGGAGAGCGACTATGGAGTGGACGGCTATGTTTCCCGGCATCGCGTGGTCGCCTATGGCATCTACGATTTGCCCGTCGGCCGACACCGACAATATGGATCTTCTATGTCTCGCTGGGCCGATGCCATCGTGGGCGGGTGGCAAACGACGTTCAACATGTTTGCAAAATCCGGAACGGGCTTTACTCCTTTCTGGATTTGTGATGATTGCAATCCCATCGAACCCGGCAACATCGGCATTTCCTCCCTAGATGCCGTCGGCGATTTTAATGCCGAGCCATCCTTCCGGCCCGTTGTGCTTAGCAACAATTTCAATCAAAAAACCGGTGATCAAATCTGGAATCCAGCGGCGTTCGGGTTGCCTTCCGTAGGCGCCGACGTTTTCACCCAAGCCGGCGTGGCCAAGCGCAATATGCTGTGGGGTCCGGGGACCTGGGGAGTAAACTTGGGAGTCCATAAGGATTTCCGCTTTTCCGAGCGGGTGAACGTACAGTTTGGCGCCGATATAGACAACGTTTTCAATCACCCGCTGTTGTCACCCGATTCAAATGCCGGCGGCGGGGGCGGCACATTCGCCCTCCTCGGTGACTTCAACGTCGAGGTGGATCAGAAAACTGGAAAATTACTGCCGATTAACCCGGCAATCCCGGGCGATGTCAACCTCAACCCTTTGTTCGGAGTGCTGAACAGCAGCTTTACTCAGGAGGGCATCGATAACCGCCGCACCGTAAGGCTGCGGCTGAGGATTACGTTTTAACCCGTTGGACGCCAAACAACTCAAGATGAGAGAAAAGGGCGGTGGCAGGCTCGCTCTTTTTCTATGAAAGCTCGTCCGCTATCCGGGCACGAGCCCTTCGATTTCCAGGAGAGTTGTCATGAATTTCACGCCGCTCGACTGGGCGATTGTCGGCATATACCTTCTACTCTCCGTCACCATCGGTGTGCTTGCCAGGAAATACGTAGGCAGTGTTGCCGACTATCTCGTCGCAGGCCGTGAACTAGGAACCTACCTTGGTATTGCCACCCTTGCCGCCACCGAGATCGGTACCATCACTTTCATGTATAACGCCGAGTTCGGCTATCGCTACGGCTTCGCCGCCTTTCTCCCGGCGCTGATCTCCGGTGTCGTCATGATTGTGGTCGGCCGTACCGGGATCGTGATTGCCCGTTTCCGCGAAATGAAGCTCATGACCGTCCCGGAGTTTTTTGAAAAGAAGTACAGCCGGGGGCTCCGCCTGTTAACCGGCATTCTTGTGGCGGTTGGCGGGATCTTGAATATGGGAGTCTTCCTCAAAATCGAAGGGGAATTTCTGACCATCGTCAGCGGCATTAATATCAGATATCTCGTCGCGGTGATGACCGCCATCCTCGTGCTTGAATTGACCTATACCGTCGTCGGCGGCATGGTGGCGGTCGTGGTCACCGATTTTGTTCAATACGCACTTCTCTCGATCGCCACCATCCTGGTTTCCATTTTTGCGGTCTACCATGCTGGCTGGGCGAATATGGTTGACAAGGTCGCTCACACCCTGGGTTCTGCTGGCTTTAATCCCCTGGAAAATCCGAAATTCGGCTGGAGCTTTCTGTTTTGGCAAATCCTGCTGTGGTTCTCCGTGCACACCTGTTGGCAAACTACCGCGATGCGCATGTTTTCCACGCGAAGCCCGGAAACCTCAAAGAAGGTAATGACCTGGACGGGATTCATTTTTCTCGGTCGCGGAATGCTCCCTATGATTTGGGGCATCGCTGCGCTTACGCTTTTCGGGACGGGCCCACTGCTGGCTGGCTCACCTCTGCCGGTCGTTAACGGCCACACTCTTGCTCCCATCGATGCTATGCCCGCCATGCTTGCGCAGATCCTTGGTCCGGGTATTAAAGGCATTGTGGTCGCCGGCATGCTCGCTGCAACCATGTCCGTTAACAGTTCTTATCTGCTCGGTTGGAGCGCGGTCATCTCTCAAGACATTGTTCTTCCCTTGCGCCAAATCATGCACAAACCGCCACTCAGCTCCCGCCGTCAAATCTTCGTTAATCGCTTGGCTAATCTTTTTGTGAGTCTTTTCCTGATGTTCTGGGGGCTTTACTACACTCCCCCTGGGGCCGTGTATCTGTATCTGAATATTACCGGAACGATTTTTCTTGCGGGTGCTTTCGCGTGCGTTCTTGGAGGCCTTTATTGGAAAAAGGCCAGCACTACCGGGGGTTACCTGGCGATGATTTTGGGAGCCACCGGCGCCATCCTTCCATTCTTCTTTTTTCACTGGAGCGAAAACGTCACCGGCTTTGCCGCCTTCGGCCTGGCGGCTGCCGGTTTGCTCCTGGGTTCGTTCCTGAAACCTAGGCAACTTGCCGCCGACTCAGCCGGAGGTTTCCCATGAGCCTTTGGCTATACTTCTGGGTCGCGAACCTCATTCTCGCGGGCCTGACTTTTGTTCTGATTACCGTGGTGGTGATCGTCCGCGGAATCGGCGACCTCAAGGAAATGTTCCGGCGCCTGGCCAAGGGAGAATCCGAACGTGGGTGACAATTCCGCATCGAACGACAAGTTTGTCGCCATGGTCACCGCCAAGGCCGAAGTCGACCTGCCGCTCGGCTCCTTTGCACCAAAGACCATGCTCGTTTCTCCCGTTCACGAACCCAGAGTTTCCTTGGTGCCCGCAATCGACTATCACAATCACCTTGATGCTCAGGATCCTACCGAGATCCTCGCCATTATGGATTCTTGCGGAATCGAGCGCGTCGTTAACATCACCATGCAAGTGGGTCAATCGGCACTCGGCTTAATCGAGAAATTTCGTGATGCTGCCAAGGGACGCTTTAGCACCATCGCTTGGATGGATTGGCGCGATCTGCACGAGCCCGACTTCTTCTTGCGCTCAGCCGAGCGTTTGGAGCGCCTCGTCGAACGAGGAGCCTGCGGCATTAAATTGTGGAAGGATCTCGGCCTTCAATTGAAAGACTCAAGCGGTGATCTCCTCCGTATCGACGATGAGCGGCTTGCTCCTCTGTTCGAGAAAGCGCGTGAGCTCAGTGTCCCGGTGATGTTTCATACCGCCGATCCCGACGCCTTCTTTCTTCCGATCGACCGCTTTAACGAGCGTTACGAAGAACTCGCGGCTCACCCGGATTGGTCCTTCCACGGTTCCCAATACTCAAAACGCGAACTGCTTCAACAGCGCGACCGCGTCTTCGCCCGCCATCCCGAGACATGCTTCGTAGCTGCTCACGTGGCCGAATCTTCCGAGGATCTTGCGTATGTACGCGACATGCTGGACCGCTATCCCAATGTTTCCGTCGATATTGGCGCGCGCACTGCCGAACTGGGCCGCCAGCCCTATCGCGCTCGCCGGTTCTTCATCGACTATGCGGACCGAATTCTTTTTGGCACCGACCTGGTGCCTGATGTGAATATGTACCGCACGCATTTTCGCTTTCTGGAAACTGATGATGAGTACTTCGAGTATCCATCGCATGCATCGCGGCAAGGCCGCTGGAATATTTACGGCCTGTATCTGCCCGACCAAGTTTTGAGAAAAGTCTACCGAGCGAATGCTTTGCGCCTTTTGGGATTGGCGCCTTGAGTCCGGCTGCGAACGTTGTCGAGAACGGAGGAATTGGAGTGAAGCTCTCGCCAGGCAAGCGCAAGAGGCTCGAAGCGCTTTCCGATCCTCGCGGTATCATTGGCGCTCTTGCCATCGACCAGCGTGATGCATTGCGTAGTCTGCTTTCCGCTGAATTGAAGATAGAGAAAACCTCCGTGCGGCGCGAGCAGCTTGAGGAGTTCAAATCCATCGTCGTGCGCGCTCTTTCTCCGTATGCCACCGCGGTGCTGCTCGAGCCAGAATATGGCCTGCGCGCCGCCGCCCAGCGCGCTCCGTCCGCAGGGCTGCTGATGGCCTATGAAGTAAGTGGCTATGACTCTAAACTTCCGGGTCGCCTTCCTGTGCTTCTTGCGCATTGGTCCGTGCGCAGGTTAGTCGATGCCGGCGCCCACGCCATTAAGGTTTTGCTGTACTATGCCCTCTCTGATCCGCCCGAAACACTAGAGCGCAAACGCGTTTGGGTCGAGCGCGTCGGCTCGGAATGCACTGGGTGTGATGTCCCTTTCTTCCTGGAAATTGTTCCTTACCAGGATGGCGTGGACGCTATGAGTCAGGAGTTTGCGCGCTTGAAGCCCGCAATTCTCTCGCGCGCGATGCAGGAATTCTCGCAGCCGCGCTATTCTGTTGACGTGTTGAAGGTCGGCGTGCCCGTAACTATGACCTATGTCGAGGGCTCCTCGGCTTCTACCGGAACATTCGTGCACACTCGCGCGGAAGCCCTGGAACTTTTTCGCAGTACCGCTGCGGCAGCCACCAAACCGTTCCTATATCTCTCCGCAGGCGTGAGCAATCGCGCGTTCAATGAGGCACTCGAGCTGGCCTCCGAAGCCGTTGTCCACTTTTGCGGCGCCCTCTGCGGACGAGCGACCTGGAAGGATGGCGTGGGTGTGTATGCCCGGGGTGGTGCGAATGCGCTCCAGGAGTGGCTTGAGACCCAGGGTGTGCAAAACATGCGAAGCATCAACGAAAGCCTCAAGGCTGCCACGCCTTGGTCGGAAAACTATCCCGCAGATGAATAAGCCAGTTCCACACTCTTCTCACCTCGCAACCACATTCTTTTGCGTGAGCTTGAATCCCGCGATCGACACACGGCTTATTCTGAACGGATTTCTTCCTGGGCGCGTCAATCGCGTCACAGAAGTTTATCGGACGCCTGGCGGCAAGGCCGCGCACGTCGCCATGGCTCTGAAAGGCCTGGGTGCTGCGCCAACATGGATTGGATTCTCCGGTGGCGCCACGGGCGGTGAGTTGCTCGCGGGACTTCGCCTTTTGGAGATAGAAACGATGACGGTATCCACCGGTCAGTCTTCGCGCGTCAACCTGGAAATCTTGGACACTCAGGGAGAAGTTACCGAGATCCTTGAGCCCGGAGGAACGATTTCTCAGGCCGAATGGTCCGAATTTCAGCAAGTCTGTGCGCGTGCGTTTCAACTTGCCGCCAACAAGAGGGTTGCGGTGATCTCTGGCAGCCAGCCTCCCGGCGTTCCAACCGAAGCCTGTGCCGCGCTCGTCAGCGCAGCGCAATCTGCGAATTGTCTTACATTTGTCGATTCCAGTGGCGTGCCGCTGTCCAAAGCATTGGGTGCCGGACCGGACCTGGTCAAAATCAATCGGGAAGAGGCGGAGTTTGTCACGAAGGTGGCCATACGTGATCCCATCTCTGCGGCGCAAGCCGCCCGAAAATTACTGGACTTGGGCGCAAAGTCCGCCGCCGTCAGCCTCGGCGCTCACGGCATTGTTGGCATTCGAAAAGACGACCAGCTGGCGATTCACGCCTGGACGACTCCTCTGCGCGCAAAGTCTACCGTCGGCTGCGGTGATGCTGCCCTTGCCGGCTTGGCCTTGGCATTCGCAACTGACCTGTCGTTTGAAAAAAGCGTGGCGCGAGCGGTTGCATGCGGGGCGTCGAATTGCCTCGCGGCGTTCCCCGGCTGCATTCTGGCAGAGGATGCTTCGCGCATTGAGCAAGGCGTTCACATCGAACTGTTGTAGGAAAAAGGAGACTACCCTGGTGAAGCGTTTTGACATAAGCGTTCTCGGGGAGCTTAACTGCGATTTGATACTTTATGGCCTTCCTCCAGTACTTGAGCCGGAGAGAGAGCATCTGGCCAGCGATTTTTCGATGACCCTCGGCAGCTCTTCCGCAATCTTTGCCCACAATATTTCGCTCTTGGGCAGCCGCGTTGGTTTCAGTTCTTGCATCGGAGGCGATCCACTCGGCAAATTTTGCGTGGAGCGACTGTCGGAAAGCGGCGTTGACGTTTCGGGCGTAAGATGCCTTCCAAATAAGACTACCGGCGTCACGGTGATCCTTCCACTTGGTGAGAAACGCCAGATTCTGACCTATCCGGGCACCACATTCGACTTGCAATATACGCACCTCGACCTGGACTATCTGCGCTGCGCGGGGCACTTTCACCTGTCATCATTTTTCCTTCTGCGCGGACTGCGCCCCGCGTTACCCGGGCTGTTTTTTCAAATGAAACAGGCGGGCCTTACCACGTCACTCGACACCAACGACGACCCCGAAAACGTTTGGGCGGAGGACGTTAGAGCGGTGCTCAAAAACGTCGATGTCTTTTTGCCGAATGAGCGAGAAGCTTCGAAAGTCGCAGGCACAGGGGACCTCGATAGCGCGCTCGATATTCTGTCCAGGATCGTTCCTATCGTTGTCATCAAGTGCGGTGCGCAGGGCGCGGTCGCGAAGCGCGGCAAAGACCGATTCCACGCTGCTCCGCTGTCCCTTCAGCCCGTCGATGCCGTCGGGGCAGGCGACAGTTTTAACTCTGGCTTCTTGTATAAGTTCATTCGTGGAGCCGAACTTCAGGACTGCCTTGCATACGGCAATGTGTGCGCTGGTCTCTCCACGAGCCGCGCCGGCGGCACCGAAGCGTTTCGCGACCGCCAGCACCGTGAAACCTTTTTGCGGCACTACGAGAAAGCTTAGCGACCAACGCCAGCCGGTTTGCCTCCGCGGGGGCTTTCGGAACGGCGGTCTCTCCGGACCGTTCTCCCGCATCTGACCGCCCTCACGCTGCTCATCCTGTTCTGGAAACGCTTCGCCGTGCACGCCGGGCAGTTCATATTCGCCGTACCAGCCCCTCGTCGGTGGCACGCGTGTTGCGCACGAGCAATAGGACCAGGATCATACCGATGAATGGAATCAGTCCGGCGACCATCACAATCGGATCGAATGAGTGTGTGCCTGACGCCTGCCGGGAATCGGAAAGGTGCCCGATCAATTCGAATGCGATGATGGTCCCAATTCCCGCCCCGGTTCCGCTCAGGCCGCTCACGGAAGCAACGGAATCGCTCTTATAGAGATCGGTAGGCAGCACGTTGGCAATCGTCGAAAAGGACGCGTAGGAAAAGGTGGCCAGTCCGAAGAGCAGTGTGATCAGGAACAGATTCACAGTGAAAATTGTTGGGATGAGAAGCAACACGCCGAAGCCGCCGAAGACAACCAGTGCCTTTCGCGCCTTTCCCAGCGGCCAGCCGCGCCGAATCAAATAGCCTGAAACGCCCCCGCCAAAGAAGTTGCCTAAGTCCGCGGCGAGAAAGGGAACCCACACGGCCAGCAGGCCGCTCTTGAGGGAGATTCCCTTGGCGACCAGGTAGATGGGAAACCAGTCCGTTACAAAGAACCACACGGGATCGGTGAGGGCCTTGGAAATAATCGTTCCCCAGGTTTGAGGTAGCTTCAAAAGGTCGCGCAGCCGGGTTTTCCCTTCCGTCGCGGCTTCCTGGGTCTCAGCAAGGATCATCTTCCGCTCGGCATCGCCAATGCGCGGGTGCTCTTGAGGCAGGTAATACAGCCGGCGCCAGGCCATAAGCCACAGAAATCCGAGCAGCCCCGGGATGACAAACGCCACACGCCATCCCCACCGTAAGTACACTGGCAGGATCAAAAAGGGAGCTACCGCACCGCCGACGGATGATCCACTGTCATAGAACGCGGCCGCTAGGCCACGCTCACGTTTCGGAAACCATTCGGAAACGGCCTTGCTCGCACCAGGCCAGTTGGCTGATTCTCCTGCGCCAAGCAGGAAGCGAAATACCCCAAAGCTAAAGGTACTGCTCGCCAGCGAGGTTAGGACCGAGACGATCGAATACCACGTAACGCTGATTGTCAGTCCCCGCCGCGTGCCAACTCGATCCATGAGACGCCCGCAAACACTTTGTCCGATGGAATAGGCAATGCGAAAGGCGATTGCAATATTTGCGTAGTCAACGTTGGTCCAGTGGTACTCCTGTTTCAGGTAGGGAGCAAGAATGGAAAGCGTCTGGCGATCAATGTAGTTGATCACCGTGGAGGCAAACAGAATCCCGCCAATCCACCAGCGCAACGAGCGAATGAAGCGAGGTCGGCCCGAATCCTTTTGCCCGGCTACTGCCACAGAAATCCCGCGGAAGTTGGTGTGAACAACGTGCTGATGGAGGTCATACGATCACGGATCATTTAGTAGCTGCGAACGCACGGAGTGTCGCAGGGCTGAGCAAACCGGCGGATTCCGTGTCGAGATAAATCGTGGCCGACGGATGGGTCCGCAAGATCGAAGCCGGCGCCATCGGGCTGACTTCTCCCTCGAAGCATAACTTGACCGCCGGCGCTTTTCGCGCGTCAGGCACAACGCAGATAATCTCCTTGGCCTTCAGAATCTGCCTGACGGACATGGAGATGGCTCGGCGAGGAACCTCCGAAATATCCGCGAACCATCCCTCGCCAACCTGCTGGCGCAGGCAGGCTTCATCTAGAGTGACGATGAGATAAGATTCTTCTGTTTGGAAATCCGCCGGAGGGTCGTTGAACGCCAGATGACCATTTTCGCCGATTCCGACAAAAGCGATATCAACTTGGGCCGACTGCAGGGCCTCGCCAACGCGGCGGGCTACTTCGATGGGATCACCACTGCCGTCAAGCAAGTGATACTTCAAAATCCCCACCTTTTGAATCAAGCGCTCGAGAAGGTATTTGCGAAAGCTGGCGGGATGTGTGATGGGCAGCCCGACGTACTCATCGAGGTGAAACATCTCCACCCGCGGCCAGTCAATGTTTTTCGACGTGGTCAGCGCATCGAGAAAATCCAACTGGGAGGCTCCTGTTGCGGCGATGATTCGGGCGCGCCCGCGATCGAGGATAGCGCGACGGATAGCAACGGACGCTTGTTCAGCGGCCGCTAGACCAAGTGATTGCCTATCTTCAAACACTCTCGTGATCACGCCGTGACTCCCTCCGCGTGGGTCAACATGTCGGTTTTTTTATACCTGGTTCATTGCCAGAGTTTTATATCACAGCCCATGGTTGTGACGAACGATTTGAGATCAGGGCCTGCGGGCCGCCCGGCACAAGTGGCCCGTAGCCCCGCACAACAAGGCGGCGATGTCAGGTAGGATTGATTGCACTCTTTTCGCTGGGAATTGTTTGAATACCTCCGAATGGCTATGGTAAACGGCGGTAGAATCAAGGTTTTGAGGAAGATTCCATCCCCGGGTGAGCTCTACCACGGCGCACCGGGTATCGGGGGCAACCTGTCTCCGGGGCCTGCTAAGGTGGCACTCGACTTGGATATGGCCCTCGATCCCTTCAATCTCGAGGAGGAACCGATGCACAGCTCAGGCAGCAAACTCAACAGGAGAGAATTTGTGCAGAGGAGCGCGGTTGTGGCGGCGGGAAGCGCTGCGTTGAGTAGCACGGCACTTTCCTACGCCCGCATCGCCGGGGCGAACGACCGGATCTCGCTGGGGCACATCGGTATTGGTAATCGCGGTGGCGAGCTAGATGGCATAGTGGCCTCGCTCAAGGCTACAAAAAACACGGAAGTGACGGCGGTCTGTGACTTATGGACTCACAATCTCGAACGAGCGGTCGCCGCCAACCAAAAATATTACGGAAAGGCGCCCAGGGCGCTGCGGCATCCGCAGGAGTTGCTGGCTCTGAAGGATGTGGACGCGGTGATGATTTCCACGCCCGAGCACTCGCATTCACCCCTTCTGAAGATGACGGCCGAGTCCGGCAAAGACTCCTATTGCGAAAAGCCCATGGGCAACGTACTCGAAGAGGTGAAAGCCGCGCGCGATGAGGTCCTTGCCCGGAATCTCATCGTTCAGATTGGCACTCAGCATCGCAGCGAACCGTATCAGATTGCGGTGCGCGACTTGATCCATTCCGGTGTTCTCGGCGAAGTCACCAAATATGAGATCGAGTGGAACTATCACGGGCCTCGCTGGCGCGGGCGCCGGGAAGTGAAGATGATCCGCGAACCGGATACGGACTGGCGTGCCTGGTTGATGAACAAGCCGTACCGACCGTTCGATCCACAGCTTTACTTCGAATTTCGTCTCTACAAGGAGTTCTCCAGCGGCATCTCCGACCAGTGGATGAGTCATGGCATCGACCTCTGCCACTACTTCACGGACGAGAACTTTCCGGAGTCGGTCGTGGCGAACGGCGGTATCTTTGCCTGGCGCGACGGACGGGAGAATCCCGACACTTTCCAGGCGCTATTCACCTATCCGAAGGGTTTCCTGGTCAGCTACGCCACGAGTTTCGGCAATGACGCGCCTGGATTTACGCGAATCATGGGAAAGAAGGCCACCATGAGCAATCGCGGCGGCGAAGGCAGCCCGCGCTGGCAGATGGTGGAGGAGAAAGGAAATCACGAACAAGACGCCAGTGTTGACAGCCAGCGCGCCGTTAAGGACATCCTGCTGCCCGGCGACAAAACGCTTCCGCCAATGGAGATAGGGGATGAGGATCCCTCGCACATGATCAACTGGATCGATTGCTTGCGTAGCCGCAAACAGCCGAACGCCACCGTGCACCACGGCTTTTCGCACTCCGTGGCCTGCATGATGGCCGCACACGCCTATTGGACGGGGAAGAAGATTTATTGGGATCCAAAGGCAGAAATAATTGTCGATCACACACCAGAGGCATAGCCCTGCGGCGATGAAAGCGGACGTTTCGTCGATCCGCCCGTGAAAAGTTCCGTCAGCACGTCACCGCGAGCAGAACAAGTGCAGAATGAGGCTCGCAGCACTCCCGATGCAAGAATACCCGGCCATGTTTATTCGATTGGTCGATAACGTTGTTTTTCCGCTGGAACAAATCTTGTTGATACCGATCCGGATACCGGCAGGCGGAAGCTGTCTTCTGTCGGGAGACCTCCCAGACCGATCGCAGTTACCACCACCTGATATGTGCCCGGCTTGGTATAGGCATGCGAAACCTCCGGGCCCTCCTGCGTGACACCGTCTCCGAAACTCCAACGATAGGAAACCACGGCGTCCTTGGAACTTGCTGGCTCGGCCCGAAAAGTCGCGGCGACGCCCGTCTTCGCCGTCGGCAGATGCTCAACTTTGATCGCCGGCGGCCGCGCGGGGACAGTCAAGCTTACGATCTTGATCACGCGAGCCGAACGAGGAGGCATGTTCACAACGAAGGAGTCCGAATTCGGAGTTGCTATCGCTTTGCTGTCGAACACATCGGAGATCCTGTACTGATTCGAACCAGGTAGGCCCAGGCTGGAGAACTCGATGGAGCGCGCATGAGGTTTGTCAGTCCAATTGAAGATGGTCAGCATGCCCTGACGATCATCTTCCGCAACCCAAAAAATGCTTGGCTGACTATCCTCGGGCGAATAACTCAGGAGGTCGATGGGCGTCGAGGCGCGACCCAGTTTGATCATCTCGATCAAATCTTGATTCTGAACTAAGGCCAGACGTTCGGGATCTGCGCCGAGAGTCGGCAGGTCGTCACCGATTTCGTACATTCCGCCTGCAACTGCGGACAGGGCGATGGAAGCTTTGGCCTCGTCAAGACTGAGGGAGACTTTGCCCCCGTGCCAGGGCTGATCCGTCACAATCTGGGTGGAAACGCTAAAGGCGTCGGGGTCGCTAACGAAGAAATTGCGGTTCATATAGTATCTCGCCGCAATTCCCGTGGCGGCATCCTTTGTTACCTCGAAAGTGTGGCCGGTGTCGAGAGAAATTCGCCCGGTGTCAACGATACCGACCGCATTGAGCATCGGGCTCCCGTCCTTGTCGAGGATCACCTGCTCACCGACGGCTTGCCGAATGATTTGCAAACCAATTCTTTGAGCTTCGAGCGCGGTTGTATTGGGCCGGTAAAAGAAACCTTCGACGGCGGTATCTTCCATGAAGTCCAATTTGATGTATCCAATATTCCATTCGTTTACTAGCGTTGAGTACGACTTGCGCAGATACCCCTGGGCGCTGGGATTCGTTGTGTCGATCACAAATAACCGGTCCTTGCCATCGACTTGCCCAGTGCGGATCGGCTCACCTTTCGCGTTACGCACCAACCAGTCGCGATGATTCTCGTAGACCCAAGACCGGTCCGCCACCTGGAAGGGCGCGGTCCATATGCCGGGAATCAGACCTTCGCCGCGAGTCTTTCGCTCCAGGGCAGCCATGCCGTTCGGGAAAAGTGTGGAATCCGGCGTGGTGTACTCGCCTCGCGCGTACTGATATCCCTCGTCGATATGAAAGAACTGATATCCCAGCGACTTCAAATGTTGAGCCAGCCATTGAGCGTTGGATAATGCGGTCCCTTCATTGAGTCCGAAATAATAAGCGGTCCAGCTCCACCACCCCATCGGCGGGGGTGACGAAATCCGCGCATGGTGAAGCATGCGAATCAACGATGCGTAGGTTTCCAATTGAGTGTGGTAGTCGCCGCTCACGCCGAAAAATAGTTTCTCGGAGTCCAAGCCTGCACCCGATGCAACAGGAAGACTCAATTCAATTTGATCCTCGGGCGGCGATTGCTTCAGGGAATTCTCTTTGGTCAGTTCGGTCGTGCCGGTGGAATCAACCTCGAACGCCTGGACTTGCGGAGCGCCCAAGGAGCGGCCAACATGAACACGGGACACGGTCAGAAAGCGATTGGAAGTGAGAGCGCCGACGAAGAAACTAGAGTGACTTTGCCGATTGTACAAAAGCTGGCTGCCAACCGCGAGGTGCATTTCCAGCTCATCTCCCAAGTCGTGGATTTTTATGGCAGGGCGGTCTTCGCTGAAACTGTCCGAGAAAACCCGGTCTGAAGCGACCGGGCCACCCAGGTCGAGGATCTTGCCTTGTGTCGCTTCGACCGCACGTATGACTTCGATATGGATCGTCTGGCTTGAACTGTTTTGAACGTGGACTTCGATATCGCCGAATTGCCTGTCCGTGTACGAATGTAGAAAACAAAGAAGCTCGGGCGCTCCGGCCAATCCTGAGTGTCTTACCTTCCATTCATGAGCAATTCCCAAATCATCTTTCACACTGGACTCAGTAATTGCATGGTTCGGATAATCGCGTGCGTGAACCCACCTTCCGTCTACCTTTGCGGCAACCGTCGCGGCGAGGACGTCCGAAGCTGATCCGAGTTGTCCGATGGCATAGTCACCCGTTAAAGGATTAACCGTAAGGCGCAAACCCGGTGAGTCCGAAGTCGTAACCCTCGCGGGAAAAGCGAAGTTGAACGAGCTCATCAGAAGCGCCAGAAAACCAAAAGACGACACCGGCCGACGATGGACAAATGACGGATTCATTTCATCACCTCGACTTGATCGCCGCGAGTTGTTACTCCAAGCAGCATGGGGAGTGTATCTCACGCTTCCGCACTGTAAAATTGGATTTGCCTGTCGAGTCTGCCCTCACACGATTGTGCCTATGGAGAGACCGCTAGTTCAGTTCATTTCTTGAGATTTGAGTTGGCTCAAATGTTTCCCTCCGTCCGTCGCCACCGAGAAAGTGATTTTCTTCTTTTACGGGTCTCTAAGCGGCATCGACACGTTCGTGTCTAAGAGCATAAGAATTGCAGCTCTCGCCGCTGCGCGCGAACTGTTTGCGGATTTATCCAACAGTTTCATTCAATTCAGTTTGGCTTTGCGCGAAAAGCAGATTCCCCGATTTGCTGAAAGCGCTAGTATTTAGAGTAAGGCGTGTTGTTGTTGGAATCGGATTTCGTGTCGGACGCTCCACGCAATTCGTATTGATGGGGAACTGCACGATTTCACCACAGAGGTTCCTGTTGCGCGTGTGAAGGGACAAGCCGCTGGCCTGCGCTTGCCTAGTGGACGGTGATCGAGACGGTCGCAGTGGTGCGGCCGAAAGCGTTGGTGGCGTAGAGCGTGTATGTGGCGGATTGCTCGGGGGTCACGGAAACGCTGGTGGCCCGGTCGGCGCCGACATCCGGAGAAACAATTACATACGAAGCGCCGCTTACCACCCAGGACAAGGTGACCTGCGCGCCGGCCGAAATAGAAATCGAACTTGCTGTGAAGGAATTGATTAGCGGCGCTGCTCCGTTGGGGAGATTGTTTTGCGTGTACAGCGGCGTCATCTGAATCACTTCGAAGTCGGAAGTCTTCACCTGACCGAGAGCGTGGAGATCGTTGTTGTCCCAACGGTCGTCCGCGGTGCCGCTGAGGTACATGCTGGAACCGTTGTCGGCCATGATCATGCCGTATTTCTTCAGCGCATTGAGGATGACCTGGTTCGTTGCGGAATAGGCCGAGACGTCAAAGCCGGCTTTCAGTCGCATTCGCATGCCCATCGGGGCTGCCGAGACGTCACTGGAATTCGCCGCCCAATGCGATGCGGGAGGAATAAATGCGGAACGGCTTTGCGGCAGTGTAAAGCGAAACGCGTGACGGACCTGGCCTGTGGCCACTTCATCGTAGCGGACGAGGCCCGGAAAAATCGGTAGACCGGCAGCGTCCGCGCTGGTCCAGGTGTAAGGCCGCTGCTCGTTCGAAAGAAGATCCCAGACCGCCGCAGAGGCCACATCCCAAGAATCTCCAGAAACGTAAGAGCCAAAAAACTCGTAGAGAAAGCAATTCCCATTGTCGAGAACAAGAACGTGGCGATCACCGGTGCCGGGATTCGGGAAGCCCTCGATGGGCGCGGTAACAGGAACCGGCATCGGCCCGGGATCGCTTTCGCTTCCAAAGGCCGTGAAGTTGATAGTGACGGGCGCCTGCTGTCCACCGACAACGAGGTAGGGAATGCCGATCGTCGAGCCCTGGAGTTGTCCGGCTCCGAAGTCCGCATGCATGCCAACGCCCGTCCCGATGAAGCTAATGATCGCAGAGGAACTGGCGTCGACCGGCGCAGAAGAAATGTCCTGATTCCAAAGGTTGTCCGAAGGGAAGGGAACAAAACCGCCGAGACTAGCCCCTTGCCCTAGCGACAGGGAGCTGCAGTTGGAAGTTTGTGGACTGGTGCTGGTGGTCGGTGCAGTGCATCCTGCCACGGAGAGTGCCAAGAACGCGACGCTGAAATCGAGGATCCTGCGCATGTGTACCAACACCGGGAGCAATGCGATCCTCGAGGTATTCTACTCGAAATCTTCTTTTTACGTTCCAAACAGAGGCGCGCGTCATAATCACGCGCCACTGATTGCGACGGTGTGAAACAATTCCCATCTTGAAGCGCATGCTGCATTTTTCATCCGTACTAGCGGGCTCGCGTTGCCTCATTTGCAGCCAGTCCTTTCAAGCCGGTTCCTACTCCGGAGCCGCCGCCTGTGGGAGGAGGCAGAGGAAACAGCAGAGGCTCATAGAAGACAGGTATCGAGTCCAACCGCTGCGCAGGATCTACATTCTCTGCTGCTTGCCACGGGCAAGAATCTCAGAGATACTTGGGCCGGTTGAACGCGCGATTTGCGGCATGCTTCACATCATGAAATGCCGAACAAAGAAAAGAGCAATCCCGGGCCTTCTGAATTCACGCTGCGTGCAGTCCTCCTCGGTTCCTTTCTAGGAATCGTTTTCGGCCTCGTCACCGTCTATATCGCGCTCGAAGTGGGGCTGAATTTCAGCGCCTCAATTCCCATCGCAGTCCTATCCATCACGCTGCTGAAATATTTGGGACGATCTTTGATTCTGGAAAACAACATCGTGCAGACAGTGGGCTCGGCGGGAGAATCGATCGCCGCGGGAGTGGTGTACACCATTCCAGCGCTGCTCTTTCTAGGCTACCGGCTGGAGATATGGAGAATTTTCTGGCTCGCGCTGGTCGGCGGAATTCTGGGCGTATTTTTCATGGTGCCGCTGCGCGATTATCTGGTGGTGAAGGAGCACGGGAATCTTCTTTATCCGGAAGGCACCGCATGCGCTCAAATTTTGATCTCAGGAGAGCGGGGCGGGAAATTCGCGCGACTTGTGTTTCTTGGTCTGGCAACCGGCCTGGCCTACAAATTCCTGATGAGCGGGCTGCGGCTGTGGCGGTCCTCACTGGAATGGAGTGCGAAGAGCCTGCGCGGGGCAGTGTTCAGCATCGATCTTTCGCCGGAACTGCTGGGCATCGGCTGCTTGATCGGGTTGCGCATGGCGCGGCTGATCTTCGCTGGCTCGGTGATGTCTTCGATCGTCTTGATCCCGCTGATTTATTTCTTTGGTGAAAACGTGGTCTCACCGCTCTATCCTTCGACGATTCCAATCGACCAAATGAGCCCGGGGGATATTTGGTCCAACTATCTGCGCTATGCAGGAGCGGGTGCGGTGGTCGCGGGCGGGGCACTCTTGCTCCTGGAAGCGCTTCCCACGGTATTCAAATCGGTGCGCGGCGGCCTTCGGAAAATGCAAGGCCGGGGCTCTGCAGTCCCTATTGCCGTTAACCGGACCGAGCACGACTTGCCGATGCTGTATGTAATTTCGGGATCGCTGGGGATGCTTATTCTGCTGTGCGTGCTTTTGGCATGGAAGATCAATCCACACGGTTCTGCAAACCTGGTGTCGGTACTGCTGGTGGCAATATTCGGTTTCTTTTTCGTGGTGGTTTCGGCGCGGATCACAGGGATGATGGGTTCTTCCGCCAATCCTATTTCGGGAATCACGATCGCAGTCTTGATGCTCACCTGCCTTTTGTTTGTGGCGGCAGGCTGGGTGGGCGGGACGTTTGAAATCATTGCGGTGAGCATCGGAGCCGTGGTGTGCATTGCCGCATCGAACGCAGGGACAACGGCGCAGGATTTGAAGACGGGGTATCTTGTGGGCGCAACCCCAAGCGCGCAGCAAACCGGTCTGCTCATCGGCGTAGGTACGTCAGTCCTTCTGATAGGGCTCACGCTAACGTGGCTAAACGGGGCTTCCGGAAAGCCGAATCGCGTCAGCCCGGTGAAAATCCCTGACGTGAGCCAGCGAGTTGAAACCGGGGTCAGCTACGAGGGAGTCAGTTACGATCTTTATTCGGTGCACATAGGGGCTGGCATTCCACCGGGACGCTACCTGGTCTCGCCCCAGGACGGGATGGTCCGCTTTCGAGAAACGCAGCGGATTGGAACGGCCCAACTGCCGGCTCCGCAAGCGCAAGTGATGGCGTTGCTAGTGGATGGATTGTTGAACCACCGCATGCGCTGGCGGTTGCTGTTGATTGGCGGGTTCATGGCGCTGGTGATCGAACTCTGCGGGATTCGCTCGCTGCCCTTTGCGGTAGGCATGTATCTGCCGTTCTCAGCTACGGCCGCAATCCTGGCCGGCGCGCTAATCGGACACTTCGCAGGGATGAAGCCCGGCGGGGGCTCCGAAGGAAAAGAAGTTTTTCAGCCGGGGATTTTATACAGCTCCGGATTGATTGCCGGCGGGGCCATTAGCGCCATCGCTGTGGCGATCATTGCCGGGACCGGTTACGGCGACCGGTTCGACCTTGCCAGCCGGATCGGATCCAGTTTTCTGGAGTCGTCACCTTGGGCGATTCTTTTCTTTGCCTTGCTTTGTTGGCTGATATGGAAAGAATGCCGGAAGCACGAATCGGAAGATATGGCTTAGCCCGAATCTCTCTCAGTTCGCGACGGTCCCTGCCGCCCCCCGTTGCAAAGCGTGGTCAGGTGGCGAAAGCCTCACGTCAGTCCCGACTCATGGCGCTGGGACAGAACCTGTTCGGCTTCGCTCGGAGGCGAGCGTAGGCTACCTTCAGAATCGCGGACTTGAACGGCGCGCTCAAATCTGGGCGCGGTGATAGATGCGGAGCTCCGGGATGATGGTGTCCGGATCTTGCTTGATGCAGAAGACGATGGCCTTCGCTACACATTCCGCGTTCAGCCAATCGAGCCCCAGCTTCCATTCTTCAGACTCCTGAGCCATCGGCGTCTCGATCATGCCGGGTGTGAGCGAGGTGACGCGTATGCGGGTTCTCTTTAAGTCCTTGGCCACGGATTCGGCGAATCCGATGATCCCCCACTTGGAAGCGCAGTAGGCCGAAGAATCCTCTTCGCCCTTTTTCCCCGAGCCGGAGGAGACGAATATCAATGTGCCTTCGCCGCGCTCGAGCATGTTCTGGGCGAGCACTTCGCGCGTGCACAGGAAATGACCCTTCAGGTTGCTGTCGTGGATGCGGTCCCACATAGGGGAATCCGTTTTCCAGACGGGCGCAGTGATGCGAATTCCTGCGTTGTTGATCAGGACATCGATTCGGCCGAAGGTCGCCAGGGCCTGCTGGACCATTTCCTTCACGGAGCGCTCGTCGCCAATGTTTACGGGAAAAGCCACCGTGCGCACGCCGAATTCCTTGGCGACGCCCTCCATCGCTTTCTTGAGCTGTTCGTCTCGCAAATCCACTCCGGCAATGTTCATGCCTTCCGCGGCCAACGCCTCCGCCACCAATAGCCCAAGCCCTCGAGCTGCTCCGGTGACAATTGCAACTTTCCCTTTTAAGTCCACGCTGGGTTCTCCTCTGTGCTCTTCGAAATCGAGAATGATCTTTCAGAAATAACGAATCAAAACGGATTCTATTCGTCGCCGTCAGGTTCCTCGCCGCCAGTTTCGGGCTTTTCCTCTCGAGGATAAAAGGACACTCCGGGAATGCCACTCCTTGTCATTTCTTGATTGAGTTCGACCAGGCCCTCATTGACGAGTTGTTTCCAGAAGGCGAGTTGGTGATTCACCTTTGCTCCCAGATCCTGAAACGCAGCGTAGTTCTGTCGGGTAGGAAGTGAATCAGCGTTCTCGACGATACTTTCCAGCTCAGCCAATTGGCCCGATAACTTGATGGGGAACTTGATCAAGTCTTTCAAGGTCTTCAGGTTGGTCTGGATCAAGGCTTCTTCCACGGAGGCAGATTTCCTTTGCAATTCAGCAGCGGCCAAGAGTACATCCTTCGCTTTCGGATCGCCGGCAAGACGGAGTTGCAAGGCTTCGAGTTGTGTCCGTAGCTCTCGCGTTTCGAGAATGGTGGCAGAAGCGCAGCCAAGCAGATCGCGAATCTTCAGGGCGAACTCGAGCTGCTTCAGAAGGTCCGTCGAAGCCACCTGAACGCGCCTATCGAGCTTAATCTCGATCGGGACCGTTTGGGACTTGCCGTCAACGGTCAGCTTCACCTGGTACTGACCGGGAGTAACCAGCGGGCCCCTGGGGCGGCCCGAAAGAAATACGTCACCCGGCACCGTGTTCGGTGGAGCGTAGCGAATGTCCCAGACAAAGCGATTCAATCCAGCCTCAGCCGGGAGCGGTGGAGCGGGCGGCGGCGGCAAGATTACATCTTCGGAAGCTTCCACCGGTTTTTTCCTGGGATTGGTAAACTTGCGAACGAGTTTGCCATGCTGATCGATGATTTCGAGCGTCATGGGTCCCGAGGACGCTGTGCTCAGCGAGTAGTAGATCAATGCGCCATTGGGCGGGTTCGTGCCGACGAACTCTTGTCTCGGCAAGAAAAATTCGCCTGGGTTTATTCGCAAAGCAGGGGCGGGTTTGAAAAGATGGAAGGCAGCGTTGGCCGTGGATGCGTCGAATTGACGGAGCGGCGAAGCGTCGTCAAGAATCCAAAACGCTCTCCCGTGCGTGGCGACCGCCAAATCGTTGTCTTTCACGATCAGATCGTAGACCGGAGCCGTCGGCAGATTCAATTGGAGGGACTGCCAGTGCCCGCCATCGTCGAACGAGACCCAAACTCCCGTCTCGGTGCCTGCATAGAGCAAGTCCCGGCGTTGCGGATCTTGCCGGACGACGTGGACGTAGGAATCCTGCGGTAGGCCTTCGGAGATCGCTGTCCAGGTCTGGCCGAAGTCTTTGGTCTTGTAAGCGTAGGGCCGGTAGTCATCGAGGCGATGACGGTCAATGGCCATGTAGGCCGATCCAGTGTCGTGAGTGGAGGGATCGATCATGCTCACCATGCTCCATTCAGGCATCTCTTTGGGCGTGACATCCGCCCAATGTTGGCCGCCATCCCGCGTCAAGTAAACCAAGCCATCGTCCGAACCAACCCAAAT
>Ga0210384_10003021_pt1 | contig 19902 bp, 15 predicted proteins | sample IncBWH2MmetaG_FD_160574 | JGI IMG/M metagenome (GOLD analysis project Ga0210384, IMG submission 160574) | Forest soil microbial communities from Barre Woods Harvard Forest LTER site, Petersham, Massachusetts, United States - Inc-BW-H-2-M | ecosystem: Environmental > Terrestrial > Soil >...
AAATATTCGTATTGGGCACAGGAACACCGTCCACGAGCCAGCTTGTCTGATGGCCCCCGCGAATGTGCAGTTGGTCATGGGTGACGTAGGCGCCAGGGACGAAATCCGTAATCATCGCCATACTATTGCTTCGGGATGCCCCTGGGGTTCGCTCGATCTCCAAACGATTCACTAGCGTGATGGGCGTTGCGGAATCGGTCTGCACAATGTCGGCTGCGCCGTTTACGTAGACCGTTTCCTTCGTGCTAGCCAGGCCCAGTTGAAAGTGAACTACGGGTTCCGTGCCGGAGTTGACGACCATAGTCTGCACGGCTTGGGCAAATCCGGGACTGGCTACGCTGATGGAGTAGTCGCCCAAAGGCACGGCGTTCAATGCAAACTCTCCGTTGGCATCGGTACTTGCTGTTTTCACCCAGTCTGATGATTTGGCTTTCAGCATTACCATGGCGCCCTGGACGGGCCGGTGCTGCGGATCATGAACAATCCCTCGGACCGAACCAAAAATAGTAGCGAAGACTGTGCAAGTCATGAGTGTGACTACAGCCGATACAATAGCAACAGTCTTCAAAACACAACGGCAATTCATGAACGTGCTTTCTCGTTACCCACTCCGCAAAAAGACATGCACAGAGCAGACTCAGCGGACACTACCACTGGTTCTCGTGAAGTTCGGTGGACTTTGCGTTAGGAATTAGCTGGAGGTGGGAGGGCCGCGTTCTGAATTACCGATTCCGGAACGCAATTCAAGAAACACACGATCCGCGGGAAATACCAGGCCTATGGTCCGCAGTCGCAGGACTGACCATGCCAGATCCTGCTGCGACGCTGAACCTGTTGGAGTGGCTATCTGCGAACGATAGCGGCAGACAGGAGAACTCGCACGAAGACCAGGAATGCTATCACTGGACATTCCCGGCATGTCAGACATCGCTGACATGCTGGACTTCTCCGACATGCAGTGATGCTTTCCGTCCCGCCGGCAACACGCGCGTGTGGCCGTCGAAGCGTCCAAAGCAATTGGAGCTACAAGACTCCACGCCATCACTGACAACACGAAGCTGGCAAGCACTCGCCGCATACTTGGAGCCAACGTTAGCACATCGGGATAGATGGAAACAAACCCCGAGACTGCCCACGACGGCTGGGGGGAGCGCTTTTTGCAGCCAGGCTCGTTCAAGAGTTTCGAAAAACAGCTCTCGGCCGATTTCTGCAAAAAGCTGCTTGACGCTGGCTTTGGGTGGGTGTATGTTCCTCGGATCGTAATAAAACGAAACAAATAAGTAGTAAAACATTACACATGTGAAAGTAAATCACTAAGTCTGGAGGATCCCAATGATGCGCCTAGACCGCTCCCACAAAGTTCTTGCCGCCATTCTGATCGTGCTCTCGCTTCCGGGAGCCGCCCTCGCTGGAACCACCTACTACGTGTCCACCTCGGGCAGTAATAGCCACGATGGCCTGACTACCGGCACAGCCTGGCGCAACATTCAATATGCCGCGAACCATGTCCATGCTGGGGACACCGTGAACATCCTCGGCGGTGTGTACAACGAGACGGTGAATATCCCCACTTCGGGTTCGGCAACGGCTGGGTTCATCACGTTCCAGAACTATGCGGGGCAGACGGCGACGGTTGACGGCACGGGGCTCAGCATCCCCGGAGGTCAATTCGGGCTGATCAACATCGCGAGCCAGAGCTACCTGATCGTCCAGGGTCTTGAAATTCGCAACTACAAAACGACCAGCCGGAGGAATGTCCCTGTGGGTGTGTACGTCACTGGTGCGGGCAGCAATCTGCAGGTGCTCAACAACCATATTCACGACATCCAAACCACGGCTACCGGCTGCAACGCCAACGCGCTGGGCGTCGCTTTTTACGGAACGCAGGCCCCGGCGTCGCTCAATCACATCACGGTCAGCGGGAATGAGATCAACAATCTCAAGACGGGTTGCAGCGAATCGCTTACGCTCGACGGCAACGTCGATACGTTCACCGTCACCAACAACCTAGTCCACGACAACAACAACATCGGGATCGATGCCATCGGATTTGAAGGTGTGTCGCCGAATTCCGCTTACGATCAGGCGCGCAACGGCATGATCAGTCAGAACACCATCTACAACATTTCGTCGAATGGGAATCCGTCATATCCCAAGAACTGCTGGTGCTCGGACGGCATCTACATTGATGGCGGCACGAACATCATCGTCGAACGCAATCTGATCCACAATGCTGATCTCGGAATTGAAATGGCCAGCGAACACAGCGGCAAGACCGCCAGTTACATCACGGCGCGAAGCAACTTGATCTACTCTGGGAACTCCGCGGGCATTTCTATCGGAGGTTACGCCAGCACCGTCGGCGGCTCCGACCATGTGGAGATCGTGAACAACACTCTGTTCAAGAACGATGGGAAAAATACGGGAAGCGGCGAGTTCCAGATCCAGTACCACGCGACCAACAATGTGTTCAAGAACAACATCGTCTACGCGACGTCGCAGGGTTTGCTGGTGAACCTTTACAACAATTCGACCTCAAATCCTGCCGATGTCGACTTCAACCTTTATTTCTCGCCGGTATCAGCGGGGAGCGCTACCTTTTTGTGGGTGGGGAAGACTTACAACGGTTTCGCGGCCTATCAGTCTGGCACCGGAAAGGACCCAACGTCCAACTATCTCGATCCGCTTTTCGTGAGTACGAGCACGCCTGATCTGCATGTGCAGCCAACCTCACGAGCTGTGAATGCGGGCATCAACCTTGGTTCCGCAGTGGTGGGCACCGTGGACTTTGCCGGGAATCCTCGAGTGCAAGGGTCGAATATAGATATTGGAGCTTATGAACAGTAGGGATGTTATCCCTTAGCGGCTAGAACGGAACGGATCTGAGCGCGGACCTGGTCCGCAGCGAAAGGCTTACGCAGGTAGCCCTTGGCGCCGGAAGCGATAGCTTGCAGCACATCGGACTCGCTGCCGCCGCTCGTAATCATGATCACGGGCACGTCCTTCGCGTTCGTAACCGAGGAAAGTCTCTTGACGAACTCCAGCCCGTCCATGACCGGCATGTTGATGTCGCAGAGAATAAGATCGACGACATTGTCCTGAAGCACGACAAGCGCTTCCGCTCCATTCGCCGCCTGGAATACTTCCGTGAGTTCAATGCCGGACTGGCGCACCGAGCGCTCCACCATCTTCCGCATCGCCGAGGAATCGTCCACCACAAGAGCTCGTATATTCATGAAATGGCAACCGTTCTCCGCCGAGCGAAGGGTCGTATCTCCGCAATTTGGACCGCGCTTGGTATATCGGCAAGCAGCACTGAAACTTGAGAACAGTACCTGTATTTCCTGTGTACGGTGGTAGGATTAGTGGTTTTTGCCCCTTGCGTTATATCCTCGGCTCGTGCAGCCTTCGCCCTTGCCCCATCGATCGCCTACAGCAGGTTTGCTGCTCGGACTGGTTCTGACGCTGGCCGCCGTGGTCGCCTATTCCTATTACATAACGGCACAGATTGCCGGGTTGCGGCAGTTGCAAAGCGATCTGGCCGACCGGAATCGCAAGGATTCGCTGCAGCTCCTGCGCATTCAGAATGATTTGAACTCGCTGGCGCTGGCTATGCGCGACATGCTGGACGCGGACGAGCCCTACCCGCTGGCAGCGTGGTCGACGCAATTCGAACGTATTCACGGCGATCTCGACGACGCTCTACGGCGCGAGGAGTCCGTAGCCGTGGTGCAGACTTCGCCGGAGCAGCGCGAGCGTCTGCGAAGTTCTCTGGTGCAGTTTTGGGATGCCGCCGACCGCACGTTTGCGCTGGCTCGTGGTGGCAAGGAAAAAGAAAAAGAGGCGCGATCGGAAATACGGCTTTCCTTGCAAGCGCGTCTGGCTGGACTCAACACGGCCGTGGCCCGCCTGCTGGTGCAAAACAACGAGACGGAAGAACAGGCAGCGGCGCGGATTGGCGGCATCTATGATCGTGTGCAGAGCAGAGTGTATGTTTTCCTGACGGCGACTTTGTTGGCCATTGTGTTGACCAGCTTGTATGTGATCAGCGCCAACCGGCGACTATTCGATCAGCTGGCCGCGCTGTCCGAACAGCGGAGTGATCTCGCGCAGAAGCTGATCTCGACGCAAGAGTCGACGCTGCTCCACATCTCGCGGGAGTTGCACGACGAGTTTGGTCAAATCTTAACTGCCATCGGAGTCATGCTGGGCCGGGCAGGGAACCATGCGCCGGAGGGATCGACGCTACGCGCCGATTTGCGCGAAGTGGGCGAGATGGCACAGTCTTCGCTCAACAATGTGCGCAGCTTGTCGCAGGCGCTGCATCCCGTCATGTTGGACGAGGCCGGGCTGGAAAGTACGATTGAGTGGTATCTTCCTGTGGTGGAGAGGCAGAGCGGGATTGCCATATCTTACGAAAAAACGGGAGATTCTTTTCCCGTCGAAAGCAGCGCGGCGGTTCATGCCTATCGCATTCTGCAGGAAGCATTGAATAATATCGTTCGGCATTCCGGCGCGCGCCAGGCGTGGGTGCGGTTGCGCTTTCTGCCCGAGGCGCTGGAGCTTGAGGTGGAAGATCACGGAAAAGGATTTATGCGGCAACCTGGGCAACACGGTATTGGATTAGTGGCCATGCGGGAGCGTGCAGAGCTTGTAGGTGGAAGTCTTGCCATCCAGGAAGCCGAGGGAGGCGGGACGCTGGTGCGATTGCACGTTCCAAGGATAAAACGTGAGCCACAAAATAAACAGGAGCAGCAGGACTCATGACTGACGTTACAAAAAAAATCACCGTGCTTCTGGTGGATGACCACAGCCTGGTACGGCGCGGCTTCCGGAGAATTCTGGAAGACGAAGCCGACATTACGGTTGTGGGCGAGGCCAGTGAGGGTACGGAGGCTGTCCGCTTGGCGCGGGAGCTTCAGCCCGGATTGATCGTCATGGATTGCGCGTTACCGGGTATGAACGGCTTGGCGGCGACGCGGTCGATTCTTGCCACGAATCCAGAGATTGCTATTGTCATGCTCAGCATGCATTCCGAGGAGACCTGGGTGCGCCAGGCCCTGGAGGCGGGCGCGCGTGGTTACATGCTGAAAAGCGCGGTGGACCTGGAACTGGTCAGCGCCATCCGGCGAGTGCTGCAAGGCGAAATTGTTCTGGATTCGCAAGTGGCGCAGGCATCTGCATTGAAGGGCGAGCGTGCCTCGGGACTGACGATTCGGGAAATGGAAATTCTGCAATTGATTGTGGATGGGCAGTCGAATAAGGAAATTGCCACGAAGCTCGGCCTCAGCGCGAATACGGTTGCGGTGCATCGCGCCAACATCATGGATGCTTTGGGAATTCACAAGACGGCGGAGCTCGTGGTGTATGCCATCAAGAATGGTTTGGTGAATCTGCCGTGAACCGCCGAAGTTTTTTGCGAGGATTGGCGAGTGCCGCGTCAGCTGCGGCAGTGGCTCCGCGATTGTTCGCCACGCCGTCTCCGGCGTCGTCTTCAGCCCCAGGCTTCCGCTTCACCGACGTGACCGATGCCGCGGGTATCCACTTCCGCCACAACAGCGGCGCTTATGGCGGCAAGTTGCTTCCCGAAACGCTGGGTTCCGGGTGCGCGTTTCTGGATTACGACGCCGATGGGTGGCAGGACATTCTGCTCGTCAACGGCATGGACTGGCCGGGCCACAAGAAACAGCGCTCCACACTCCAGCTTTACCGTAACAACCGGGACGGAACATTTTCAGATGTCACGCGCCGCGCCGGCCTCGATGTGGAAATGTATGGCATGGGCGTGGCCGTCGGCGATTTCAATAACGACGGCTTTCCAGACATCTTGATCACCTGCGTCGGTCAGAACCGGCTGTTCAAGAACACTGGCAAGGGAACCTTCGTCGACGTTACGCAGGCGAGCGGGCTTGGTGGCCGCTTGGGCTTCAGCACTTCGGCTTTGTGGTTTGACTTCGACCGCGATGGGCGACTGGATCTGTTCGTCTGCAATTACGCGAAGTGGGCTCCGGAGCACGATGTATTTTGCAGCCTGGATGGCAAGCACAAATCGTACTGCACTCCCGAGGCCTACCAGGGCAAGACGTGTTGGCTGTTCCACAATCGCGGCAATGGAACATTCGAGGAAGTGACCGCGACCAGCGGCATCTTCGATAGCAGCTCGAAGTCGCTGGGAGTCGCCCTGCTCGATCATGACCAGGATGGCTGGCCCGATCTGCTGGTTGCCAACGATACCCAACCCAATAAGCTTTATCGCAACCAGCGCAACGGCACATTCAAAGATGTGGCAGTCGAGGCCGGTATTGCGTTCAGCAACGAAGGCAAAGCTCGCGCGGGCATGGGCGTGGACGCTGCCGATTTCGAGAATTCGGGCGCTTCCGGCATCGCCATTACGAATTTCGATAATGAAATGATTGGACTCTATCGGGCTGCTGGCAAGGGCGCCTACGAAGACATCGCTATGCCGGCGGGTGTCGGGCTGCCGTCGAAAGTGACTCTGGGCTTTGGCTGCGCATTCCTGGATGCCGATCTCGACGGCTTTCTCGACTTGGTCGTTGCCAACGGCCACATCGACGACACGGTGCGAAACATTCGCGGTAACGTCGGCTACGCGCAAGCGCCACAGCTTTTTCTGAATAACGGCAAGCGCGTGTTTCGCGATGTAGCGGCGGACCTCGGTGACGGCTTTCGTTCGCCGAAGGTCGGTCGAGGACTAGCGTACGGAGATTTTGACCGCGACGGCGATCTCGACATCCTGATGACGACCAACAACGGCCCAGCGTATCTCTATCGCAACGATCAGTTGATTGGAAATCGCAGCATTCGCTTTCACTTGACGGGCACACAATCCAATCGCGACGCGATTGGAGCGGCGGTGCGAATCGAGCACGGCGGAACTACGCAATCGAGGCTGGTCAAAGGTGGGTCGAGCTATCTTTCACAGTCCGAGCTTCCAGTGACCTTCGGCGTCGGCAAGCTGGATAAGATCGCTCGCGTGCTGATTCAATGGCCCAACGGCAGAACAGAAGAATACAAAGACCTCGCGAAGGGCCGGGCCTACGACTGCGTTGAGGGGAAGGGAATTACGGCCAGGACTGGATTCTAGCCAGGGCTCGCCCAAAATAGCTGGTGCAATCGCCCGCTCTCGACTAGATTATTGACGAGAAACGATGATTCAGTCCGGATGCAAGCTGAGTACCTGCAAATTGACTATGAAAGGGTGCCTCCAATGAATTCTACGGTCAAGTTCTGGATCGGACTCGTTGCTGGAATCGTCTTCGCTTTCGCCGTATTTGGCAACATCTTTTCCAAGGCAGGTTATTCACGGTGGTATGGCCTGTTGACGCTAATCCCCGGCCTGAATCTTGTTTTACTTATCGCGTTTGCTTATTCCAATTGGCCAATTGAGAATGAATTGCTGAAATCGCAGTTTAACGCTTCAAAGTGAGCAATCTAGAGTGAAGGCAGTTAGTTACGGTATTCTTCGAAGGGCCGGACTGAAAACCGGATTCTTGTCATTCCCCTGCCCCAGTTCAAGATTGCTCCCAAATCCATGAAAATCCTCGCGATGGCTCGTGAAGATCCTTCGCCGATTTCCAACCCCTGGCTGAAAAGCACCAGCCTGGTGCAAATGGGCCACCTGAGACTTGCGAATCGCCGCCTGTCCAAGCTGCTATGTTTCTCCTAACTCATTAAGAAATAATCCAGTTAAAGAAATTTTCACTCGCCGGTCGACTATTGGCACTAGGCCTGCATCCTACAACATCAAGGAGCACAAACACTGACCGTTTGCTGACCTGGGCAGGCCCCAAGGAGCAACCGGCGGGTGACGACGACTACGAGGCACTGCCTCCGCTGAGCCGCCGCTTTTCGAAATGCTGGACGAAGGCAAAAACGTAGTCTTGGTTGAGTTTATGCGTATTTGGCATTGGGTAATTGCCGCTTCCCTGTTGCTGACGCTGAACGCGAACGCACAGCAGTTGGCAAACCCGGCTTCGTCGCCGACGACGACGCAGACGCCAGCTTCGGCCGCCCCGCCCAGCCTGGCTTCGGCGCCGACCACGATGAACCAAGTGGTGGACCGCGCGCTCGAGCGAGAGCACGCGCTGAGGGAAATGCTGAAGACCCGCACCCCGTTCGTTGAGACCTATCTCCAAGACATGAAGTTCGACCCGGAAGTGGGCCCGGCGCCGGCGCGAGACCACTATTTCCTCGGCCGCATGGATCTGGGCGAAAGCGCGGACCGGCGGGACTATCTCTCCAAAGGCACCAGCTTTGAGAGTCACTTGTTAGGCGGCTTCACGAAGTTGTTTAAGCTCGAATACAAGCCCACAGGTTTCTCCTGGATGATCTACGCCGACCGCGACGACTTCAATCGACGAACCTACGATTTCAAGTACTTGCGCCGCGAGTTCCTGGGTGATGTCCGCTGTATTGTCTTCGAGGTGTCCGCCAAAAAGGGTACGGGCAATGGCCGCTTTCGTGGCCGAATTTGGGTAGAAGACCAGGATTACAACATTGTGCGCCTGAATGGCACTTATGAGCCGCGTCCTCGCAACGCTTACTTCTTTCACATGGATAGCTGGCGCTTGAACCTGATCCCGGGTTACTGGGTACCAGCTTACGTCTACAGCGAGGAGGGCGATTTCGGCTCCGGTTCGAAAGACAAGATGGCCTTCAAGGCCCAGACCCGGCTCTGGGGCTATGACCTGCAGAAGGGCGCCAAGGACAGCGATTTAACCGAGGTGCTGGTGGATGACAAGGTGAAGGACGAAAGCCCGGCGGCGCAAGATGCATCTCCGCTGCAAGCGCAGTGGCTATGGCAGGAGCAGGCGGGAGACAACGTGATCGAGCGGCTACAGAATGCCGGCCTGCTCGCTCCCGAAGGTGAAGTGGACAAGGTGCTGGAGACCGTGGCCAACAATTTGCTGACCGCCAACAACATTGAACTGCCGATCCCGGTGCGCACCCGTGTGATGCTGACTTCGCCACTGGAGACGTTCAGCGTGGGCAACACCATCGTGGTAAGCCGCGGCCTGGTAGACGTGCTCCCGGATGAAGCCAGCTTAGCCATGGTGCTTTCGCACGAACTGGCCCACATCGTTCTGGGACACAACGTGGGCAGCAAGTACGCCTTCTCCGATCGCATGTTGTTCTCCGATGAATCCACCTACCAGAACCTGGGCTTCCGGCACGTTCCGGAGGAGGAAACTGCAGCCGACAAGAAAGCTCTCGAGCTGCTGAAGAATTCACCGTATGCCGAGAAGCTGAGTACACCAGGACTGTTCCTGCGCGAGCTGGCGGCGCGGGGCCCGGCGCTTTCCGCACTGCTGACTCCCCACCTGGGCAATGGCTTCACCGACCGTAAGGGCGCGGTGGTTCGCATGGTGGGGTTGATGAACTCTGCTCCTGTCCTCGATCCCAACAGACTGGACCAGATCGCGGCCCTGCCTCTGGGTGGACGCGTCAAGCTCAACGCCTGGGATAACCATGCGGAATTGATCAAGACCACGCCCATGGCCATACCCTCGGCGCGCGGCAAGATGCCGCTAGAAGTGACGCCATTTTTCCCCCGGCTTACCCGCTACGGAGCAAGCGTCACCCCGACCGCTCCGGTGAACGCCGCGAACCCAACTCCAAGCCAGTAGTTACTGTCGCAAATCGCCATTTCACCACCCATCGGTGGACAGCGCGTTTATGTGATCCCTAGTACTTTTCAACTATTGCGGCGCTTCGGGCCGGAGGCTACATTTCTTCCAGTCTCATCGCTCCTCCGGGTAACGCTTCGGCACCATCTGGAGGGGTTCCCTGTTTGCACTCTAGATCCCGAACGGAGACTCACCATGATTCGCACCTCCAAACTCGTTGTCCTTGTTGTTTTCTTCGGGTTTTTCACATTTGCCTTGGGCGATACCGCCACGAAAAAACCCGCGCCTGTGAAGCCCGTGACGGTCAAGGGCTACGTGATTGATTCCGCATGTGCTTTTACCAAGGGTCTGAAGAAGCCGATTAGCGCCGATTGCGCCACGGCCTGCGCCAAGGGTGGATCGCCTCTGGTACTCCTGACCCCCGCCGGAGAAATCTACTGGCCAATTTCTGGTGACACGCCCGCCACCGAGCAGAACAGCAAGCTGACGCCGTTTGCCGGGCAGAAGGTCGTCGCCACCGGCAAGGTTTTCAAGCGAGGCGGTTCGCAGGCATTGGTCATCGATCACATTGAAGCCCAAGCGGCCGCGAAGTAAAACAGTTCTTCAACATATGCCCAGGTGATGACAGCGGCGACTCTCGCACCACCAACTGCCACGGCGCCGGAAGGGCTGCGGCGACAACTCGGATTGGGATCAGCAACGGCGGCGGTGGCCGGAGAAGCCATCGCCGTCGGTATTTTTTTGACCCCTGCGGGGATGGCCAAAGCGCTGGGATCGCCGTTCTGGCTTCTACTCACCTGGCTGGCGATGGGAGCAATGACAGTGAGCGGAGCTTTGTGTTACGGCGAACTGGCGGGCCGTTTTCCGCGCGCCGGTGGCTCCTATGCCTATCTGCGTGAGGCGTTCGGGAATCGGATCGCATTTCTCTACGGATGGATGTGCCTGCTGGTGATGGACCCTGGACTAACCGCGGCTCTGGCAACGGGAGTTGCAGGATACGCCGCGTACATCTTTCACTGGTCACCATTCGTTACCAAGCTGATGGCCGTGGTTGTCATTGCTGCTTTGTGTGCGCTCAATGTTCTTAGTATGAAACTCAGCGCCGGATTCTTGCGCTCGCTTACCTGGTTGAAGCTGGGTGTCCTCGGGCTGCTGATTATTTGGGCAATCGCGTTCCACCTGGGGTCGTGGAACAACTTCGTTCCCTTCGTAGCGCAGCGCGCGGGTTCTTTGCCGCTGGGACCGGCGCTCGGAGCCGCTCTGGTGGGCGCGTTCTTTTCCTTCGGCGGATGGTGGGACGTCACCAAGATTGCCGGTGAAGTGCGCGACCCGGGCCGCACGTTGCCTCGCGCTCTAGTGTTGGGCGTGCTCGTGGTGACGGCGGTGTATACCCTGATCAGCGCGGTATTCCTTTATTTGATTCCGCTGGATAAGGTGACTTCCGATGCAACGTTTGTGGCGCAGGCTGGAGAGATTTTGTTTGGCCGTGCCGGTGGAGCGCTCCTGGCAGGAATCGTAATTGTATGCGTGCTCGGAGGCTTGGCTGCGTTCATGATGGCCGCTCCTCGGGTCTATTACGCCATGGCGGCGGATGGTCTATTCTTGCCTGTGTTTGCGCGAACCCATCCACGCTTTGGAACTCCGGCGAATGCAATTGTGCTGCAAGGCGCAATTGCGGCGGTCTTGGCGTTTCTGGGAAATTTCCAGCAGATCCTTGCGTATTTCATGTTTGCCGCCATCTTTTTCCTGGGCCTGACGGTGGCGGGCTTGTATGTGATTCGCCGGCGCCGGGAGAGTGCGGAGATCGTGATTTTGGCGGCGGGATATCCCTGGACCCCGCTTGTGTTCTTAGCGCTGGTTGTTGTGATGCTGGTGCTGCTCGGGGTTCGCAGCCCCAGGGAAGCGCTGCTGGGATGTCTGGTTGTGCTCATAGGGTTGCCGGTGCGGTGGTTGTTTGGATCTAACCGGCTTCACGCGGCGCAAGGTTGATCTAGAAGTTGTTCTGAAAATGAGATGAGCGAAGAAAAGGTTTGATGAAGATGGACGAAAAGAATCCGGCAGGGCGTGTTTTGCCAGAGCTTGCACGGGCAGACCAAGCCGCGCCGCACGCCACGAAAATCCACATCACCGAAGACGCCGAAGCCACCGGAGAGGTTGCGGCTGCCTATGATTTCTGGCGCGCCGGCTCTGGGCGTCAGCAGGTTCCCGGCATCATAAAGTGTTTTGCGGCGCGGCCAGATTTTTTGCGCGAGGTCATGCAGTTTTCGCACACCATCCATTTTTCGGAAGGGCATCTCACGCGCCGTCACAAGGAGATGATCGCCAGCCACGTCTCCTATTTGAATCGCTGCCCGTATTGACTGGACAGCCATGCTTACTTCCTGCGTGTTCAGGGAGCATCCGATGAATGTGTTACTGCGCTTACAGAAGGGAAGCTCGAAGAGGCCAACCTTACGGTGGCGGAGCGCGTTTTGCTCGAGTACGTGGAGCTGGTTACAGTTGCCGCGTATCGCACCACCGCGGAAGATGTGCAAAAGTTGCGTGATACGGGCTGGAAAGAAGATCAGATTGCCGAGGCCGTTTATATTACGGCCATGTTTGCATTTTTCAACCGTGTTGCCGATGCATTTGGGATTCCTTCACAGAATTACTTGGTCACGGGAAAACTAACGCCGTAGTTCGGGGCTGATCAGTACGGGAATAGAGCTGAGTTGAAGAAGCATTTGTTGCCATCCCGAGCGAAGCGAGGGATCTGCAATTGTTGAGAGATAGTGGAGCGGATATGAGTTTCTTGACCGAGCGACGTTCTTTCCCAGGCAGATGGCTCTCCCTGCTCGTCTTGACGTTATTCATTTCCGCCGCGTATTTGTACGCTTTTCCGCAAGCGAATCTGGTATACCCGGCTATTGTGCTGCTGCATGCGTTTGGCGGCGTGGCGGCAATGCTGTTTTTGCTGCCCTGGTTGATCCGCAATTTCCGTGAACAGTCCGGGCTGGCGCGCGCGGCATGGATCTTCCTGCTCCTTGGCGGCGTTCCAGGCTTGGTGTTGCTGAAGATTGGAACGCGCCACTCCCACTATCAATGGCTGTACTGGCACATCGGGGTGAGCGTGCTCGCCGGCGCATTGTTGCTCAGCGTATGGGGATCGAAACGGAACTGGCTTGCAAATGGCGCGGCCGCCGCTTTTGCTCGTGTCGCGATTTGCATTGTTCTGCTGGCGGGCTTGAGTGGCCTTGCCTATTATTTTCGCAACGCGCAATATAGGACCTCGCGCATTCAAAACCCGGAACTCCCGCCCGCTACTATGGAAGGAGAAGGCGACGGCCCCAACGGCCCTTTCTTCCCCAGCTCCGCCCAGGTCGCCGGGGGCGGCAAGATTCCCAGCAAGTACTTCATGGAGTCGGAAGTTTGCGCGCGCTGCCACAAAGAGGTTTACGACCAGTGGAAAGGCTCTGCCCACCATTTTTCCTCCTTTAATAATCAGTGGTATCGCAAGAGCATTGAATATATGCAGGAGGTAGGCGGCACCAAACCCTCCAAGTGGTGCGGTGGCTGCCACGATCCGGCGGTGCTTTACAGCGGCTTGATGGATACGCCGATCAAACAGATTGTCCATCGCCCCGAAGCCCAGGCTGGACTCGGCTGCATGATGTGCCACTCCATCGTGCAGGTGAAGAGCACAATGGGGCAGGGCGATTTCACGCTGGAATATCCCAAGCTGCATGAGCTGGCGTCCAGCCCGAATCCCGCGCTACGTTGGCTGCACGATTTTCTGGTCGATCTGAATCCGGAACCACATCGCCGCATTTTCCTTAAACCGTTCATGCGCACCCAAACGGCGGAATTCTGCTCAGCTTGCCACAAGGTGCATTTGGACGTGCCGGTGAATCATTACCGCTGGATTCGTGGCTTCAACGAGTACGACAATTGGCAGGCCAGCGGCGTCTCGGGACAAGGCGCGCGTTCGTTTTACTATCCGGCAAAGTCGCAACAGTGCGCTGATTGCCACATGCCTTTGGAGTCTTCGCAGGAGCGCGGGAATGTCGATGGCTTCTTACACTCCCACCGCTTTCCCGCCGCGAACACGGCTTTGCCAACCGCCAACGAAGATCCGCAGCAACTGGCGGCTACAGAAGAATTCCTGAAGAACAAGAATTTAAGCGTGGATATATTTGCCGTATCCCCGGCGCGAGCCACCGATTCAACGGCTGCTGCGCAGGCCGAGGTGAATACGACATTCGCCGTTGGCGAGGAGGCCGAGACCAAGATCGCTCCCGGCACGACGGGTGAAGCCGCACCCGTCACAGCTCCACTCAATCGCGTGCTGCCTGCTCTGCGTCGTGGTGACGATGTCCGCGTCGATGTGGTGGTGCGTACGAAGAAGGTTGGGCACTTCTTCCCCGGAGGGACGGTCGACGCCTATGACACGTGGGTCGAACTTAAAGGCACCGACGACAAAGGGAAGACTGTCTTCTGGAGCGGGATGGTGGAGGACAATGGCAAAGGCCCGGTGGAAAAAGGCGCTCACTTCTACCGTTCGCTGCAAATCGATGGTCATGGCAATCCGATCAACAAACGCAATGCCTGGGCTACGCGTTCCGTGGTCTACGTCCGTCTGATTCCGCCTGGCGCGGCGGATACAGTTCACTACCGCCTGCACGTTCCCGAAAATGCCGGGTCGAAGATCACTCTGCATGCCCGCCTGCTCTACCGGAAATTCTCCTGGTGGAACACTCAATTCTCGTTTGGCGGCGAGCCGGACCCCGGCCAACCCGCTCCGTCTGTGAACTATGACGACAGAAAATTTAACTTCAACGGCTCCCTGAAAGGCGTTTCCTCGAAACGTGAGGAAATTACCGATGTCCCCATCGTGACCGTGGCTGAGAACGAAGTCACGCTACCAGTGGCAGCTCACGGCAGCGCTCCGCTGCAGCCCAAGGCCGAGCTTCATGCCGAAGACTGGCAGCGCTGGAACGATTACGGTATCGGGCTGCTGCTCCAGGGCGATTTGAAGGGCGCGCAGGCAGCGTTCCAGAAAGTTACCGAGATCGATGCCAAGAATCCGGATGGCTGGGTCAACATCGGGCGCACCGCCGTGCAAGAAGGCGACATGGAGCGGGCTCGAGTGGTTTTGGAAAAGGCGTTAGCGTTGAAGCCCGATCTGGCCCGCGCGAACTTCTTTTATGCCAAAGTTCTGCGCAGCGACGGCCGCTACGACGATGCCGCCGGCCATCTGCGGCAGGTTCTCGCGCAATATCCTCGCGATCGCGTCGCGCTCAATGATCTCGGCCGCATTCTGTTTTTGCAACGTCGATATCCAGAGGCGGTCCAGCAACTTCAAGCCGTGCTTGCGATTGATCCCGAAGACCTCCAGGCACACTACAATCTGATGCTCTGCTACAACGGTCTGGGCGATCAGAAGCTTGCTCACGAACATGAGGTGCGCTACCTACGCTTCAAAGCCGACGAAGCCGCGCAGGCGCTTACGGGCGACTACCGCCGCCTTAACCCGGAAGACAACACCGAACGGCAAACGATTCATGAGCACGTTTCCGTCCGTCTGTCGGGAAATCCATTGCCGAGTAAGACAAGAAATTATCCGAAGCTTGGAGCTGGAAACTAGATGCTCAAACTTGTTGCCGCCGTCATTCTTCTCAGTGGATTGTCCGTATATCCAGCTGTTGCTCAAATCCAGTTCCGTGACATCACAGCCCAGGCGGGTCTGCACTTCACCCACAACAATGCCGCGTTCGGGAAGAAATACCTTCCCGAAACCATGGGCCCCGGCTGTGCCTTCATCGACTACGACGGCGACGGGTATCCCGACATTCTGCTGGTCAACGGCGAAGACTGGCCCGGCCACAAACACGCCGCATCCACACTGAAGCTTTATCACAACAACCACGACGGCACGTTCACCGACGTGACGGTGAAGGCTGGCCTCGCCATCTCTATGTTCGGGCTGGGTGTGGCCGTGGGCGATTACGACAATGACGGCCACGATGATATTTTCATTTCCGCGTTGGGCCAGAGCCACTTGTTCCACAACAGTGGCAACGGCACGTTCAAGGATGTGACTCGCGAGGCCGGACTGTGGGGGCCGGACGAATTTTCCACCAGCGCGGCTTGGGTGGACTATGACCGCGACGGCAAGCTGGATCTCGTTGTCGCGAATTACGTGCAGTGGTCGATCGAAACGGATCTGCGCTGCACGCTCGATGGCACACACAAGTCGTATTGCACGCCAGAATCTTACAAGGGGTCGTCCGCACGGCTTTGGCACAACCTGGGCAACGGCAAGTTTGAAGATGCCACGCACAAAGCCGGCTTGTACGATCCCACCTCCAAGAGTTTGGGTGTCGCGATTCTCGATTTCAACGGCGATGGCTTGCCGGACATATTTCTTGCCAATGATACGCAGCCCAACAAGCTTTACTTGAATCATGGTAACGGGACATTTGAAGAGAAGGCTGTTGCCTCGGGCGTAGCCTTTAGCGAAGACGGTATAGCGCGCGCTGGCATGGGCGTTGATGCCGCGGACTATGACCGCAACGGACATCCCAGCCTCATCATCAGCAACTTCGCGAACCAAATGCTCTCGCTTTACCACAACGAAGGCAACGGTCTGTTCGTGGACGAAGCTCCGCGATCTGAAGTTGGTAGGAATACGTTGGTCACGTTGGGCTTTGCCTGTTTTTTCTTTGACTATGATAACGATGGCTGGCCCGATATTTTCATCGCTGATGGCCACATCGAGAACGAAATCGAGCGCGTGCAAAAGCGCGTCAAATACGCGGAACCTCCACACATGTTCCGTAACCTGGGTGCCGGGAAATTTCAGGAAGTTACGGATTCATTGGGAGCGGCTTTCGCCGCTCCCCGCGTGGCTCGCGGCGCAGCCTATGCCGACATTGATAACGACGGTGCACTCGATCTGCTCGTCACCACCAACGGCGGCCCTGCGTATTTGTTTCGCAACACGGGCGTCACCAATCACAGCCTGCGTGTGAAGCTGACTGGCACGAAGTCGAACCGCGATGGCATCGGCACGGTTGTGCGCGTTGCTTCTGGAAAAGACAAGCAAGACACGCAATGGCAGATGCTGCGCAGCGGATCAAGCTACTTGTCGCAGAGCGAGTTGGTGCTGACGTTTGGCTTGGGGTCGAAGACTCAGGCGGACGCGCTCGAAATTCAATGGCCGAGCGGGCAGGTCGATAAGCTCGTGAACGTCCCCAGCGATCAGACCATCACGGTTCAAGAAGGCAAAGGGGTTGTCGGGTCGAAGCCTTACGGTAAGGGCAAGCCGTAGCCAGTTCGATAACGCAATGTCATCCTGAGCGGAACATAGACCTTCGCTTTCCGAAGGTCTATGTGGAGTCGAAGGACCCCTAGGTCGGTCTCGCTTTGTCAGGTGGAGCAGGGGTCCTTCGGCTGCGCTCAGGATGACAGAGTTTTTGTTAGACCTTCACCGCTTCTTCCGCGGCGGCGTAGTGGGAATCCACGTAGTTGTCGAGGATCTTGATGAACTCGGCGACAATGGCATCCCCGCGCAATGTCGTGAACAGGCGCCCATCCACGTAGACTGGAGCCGTCGGTTCTTCAAATGTCCCCGGAAGAGAAATTCCAATATTGGAATGCTTGGATTCGCCTGGGCCGTTGACCACGCATCCCATCACGGCGACTTTCATTTCCTCGACGCCGATGTATCTGCCCTTCCACGCGGGCATCTGCTCGCGTAGGTAGCCTTGAATCTGCTGTGCCATTTCCTGGAAAAATACGCTGGTGGTGCGTCCGCAGCCGGGGCAGGCCGTGACCTGTGGCAGAAAGCTGCGAATGCCGAGCGACTGTAGAATCTGCTGTCCGCAGAGCACTTCTTCACTACGGTCACCGTTAGGCGCGGGCGTGAGCGAGACGCGGATCGTATCTCCAATACCTTCCTGAAGAACAACGCTCAAAGCCGCCGCAGAAGCCACAACGCCCTTCATTCCCATGCCAGCTTCCGTCAGCCCAAGATGCAAGGGATACTCGCAGCGTGCGGCGAGAGTGCGATAGACATCTATCAAATCCTGCACGCCGCTGACCTTAGCGCTGAGAATAATCTGGTCCGGGCGCATGCCGTATTTTTCCGCAATCTCGGCGGACTTCAGCGCACTCACGACCATCGCTTCCATCATCACGTCGCGCGCTTCTTTGGGTTCGTCGAGGCGTGAATTGTCGTCCATCATTTTCGTGAGCAGCGCCTGGTCGAGTGATCCCCAATTGACGCCGATGCGCACAGGCTTCTGATTCTCGACGGCAACCTCAATCATGCTGCCGAAGTTCGAGTCATCCTTGCGCCCAATGCTAACGTTTCCCGGATTTATGCGGTACTTCGCCAAAGCCCGCGCGCAAGCCGGATACTTCTTCAGCAAAAGATGCCCGTTGTAGTGGAAATCGCCGATGATGGGTACGTTCAAACCGAGCTTTTCCAGGCCATCGGCGATGTGCGGCAGGGCAGCAGCTGCGTCGTCGTTATTGACGGTAACGCGGACGAGTTCGGAGCCAGCGCGGGCTAAGGCGGCGACCTGCTGAATGGTGCCGGGGATGTCGGCCGTATCCGTGTTGGTCATGGACTGGACGGCGATGGGAGCATCGCTGCCAATCCGGACGCCGCCAACGTTGGCGGTATGGGTTTTTCTGCGCTGGAAGATAGCCATGTAAAGACTAGTTTATCACGTGAAAATGCGGGTTTGGAGTGACATCGGGGAGCCGAGCTTTGCTCGGCTCGAGCAGGCGAGGGCGCCTGCCCCTACACAATCAAATCCAAGCGCCTACACACTCCCGCGAAAGCATTCGATCTTATCCGAACCATGGCAGCTTGGTGACGTCGTTGAAAATCACGACAGAGGCGAAGAGCACCAGAAAAACGAACGCCGTCTGATAGATGCGTTCTTTCACTACCAGACTGATGTCGCGGCGCATCAGGCCTTCTATCAGCAGCAGCAGAATCACGCCGCCATCCATGATGGGAATCGGCAACAAGTTGAAGATGCCGAGGTTCAAGCTAATCGCTGCCATCAGCCCGAGCAGACCAAACCAGCTATTGTCCTGCAATCCTTCTTCGACAGCGTCCCCTGCTGCTTCGCCAATGCCAATGGGGCCAGAAACCTGCTTGATGGATACTTTGCCGCGGACTAATTTTTGCAGCAGTTCCAGGAGCAGGAGCGAACTCTTGCGATTGTCTTCAAGGGCCGCTTTCCAGGCATCCTGAAGAGGGAGCCGCAAGACTTTTATCCGCATTGAGGCAATGCCCATGCGGTAGAGAGGTTTCTTCTCCCTTCCCACGTGGTCCAGGACGGGCTGCACCGTAAATTTCATCTCCTGCCCGTTGCGCAAAACCGCGAGTTCTACGGGTTTCCCCTGAACATCCTGGAGGTGTTGTAGGAGCGCGGCCACCGCGTGCAAGGGAACTCCATCAACGCCGGTGATCACATCGCCTACCTTCAGGCCGGCCCTAACCGCGGGCTTATCCTTTGGAAGCCCCGTGACTTCCACGGGTTCGTCTGGCTGCAGCCCGGTCGTGCCGATACGGTTGGAACCCGTAGGTTCGGGAACGACCGTGAGATTCAGCGTTTCGGAACCGCGCTGCACCGTCATCTGCAGCTTCTGGTCAGGGTTGAGCGCCTCTTTCTCTGAAACCTGCTCCCAGTTGGGGTTGGCGATGCCTTCCACATTCGAGATAAGGTCGCCGGCTCGGAAGCCCGCTTTAGCCGCTGGGCCGTCGTCGCTTACCCAGCCCACCAAGGCGGGCGAGTCTGCCACTGCGGCCCGCTCGAAATGAAACGTATAGAGGCCCGTGAGTAATCCAATGGCGAGCGCAATGTTCATGAACGGCCCTGCGATCGCAATGATGAAACGATGCCAGCGCGGGTGGGACATGAACTCGGCGGGATCGCCGGTAGCTTCCTCCATAGGGTTCTCGCCGCTCATCTTGACATAGCCGCCCAGCGGAATTGCGCTGATGCGGTAGTCTGTATCGCCCCGGCGGAAGCCGAGCAGGCGCGGACCGAAGCCCACGGAAAAAACCTCCACGCGCACTCCCAACAGCTTGGCGGCGGCGTAGTGTCCCCACTCGTGGACCACGATCATCACACCGAGAACGAGCAAGAACGAGAGCGGGTAGAGAAGAATAGCTGGCATAGATTTTTTGACCTACTTCTTTGATGCAACTCCGCCGGCAACAGTTCGCTGCGTTAGCTCGTGCGCTATTTTCGAG
>Ga0210384_10003022_pt1 | contig 19889 bp, 15 predicted proteins | sample IncBWH2MmetaG_FD_160574 | JGI IMG/M metagenome (GOLD analysis project Ga0210384, IMG submission 160574) | Forest soil microbial communities from Barre Woods Harvard Forest LTER site, Petersham, Massachusetts, United States - Inc-BW-H-2-M | ecosystem: Environmental > Terrestrial > Soil >...
TGGATTACACGGCAATCGGCGACACCGTGAACGTGGCCTCACGCCTTACGTCGCAAGCGGGGCCCGGCCAGATCGTAATTTCGAACGCGACGCACGCTCAATTAGGCCGCGAGATTTCCTGCTGCCCGCTCTCCGCAATGAAACTCAAAGGCCGCGCCGAACCGATCGATGTCCATGAGGTTCTCTGGCGCGATTCGTCACCCCAGAACCGCACTTCGCAGGACTTCAAACCACTGGGACCGGCTTAGATTGACGAACGCTTGATCTGCGTTTCTCACCTCAATGCGTGGGAGTTGCGCTCCGCGTATTCGCCACTTTCGCCGGCAGATATTTCTTCTCCACCGAAGCAACCACGACATAGTTTGGATCTACCATTTCCGTCAGATGAATCTTTCCGACCTTTGAAAGCAGTTCATACGCGTCCAGATCAGAGAGACCGTAGTCGGCGTGAATCCACGCCACCAGTTCGGTGAACGCAATGCGCACCGCATCATCCACCGGCCGGTAGATGCCCGTGGTCATGATTTCTTTCTCGTTCTCGAACCTGGGCCAGCCCGTGCTCTTCTTTTTCATCACGTCAAACTGCAGCCGCACGCGCATCGGCACTTCAATGGCGCTGCCGGCGACTTCTCCGTCACCCATTGCCGCGTGACCATCGCCAAAATAAAAAAGTGCGCCCGCTACATTTACGGGCAGATACAGGGTGTTTCCCACGCTGACTTCCGGCGCATCCATGTTTCCGCCAAATTCCGCCGGAACAATCGAGCTGCGCGCTTCGCCATTTGCCGGCGCCACGCCGATGCACCCGAGAAATGGATGCATCGGAATTTTGACCTTGAAGCCCGAGTCGAGTGCCTGAAATGTCGCCGTGTTATTCGCATGGTCGATGGGATAAAACCAAATCTTTTCCGGCAGCGGCTCCTTTTCGAGGACCGGCGTGTAGTGCGTAGAATTGATCGCTCCAAATCCAGGAGAAAACGCGCCCACTCCTTGAGTGCCGTCGACCTGCAAGTCCAGGATGCGCACCACCAGTGTGTCGCCAGGCTCCGTCCCCTCGATGAAGAAAGGCCCCGTGAGCGGATTATCGCCTTTGGCCATCGCGGTCGTATCGCCGGGCTTCTGAATGCCGTTGCCAAAGCAATCGAGGGAATTCGCATCAAGGATGTTTCCGGGCCGCAGTCGCGCCACCGGCGGGGCGACGCCGAAAACGTATTTCACGTTGTCGATCGTGCCCTTGTAATGCACAACGTCCGCCGCAGGAGACCCCGGCACGTTCTGGGCAGCAGCACCCATTGCAAAGCAAGACACCAAGAGACAAGCCATAAATGCACGCACGGATTACCTCCAGAAAAAACGCAGGCAGAGTGCACCACAATCCATCCATGGAGTCAATCGGCCTCACTCGGCGGCACACATCGGGCTCGCGCTTTGCTATTCTTTTCAGCGACATGAAAGAGGCGATTCGCCCGAGCCAGCTTCGCGTCGTTTCCCTGGCACCAAGCGCCACCTCGATCCTCTGCGCCATCGGCGCGAAGAAATATCTCGTTGGCGTTACGAAATGGTGCGCCGACGTCTCCCCAGTAAATGGCCTCCCAAAACTCGGCGATTGCTGGCACATGGACTCCGTTGATGAAATCCTCAAACTGAAGCCGTCCCTCGTCATCGGTTCGGTGCCTTACAAACAAGGGACCATCGCGAAGCTTTTGGAGCACCCACTCAGCTTCCTGGCCACGAATCCGCGGACGCTGGCGGATATTGAAAATGACATTCGCATGTTGGGCCGGATTGTTGGCCGCGCAGCGCAAGCCGAACTCTTGGTCAGGAAAATGCGGCAAGAATTTGTCGCGATCGCGAAGAAGAGCCGCACTCTGAAAAACCAGCCACGCGTCTATTGCGAGGCATGGCCGAACCCTCGCATCAGTTCCCCGCCGTGGGTCGCGGAAATCGTGAAGACTTGCGGCGGAGAGATGGTCATGCCTCCCGGTCAAAAAGTAAGCGATGAACAAGTCGCAAGCGCGCAGCCCGATGTGATCGTGCTCGCGTGGGCTGCCACTGGCGACAAAGCCAAGCCCCAAAAATCCTACCAAGTCGCCACCTGGAAAGACGTCCCCGCCGTCCGCAACAAGCAGGTCTATGTCCTCCGCGATGAATTGTTAAACACACCTGGCCCGCCGCTCGTCGCTGGAGCAAAACAGCTCTTCCGTATCTTGCAAAACGCTGTGAGACGGGAAAACAAAGAATGAAAGTCATCGTGGCCGCAGTCATTGAGCGCAGCGACCGCCGCATACTCATCGGCCAGCGACGGCGCGGCGACACCTCTCCCTTAAAGTGGGAGTTCCCCGGCGGAAAAATCGAACAGTGCGAAACACCAGAAGCGGCGTTAGCGCGTGAGCTTCAAGAAGAATTGAGCGCCACATTGGAAAAATGCGTGGAACTGGGCCGCACACGGCACAAATATGCGGGCATGACCGAGGAATTGGAAATTCGCTTTTACGCCGCAAGCATCAAGGAAGGCGAAATCACGCCGAACGAGTTCGAACAGATCGCATGGGCTTTGCCAAAAGAGCTAGGAAATTACGACTTCCTCGCCGCCAACTCCCAGCTTATCGCGCAACTCGCCACCGGCCGAATCAAACCCAGAGAGATTCTGGAGCACGGAACGAACCCGCCTCCAAAATAGAAAAGACGAGCCCTAGTTCGTCTTTTCCATCACCAAAAAACTAATTGTTAGTTGGATCCGTCACGAAATAACTGGATTCAGTTTTTCCGGATTGACTCCCAATTCCTTAATCGCCTTGTCGACCACCGATCGCTCGATCTTCCCGTCGGTGACCAACTCATGAAGCGTCGCCAGCGTGATGAACCGCGAATCGACTTCGAAGAATTCGCGCAATGACGCACGTCCTTCGCTGCGGCCGAAACCGTCCGTACCCAGCGACGCCAGCCGCCGCGGCATCCACTTGCTGATCATGTTTGGCAGCGTCTTCAGATAATCAGATGCCGCAACCAAAACTCCGGGCGCATCCGCAAGGCACTTGGTCACATACGGAACGCGAGCTTTCTCGCCTGGATGCAAACGGTTCCAGCGCTCGGTTTCGTTGCCGTCGACGTAAAGTTCCTTGTAGCTCGTCACGCTCCAAACATCCGCCGCAACGCCATATTTCGTGTCCAGAATTTCCTGGGCGCGGAGCACTTCGTTCAGGATTGCGCCGCTTCCGAAGAGTTGCGCGCGAAGTTTGGATTTTGGACTGGCGGCCTGCCGGAACCGGTACATGCCCTTCAGAATTCCGTCTTTCACGTCACCGGGCATCGCCGGCATCGCGTACGGCTCGTTCATCACCGTGATGTAATAAAAAATGCTTTCGCCGTCCTTATACATCCGGCGGATGCCGTCCTGCAGAATTACCGCCATCTCATAGGCAAACGCCGGATCGTACGCGCGCAAATTCGGGACGGACAGCGCCAACACGTGGCTGTTGCCATCCTGGTGCTGCAGCCCCTCGCCCGCCAGCGTCGTCCTGCCGGAAGTTCCGCCCAACAAGAAACCGCGCGTGCGCATGTCCGCCGCGGCCCAAATAAAATCGGCGATGCGCTGGAATCCAAACATCGAATAGTAAATGAAGAACGGAATCGTATTGATCCCGTGCGTGGCGTACGCCGAGCCTGCAGCAATAAAAGAGCCCATCGAACCGGCTTCGGTGATTCCTTCCTCGAGAATCTGCCCGTCCTTCGCCTCCTTGTAATAGAGCAGCGTGTTGACGTCCACCGGCTCGTACTTCTGCCCAACGCTCGAATAAATTCCCACCGTTCGAAACAGCGATTCCATACCGAACGTCCGCGCTTCGTCGGGAACGATCGGCACGACCAGCTTCCCAATTTCCGGATCCTTCAGCATTTTGCGCAGCATCCCGACGAACGCCATAGTCGTCGAGACTTCCCTGCCTTCGCTGCCGTCGAAGAACTCCTTGAACAGCTCGTCGTGGTCGGCCACTAGCGGTTTCGAGCGAACACTGCGTTTCGGCGTGTATCCGCCAAGCGCCTCGCGACGGGCACGCAAGTATTGAATCTCGATGCTGTCCTCCGCCGGGCGGTAGAACGGTACCTCAACGCAATCGTCGTCGTTCAACGGAATCCCAAACCGGGAGCGGAACTCGCGCAACTCTTCTTCATTCAATTTTTTCTGCTGGTGCGTGACGTTCTTGCCTTCGCCCGCTTCTCCGAGCCCGTATCCTTTAATAGTGCGCGCCAGAATCACCGTCGGGCCGCTCTTGTGCTCGACCGCAGCTTTATACGCCGCGTACACCTTGCGCGGATCGTGCCCGCCAAGCCGCAAACGCCGCAACGCCTCATCCGGCAACGGCTCAACCAGTTGCAGCAACCGTGGATCGCTTCCAAAAAAATGTTCGCGAACGTAGGCGCCCGACGAAACCACCAGCTTCTGGTATTCGCCGTCCACCAATTCGCCCATGCGCTTCACGAGCAGTCCTTCCGTGTCGCGCTCCAAAATCGGATCCCACTCGCTGCCCCACAGAACCTTAATCACGTTCCATCGCGCGCCGCGGAATGCCGACTCCAGCTCTTGAATGATCTGACCGTTGCCTCGCACCGGGCCGTCGAGCCTCTGCAAGTTGCAGTTCACTACGAAAATCAAGTTGTCCAGTTTTTCGCGAGAAGCTAGCGTGATTGCGCCCAGCGATTCTGGCTCGTCCGTTTCACCGTCGCCGAGGAACGCCCAGACTTTCGCGTCCGTCACCGGCTTCAATCCACGGTCTTCGAGATAGCGGTTAAAGCGCGCCTGATAAATCGCCATCAAGGGGCTCAAACCCATCGATACCGTCGGAAATTCCCAGAAGTCCGGCATAAGCCACGGATGAGGATAGGACGAGAGTCCTCCGCCCGGTTTCAATTCGCGCCGAAAGTTCTCGAGTTGCTGCGGGGAGATCCGCCCTTCGAGGAACGCGCGGGCGTACATCCCAGGCGCCGCATGTCCCTGGAAATAAACCGTGTCGCCTTCGAACTCCTCGGAGCGCGCGCGAAAGAAATGGTTGAAACCAACCTCATAGAGCGTTGCCGCGGAAGCGTAAGTCGAAATGTGTCCGCCAATGTTGTGTTCCACGCGGTTCGCCCGCACCACCATCGCCAGAGCGTTCCAGCGGATCAAGCTTTTGATGCGCCGCTCCAATTCCTGATCGCCAGGGAAAAGCGGCTCAAGCCGCGCGGGAATCGTGTTGGCGTAAGGGGTGTTGGCGGAAAACGGAAGATCGATGCCTGCCACAGTAGCGTGCGCGCGAAGCCTCTCCAGAATCTCCGCCGCCACTTCCGGCCCGCTGGATTCGAGCACGGAGTCCAGCGACTCCAGCCATTCTTGAATCTGCGTGTCTTCCAGTCCGTGCGGTACGCTGACTACCTCGCTCGGGCTATCAACGTGTGTTTCGATCTCATTTTCCATAACTTCGGCTGGCCCCTCTTTTGTCAGATTCCGGCGCACTCATCCGCGCGCCTCCAAGCTTATCGACACTATAAGGAGAATAGAATACACCGCCGCGCGATTCTCTGCACACTACACTCTTAGCGAAATTCTTCCTTCGCCGGACCCAAGGTCCTACCGCCATCCAAGACGAGTGTGTGGCCAGTCATGAACTCTGCGTGCACAAGGTAGGAAACGGCATCAGCGATGTCGTTTGGCGAACCTGTTCGCCCAAGCGGAGCCAATTTCACAAAATCGGCTTCCCACTCTGGCGGATCACCTGGCATGGTAATCGTTCCAGGAGCGATCGCATTTACGCGCACCTCCGGCGCCAGCGCCTTCGCCAGCACCTTCGTCAACATCACCACGCCGGCTTTCGAAATGGAATGCGGAATGAAACCCGGCCACCCCAGCAATCCGCCAGCATCGGCAAAATTCACAATCGTTCCCTTCGCCCGGCGCAGTAGCGGAGCCGCCGCCTGCGCGCAGAAAAATCCCGCCTTCAAATTCGTATCCAGAGAGGCGTCCCAGATTTCTTCCGTCGTCGAGACGATGCTCGCTGGCAAAAAGTTCGCCGCGCTGTTCACCAGAATATCCAAGCGCCCAAATCCCTTCGCGACCTCTACGAACAGGGCGCGGATCTCATCTATCTTTCGCAGGTCGGCAGAAAGGGCCATCGCTCGCTGCCCCATCTTCTCGATTTCTCCCACCGTTTCCTTTGCCTCCACGTGCGACGCCCCATGGTGAATCACTAAGTCCGCGCCTTCTGAGGCCAGCCGCAACGCTACCGCCCGGCCAAGCCGCTTCGCCGAACCGGTAACGAGCGCCACTTTCCCTGCAAGCGGTCTGGCCTGTTTGTCTGTGCTTTCTGTCACCGCATTTCCGCCGCGGGAAACGTTACCACACTCGACAATCACCGCGCCTGAAGGAGCATTCTCCTGGCGGTGTTATCATCGCTCTTCAGATTTAGGGAACTTGCATAACGGAGACCGTGCATGAAACTCGACCTGCTCGCCATCGCCGCCCACCCCGATGACGTGGAACTCACCTGCGGCGGGACTCTCCTGAAAATGGCCCACAGCGGCTACAAAACTGGCATCCTGGATCTCACCGCTGGCGAAATGGGCACGCGCGGCACGCCCGAAACCCGCGCTAAAGAAGCCGCCAAATCCGCCAAGATTCTTCGCGTGAGCTGGCGCGGCACCCTCGGCGTCCCCGATTCCGACGTCCAGCCAAGCCGCCAGCACAAGCTCCGCTTAGCCGCCGTCATCCGCGAGCTCCGCCCCAAAACCGTCATCCTTCCTTACTGGGAAGCCCGCCATCCCGACCACTACCACGCTTCCACCCTCGGCTACGAGGGCTGCTTTCTAGCAGGCCTCAAGCAATTGCCTGTCGACGGCGAACCCCACCGTCCCTTCAAAATCCTCTACTCCACCGCCTACGCTCCCGTCCGCCCCACTTTCGTCGTCGACATCACCGCCCACTTCGAGCAACGCCGCCGCGCCATCCTGGCCTTCGCCTCGCAATTCCATCCCAAAAAGGGCGAATCCCCGCGCCAATTCAAGAAGACAAATGTCTTTCTGGCCATCGATCGCCTCGAAGACGAAATGAACCAGCTCGCCCGCCACTACGGCGAAATGATCGGCGTAAAGTACGGCGAACCCTTCCTGGTAAAAGAACTGATGCAGGTCCACGACGTCGTGAAGATGGACGTCCGTTCCATCTGAACCTTTGTCTATTCCATGAATGGATTTGCTGGATTTACGCTGAAGGCTGCACTCAGTGACGACTACTCACTATTCACTGCTCCCTACTCACTCCCTCAAAAATTCTCTTCATCCTGCGCCGGCGAATACCCTGGAATCCCCGGCCCTTTGGGAGTGCTCTCAGCCCGCAAACGCGTCAGCGCCTCATCTTCCGCCCCGGACTTTCGCAGCACTACGATCGTGCTAAGGGCTTCGCTGTAAACTCGCGTCACCAGGTAAACGTCCCCGGTGTCATTCTTCCTCCAAAGCTGGCCGATCTGAATCTTTTTTACGCTCATTTTTACGCTCATGTGTCTGCCTTTGACTGTAGAGGCCCTCGCCAAACGTGTCAACCCTTCTAATCCTGCATTTTGCGCACCATTCACCGCACTTTTCAGTTCGGAACAGCTTCTAGCCTCCCACCGGACGGATAGCGCGCCCTCTCATGCCTCTCGCTCTCGCCCCGTCCCACAAATTCCCGCGTGGTCTCCCTGGAATAGGAAACCTTCCTTGAGAGTCTTACATCGTAGTGACTAAGGGCGCGGCCGACATTGCATCCGGGTATTGCAAAATGGGTGTATACTGGCCGCAGCAGGGGGTAAATGCCATGACACAGCTTCCAAGAGTGACTTTGGGTCTTACGGTGGCAGCCCTCCTCGCCGCAAGCGCGGCTCTGGCAACTCCGCAGTCAAGCCAAAGTCCTACTCCAACGCAACAAACGCAATCGCCCACCGCGCAACAGCCTGCTCCAACGCAGCCCGCTCCGACCGCGCCCACTGGCCAAGATCCAAGCAAAACGCAAACGCCTCCGCAACCCGCTCCTCCGCAGCCTGCGGCCCCGGCCCCAGCGCAGACGCAAACTCCGCAGAATCAACCGGTTCAGCAGCAGGATACCGTGCATCCCAAGAATTCCAAGGACGACGTCGACGCGATCGGCAACCGCAACGTAGGCAAGGGCCCCAATTTCTATTCGCTCGAACGCGAAATCGCCCTTGGCAAGCAACTCGCCCAGGAAGTCGAGCGCTCCTCCAAGCTCATCGATGACCCCGTCGTCACCGAATACGTAAACCGCGTCGGCCAGAATCTCGTCCGCAACTCCGACGCAAAAGTTCCCTTCACCATCAAAGTCATCGACTCGGATGAAGTGAACGCCTTCGCGCTACCTGGCGGCTTCTTCTATGTCAATAGCGGCCTGATCCTCCGCGCCGAGGAAGAGTCCGAACTTGCCGGCGTGATGGCTCACGAAATCTCTCACGTCTGCGCTCGTCACGGCACGAAGAACGCCACGAAGGGCGAGGCCATGCAGTTGGCCATGATTCCGCTGATGCTTCTTGGCCCCGGCGGCTGGGCAGGTTACGGCATTTACGAAGCCGCGAGCCTCGCCATCCCCGTCACTTACCTGAAATTCAGCCGTGATTCCGAGCGCGAAGCCGATTACCTCGGCGTCGAGTACATGTACAAGGCCGGCTACGATCCCAACTCTTACGTAACCTTCTTCGAGCGTATCCAAGCCGACGAAAAGCGTCGTCCCGGCACTATTCCCAAAGTTTTCTCGACGCATCCTCCTACTCCGGATCGCATCGAAGCCACGCAGAAAGAAATCGCGCGCATTCTTCCGAACCGCCCGGAATACATCGTAACGACTTCGGAGTTTGATTCCGTAAAGTCGCGCCTCCGCAACATCATGTTCGCACGCAAGGTTACAAACAACGCCCCTGGCAAGCCGACTCTTCGCACAAAAACGGCGCAGTCCACCAAGCAGCCCACTTCCACGACGACGGACCCCAACGCCCCCACGACGGATGGCACCGACGACGACCGCCCAACGCTCAAGCGTCGCCCCGATCAGCCGAATAATTAACTCTGATCTGCGCAACTTGATTTTGCAAAAGAGAACGGGCGGCCTTGAGCCGCCTGTTCTCTTTTATAAGCTGTATTTCCAAGATCTCACTCCCCCTTTCTCGGCGACAATTCCCTGCTGCCAGCGCGCCGCGCACAAGTAGTCCGTACTCTCGGCCGCAAGTGCAACCTCCCTACCGCCTCACCTCGTTAACCAACTGCGCCCGAAGCGCGACGCCAACCGCAGTCAGGGAATAAAAAAGCAATGTCCAATAGCGCACAGCATTGCAGTTTGGATATTCCTATACTTGTGACAACACGCCGCAATGATTTCGGCTGCGTGAATATTAAAAGTTCCACATGCGCCTGCAAAACCATTCTTCACATTGCAGATCGTAGAGGCCGAGTTTAGTTGGCCTGATCGAGTTCCAGCACGCAAAGGATCATCAGGCGGAGGGAAACTCAATGCGTTTTATCTTGTCTGTTCGTTCGTTGCTGTTCGCACTGGTGTTGCTGGCCATCTCAGCGGCTTCGTCCGCCCAAATTGGCTTTGGAGTATCCATCAACATCGCACCGCCAGAATTGCCTGTTTATGATCAACCCATCGCCCCCGGCGACGGCTACATCTGGACCCCCGGTTACTGGGCTTACGGTGACGACGATTATTATTGGGTCCCTGGAACATGGGTCATGGCTCCCGAAGTCGGCTATCTCTGGACTCCCGGCTACTGGGGTTGGGACAACAACGGCTACCTCTTCCACGACGGCTACTGGGGTACACAAGTCGGTTTCTACGGCGGAATCAACTACGGCTACGGCTATGGTGGCCGCGGCTACGAAGGCGGTCGCTGGGACAACGGCCACTTTGACTACAATCAATCGGTAAGCCACGTGGACGTCTCTCGAAATCGCAACGTTTACAACACGCGAGTAAACGAAAACGGGGGTAACCGCGTCAGCTTCAACGGCGGAAATGGCGGCGTGCAGGTGCGTGCCACTTCCCAGGAAGAAGCTGCCGGACGCGAGCACCACATTGCGCCCGTCGCCGCGCAAACCCAGCACTACCAATCCGCGCGCGCCAATCCTGAGCTACGCGCTTCCTCGAATCACGGCAAGCCGCCCATCGCTGCTACGGAGAAGCCCGGCGCTTTCAAGGAAAGCGGAGCTGTAGGCGCGAGAGAAGGCGGCGCCGTTCATACCGCCAACGAAAATAACAATGCGCGGCCAGCGAACGAGACTGCTCGACCAACCAGCGAAGTTGCGCGTCCAACCAACGAGACTGCGCGTCCGGAAACCGGATCTAATCGCCCGCCGGCGGCAGTCGAGAACACTCGGCCAGCGCCAGCAGTCCACGCCAAGGATATTACGCCCGCGCAACGTCCTGCCGCTCCAAACACCGGCAACGCCAAGAACGATATGAGATTCCAGCAGCAACAGCAAAAACTGGAAACGCAACAGGTGAAGGAGCGCCAGAATCTCCAGACCAAGCAGGAGCAAGATCATCAGCGCCTCCCGCAAAAGCCGGCCAATGAACCGAAACAACAACCTCTAGAACAGAAGCATCAACAGCAGACGCAACAACTAGAGCAAAAGCACACTCAGCAGCAACAACAGTTGCAGCAACGTCAGCAACCCGCTGCGCACGCAGCTGCGCCTGCGCCCAAGCCACCCGAAAAAGGAAAGCCAGCCTCGTAGCGCGAACGCCAAGAAACAAGGCCGGTCGTATCTAGCAAACTGATCAATTAATCGGACGCCCTAGGTTTCCACCTTATCGAAACCTGGGGCATTCCTTTGACTGCGCGAACTTTCTTCGCCTCTTCTCTGCGAGCCTCAAGCGTCTCTGCGCTATCTTTTCCCTTTCATTCTTGCATTCCACACAGCGCGCTGGCTTCATCACTTCCTTCTCGCAAATAATTGCATCCCTCAGAGTGCAGATGTACGCTATCGCCAGAACTGATTCGCCATTCGAAATTTTCTAAGAGGACCGCATGCAAATCCGCCTCGCTAGCGTAATGGTCGAAAACCAGGACAGCGCTCTGCGTTTCTACACCACCATCCTCGGCTTCGTAAAAAACAAGGACATCCCTATGGGTCCCACATTCCGCTGGCTCACCGTCTCCTCTCCCGAGGGTGCCGATGGCGTCGAGCTCGTCCTCGAACCCATGGCCTTCCCTCCAGCTCAGACCTATCAAAAAAGCCCTCTTCGCCGCCGGCATTCCCGCCACCTCGTTCATCACCAATGACATCAACTCCGAATACCACCGCCTCAAAGCCCTCGGCGTCAGGTTCCGCGGCGAACCAAAAAACATTGGCCCCATCATCGCCGTTCTCTTCGAGGACACTTGCGGCAACCTCATCAACCTTGCCCAACCGGTGGTCTAACCCGCGCCATTCTGCAATTTGAGGCGGGCGCTTCAGTAGTCTTGCTTGCCATATTGTCACATTAGTGAAATAATCTCGCAATGATCATCGGCGACCGCCTTCGCGAACTGCGTCAGCAAAAGAAGTTGTCCCAAGCCCAAATCGAAAATCGCTCGGGCCTGCAGCGCGCTTATCTTTCCCGCGTCGAGAACGGACACACCGTTCCTACCATCGACACGCTGGAAAAATGGGCCACCGCTCTCGAAGTGCCCATCTACCTGCTCTTCTACGACGGCGCCGAACCTCCCAAATCGAGCGAACTCCGCGTGTGGAAGTCTCCCGACGAAACCGCCTGGGGCACCTCCGGCCAGGACGCCGACTATCTCAAGCAACTCCGCCGCTACCTCCGCAGACTCGACGAGCCAAACCGCCGGCTCATTCTGCAGATGACGTCCAGATTGGCTCGCCGCGCGCAAAAATCCGCCGCTGCGGAGAAATAAGCCAGCGAGGACCAGCGTTCCTAGATGGCCATGCGAAGAAGCGCGATCGGGGAGGAAGCATCTAAACGCCTAGCCGTCCCACCACTCCGCCGCAAACGCACTCGTATCTATCCGCAGTTCTGCCATAGCTGGCCACTAAGCACCTGTCCGCTCCAACCTGCCCCGTTACCCTTGGATTTACCCGCTGCGAGCCTATCGGCAGGTCAGATCTAGCGGCTCGATGTGCGACCCGTGTTTTTTGGCCGCCATCTGAGAAAATGGATATTTCCACTCGGCCGTAACGGCGTCAATCAGGCACTGAGCCACCTCTAGCAGGTATGAATGCTCGACAATCGTGCTTGCCATTCGTCTATTTTCTGATCGATTGGCCCAGGAGCAATTGGGAAGCATTGTCATTTTTGACAGTTCTCAGCTGGGCTAAGCAGCTATATCCTCCGTTCGACAGCACCCTGCGGAGAGGTCAGCGCGGGAATGTGCAGTAATACCACCGAGCCGCAGTGATGCGGGGGAGGGTCATTTGTATGAGGACAAGGACACAAGCAGGAAAACTTTTGTGCGTTCTGGGCTCGATGGTTTTGCTCAGCGTTACTACCTTTGCGCAGGAATCGAAACCAGGAAAACTGAAAGTAACAGTCTCTCCGAAGCAGGCGTACACATTCGTCGATGGCAAAGCCATCGGTCCCGGCAATCGCACTGTTAAGCTAGCCTTGGGAACGCATCATTTGGTTGTTGCCAACTACGGCTACAAATTCTTCGAGCAGGATATCTCCATCGATTCAGATAAAACCAATCCGATGAAAGTGGATCTGGTCGCTGCAGGTTCAGAGGTAGCTGGGCCCCGTGGACGCATTCAGCTCGAAGTAGGGACGTTGCGCGCGGGTGATGCGGCGGTTCTTTTAAACGGTAAGAAACCTGAATATTTTGTAGGCCACGTGGACGAGTTCAATCACAACATACTGCTTCACCAGGAGTTGATCGTTCCACCCGGAACGCATCAAGTTACCGTCACAAGGTATGGCAAGGACATCTGGTCCGGTCCAGTAACGGTCGCGGCGAACCAGCGCGTAATTGTTAACATTTCAAACGGAAAACAAAAGATGAAGGACTGGCCGCGCGGAACTAGCCAACTGAGCGCAGCTATTCCACGCTTTTACGCTGGCACCGCCAGTGCCACGATCACTATTGCGCCTGTAAGTGGGTCCGTATCCGCCAATCCGCCAAATATCAATTGCAGCCAAAATACTCAGTTGGCCTGGACTTCGAGTGAAACCATCGATGCCGATATGAGCGGGTTTAGTCCGGTTCCAACGACTGGCGAGAAGACCATTTCACCGAGGCAAACCACCGTGTACGAGCTCACAGCTACCGGTCCGGGCGGAGTGACCAAACCGAGCACGAAAGTGGAAGTAAACCCCGTCGTGCAGTCTTCGCTTGATGCCTCACCCGCGGAGGTACGTTATCGCCGCATCGGCGACAAAGTGATCGAACAGGGCAGCGCTACGCTAACTTGGTCATCGTCCAACTCCGATACCGCTTCCCTTACTCCGCTTGGTTCCGTTGACGCCAGCGGCTCAAAGTCTATCACTCTCGCCCCAAGCCAAACCGCGGACGGTCCGGTGGATCAGGAATTCAAATACACATTGACCGCAACCAACGTTTGTGGCGGTTCGGATACCAAGACTGTCGCGGTGCGCGTTAAAGGTTCGATCGAACCAATTCCCGCGGTGTTGTTGAAGAGCGTCTTTTATCCGACCGACTATCCCACGAAGCATAACCCATCGGTTGGCTTGCTTCGCAGCCAGCAGGAAGATTTGACTGCGCTTGCCACCAGTTTCACCAAGTACCTTGAGTATGATCCGAACGCCAAGCTCAGCCTGTCCGGCTACGCCGACGAGCGCGGCCCGAACAAGTACAACCAGTCCCTCTCTGAACGCCGCGTGCAGCGCGTCAGGGAATTCCTCATCTCCCAGGGCATCTCGGAGAATAAGATTGAGACGGCGGCTTACGGCGAAGAAAAACCGATCGACAAGGCCGCGGTTAGCGATCTGCAGGCGAAGAATCCAAATCCACCTCCAGAGACGCGAGTGCGCAATTCCTCAGCGACTTGGCTCGCTTACAATCGCAGAGTTGACGTTATCCTTCTTCCCACAAACGCTGAATCGCTCCAATTCTATCCAAACCAGGCGCCTGATTCAGATATCTTGTGGCAGAGGGCAAAACCCACAGAAGTGGTTGTACAGCAGAATTAATAACAAAAGTATTGGTAAAATACGTCTTCTAATGTAGGCATTCAAAGGAGGGTCAGCTTCCGATCTGAAGGACGCTGGCCCTTCTTGTTAATTGCAGGAACATTCCCCTCCGGAATTATCAGCCGCATAATCCCTTCTTCCCTACCTCTCGGTGCCGTGATCCAATTTCATTTACCTACTTAGTTGTATTACTGCACAGTTTAATATCATCACTCTGGTTGTCCGATTAGCTCGTTAAGCTGAACGCGAGGAATTTCCATGCCTCGGTAATAGTAAAAGAGTGCAGCAAATATGGTCGAACACTTCCAATCGAGTTCCTGAGGAAACTCCACGCCAGTAACGAGCTCGGTGGCAGGACTTGCCTTCCTGGAGAAAGTGGGCGAAACACTCTCGCGGGTCACTGCTGATTCGCACCTGTCCCTTCGGACGGGCACTACTACGTCACTCGTTCGGCGAATTCAGCTAATCCAATCTGGAACTTAACCCGACAATCTAATACAGGCCCAAAGAGCAAATTGATTTCCCTTCATGCTAAGGGCGGCAAAACCATAAAGGAACTGGAGCCCAGAAATGCGGAAGAAACAGGTTGTCTTGGCCCTTGTGGTGTTCCTGGCTCTCGTCTTCGATACTTCCCTTTACGCCCGGGGCCAGGTCTGGAACTTCCTGAGCGACACTCATATCGACGGCACTCAGGATCACTACAGGATCCCCGTCGGCCTTCGGCCCGGCCCGTTCCGCGCGGTTCAGTTGCGAGTAACCGACCCCCTCTTCATCCAGCGCTTGGTTGTCCACTACGCTAACGGAACGTCCAATGAGTTGGTTATTGGCAATCGCGTTTCCCCCGAAGGACAAACCCAAGTCATCGACCTCATCGTGGAAGGCCGCGCCCTCGAAAGCGTGGAGCTTTGGTATTTCGAAGAACACTGGGAACACCCTCCGCGAGTCATCTTGTACGGCACCCATTAATCGGGACTTACAGCCCATTCCAGTTGGGAGATTCCAGGCAGGATGTCCCGGCATCGTACATCGTATGCCCGGACACTTACGGGGATTTTGGCTCCGAATGCTTCGGCGCTGCCGCGTGCAAAACCTTCTGGCAGAGTGGAGGTTAATGGTCAAGACATTCGACAAGGACCTTACCTTGATTCCGCCCGCAGACAAAAATTACGTGGCGCATGCAACCGCACAAACACGTATTGCTCCACGTCTTCCTCCCTCTCCAGTCGACAGCACCCGTTAATCACCGATACCTTCCATCGCGAAATAATAGCTTGACATAAACGTATTCCGTGATTAGCGTCTTCTCACTTTTGCCCTGTGTGAGGTTGCTATGACCCTTCTGTTCCCAGGGTGCCCTCGGCCAATTGCCTTTCTTCTTGCCGTGCTAGTTCTGATCCCGCTCGTACCGCAATTCGCTAAAGCGCAATCTCAATCCTCTCCACCGACACTCAAACCCCCGCCTCCACCACCACCGCTCCCACCAGAGGATCAGCAGCAGTTCCTTTCCTATTGGACCACCGAAACCGGCTGGCGCACCGAGTTGCAGCTCCGCAACAACCAAGTCAGCAACATCCTCACCGTGACTCCCGTGCTTCGCGCAGCCGATGGAACCGAGACTCCGCTCTTTCCCGTCGTTGTCCAGCCGCAGGAAGTCAAAACCATTGACGTTGCCACCGCCATCGGAAATTCCGCGCCGCAGCTGATCGGCACCTACGGCTCAGTCGCTCTCCGTTACCGTACCGCGACTAAATCCATGCTATACGCGGTCTCCATGATTATGGGTGTCGGCCATTCCATTGCCTTCCACATCGACGCCACCGGCGAAGACCAGACCGAGAACGTCGGAAGCCGCGAAGGAATCTGGTGGCTGCCCAACGCCTCAGCCACCGGCTACCTGGTCTTGACCAACCAAGGGCAAAACATCTTGCAGGCGAATCTGTCCGTCTTCGACGCTAGCGGAAAATCTTCCACGCAAACCATCACCCTCGCCCCGCGCGCTATGAATCGCTACTCCATCCGCCAAATTGTCGCAGCCGCAAAGCTCGCAGGCTCCTATGGCGGAATCAAAGTTTCGGCGGCCGCACATGCTGGCTCGCTCGACACGCTGCACGTCCTCTTCGACGAAAATGGCGGCTTCTCTGCCGTGATGAAAATGTTTGATTACGATCCCAGTGCCCAAATCAAGGAAAGGGACTATGCCGGAACCGGCAAATGGACCCTCCGCGCCCCTATGCTTGCCTTATCAAACCCCGACCCAGCACTGGCCTTCCCCCTAGGAACAACGTTGCAGCCGCAACTTCTTGTCCGCAACACCACGTCAAAGCCGATCGACTCTTCGCTGACTTTCAGCTGGCGCACCATTACGACCGCGGGCCAATCTCCCGCCTCTGCTTTACACTTAAACCCCAACGAAACTCGCCGCATTGACGTTGCCGCTCTTCAGGACGGCAAAACGCTTCCACAAAACGCCCAATGGACCTCCGTCACTTTGGCTACCACCGGGCTCCCGGACGAAGTCGTGGCCGTCGCCACGAGCTACGATCAAGCTCTGCACTATGGCGCTCAGACGCCCTTTTCCGACCAGCTCGCCGCTCACTGGGTCGGTAGCCAGTGGGAGTACGACCCCCAGCATGATTCCATCATCACGGTGGGAAATGGCGGCACCAAGCCAACCCAAGCGGCCTTCACCATCCTCTATAATCAAGGGACGCAGAAATATCAGATGGAACAGACCCTCCAGCCGGGCGAGCAAATGTGGATGGACATCGGAAAGCTAATCCGCGAGGGCGTACCCGACAAGAACGGCAAGCCTCTTCCTGCCGATCTGACCTCGGGCTCCTACGAAATCCGCGATCTAACCAACAAAGGCATCGGCACCCTTTTCGAAGGCAAGATCATCTACGATAAAACCTACGGTCACGTCACCTACGGCTGCGGCGGCTGTTGCGGCTTCCACAGCACCTCGCTCTTGTACAATCCATTGGCAGTCCCCGATCTCGGCACTGCCGCCAATGGTGTGCATGGTGCCGATACTTGTACGGGGTTGTGGGACGATGTCAGTGACGTCATGTATGGCAACTGGACCACGGGGAATACAGGAATCGCCACGGTGGACTACTACGGAACCCTCACTGGCCAGTCTATCGGCTCCACGACTTCCTCGACGTTCGGATTCCTCCAAGCTGCCTCGCCAAAGCTGCAGTGCTTCAACCAGAAATTCACCAGCAGCGGCACCGACAACACCATTCCCAACATCACCAGCATCAGCCCTGACACCGTCCTCGTCGGTAGTAACAACGTCCAACTGACAATAGTAGGTGGAGGCTTCGGCTCCGCTCCTACGGTCAATCTCCCCTCTGGAGTCACAAAGACTGGGCAGGGCTCAACCAATTCCCAAATAATCATTACGGTCAACACTGCCACGAGCGCCGCCATCGGACCAACTAGCATCACCGTTACTAACACGGCAAGTAATATGACTAGTAATCAGAGCCCGTTCACGGTAGATGGCCCGTTCTACATGACCGTCGTATCCGATCAACTCCAAAAATGCTCCGGCTGCAGCACCACCGTCCAAAGGATCGTAAAATACCAAGTCATGAACTTTAGTAACGCCGCCGCGGGAACAACTGCTATAGGCGAAAACCCAACGGACACCGGTTGGAGCTGTACTCAAAGCAATCCGGGAGCTACCTCTACGCCTTGTTCAGAGGGTTCGACAACCGACTCCTCGGGCCAGTTCCTAGACGGCTGGACTCTGAGTTCTGACGTATATACCCCGATCGGGTGCGGAATCAACACAGATGATCACTGGATGTGGTGCCCGACAGGTCGATCCATTGGTCACATAAGTGGGTATATACACACAAACGCCATCAGCATCAATAGCGTCATCAATCCACCCAATTCGTTCACCCCGGGTACAGTCATTAATCCTTAGGAGGCACACTATGAACAAGCACTGGGTGAATATATTGATATGCGCTTTAATAGGTCTCCCAGTTTCCTTGGTCTGCCCCACGATAAATCTAGGGCAAGAGAAAGGCTCTATCCGCGGAACGGTCGTCGACGACCGGGGTAGCCCTCTAAGTAAAGCCAGAGTGCATGCCAACGCCTTGGACGGGCGACCGCGGGGGGCTCTCATTCGATATGTTGAGACAGACGAAAACGGCCGCTTCATAATCGACAGATTAGAGTGGGGAAAATACGCCATCTTCGCTATGAAAGAGGAATCCGAATACCCAGACCTAGGCGCCTCTCTGTACAGCAACGATATATTCCCCACGGTAACTATCGTCCCGCAAACCCCTCTCGCGGACCTTCGCATACAACTGGGCCCAAAGGCAGGAATTCTGACGGGATCCGTGGTAGACGCAACAAATGGAGGACCCCTAAACGCGCGTTTCAAACTGACCCGTGCTGCGGCACCAGACAAGTGGCTTTCGACCTCGGCACCGCCGAACTACAGGCTCTTGCTGCCATCATCCACGGACGTCCTCATCGAGGTTGCGGCGCCGGGGTTTAAGACTTGGACCCCCGCAGGTCCTCTCCAATTGCATCCCGGAGAAGAGTTGCGTTTAGACATCTCGTTGGAGCCCTCGCACGATCCGAATCTTCATCCGTCCAAGTTTCTTGTACCCGCGGGATACATCGGTTGGCTGCTTCTTGAATACAATGTCAAGGGCGCGGAACCAAGCCCAAACGAAAGCGGCCTGGAAGTATTCAGATTTCCTGTCGACGGAATATTGAAAACCGCGTCGACAGGTCCTCAGCGAGGCGCCCAGGATATGTATTTGTATTATTCGGTGAACGGATCGGTCCAAGAAATACCCACAGACTATAAGAATGGGAAGGCAATGATTTGGGGACAGCACGAAGGTACCGCGAACGGGATACTAAGCCAATTCGGCTTTTTCGTCGGCAGCGAAGAGCAATACAAGAAGTACCAGATGCGGGAAACCCATCCGGGCCCAATCTCCTCGCCATAGTTTCGTGGTCCGGGCGGGCGCCCCCCGATAAGAACGAAGGCGTTGTCAAGAGACACATTTTCACCGCCGGGTGGCGGGTGGCCCGGACCTGAGAAAATAGATATTTGTGGATATAGGAAGTCGTAGAGAGACTATCAGCGCGGAACCTGCCAGGGAACGTACAGAGAGACGGAGGGTGCCCCAGGTTCGTCCTTTGAACCTGGGTCTTGCGGATGACTTTCTTTGACCTCGGGGGATGGGGCCGAGGACTGGCCCCTCAACTCGCACCCAACAAACGACTTACAGTTTATACTTGACAACCAGTACCAATATGTTATACTGTCTGGGTCTCTTGGGCACGGGATCTGTCCGTGCTCCCGCAAGTCATGCGCCTCCCCCGCGCGGTCCCTAAAATTCCACCAAAACCTTCCGTTTCACCGAGGTTACCACTTTACAAAAGCCGCCCTTTCTTAACCCGTTCAAAATCAACACTTCCACAAATGTTGATTCCACTCCACTTTAACTTCCGTACCTGCAACGTTTACAAAAATCCGGGGGAGGGGATCCCGCCTCGCCGCGCCAAAGTTTTGCAACTCGTCACTCCATCACGATTTGTCATCCCGAGCGCAGCGAGGACCTCTGCACCTCCGAGCGTTTTCTGCGAGGAGACCTCTGCACCTCCGAGCGTTTTCTGCGAGGAGACCTCTGCACCTCCGAGCGTTTTCTGCGAGGAGACCTCTGCACCTCCGAGCGTTTTCTGC
>Ga0210384_10003023_pt1 | contig 19886 bp, 7 predicted proteins | sample IncBWH2MmetaG_FD_160574 | JGI IMG/M metagenome (GOLD analysis project Ga0210384, IMG submission 160574) | Forest soil microbial communities from Barre Woods Harvard Forest LTER site, Petersham, Massachusetts, United States - Inc-BW-H-2-M | ecosystem: Environmental > Terrestrial > Soil >...
ACATCACCCTCTGGCCCGACAATCAGGGACGCACTTCCTGGTTGGAGCGATTCGTCGATTACCTGAAGGCCCACGGACACCTCAAAGATCTTTCATTCATGTCGTTCGAACACTATCCGTTCATGACCAATGGATTCACTCCGCCGAACGACTGGGCGACCCTCTACATGGAGCCCGGAATTATGAAGCACGTCCTGCACATGTGGCGTCAGGACGGCGTCCCCGCGGACGTGCCGCTGATTATTTCCGAGAGTGGAATCGTAGCGGGGCGAAGCGGACCGGGCTACCTGGGCGTGACTGGCCGCTCCATCTGGGAGTGCGATGCGTTTGGCACATTCTTTGAACAAGGCGGCACAGCGTTCTATCGTCCGGCAATCAATAATGGCGCCGCTGGTCACGGAAGCCTCAGCCCCGAGGGTGGCGCTGATGGCGGCGGTGCGTATGGCACGCCTGCATACACTCCCTATTCTTCCGCACATATCATTAATTTCGAATGGTTGCAGCACGAGGCGGGAGCGAACAAGATTTTCCCGGCATCGGCCGACCTTAAGGACGCTGCCGATCGAACCGTGGTTACCTCATACGCTGTCAAACGTCCCGACGGGAACTGGTCGTTAATGCTAATTAACCACGATTTGAACGCGGCTCACCAGATTCATCTTGTCATCGACGATGCCAAGCACATGAGCCACCCTTTCGTCGGATCTGTAGCTCTGGTGCAATATTGCAATACTCCTGGTGAGGATAAGAACATCACGATCGCCGCCACGCCCGACGGCATGTACACGCTGCCAGCCGGGTCGATCACGGTGGTTCGTGGGAAGCTGCGGTAGTTCAGCCGACTTATGGTTCCCAAGTCGAGCTGACGCCTCGTCGAGACGATGAGTGAAATGGAGATATTACGCCAACCGCCAACATCTCTATTGCATGTCGGCAAAATTCGCTTGACGTCAATGGGATAATTGCTCGCATGGCGGATTGGAGCGCGGTGGCGGTTCCGAGAAAATCGTATGACTTCCCCGCACTATGCCCCGATTGCTTGCGAACGGGCACGCTCACTGGTGTACCGATTCCGGCTGACCTACGTATAAAGGTACCGTTTTGCGAGCTGTGCGCAGCACGGCTAGTAAAGTGGCGTAAGCTCGGACGACCGCTATTGATACTTGCCGTTGTTATCGCGTTGGCTGTTACGCTTTGGTTCGATCTTAGTAAATTCGTAGGCTGCTGGCTTGCAATCGTCTTAGTATTACCAACAGTTTGGCTAACGGACTATCGGGATCGGGTCGTGCGTATAAAGAGCTACGACGCAGACAAAGTGACATTTGAATTCAAGCGCAGCGAGTACGCGCAACAGTTCGGACAACTGAACAAGATTGCCTCAGGCGTTGCCGCAACGTAAAGGGGCTGTGGTGCCAGCCGCAGTGGAAACCCCGTGCGCGGGCAAACCAGAAGTAACTGTTCTAACCAGGCGATTACACTCATTGAGAATTGCTGGCGAAATTGATTCTGCTCACAAACCGTTGTATCACTTGAACTTGAGGCACTTTGCTCACCACGAAATGTGGGGCCTGGTCCGCCGAAACCCGTAGCGGACACCTTGAGAAATCCACACTGAAGAAACAGCACAAGAAGGCACTGCGACTGAGCCGAGTGCGCCCGTTCGTCCTGTACAGCCTGCGGCATACGTTCCTTACAAGACTCGGGGAATCGGGCTGTGATGCTAGGACGCTTGCAAGGCTTGCGGGACACAGTTCCGTTGCAATATCTGCGCGGTATGTCCATCCGAGCGAAAACCCGGTTTTGTTCGCACTAGATCGATTGAGTGGGCACAATTTTGGGCACAGTTCACAATTGAATGAAAATCAACTCGCCGTGAAAACCGCTGCTATCTTCCTCAAACGATTGAGGTAAGAATGGTCGGGGAGAGAGGATTTGAACCTCCGACCCCCCTGGTCCCGAACCAGATTCTGGCACCTATTGAAATATCGTTGAATTTAGCAGTTTTTAACTGCTTTGTATTGAATCAGCTGCGGGTAGGTTGTTGGAGTCGATTGAACTCTAGTGGTTCAGAGTGCTTTCACAGCCTCAAAATCGTCTACAGCCGTGTCTCATTTTGGGGTTCACTCCACTCTTATCTCTTAAGGAATGGGGACAGCTTCGTCTGCCAAAGCGAGTCTTGAATTCTTTTGTTCGCGCCTGCAAGAAACAGACCAGAACCTTCTCATCTGTTGTTTCGTCGTTGCCCTTGCGGTAAAAGTGCATCAATTCTGCTGCGCTTCCCATTTTGGTGAGGCGCAACAACGGAACGGTGCAAAAGTTGGGTCGGCAGTACCGCTTCCCGCCTTTGAAAAAACCGAGGACGGGGCACTCTAGTTGGGCCACACGCCCACCAGAAATCTAAGTATCTGCCTGGGCCTCCACCCACTGCCCAATCTGCGCCAAGATGGGCCGTGAAGCGTCAAAGGGCAGGTGCCGGCCCTAGTGGCTCGGATTCGAAGGCTCGACTCGAAAACCGCCTCTCTGTAACTTGTAGCACTTCAGGGGCTGTTTAGGGGAGAGTCTCTTGGTCTGGAAAGATCCGATGAAGATCACCTTATCGTCGGAATCGTTTTTTGTTTGACCCTCCCCGAGTGTCAGGGAGTTCTGAACGAAAGCTCCATATGTTTCATCGCATGTTGTATCCCGCTGGACACTGAGCTGTAAAGTCGGCGTTTTGCTCAACACGTTCTCCCCAAGCTCCGAGTACCCGAAGTGCTCATACACGAGTTTCGTGACCACAGGCTGAGAGTTTAATCCGGTAGTGCTCAACTTGAACAAGAAAGACTCCTTGTTCAAGACGTGAGACACCACCTGCAAAACTCTCTCAGCAGGCCTATAAGCGATGATTTGTCCCTTTATCTTCGTGTGTCCACGTTGAGGACCAGCGGCGGCTATGACAACTGTAACGGACGCGATTAGAGCGACAAGAAGAAGAGGCCGTCTCATTTCTTGTTCGCCACCGCTTCCACGTTGATGGGATACTGTAGATAAGGAGCACCCTTTCCCTTTAGAAAATCCTGCTGCGAGATTGGCGTCACAAAGTGCATGGTGATCCGCTCTGTTGCGGAGCTTCCATGAACTGAAAAGTTACCAGTCAACTGAACAACCATTCCACCTTGCACACCATATGTGGCCCCTTTAGCCCCGCCAGGATCGAGACCGCCAAAGAACCAATTCGCATAGTTATGTGCATCTGCCAAGCTGCCACCTTGAGATTCGCTGTAGCCCTCCAATGTTTCGTGACCAACCAACTGCGCAGAAGTCATCCCACCTACATTCTTGGCGCTGTCTAGCAATGCCGCTTGATCAAATGCGATTGTGTGTGATCCGGTATGGTTTCCATCAGAGCGGCCAAAAAAAACATCCGCGTCCTTTCCTCCGTCGATTGCATGGATCGTGACGTGATGCTTCTCGTCGTTGATTGCCTTCAACAGTTCCTTTTCGGCTTTTGAGAGATGCTTCTTGTCGATGTCGCCTTCAGTCCCGATTTTCCCGTTCTTGTCCGTCGTCACCTTGAACGACGCGTCTTTCTGCAACCCATTCAGGTAGTCGTTACATCGAGTTCCGTCGCAAGTTATATCGAGTCCTAGCGGGTCGGTGTATTTCAGCGGGTTATTCCTCCCATATATGTAGAGATTCAACTGCTGCGGATCAATGAGCCGATGAAATTCTAGGTAGAGCGGGTCGGCTTGGATGAACCGTCCCATAGTGCTTGCGAAGTATCTAGCGCCGAAGTTATCCAGGCCCGATTCGCTGTCCCGTTCCTTGCCGGTAAACTTGTAGCGGTTGGTGTCGCTGTTGACGATCGAAATCTCCCCGCCATAGGGGTAGTAATCCGACTCCTTCTGAATGACACCCGTTGCGCTCGTGATAACGCTCGTCGTGCCCAAGTGGTCGTCAAAATAGTAGTGCAATGCGTTGCTCGGCAGATCGACGCGAGAAGCGATCTTGCCACGGATGATCCCATACGCTGCCGTCCAGTTCCCATGCAGGTCACTTTCGGTAGTCGTGGTACCGTCCCCCTGCTTCCAATAGAAGGTGCCGGTCGCATTGGCCGCACAGGTACCCGGGGTCGTGCCTGCCGTGCACTTCTCGATGCGTTGGCCGTCACCGTCGTAAATGTAGCTGGAACCACCGGTCGCGATCAACCGGTTCTCGGCGTCATAGGTATAGGTGGCCGAGCCGTTCTTGATTAGATTTCCAGCAGCATCGTAGGTGTAGCAGGCAGTGAGTTGATTGTTGGCACTGGCCGGACAACTAAGCCCTTCAAACAGGGTCTTGCCCGTGACGCCGGAGCGGTTGGTAAGATTGCCCCAAGCGTCGATGCCGGGAGTGGCCGGCGCCACGCCCGGAGCCGTGGCGGTCGGTCCAAACGTTTCCCCCCAGTTGGGGCCGCTGGTGTAGGCCTGCTGAATCTGGTTTAAGGCGTCGTAGGTAAAGTTCTGCGTCCGGTTGGCATCTTTTCCGTTGGCAATCTGAATCACGTTTCCGTTGTCGCTCCCCGTGGTCCCATTCCCAAGATTGAAATTGTACGTCAGATTGAGGATGGCAACGCTCGCGGAGGTTGCAGCAGATAGCAAGACCGGCTGCAGCCGCTTATTGTAAGTGTTCAAAATCGTGTTGGTGCCGACTGAGGCTGTGAGTACTTGGCCTGTGGGCGCAAACGTCGGACTCGCCAGCATCTGATAAAAATTGTCGCCTGCCGAGATCACCCGTCCCGCCGCATCTTCCCCAATAGAAAAATTCCCGCTGATGGGCCCGTTGGGGTTCGGGTACGAATAAGCCAGCAAGTCGCCGTTGAGATAATAAGAGAACTGCTTGTTGGTTGAGATTGTAGGGACACCGTTAATCGTGGCGACAATATTCGAGTAAGGCGCAACGGGGCCTATGAAGCGGTCATTTTCGTTGACGATTCTTCCCCGCGCGTCATACTGCCACGATTTGCTGCCGGCGCCGAAGCATATCGAGGTGCGCCGGCCGATTCCGATCGTCGAGGTTCCTGAAACGCCAATTGGGGTCGGACAGGTTAAAACCACACCGTCGTAACCATACGTTACGCCGGAAGTCGCAGGATTGCTGGCAAAGGTATCAGCGTAGCTCTTGCCAGTGATCCGGTTCAGAGCGTCGTAGGTATAGGTCGTCGTGACCGTCGCCGTGCCAGTCGATGGCTGGTTTGGCGAGGGCGCCGTTTTGGTCAGCAGGTTGCCATCGCTGTCATAGGTGTAAGTAGTTGCGCCAAACGGAAATGGTCCTGAGGCCGGGCAGGTCACAGCTTGAATTTCAGGGTTGGCGGCGCACAGAAGCCGCGACAGCGAGTCGTAGGTAAAGGATCGGGGACGCCACTGCGTGCTAACCGTTGAACCGCCCTTTTGGGTAACGGTGAGCAAATTTCCCAGGACGTCATAGTTATACAGAGTGTTGAAGTTGTAGGTGGAGATTAGGTTGGGAGCTTCCCAAACTCCGGTCATCCGGCCCAACGCGTCCGAGCAGGACGTGCGCTGGTTCCCAGCTTCGTCTGTTACGGTGGTGCAATTTGAGGCGTACTTCGTGAATATGTCACCCGACGGCGCAGCTGTTGGGCAGCCAGTTGGCTGCGAAACCGGCGCCCCGTCCGGGCGGCCAATCACGCACACGCGGGAAAGCGCGTCGTACACGTAGCTCGTGGTGCCGTCGGTCGGTGACGTTGTGGAATAGTGTGGATTGGTAACTGTGGCAACCCTGCCGAGATTGTCATAGGTGGTTTCCGCATAGATTGGGTTGATTGGCGTTGTTTGCCCAACGATGGTTTGGATCTTCCGGCCAACCGCGTCAAGGATGCCTTCCTCGTTAAAAGGGGCTGGAGACGAAGCGCCTGTCCGATCCAGTGTTTGCGTGAAAGTGTAGTTGGGGGTCGAAGGAGAGCTGGTTGAGTGCGGCGTGTCATTGTAGCTATACGTTTCCGCTCCCGCTACTCCGTCGCCCGCCACCTTCGGATAGACCACATTGGTTAGTCGACGCATACTGTCATACGTGAATGTAGTCGTATTTCCATTTTCATCCTGATGCGACAGCAACTCGCCTGTATTCGTATCGTAAGACGGAAATTCGATATGCTGCGTTACGGTTGACCCATAAGTCGTATTTGGAGACTGAATTTTATTGGGATAGAGACCGGTACTATCGTATGTTGTGGTTGTGGTATTGCCGAGTGGATCAATCATTTGAACCGGCATGCCATTCGCGTTGTAAGTCGTGTGGGACGTTGGCGACGTACCGCCCTTTAGCCAGCGCGTCACCGAAGTCAGATTGCCCAGTGAGCCCACAGAACTATAAGCGCTCTCGTCAAACGCATAACCGCTTTGTGAAACCTGGGTGGCAGGCGGAGTTGGCGCTGTGCAGCTTGTCTGCGAACCTGTATAGTTTCCGGAAAACACCGTGTCCAGACAGGGCAAGTCGATTAGGTTCGCTGCATAGTATTTCCAAGTCGACTGCCAAAGGCGCGTGTGCAGCGTGGTGCGCAGAACCGCTCCGGGGCTTCCACTTCCCCAGTCCGATTCGTTGACGGAAAGCATCTGCCCAAAACTGAAGGGGTGAGTATTGCCGATGTAGTCCTGATAACTACCGAAAGAATCGTAGTGATATTGGTCTTGACTGACTTGAGTTCCAAGGGTTGTAGTGACCTGGCTCGGGAAGACGCCGACCGCTATATAGTTGGAAAAGTTCGTCGGATTGGCAAAATCGGTGCCAGTGGAGGAATATTTCGTAGCTACAGTTTTTAGCGAAGTGCCGGAAGTGCGTGATCCTTGAAAGTATTGCACCTGTGTTTCATAAGGTCCGCAGACTGACTGTCCGACGAGGGCGAACGTATGTACCGTGTCGTTGCCATAAGGATCCTTAACTGTGACAGTTCCCGAGTTCGGGCTACTCGCCCACCCCGACCCTATGGTGCTGGTATAGTTCCATACTTTCTTGGTAGTGCCATCCTTCAGGTCCAGGGTGCGACTCGCTACCATTCGGCTCGACATTAGATTGGAGAAAGGCCAAACAGGAGTCCCGGTGACTGGGATTTCCCCCGGCGGATTACCGCAGGCCAGCCTGGTCACATAGGTATAAGATACCGTCGCGCCAGTTGGCATCGTTACACTCGCTACCTGGCCATAGTTATCGTAAGTTAATGTCCACTGAGCTTGGTTCGGAAGCGTAACACTAGTTAACACCCACCACGTCTCATTAATTGTCTCGTTTTTGGGGTTGCCCACTCCCCCGGCAGGCGTAGGAATACTGGCGCTCACAGGGATTTGCTTGTAACAAAAGATCAATGAAATGAGTCCGCCATTTTGGCCGGGAAACTGCAATGTCTCGCAACCCTTGGCGTCGGGCGCTGCAGGATGATAGGACGCGTCGAGATCAACCAGGCAGCTAAAGGGTGCCGCAGGAGGCAAATAGCTTGGATTCGGAATCACCCTGCCCACCGTATCTATGATCGAGGTTGTTGAGGCCGTTCCATGTGCGTTGCCTTCCCAGGAGGCCAGACTGGGATCGAAGAAGTCCCCGCCGCCGGCGGGCTTCGCGCATGGCCCGCGCAGCGTAATTGCATTTCCATTCGGATCGATCAGGCCGCCAATATTCCCTTTGCGGTCCACAAGCACCGGCGTGTTGTTGCTGGACCTCGGCCGAAGCATCAGTCCGCTGCCGTCCACGCTGTAGAGTATCCCAGGCACAACCCCCACTACTGAGTTTGCAATTCCTCCACCCAACGAATGCGTTGCCCCGCTTTCATCGGTCGCTACAAAGCGAGTCAGGTACTCTGGGCCGTTTCCTCCGTGCGAGGCTGTAACAATTCGCTCTTCTTTCCAACTCAGGCCACCGGGACTGACCACGACGTGAGGCTGCCCCCACGGTGCTCCGATCAATCCAGACGGCACTTCATGCTGCCTTGTGTCTGGCGGACCATTCTGGAAAGGGGGTGTCGATTGAAATGTTGTTGAATTGCTGCGAATGGAGATGACCACTGGCGGAATGCCGCCTCGCTGTTGATACGATAACAGCGGTATATTCAGAACCAGAGTTCCGTTTGCCAAGTTCACCGAATCAAAATCCGAACCATGGTACGACTGATACGCCTGAAACCCTTTTTCGAAATCCGCTTGTGCGTGAGCAGTGTTGGAAACCAAAATCATAGCCGCGATTATGGTCGTGGCGCGCAGCGCCGTGGGAACGATACTTCCAGAATCTGTATAACTCGGGCGCGTCCATTCACTCTTTAGCAAACAAGAGATTGCCGTTTTAGATGAAAAGGCGAGGCCGACCGGGGTAAGGATAAATGTCTTTACTTTCAGCGCGAGCAACCTAATGTTCGAGTTCATCGAGTCCCTTTCCCTCTCGGCCTAGCGGATGAAAAATGAATACTCCCAGACAAGCCACTATCACCGGCGGGTACCACTGGCAGGATTTATTCGCCTGCCAGTGCGCCCAGCATTTACATTTCGCTAATTTAGTGGGGCCGTAAAGGATGCAGGTGTGAAGCCTCCTGAGTCGGCGACCGTCACCGCGATGGGAACGGATTTTTGGGAAACGCTCGTAAGTGTGACAATGCTTCCGCTTGCATTTGCTTTCCAGAAAGCTCCGGCGACATTATTGATGGAGGCTGCGATTGCCTGGGCTATCGACTGCGGAGTACTCGTGCTCCCCCAGATTGCCGAGGCAGTCACGCCGCCGGTCGCAACATTGACCGTTCCAGTGTCGTATTTCACGATTGTGGTTGCGTTCTTGCCGCCTGTGAGCGTTTTGCCGGACGCAAGAGTCTGGAAATTTGCATCTCCCGTCGCTATGAGGGCAAGATTCCCTGCGCTTCCAGCAACGACGCTTGTAAGGGCAACGACAGAACCACTTGCCGTGGCCTTCACGGGCGAGCCTTTGGCATTCAGGGCTGCAGCGATGGCCTGTGCTGCAGAACTGCCAGTGGCGCGAACAGCGTAGGATGCACTCGCCTTGAATGTGCCGATTTTCACGGAGAGTAACCCCTTACTAGCAGCGGGTGTCTTCAACGCATGAATCGTAATGGTGGCTGTGGCATTGGTGGCCGGAACCTTCTTCGATTTACTTTGTTCCGCTCCTGAGAGGGGAATTTGAGCGTTCGTCGCAGTGACGTATGCTGTTGTGTTGATTTGTGCCGTTAGCTTCGGGGACCCTGTGGTTTGCACTGTTCCAGTCACCGAAATAATACCGGTAAAAGTGCCGGTATTTCCAACGTCGGCTGTGGAGTATTCACCCGCTGCCGTGCAGCTTGAAGCTGGCGGAAGCACTGCAGGACAGTTCGTAGCCGGCGCGCCCTGACCACTTACATTAAGGGCGCCACACGTAGCATTGTTTCCACCGTAAACGCCACTTGGGCAAGAGTTGAAAACCCAGTTGCTCACGGGGAAGCTGGTATTGTTGGAGAGCGTCAATGGCACCGCCCACCCTGCCGGCAGGTGGCTGCCAGATCGATATAGTGTGACGTTAAAAATCGCGGGGTTTGGGGATAAGGTGACAGTTCCCACAATTGTTCCTGCCGCTCCCGCAAACGCCAGTGGGATTGCGCCCGAAGATGAACCCAACACTGTGCCCGTAGCAGTAAGCTTCGTAGTGAACAATCCCGATGGCGGTAGCGGAGACTTCGGCAAGTACTGCAGTGTAAAAGTGCAGGAGCCTCCCGTTGGGAGCGTAGCTCCAGCACAACCATCCGAAAGAATGCTGTAATCGGTAGTGTTCGTCAAAGCGATTTCCCCACCCGAGGCAAAGGTCACCGACGAACTGTAGTAGTTTTTCAATGTAAACGCTTGCTGCTCAGGTGGCGCAACCCCTCCCGTGTTAATTGCCGCTGCAAACTGAAAGACATAGGGATCTTTGGCATTCTGGATCACAGTCGGAAGCAAGGTTACTCCCTGCGTTGGGCCCGGCGCTGCTATGCCCGATACGGGCGCTTGGGCTGTCACCAAGATGTTCTGGAACGAAGAGGCATTCTCCGTTCCTGCTGCGATCATGGTTGCCTTGACTTGTTGGGTTGTTCCGTAAATCGTGTTCGGCGCATCGGAGACAACGGGAGCAAATACAACATTAAGCGTACACGTGCCCGATTGGGGAAGCAGTTGGTTGGAGCATCCGTCACTGCCGTCGTTAGCAATTTGGAAACCTGGATCGCTGAACGTAATCGCTGGCCAAACCATCGTAAGCGGGTATGAGGAGGAATTCGTAAGGGTTACGAGTTGTCCTGTACTCGTCGTTCCCACCGTGGCCTGCGGGAAAGTTAAAGTCGCCGGACTAATACCAATATTGCCAAGAGCAACTTTCGGTTCAAGGTTTGAGTAGAAGGCATAAGTTCCATAGACATTATCCAAGTAAACGTTATACGTCGCTGGGCCTGTGTAGTTGTCACTTAACTGCGGCCCTGTGATGGAATATGCGGCTGACGAAGTATTGCCACTCGTCGAAAGATTATTACTCTGATGGAGCCATGTGGTCGAGGTACCCTGGCCAACGGAGAACGCAGCATCGAAAGCGGCAGGGATTCCCAAAGAAGTGAACGAGATACCGAACGACGCCGTTGAGTTCCAGCTTGAACCCACGGTGTGCTGGTCGGTAGCGTTCGTTCCCACTGTATTAGTTTGAGAATATTGAAAGCTTCCTGAATATGTCGACGGCAGACCATTCGGGCCAGGCACGGGATAGTCTACAACCCCATAAGGCTGGAACCGGCTCATCGTGGTTCCAGGCGTACCGCAGGTCTGTGGTTTGTTTCCCGTGGGGTTCACCATAGGAGGCTGAGGGGTCAGAGGAGCTGCAACCGTTTCCACAATATTTGGATCGAGATCCGGTCCATAAATTGGATGACAGACATTCACCGAATCGCCGTTCAGCGCCACAAACGGGTCGGCCTGGAGAATATCCGCATAGTCCTGGAGAGTCAGTCCCGGCGCGAGTGAACCTCCGTTCGGGTTGGGTCCCCAATAGGACAGATCCCAAGATCGCGCTGTGTAAGGAAGCCATTGTGCGCAGCCCTGCCCCGGATAGTAGGGGTTCTTTAGGCACCATACCGGCATTCCAATGACATCCGGATATGGGAACTGATTGGGATCGCAGCCGCTCATATACTGATAAAACGTCAAGGCGTCAGCGGAATCTGCGGTATCACACCCGTTCGATGACAGATTGGTCCAATTAACGCTTAAGGCTCCCGTTGCTGGGTTATAGCTCTGCACAGCAGTAGATATAACCGGGTTCAGCCAAATATAGATAATGTCGTTGTCGTGGTTCACACCCAAAGAGGAGCTAATGGGACCCATGGTGGAAATGGAATTCCCTTTTGCTGTCTGAATTGCAACAGACGATGTGCTTCCATTGGCAGTTGTCCATCCGTCACTTGTGTCATATGTGATTGAGGCGCCAAATAGCCCTAAAGTCGCTCCCACGGTCGTCGACGTAGTATTAACAGTCGTTGAGGAGTTTGTTGTAGCAATGGAGTCGGTGGATCCGACCAAATTGCTCGACCCGTAGGTGACGGAACTCGCTGATCCTGGTGGGGCATAGACAACGCCCACCACCATGTACTTTGGAAAAATAGGGATTGATGATGATACCGGTGTCGATTGCGCATAAGCAGAGGTGAGGGACGAGGATACGAGGCAGAACAGTGTTAGGCAGAACGTGAGGAACCGCCGGGATGTGTGTCTCAATGAGTTTTCTCCTTATCCAGTACTCTGTCAATTTTTGCTATCAAAGGTTTCAAATTTTCATAATTTTGCGAGATCAACATGTCGACGACGACGCCTCTGCGGTCTTTGGATTCAGCGTAGCGCGTGAAACAGACGGACACATAAAACGTCCTCGGCTCCTTTGCTAACAACGCTCTGGGAGCAAGTAGCAAAATAGAGTTATCACATCTTTTTGGCGCGTTTCACCAGCAAATATTCACTAAGGTTGTGAATATTTGCGAACATGGAAAGTATATGAAGAACCTACTGCCCGGTTATAGACATAGTGGAAGCTACGCAGGTTACAAAGGAACGTCAAGAGATAAAACTTAGAGAGTATTTCCTAAATTGGTACTACCTCACTGCGAAATGCCTTTCAAGTTCGATTCCTTGTCCAGAATACGCAACGTACTGTCCACTATCAGGGTGGTCCGATGCTTCTCATGCAAAATGCCCCGCCTTTTCAAGCAGGAAAAAATACGTAGACTGAGGCTGGAGAGTGTCTCAACGACCGAATCCGATATCGAATTTCTGCGGTTCAAGTCGGACAATGAGTTGTACCTCGCCAAAACTCAGATCTGCGATGTATGCAAGAGATATCAGGAGCGTTCGGGAACGTGTCCTGCTATAAACGTCTGGCATGTTGCGTCTACTGGCACTGCTGATCGGTCTGTTTCGTCGCCTGCTTCGCTCCCGCTGCGATCTGTTGCTGGAAAGTTTGTCTCTTCGCTAGCAGCTGACGGTTTTCACGCGCCGCGACCCCCGTCGCAAGATTGGTGATGTCAACAAGTTGTTTTGGGCGGCCCTCCGACGGCGCTTTTGATCGTCTCCCAGGAGACGGTGGTGCGGTGGCATCGAACCGGATTCCGTCTCAACTGGAACTGGATCTTCCGCACCAAAAGAAGCTTGGTCTCCAACCTGTTTCGATCGTCCAGTGTCTCAAAGCAACTCTCTCAGGGCTCGCATGCTCTGTTGGCGGTTTTGTGACAGTGCCTACACTAGCAGGCTCGAAAGACTCCAATGTTTATGCGGCTTCCCTAACTAGAACACTTGGGTTAATACCGGGAGATCGATCTTCAGAGGAGCTAAGTAATTGAAAACAATGGTCGGGGAGAGAGGATTTGAACCTCCGACCCCTGGTCCCGAACCAGATTCCGGCGCTTGTTGAAAAGCGTTGAATTTTTCCGGTTTTTAACTGCTTTATATTGAATCAGTTGCGGGTAGGTTGTTGGGGTCGATTGAACTTTTGTGGTCCAGAGCGCTTTCACAGCCTCAAAGTCGCCTACAGCCGTGTCTCATTTTTGGTGTGCACTTCACTCTTAAGCAACGGTGATAGTCTCGTCTGCCGAGTCCGGTCTTGAACTCTTTTGTTTGGTACTTACAGGAAACACACTGGAACCTTCTCATCTCTGTTGCTTCGTCGTGGCTCTTGCGCTAAGAGGGCAGCAATTCTGATGCGCTTCCCATTTTAGCGAGGCACAGCCCTCTGCGAAACGACATCAAAAAACGTATTGCAGCGCGAGCTGCAATTGCCGCGGCGAGTGTGCCGTATTTGTGAGCACCCCATACTGGCTAGGATTGCTGAAGCTGTTATTCGCTGTATTCAGCGATCCAATTGAACTCGGGTCAGTCGATGGATCGTTAAAGCTGGGATGGTTGAACGTGTTGAAGGCTTCGGCTCTGAATTGTAACCGTTGATGCTCTGACCACGGCATTTTGAAGTTCTTCAGTAGAGCCATATCCACATTGATATAGCCGGGACCGCGAAGGATGTTTCGTTGGCCGGTGGCTCCACCAAATGGGGGCGCAAAGGCATTGAGTGCAGCGGTTGGATCGGCGAAGAACTGAAGAGCGCCATTCTGGACATGGATGTGCTGCTTTACAGCAGAGCGTGGTCCCACCAGAACCGCCGGTGCCACTTGAGTGAAAGCGATCGGGAACGAGTTGACGGTTGTACTCCACGGATATCCAGAATGGTAGGAAACAATGCCAGAAGTTTCCCAACCGCCCACAATCGCGTCGAGCCACTTCGGCGCCTGGCCCAGCAATGCCGAGCCGCGTCCAATTGGCAATTCCAAAAGGTAGTTGGCGCTAACTGTATGGGTGGCGTCGAAGCTTGAGCTTGCGCGGCAAACGCGCAGGTTACGCAGGTCGCAGACAAGCCCCTGGCCGTTGAAGCTGGACGAGATGAGATCGTTTGTAACATCCGAAACGTTGTCGAGCGAATGCGCATAGGTGTAATTGAAATCAAACTGCAAGTGATTCGAAAAGCGCTTCCGCAACGTTACGATCAGTGCGTTATAACTGGATGCACCAAAGTTTCCAACATTGGCAACTGAGCCCGTCTGATAGGCCAACCCGGTATTCGGCAGCAGAAATCCGGCGTTGGCTAGCTGAGAGTCCACGGTCGAGACGTCACCCACGAGGAAAGGCTGACTTAAATTGGCCGCGGCAAACTCCGTACAAGACGGCGCGCCGAATACAGCCTGACATGTGGCTCCAGCGCCGAAAGACTGTGCGAGCGCTGCATTCATCTGATTCTCAAACCACGGCTGAACTGGAATTGCGGCTGGAGCGGTTCCTGCCTGCAGCGCAGATTGCACGTTTCCAAATGCGGTATTAAGAAACTGCCCAGACTGGGAATCTTTGAAATTGAGTTGCTGGGCCGGATCCCCAACCGCGATCAACCGGTGCGCGAATCTGCCGAAATAGTTCACGTCCAGAAAGAAATTCTTGGGAAATTCTCGCTGAATTCCAAATGACGCCGTAATACTATACGGCGTCTTGATATTGTTGTTGAGTTGGAAGAGAGTGCTATTAGTGGCCAAACCAGTGGCACATGGCGCACCCGCAGGAACGAAGATACGAAGCGGGCAGTTTGATCCGTCACTGATGGTGGTGAAAGGCGTATCCGAAGGACGGGGCGCTGTTCCGGGAGGTGGTGGTGCGGCTGGAGCGCTGATCGAGGTAAAGCGGGGATCCTGCAAAAGCGACGCCCGTGGATTATTCGGAACACCGAACGACTCAGTGAGAGATTTAGCAAAGAGCTGGCTGACCTCGTCGACCTCAAAGCTTAAAGTGCTGAGCACTCGATCGTAACTGATCCCGCCTCCCGCGCGGATACTAGTCTTGCGATCACCGAGGATGCGACCCAGAATTCCGCTGGTGTGAGACGGGGAATATGCGATCCCCACTCGCGGTGAAAAATCTTTCCAATCCGGATGGTAGTAGCTTGGCCCGTGATTCGCCGGCCCACCTAACACATAGCTGACAAAAGGGGCCGCTGTGAACCCATTAGTCCCACTCGCGGCAGCCTTCTGACGCGCCGCGAAAAGCTGTTGCTCAAAAACAGTAGGAACTGCCTGGAAGCCATTTGCCTCAAAAGGTACGCTGTGATAGTTCCAGCGCATGCCGTAGGTCATGGTTAAGTCCGAACGAATTTTCCAGGAATCCTGAACGAAGAATTCATACTCGTTGTAGTGGAAAGTGCGGAGGGCTGGGCTATTTTGCGGAAAAGGGTTACCAGCTTTGTCATAGTTGTACTGTCCAGTATTCCCGGAAAAACGGCCTAACAACACTGTGAAGCTGTGATCCCACGAGGATTCCACGGCGGTTGGATTATTGGGGTCGACGAGTATGTCGGCTGGTCTGAGCGAACTGTCTAAGTTAGTGATTTGCGAATTCAGGCCAATCGTCGGAAAACTTATGTCGTTGGTATTCGAGGTCTTAACACGAATCGGCTTGATATCGGCGCCAAACTGCAGCGAGTGTCTGCCACGGCTCCAACTAAAGTTGTCGCGAATCTCCGGGACCGCTACGTTGCGGCCCTGCCCGCGAAAATCGCCGAATGGGCCCGAGAGTCCGTCAATACCATACAAATTGGGAGCACTAGGTGCAAAGTTAGACGGGAAATCATCTACTTGACGGCTGAGGCCAAAAAACGCCTGATTGGTCATCGCCGGGTTGATGGCCCAAGTATGTCCCACGACCCAGGTACGGTCATGCACAAACCGTCCGATGAGGTTGTTAGGATCCTGCGGAAACAGCTTTACAACTTGCGTATCGTTATCGCGGTCCCAGGTACCACGCGCGAATAACTGATGCTTCGAACTAACGCTATAGTCGAGTCGTCCCACAAACGTATTTTCACTCAAGCGCAACGGAGCGCTGAACGCAAACCCTCCAGTATTTATGCCATCGCCAGCGCCGGTATTGTTAGCAACGGGATAGCGGCTGTTCAAGAAAGTCAGCAAACTGGCATTAGGCCCAACGCCTTGCGGATCCAGGGCTGCAGCTTGAGCTGGGGTTAGAGTTGTTATGCAGCTCGGCTGTGATTGTAGCGTCGACGAAGCGGTGCAACCAGCGTTGCTATTGACGTAAGAGATCTGCCCATTGCGAAAAGCGTTCAGCGGAACCGTCAGGTTTTCGCTTACTCCTTCTGCGTCGCGGCGTCCAGAATAGTTGAAGAACAGGAACAACTTGTCTTTGATAACAGGGCCGCCTAAACTTCCGCCGAACTGGTTGCGAACGAGTTGTGCTTTCTTGATTCCATTTAGGTTATTGAAGAAATCGTTCGCCGCCAGCCGCGACACACGATTGAATTCGGAAGCCGAACCGTGCCACTGATTGGTTCCACTCTTCGTAACCAGGTCCACTTGTGCGCCACCGCTGCGTCCGAACGTCGCGTCTGAGTTTCCGACGATCGTGCGGGCTTCTGCGATCGAATCGATAGGAGCACGGCCAACCGTGATAAAAGCTTGCCCGATGCTCTCGTCGTTCACGTCAAGCCCATCTAGAGTGACATTACCGGCGTCAGCGCGTGAACCCGTAACCGATCCAGTTTGAGCGTCAGACCCTGACTCCGGGGCTTGAACCCCTGGTTGTAGCTGCAACAGAGCGGAGGCGTCGTCTCGAAACAGACTAGGCAGGTCCTCGAGCTGCCTGCCAGTGATAACGTTGCCGATGCTGGCATCGGTGGTGTTGACGGAGTTCCCCACGGCGTTAACCTCGACACGTTCTGCGGCTCCGCCAACACTCAGCCGTGCGTCCTGAGTCTCTGTCGCGCTCACTCCTAAGGACACATCGGAAACAACCAACGCGCCAAAAGATTGCTTCGAGAATGTAAGTTTGTAGCCGCCGCCAGGTGGGACACGCAAAAACTGATAAGCACCCACGCCATTGGTAGTCGTTTTCACGGAGAATCCAGTTGCGGGGTTGGCAAGTTCGACCTGAGCGCCAACAATAACCGCTCCGGACGAATCCGTGACCACGCCAGTCACACTGGAAATCGCCTGCGCACCTAGAAAGCTTGGCACGCAACAAAGTAAGCATAAAACAATGATTTTAATAAGCTGAGTAAGCTTCATAATTCTTATCTCCACTCCCAATACAGAACATCACCGCCGACGAATCCAGCAGTGGCTCGGGCTAAGTCGCAGAGCGCATCGCTGTGACCATGCAGTTGAGGCATCAATCTAGCAGCAAATGGGAAGAGTTCCAGGGTTATGGGATGAGGTGCTTTGCGAGGGGGACCAATTGCTCTTCTCGATTCCTGAGTGTCGAAGCCATGCCTAGCCACCAACCAAGGCGTAGTCACACTCGTTTTCGGCAGGAAGGAAGAAATGGCAGACCTGAGCCCAACAAAAGGGAAAAACCCAATGTATCGCGCGCCGAGAATTGCAGTGGTAAGCACGAACCATTCGGGAAGAGAATGGTTCGGCCATAGAAATGGACTCGGTTGGCAATCCTATCATCTCGGTCTGAGTCAGACCGTGCCGGGGTAGGAGGCCGCCTGACTACCTGCTGATGCGTTGATTGCTGTGCAATCGCCTTCGACAACTTGCGCTTGTATATCTTCCTTGAGAATTGTTAGTAGCTGCCGTTCCGCATAAGTTCGATTGGGACCTCAAGGTGACTATCGCCTTTTGCGATTCATTGGTGTGAATCCTACCAAACACGACAACTATTGGCTCGAACCATCGGCTGTCCAGCCTTACATCCAAAGGCCTTCTGGAACTGCTCTATGTTGCTGACCGTACCGTTGACTCGAAATTCAGCGGGCGAGTGAGGATCGGTCTGCACCTGTAGCCGTAAGGCTTGGTCTGTTGCGTTCGCACACCAGACTTGCCCGAATCCCAAGAAGAAGCGCTGTTCTGGGGTGAAACCGTCTGTGAGCTCCTGTGCAGATCCAGGCTTTGCGGCCAGGATGTCCATGAGAGCTGCAAGAGCAATGCGCAAGCCACCGTTGTCAGCTGTGTTCTCGCCCAGCGTAAGCTTGCCATTGATATGTTCCCCGCCTGCAACCGCGAACTTGCTATACTCTTCAACCTCGCACTCCGCGCGTTCATTGAAAGCCTTTTCATCCGCAGGAGTCCACCAATCACGAAGATTGCCTTCCGCATCAAACTGGCGGCCCTCATCGTCGAAACCATGCGTCAGTTCGTGTCCAATGACGACGCCAATTGCGCCAAAATTTACAGCATCGTCAAGGCCGTTTTCGTAGTAGGGCGGCTGCAAGATTCCTGCCATGAAGTTGATATTGTTCTGCGGAGGGTAGTAGTAAGCGTTAACAGTGGGAGGACTGTAGAGCCACTCGCTCGGATCCACTGGCTGACCGATCTTGTCTAGTTGCCGCCTGCTTTCGAATTCATTGCTGCGAAGAGAATTGCCCATGGCGTCGCCACGAACAATCTGGAGTCTACTGTAGTCACGCCAGTGATCCGGATAACCAATCTTGTTGGTGACCTTATGCAACTTGTAGAGGGCTTGTTGCTTGGTGGCTTCCGTCATCCAGGGCAAATCGGTTATGTCGCGCTGTAAAGCCTTTTCCAAGGCTTCTACCATACGGAGCGTACGTTCTTTACCTTCGGCGCCAAAAGCACGCTCAACAAAGACCTGTCCCAGAGCTTCTCCGAGATCGGCATCTGTGGAACTCACGCATCGTTTCCAGCGAACCCGTTGCTCCTTTTGTCCTGCCAAAATCCGGTTGTAGAAATTAAATGCCTCCTCGTCGAATCTCTTGGGCAAGAACAAAGGTTGAGCGCTAACGACGCGCCAGCGCAAGTAAACCTTGATATCGTCGAGGCTACTGGAAGCAAGGTTCATCTGCATTTGACGGACAAATTCAGGTTCTGAGACATTCAAACTGGAGACTTGCGCCAAACCAAGCGCGTCCATGAATTTGCTCCAGTCGAAAGATGGACTCATCGCCTGAAGCTCCTTCATACTCATCCTGTGGTAGACCTTGTTCGGATCGCGTTGGGATACGTTGTCGAGCGATCCATGGGCCAATCCAGTCTCAATGCGCATAATTGTTTGCGCATGAATAGCGGCGTCCGCCGGTTTGTCTCCCAGAAGCCCAAACATGTTTTGCGCGTGCTGGACATATTGTTTCCGAATTTCCACTGACTTTGGATCATCCCTGAAATAGAAATCACGATCGGGAAGACCGAATCCTCCCTGTCCCACGACAGCAATTTGCTGAGTGGAGTCTTTAGCATCCTGCTGAGCGCCGAACCCGAATAAAGCATTTACCCCCACTAGAGAGAAATGGGCAAGGAGAGCGGGCAAATCCCCTTTCCCCTGGAGAGCGGCGATCCGCGCTTGTTCAGGGTCCAAGGATGCCGACCCCTTGCGCTCGATGCTGCTCTCGTCCATGCATGAGGCGTAGTAGTCCCCAATCTTTTGCTCATTGGCGCTGTGATTGTTATTGGGAGCTGCGGCTTTTTCCAAAATGTCCTTCAGAATGGCTCGATTGCGCTCACCAAGTTCGGTAGAGCGGCCGTAGATGCTTCTGTCGGCCGGTACCGGGTTCTCCTTGAGCCACGTGCCGCAGGCGTAATGATAGAAGTCGACGCACGGATCAATGTTCTTATCCAAGGCGTTGACATCAAAACCGTTCTTCAATTTTGGCAACGCATCCTTTGCCTGCGCTGAAGAAAGCTGTAGCTGCTGCCCCATGACACACATGGTCACGATTACCGTAGCGAACACCCTTTTTAGAAACATTTGCAGAGCCTCTCCTGAATGAAATGAAAGCAGCATTGCATACTGTGCGCCTTTTGCTGAGCTAGCAAACCCGACAGGCGTCGACTCGGATTTCGGGTTGTCCCTGGTTTCGACCACCTATGGCTTAGA
>Ga0210384_10003024_pt1 | contig 19872 bp, 12 predicted proteins | sample IncBWH2MmetaG_FD_160574 | JGI IMG/M metagenome (GOLD analysis project Ga0210384, IMG submission 160574) | Forest soil microbial communities from Barre Woods Harvard Forest LTER site, Petersham, Massachusetts, United States - Inc-BW-H-2-M | ecosystem: Environmental > Terrestrial > Soil >...
AGGGGTGTGGCGGCGCCATGATGGTGCCCGTGGGTCGGCTTACGCTGGTTAGAACGTTTGCCAAATCCGAACTCATTCGGGCCATGAGCTTCGTGGCCGTTCCCGCCTTGATTGGCCCCATGCTGGGACCGATTGCGGGCGGATTGATCGTCGGCTATCTCCACTGGCGATTCATCTTTTTCGTGAATATTCCCATCGGGTTCATTGGCTTGTTGATGGTCTATCTCCATCTGCCCGACTACCGCGAGGAAAAGACCAACCCGCTCGATATTACGGGACTCATTCTGTTTGGTTCCGGCGTTGCACTGCTGTCTTACGTGCTGGAGATCTTTGGCGACCATGAGCTGGCTGCGGGTGAAATTCTAGGACTGCTGGCGATTTCCCTGGCGTTGATTGGCGGCTACCTGCTTCATGCCAGCCGCATCGAATTTCCCCTGCTGCGGCTGAGTCTATTTCGCATTCCAACGTTCAGCGCGGCGGTGAGCGGCGGCTTTTTCACGCGGCTGGGTATCGGCGGAGTGCCGTTTCTGCTGCCCCTTCTTTACCAGGTGGGGCTGGGATTCACGCCGATTCAATCTGGGTTGCTGATCATGCCGCAGGCTCTCGCTTCCATGAGCGCGAAATTCCTGCTGCCCAAGATTTTGCATCGCATGGGCTACCGCGGCGTTCTGATGTCAAACACCATCGTCCTCGGTCTGCTTCTTTTGCTGTTTGCGACCATCGGGCAGCACACGCCGGTCTGGCTGATCGTGATTCAGGCGTTTTGCTATGGGGCGTTCAGCTCGCTGCAGTATACGAGCATGAACACGCTGGTCTATGCCGACGTCACCGAACCTGAGACGAGCAGCGCCAGCTCCATCGCCAGCACAATGCAGCAAATGTCCATCAGCTTTGGCGTCGCAACGGCGGGATTGGCCACGGCGTTTTTCCTTCCTCGTGTTCGTTCGAACGCGGGGGAAATGATTCACGGGGTTCACCTGGCGTTGCTGGTTCTTGGCGTGTTCACGATTTTGTCCACCGTCGTTTTCAGCAAATTGAAAAGCGACGACGGGCAAAACGTGAGCCAGCAGAAGATCGTCAACGCCGAGTGAGATTCGCGTGGTCGAAAACTCCGGGTTATTCGTAGCGCAAGGCTACCAGGGGATCGACGCGTGTGGCGCGACGCGCGGGGAGGTAGCACGCGGCAAACGCGACCACGGCGAGAAGCGCGGCGGCCACGCCAAGGCTCAGCGGATCACTCGGCTTCACGCCGTAAAGCATGCTGGCCATCAAGCGAGTGAATGCCAGCGCAGCAATAAGCCCGAGGCCCAGCCCCAACCCGGCAAGGCGGCCTCCCTCGAGGAACACCTGTTTCAATACGTGCCCGGGAGACGCACCAAGCGCCATGCGGATGCCGAATTCCTGCGTGCGCTGTGTCACGGCATAGGCCATCACCCCGTACACACCGACGGCCGCCAGCGCCAGCGCGAGCAGAGCAAAGGCAACCAGGAGAGACAGGTTCAGTCGAGGCTGGGCCACGGAATTCGCGACGAGCTGATCCATCGTGGCGATGTTATAGAGCGGGAGGCCCCTGTCGATGGCGAAGACCTGCTCGCGGATGGCGCTGGTTACACTGGCCGGATCCAAGGAAGTGCGCACGGCGAGGGTCATATCGCGAGGTGCAAAAACTCCATAAAGTGGCTGCCGGTGCGGGAAGTAGATCAGTTCCCGGCCTTCCACGTCGAGCGAATAGTGCTTCACGTGTCCGACCACGCCCACGATGGTGCGCCAGCGCGGCACCGCTGGCTTGACGTTGGGTATGGCATCAACGGCCACGCGCTGCCCGATGGCATCCCGATGCGGCCAAAAGCGGCGAGCGAAATTCGTATCCACCACGGCGACCAGAGCGGCGCTCGCGTCATCCGCATCGCCGAGCAGCCGTCCCCGGACGAGCGGAATCTCCATGGCTTGAAAATATTCGGGTGTAGCCGTGCGCTGGTCGATTTCCATGTACGGAAGATTGCCCAACTCCGGCAGTCTCGGGATATCGGGAATCGACGTATCTTCGAAGAACACGGAGCCGGAAGTATAGGAATCAGTAAGCGGCATTTGCGAAACGGCGCCGGCGGCTTGAATCCCGGGAACCGTTTTCACGCTGGCTACCAGCTGCCTATAGAAGTTCTGCACCGGCGCGCCGTCTGGGTAGGTTTTCTCTGGCAGGGTGAGCTCCATCGTGAGCAAGTGTTGCGTTTGGAAGCCGGGAGAGACGTCCACGAGACGGTTAAAGCTGCGAATCAAGAGGCCCGCGCCGACGAGCAGCAGCACCGCCAAGGCCAGCTCTGAAACTACAAGCGAAGCGCGCAGGTTGAGGCTTCCTCGCGCGGCCGAAGCGCCACGGCCAGCTTCGTTCAGCGTTTCGCGCAGATCGGTTCGCGCGACCTGCCATGCCGGCGCCAAGCCAAAGAACAGCCCGGTCAACAGCGAAACGCCGAACGTAAACGCCAGCACCAGGAGGTCGATATGCACTTCGTCCATGCGCGGGGTGTTCGCCGGAGCAAGCGCGCGGAGGGCGTAAACGCCCCAATAGGCGAGCATCAGCCCCAGCAATCCGCCGGCAAACCCTAAGATCAGGCTTTCGGTGAGCAATTGCCGCACCAGCCGGGCGCGTCCCGCTCCCAATGCGGCTCGAATGGCAAGTTCTTTTTCGCGTGTGGAAGCGCGCGCGAGCAAGAGATTGGCCACGTTGGCGCAGGCAATGAGAAGCACGAAGGCTACGGCACCCAAGAGCACCAGCAGAGCCGGCCGAAGCCTTCTGACAAGTTGCTCCTTCACGGGAACCATGTACATATCGAAATTTTTCTCCGGCCCGTGGCCGTAGTTGCCCGGATACAAGCGGCGGAGATCGTCTGCGAACCGCGTCAACGCCTGGGAAGCGTGCGCAGCATCGACGCCCGGCTTGAGGCGTGCAACGACGTGCAGATAATGAGAGCCGCGGCTGCCAGGTCTCGCGCGATCCAGACCAAGGGGAGTCCAGAGGTCCTGCTTGCCGCCAAGAGAAAATTGCCTGGGCAGAACACCCACTACACGGTACGTTTCTCCGTCGAGCTGAATCGGTTTCGATACGATGTTCGAGTCGCTGCCAAACTGGCTTTGCCAGAGAGCGTAGCTGAGCAGGGCATAGTGAGCGTGGCCGGGCTGGTCCTCATCGACAGCGAAGCTGCGGCCGAGGACTGGCGCAATGCCGAGCAACGGCAGTACACCGGCCGTGGCGTTGCCCGTGGAGACTTGCACAGGTTGTGCATCCGCGCGAGTGAGATTGGCTCGGCCTCCGAGTGAGTATGCGGCAATCTCGGAGAACGACTCGTTGTGATCGAGCAAATCCCAGTATTCGGGCTCGGAAATCCAGTTCTGCGGAATCCCGTCTTTCTCGAATTTCCCCCAAATATTGACGAGCGAAGGAGAATCCTTGTACGCCAGCGGACGCAGCAGGACGGCGTTCACGATGCTGAAGATGGCCGTGTTCGCGCCGATGCCAAGCGCGAGAGTGAGCACGGCAACGATCGTGAAACCGGGTGAGTTCACGAGCATCCGCAGCCCCTGCCGCACGTCCTGCCAAAATGTTTGCATGCCTGCACCCCTAGAAACTGCTGAACTAAAGGCACATCTCCTTCCGAACTCGGTCCTTTGTAAGTCCCTTTGTTGTCAGGCGCTTATCGGCCTGTCAGCAGAGGCGCGCCTCGCCGGAATTGTCCGCTAGCGGGAAAAGGTTGTCGCGGAACCGGACACGGAGCCCGAGCACTTCTAAGGGAATATTTGCACGGAACTTTTGACTTGCTCAGACGTCTATGTATCAGGAGGTCCGCGTATGGCGAAGGTTGACTCCCTGCAAGGCTCGATGGATCTGCTGGTCTTGAAGATACTCTCGCGGAGGCCGGGGCTGCACGGCTACGCGATCATGTCCGCGATCCAGGCCATTTCCGGCGAAGTGCTGCGCGTCGAGGAGGGATCTCTCTATCCGGCCCTGCACCGAATGGAGGAAGCTGGATGGATTCGCGCGGAATGGGTAAGGAAAGAGACCGGGCGGCGGGCCCGGTTGTACGAGGTAACCGCGGCCGGCAAGAAGCAGCTGGGGGCCGAGGAGTCGCGGTGGCAGGCGGTGACTTTGGCGGTGAACCGCGTCTTGAGGGAGGCGTGATATGTCGCTGCGCTCACGGCTGGTCAATGTTTTTCGCGGCCAGCGTTTGAATCACGAGATTGATGAGGAGCTTGCGGCGCACCTGGAGGAAGCGATTGCCGAGGGGCGTGATCCTGTCGAGGCGCGCAAGGCATTTGGCTCGGCGCTGCGCCATCGTGAGCGAAGCCGCGACGTGAGGCTGGTGTCGTGGCTCGAATCTTTGCGGGCGGACACGGTATTTGGTTGGCGGCAGCTCAAGAACAGCAAGGTAACTTCTGCTGCGGCTATTCTCTCGCTGGCTTTGGCGATGGGCGCGTGCACGTCCGCGTTCCGGCTGATTGATGGGCTTCTGCTGCGGCCTTTGCCTGTGCTTGAGCCGGAACGGATTCACGTCGTGGCGTTTGAAGGGGCCGGAGCCGACGGCCAACTCATGACCTACGACAGTTGTTCGTATCCGATGTTTCAGCAGATGCGCAGCGCCGTGAAGGAGCAAGCCGAGCTGATGGCGGTTTCCTACGAGGACCGCGTCGATTTGACGTACGGGTCGGATCAGGAAATCGAGAAAGAGTATCTGCAGTATGTTTCGGGGTGGATGTTCGGCTCGTTGGGGCTTCGTCCGGCTGTGGGTCGGCTGCTGTCTGAATCCGATGATCTTAAACCGGGCGCAAATCCCTACGCGGTGATCTCTTACGATTATTGGACGCGGCGATTTGGGCAGGACCCTAAAGTGATCGGACGCGCCTTCCGCGTCGGCGATACCGGCTATCAGATTGTGGGCGTTGCGGAGAAGGGATTCACCGGCACGGAGACGGGCACGCTCACCAGCATCTTCGTTCCCATGATGATGAAAAACCCCGGCACGCTCGCGAGTGCAAATCATTTTTGGATGCGCACGTTTGTGCAGCTCAAGCCCGATGTCGCGGTCGAACCGGTTCAGGAAAAGCTGCGCGCTGTCTTTCGCGGCATTCAGGAAGAGCGGGCCAAGACGTTTGTTGGGATGCCCAAGCAGCGTCTCGAGCAATTCTTCAGCGAGAAGCTGATTGTGGAACCCGCCGCTGCCGGCCGCTCGAATTTGCAGCGGGATTACAAGCGGGCGCTGGCGATTCTCGGCGCGCTGGTTGCGCTGGTGCTGCTGATTGCCTGTGCCAACGTTGCGAACTTGGTGACCGCGCAGGCCGCGGCGCGCGCGCGGGAGATGGCTCTGCGCGTTTCGATCGGCGCGGGACGATGGCGCTTGGTGCAGCTCGTTTTGGTTGAAAGCGTCATGCGCGCTTCTTTCGCGGGGATAGCCGGGGGCTTGTTTGCCTGGTGGGCTGCGCCATTCGTGGTCAGCAAAATCAATCCTCCGGACGATCCGGCGCAGTTATTGCTTCCGGCGGACTGGAGGGTTTTGGGATTCGGGCTGGCGCTGGCGTTTGCGGTGACCTTGCTCTTCGGGCTTGCGCCTGCGCTTCGCGCATCGGCGGTCAAGCCGGTCAGTGCACTCAAAGGCGGAGAAGACCCGCACTCGCGGCGCCGCTTGATACATGCGCTGATCGCGGCGCAGGTTACGTTCTGTTTCCTGGTGCTTTTCGTCGCCGGATTGTTTGTCGCAACGTTTGACCGCTTGTCGCATCAGCCCACGGGCTTTTCTGCGGATCGCGTCCTGAATCTGGAAACGGTCACGGGTGTGGCTCAGCCGCCGGCGTATTGGGAGCAGGTGGCGGAGCATCTGCGCTCCGTTCCCGGCGTGGAGAGCGTCGCTATCGTTGGATGGCCACTGATGAGCGGGGAAAGTTGGGTGAGCTTTATTGCCATCCACGGTGCGCCTGCCAACGAAGTCTTTTCTGATTTTCTGAGCGTTTCTCCGGGTTGGCTCGAGACCATGAGAATTCCCCTTGTGGATGGCCGAGATTTTCGCCGAGAGGAGACCTACCCGCAGGCGGCGATCGTTAACCAGGCGTTTGCGAGCCAGTTTTTCGACGGAGCGGATCCCGTCGGGAAGACCATGGAAACAGTCGACGGCGCCACTGCGACGCGCGTTGGATTTCAGATCGTGGGCTTCGTTCGGGACGCTCGGTCGCGTGACAACATGCGGCTGCCGATTCGGCCGACGGTGTACGTTCCGTTTCGGGCGATCGATGCGACGGGTGCCTTGCGATCGAAGAATCGAGGAACTTTCGTGGTGCGAACTTCCACCGCTAACCCTCTAGCATGGGCGTCATTGCTGCGGCAGGAAGTTCCGCGGGCTCGGCCGGAATTTCGCGTGAACCGCATTCGAGCGCAAGTGGAAATCAATCTGGCTCACGCCGTGCGGGAACGGTTGCTGGCGACCCTGGCGTTGTTCTTCGCGATCGTGGCGCTGTTGCTCGCGGGCGTGGGCTTGTATGGCGTGCTGCATTACTCCGTGCTGCAACGGCGGAGAGAAATTGGTATTCGCATGGCGGTCGGCGCGCAGGCAGCGAGCGTGGTGCGACTCGTATCCCGGGAAGTTTTCACGATGGTCTTCCTGGGAGCGGTGGCGGGTCTGGCGCTCGGAATAGTGTCGGTGCGTTACACCGAAGCACTGTTTTTCCGAGTCAAGGCAACGGACTTGACGATGTTGGCGTTTCCGTCGCTGGCGATTCTGGGCGTGGCACTGCTGGCTGCGCTGCGGCCGGTGTTGCACGCCGTGCGAATCGATCCCGCATCGATGCTGCGTGCCGAGTAGGCGTTTCTGGATGTCGAACGGAGTTTGCGGGAGGCTTGCTATGTCCCTCTGGTCGCGAATCGGGAATGTGCTTCGCGGTGATCGTTTGAATCGCGAGATTGACGAGGAGCTCGAAGCGCACGTGGAAGAAGCGATTGCGCGCGGGCGCGATCCCATCGAGGCGCGCAGCGCCTTTGGCTCCGCGCTGCGGCACCGTGAAAACAGCCGCGATGTTCGGCTCGTGGCGTGGCTTGAATCTTTGCGCGCGGACGCGGTATTTGGTTTTCGGCAGCTCAAGAAAACGAAAATCACCTCCGCCGCTGCAATTCTTTCGCTGGCTTTAGCGATCGGCGCTTGCACGTCCGCGTTTCGGTTGATTGATGCGCTGCTGCTGCGGCCTTTGCCGGTGGCGAATCCCGAGCGGCTTTACGATTTGTCCCGGCAGGGTATTGGGCCGGAGGGCAAGCCCCAGACATTTGATGGCTGGGCGTATCCAGATTTCCAATTGATGCGCGCCGCGGTAGCAGATCAAGCCGAGTTGTTCGCGGTTTCCTACGCCGAACCAGTGGATTTGACTTACAAGTCGGACGAAGAGATGGAGAGAGCGTACCTGCAATACGTTTCCGGCTGGATGTTTCCGGCGCTCGGATTACGTCCCGCATTAGGGCGGGTGTTTACGGGAAACGACGATTTGAAGCCGGGCGGGCATCCCTATGCCGTGCTCGCTTACGACTATTGGACGCACCGGTTTGGTCAGGATTCCCACGTGATCGGGCGGACCTTTCGGATGGGAAACGAGCTTTACCAGATTGCGGGTGTTGCCGAGGCGCCGTTTACCGGCACCGAGCCCGGGACCATGGTGGACATTTTTGTGCCCACGATGATGCATCCCCGGGTCACGCGCAAAGACTCGACCTGGCACAGGACTTTGGCCGTGGTCAAGCCGGGCGCAGCACTCGAACCGATGCGGCAAAAACTGGAGGCAACTTCACGGGCTTTCGAAGAGGAGCGCGCTAGGAGTTTCATGGGAATGTCCAAGGAAGAGATCAGCAATTTCTTGAACCAAAAGGTTTTGCTCGAGCCCGCGGGCACAGGAGTTTCCGAATTGCAATCCGAAACGCGGCGGCCGCTCGCGGTGCTCGGAGTGCTGGTGGGGCTGGTGCTGCTGATCGCCTGCGCGAATGTCGCGAATCTAATGACCGCGCAGGCTTCGGCGCGGGCCAGGGAGATGGCGGTGCGCGTGTCGATCGGCGGGGGGCGATGGCGGCTGGTTCAGCTGGTGCTGGTGCAGAGCGCCTGGCTGGCCTTGCTTGCGGCGGCGGTCGGCTCGCTGTTTGCGTGGTGGTCGGGGCCGTTCGTCGTGAGCATGATCAATCCGCCGGACGATCCGGCGCGTCTGGTGCTGCCCGCGGATTGGCGAGTCTTGGGTTTCGGCTTGGCCCTGGCGCTTGCCGTGACTTTGCTTTTTGGGTTGGCGCCAGCGCTGCGCGCATCGGCCGTCAATCCGGTTAGCGCGCTGAAGGGCGGAGAAGATCCGGATTCGAAGCGGCGCTTGATGCAGGCGTTGATCGCCGTGCAGGTGGCGTTTTGTTTTCTTGTGCTTTTTGTCGCGGGGCTTTTCGCCACTACCTTTCAGCGCCTGTCGCACCAGTCCGTGGGCTTTTCGGCGGACCGCGTTCTTGTTCTCGACACCGTGGCAAAGAGTCCTCAGCCGGTGGAATTTTGGGAGCAGGTTGCCGAACATTTGCGACGCGTTCAAGGAATAGAAGCCGTCGCGCTCACGGATTCTCCGCTGCTCGGCGGCAGCAGTTGGAACAATTTTATTTCCGTGAACGGCGCGCCCCCCAACGGAGTTTTGTCCTACATGCGCGCTGCTTCGCCGGGCTGGCTGGAAGCGATGAAGATACCGCTGCTGGACGGCAGAGACTTCCGGCCAGGCGATACGCACCCCGGCGCAGCCCTTGTCAACGAAACGTTTGCGAAAACCTATTTTGACGGCGTCGATCCAGTGGGAAAAACGTTCGACCTCAATATGGATGAGGGTTCGCGCCTGCGGTACGAGATCGTGGGCTACGTGCGGGATGTTCGCTACCGGGATTTGCGCGAACCGATCTTGCCGCAGTTGTATGTTCCTTTTCATGCCGTCGATGACCAGGGAGTTACGCGCAAGAGAGGCGCGGGAGTTTTCCTGGTGCGCACGACTGGCTTCGACCCGGGGGCGCTGGCGGCGCTGCTGCGTCAGGAGGTTCCGCGGGCGCGCCCGGAATTTCGCGTGAGCCGTATTCGCACGCAGATGGAAATCAATCAATCGCATACCGTTCGCGAGAGGCTGTTGGCGACGCTGGCGCTGTTTTTCGCGATTGTGGCGCTGTTGCTCGCCGGTGTCGGGCTCTATGGCGTGCTGCACTACTCCGTGCTGCAACGGAGGCGCGAGATCGGCATTCGCATGGCGGTGGGCGCCGAAGCCGGCAGTGTCGCGCGATTGGTGACTCGGGATGTTTTGTCCATGGTGCTTCTGGGGGCCGCTATCGGCGTGGGCCTGGGCATGTTGTCGGTGCGCTATGTCGAGTCGCTTTTCTACCAGGTGAAGGCTACGGAGCTAGAGATGCTGGCGCTCCCATCGCTGGCCATTCTCGTGGGAGCGCTGCTGGCCGCGTTGCGGCCGGTGCTCCAGGCCGTGCGCATCGATCCGGCTGCGATGTTGCGTGCCGAGTAGGGGCAATTTGCCGGAGGACTTTCAGATTCAAAACCAGAAAGCGCTGATCGATACGGAGATAGCGTCCTCCCGTCGCCTGACATTTCTTGTCAGGTGGGTGGGATTGAGCGGACTGGTCGTATCGGGTCTAGGCATCCTTGCAATCTGCTGGATTGCCGTTGGGGAAAGAGTCGTGGAAATTGGAATCCGCAGGGCGCTCGGAGCGACGAAATCGGACATCTTCCTGCAATTCTTGTTCGAGGCCGTGGCGATCAGCGTCCTGGGATGTTTCGCGGGGTTGCTGGCCGGCTGGCAAGGAACGGAAAGCCTCGCCGGGCGAGCCGACCTTGCGTTTCTCTTTGATTGGACAAGCGCGGCACGCATCGCCGGATTTGCGATATTGATGAATCTGGTCTTCGCGCTGATTCCCTCCAGAAAGGCGGCGCTCCTGGACCCCATACGCGCGCTCAAGTCGGAGTGAATTCACGTTACCTTCCGGGCGAGGGCTGTGGGTTTCCTTGGCGCTTCAGAGCCACCAGCGGCTTTGGCCAAGAGCAACTAGGCGCGAACCGGTCGACGGCAGGGGATATTTTGATGGTGCCCGAGAGAGGACTCGAACCTCCACGACCTTGCGATCACTAGCTCCTGAAGCTAGCGCGTCTGCCAGTTCCGCCACTCGGGCACGAGTGTTGTGGGTGAAACCCCAGCCAAGCCGGGGTTACCGATCCAACGAGGCTTTTTCATTGTGCCCGCCACTTCCCCCTTTGTCAACGAAAGGACCTTGAGGCCCGTGAGGCTCAGCCCGCGCTGCGAACGGGAGGGACTAGAAGGGCAAAGTGACTGGCAAGGGGGCCACCGGTCGAAACCCAGCCAAACACAGGGTTTTCGTCTCAAACCCGCCACTGTTTCCCTCCACCACAGGGTTCGCGGAAGGCCCTTCTCCCATCCATTTGTCTTATGGCAAGCAGTTGAAATTCAAATGGTTAGTGCTATACTCCCCCTCAGAACGCGGTCTCACACCTTCCTAGCACTTCGAAAAGAGACCGCTACGGTTCCCGGGGGAGGTCACCATGGAAACCCTAACCACAGGGCCAATTTTTTATGTTCTGATTGCCTGGGGGATTGTTACCGGTGTATTCATGTTGCTGTTGATTCGGCGGAGCCTTCTTGCCAGCCATGAAGATGATCAAATCTTTCTCGACGCCGCACAGGAACACATGGCGCGAGAACAGAGGGAGATCGTCGCAAAGATTGATGCACTCTCGCGGCCGCTGATGACCAGCGGCATCGCTTCAGGAGCGCTGCTTCTGGTTCTTGCCGGTTTGTGGCTGTACAACGGGCTAAGGAACATCTGACCCGTTCGAGACAACCGGCGCGGCGGCCTGATTCTTCACTGCGCTGATGGATTATTTGACTGGGGCTGAGCGATTTGGGGTGTGTTCGCGGGCGGGATGGGTTGCACGGTCGGCGCTAGCGAAGTGTGGTTGTGCACGATCACCCAGTGGTCAGTTCTTTTTTCCACGATCAGAGTGGTTTGCCCGCGAGCTGCGGAAGGCTGTCCGTCCACCACGGCTGAAAAATCCCATTGATAGCAGGCCCACCCGAAATTGCCGCTCTGCTTGATATAGGTGTTGGTCCTGTCCATGCGCACTTGTTGCATGCGGGCGTGCTGTTGCTGGAAGACGGCGAGGTAGTTCGTCCAGGTGAAAACCGGCGGGGCCCAGATGCCGTTGACGATCGAGACGTCGTCGGCATAGGCCTTGCGCAGTCTTTCGATGTCGCCGAGCTGCCAGGCTCCCAGCATTTCCGAAATCATGTAGTCGATCTGCTGTTCATCGCCCATGGGAATGACAGGCTTGTTGTCCGAGGGCGGCGGTTCGTTTTTCTTTTTCTTCTGCGCCCCAGCCGGGGCGGCGCACGCGAGGAAAAGAACCGCTCCCAGAAAGAGCGAGACGGCCGTGCGTGCCGTGCGGATGGCAAAATGCGTGGAAAGACAGTGCTTCATGCGTCTTCGACCCCTGGTGAAAGAGGATAGCACGGTGGTTTGTGCGCGGCGGCGGTGTGTCCAGTTGATTTACCCGGCATCGCTGGACCACCCAAGGCGGCGGTTGCGCCCACCTCAGTTTGGTTGTGTAGCGCTTATCAGGTTTACGAATAGCCGGTATGCGCCCGAGACACCGTCGGGAATCTGGCGGAAGAAGGCAATGCCGGTGTAAATGTACAGGCCCTTGCCATAGGGTGTGTAGACAATCGCGCCGTTGAGGTCGGGCTCGCCGGGATCGTGCATGGCCAGGACCGCAGTGTATTTTGGATCAAACTGAGTCCAGTAGTAGAGGCCGCGCTCTTGCACCCAGCCTTTGAAGTCGTCCTGCGTGATTTTGTTCGGACGGAGCAGTAGCGGGTCGTCCGGCTTGAGAAATTTGACCGGCGAATCCTCGTCGGTGATGCGCGGCAGCGGTCCGCCTTGCGCCGTCACGATTTTCGCGGGAAAGGGAGCATACTGCTCCTTGTTCCACGCGAAGTCCCGGTTGTATTGCACGACGAGTGTGCCGCCCTTCGAGACGTAGTCGAGCAGCCGCTGGTTGGCGCCGGGAAGCTCCGGGCGAAGCTCGTACGCACGAACGCCGACCACAATGGCATTGAATTTGGAGAGATCGCCGAAGGCCAGCGCCTGGGCCTCCAGTGTTTCGACCTGGACGCCGAGCATGCGCAGCGCCTGCGGGATTGGTTCGCGCTCCGCGGTGATGTAGCCGACGCGTAGATTCTCCGGAATGGTGATGGCCAGGGCGTGTACCAGGCACTGCGCCGGCTCGCTCCAGAGTTGCGTCGGCAAAGTGGGCAGGGGCTCGAGTGAAGTTGAGAATCTTTCGTCACCGCGTTTCGCGTAAGCAGTGATCGGGTAATTTCCGGGCGCTAAACTGTTTGGTGCGGTTACCGTCAGTTTCGCATAACGGTCACCCGTGCCATCGAAAGAAATTTCTTCGGGATCGCTGGCGGAGAAACCCCTCGGCAAGTCCAGTCCGACGGTGAGCTTGGCCGCCTGCGTCGCGTAGGAATGCACGCGCAGCAACACATCGAACGGCTTCTCGCGTTTTCCAAGTATGGCAATGGTCTGCCTGGGGTCCACCGCGAGGGTGTATGCCGGCACAATGCGCAGAGGTACACGGTCCAGACGGGTGGAATTTGCCTCAATGTGCGTCACCGGAACTTGGACTCTGAATTTGTAGCCGTGGATGGCCACTTCTTGCTCTGCGAATAGAAGCGGTGGCGGTTCGGGCAGAACCTTGTCCCAGGCGGTCAGGGGAGCCGCAGGTCGTGTCACGGCAACCGTGAATTGAAAACCTTTCTCCGCATCCCCTTCGCGCTTGGTTTCCTGAAATCCGTCGGTAAGGTTTAACTTCAAGCCGCCTAGATCGCATCCGTCCTCTTTACGGCAGTGCGCGTCCGCGCGCAGTCCAAAGGATTCCCCCACGACAAGCGTGCTGCGGTCGGCCTCGGCCTTGACTTCAAGTCCCGCGAGGAGCACGAGGGCGCGTTCGAGGCGCTCCTTCGTTTCCCTGAGATCGAGCGCTTGGTCACGTGTGTAACCCAAGGACGAGTCCGCTGAGTCGGCAGGAATGATCCCGGTAAGAAGATTCCCGGCCTCGGCCATTTGCCGCATGGCATTTTTCCAGTCCAGAGAGAGAGCAGCGGTCCGGGCCGCGCCAATCTTCTTATCCACGTCGGCCAATGCCAGCACTTTGCAGCCGCCCTTCGGCGCCCCACTGCACATTGCGCGAGCGACGGTGGCAGACCACTGCTCCAGATTTACAGCGAGGCTCGTAGCGTCAAACTTGCCCCCCGTTTCCGAAATCAGAACCAGCGGCCGCCGCAGAAAGGGCGAACCGAGAAAACCAGTGATGCCTTGTGAGCGGTGGTTGGCGAAAGCATCCAGCCCGATTTCCCGCCAGCTCTTGCCCCAAAGTGGCGATAGTTCATCGACGGGAAGCGCAGCGCCGGATGGACCGGCGGTTGCTCCGCCGCGTTCCGTATCGAGGAGTTCGACGGGGTTCGACGAGCCGCCCCACGGATGCAAGCCTTCGCGAATTAGCTCGGGAAATGCTTTGGGATCGGCGGCCAACTCCACGGCGCGCGGGGTCCACAACCCCGAGGTCTGATGATGTCCATGGCCGCCATGCACGCCGCCCCAGCCGTTGATCACGACGTTGGGACGATAGGTGCGGATCACGCGCACCATTTCTCCCAGCACCGCGTCGCCCCACACTCTTTCCGTTTCCTCGGGAGTTTTCGAGAAGCCAAAATCCGGCGCGCTGCCAAAAAAGAGTTTAATGCCGTAGCCGCGGGTTGCGGCGAGAAGTTCTTGCGTGCGGATTAGTCCAAGTTGCGGCGCTTGTTCCGGGCCGAGGTCATTTTGTCCACCTTCGCCGCGAGTGAGAGTGAGAAGCGCGACGTCCGCGTGCAGACCGCGTGCGAGATAGGTGAGCAAAGTCGCGGATTCGTCGTCGGGATGCGCGGTGATATAGAGGATCCGCGTAGTGACGCGGGTGCTGTCGATAGCCTCAATGGTTTCCGGGAGGCCGGGGCCTGTTCCGGGAGCGGGAGGAAATTGCGGGGCTGCCGGCTGCGCCGAAAGCGATGCGAGCGCGATACCAAAGACAAGTGATCCGACCAACCTCTGGAATAGACGATTCACGCAGCCTCCGGTTCATTCACTTTTTAGAACGGCCTCTTTTGCAAACGGCCATTGTCGCATTTTACGGGACCAGATAAGAAATGCGAGCGCACCCAGGGCGATCTCGGCCAATCCCCATTTTCTCGCCGTACCGGTTTGCCAGAAGAGCCAAGCCCACCCGAATATCGTCAGCACCGCGGGCAACGGATAAAGCCACATCTTGAACGGCAATCGCGCCGATCCCCAGCGCCGCCGCAGCAATATCACTCCCACAGCCTGACCGATGAACTGAACAAGCAGGCGCATCGCCAGAATGCCGGCGATGGCGGTCTCCAGCTTCAAAGTTACACTGAAAAGGAAAGCGAGCCCGCCAAGCGCCAGCAGCGATACGTACGGAAAGTGTTTACTGGGATGCAGGCGTCCGAAGATTGGGAAGAAATTTCCGTCCAGCGCAGCGGAATACGGCACGCGCGAATATCCCAGCAAAACCGAGAACACCGAGGCCAGCGCGACCCACAGGACCATCCAGGTGGCTGCTTGCGCCGCGTGCGCACCGTACAACCTCTCGACAAACGTGCTCACAATAAATTTCGAATCCTGTGCTTCCCGCCAAGGCACCACTCCCAGAATGCTGATTTGCATCGCCAGGTACAGCACGGCGATACCGAGAATAGAGAGAAAAATTCCGCGCGGAATATTGCGTTCGGGATCGCGAATTTCCCCGCCCAGGTGGCAGATGTTGTAGTAACCCCAATAACTGTAAACGGTGTTCACCATGGCCGCCCCCAGGCCTGCAAACCACACCCAGGAAAGTGAAAACGCTCCCGGCGGAAAATCGAACGCCATCTTGGCGTTGAAATGGCTTGCCCCTCCCCATATCAGCCAGAGTAGAGTGCCGACCACGCCAGTCCACAGCAGAACGGAAATCTTCCCGATGGTGGTAATGCGCCGGTAGAGCAGAACCACGAGGAAAAGAACCAGTCCGCCCGAAACCGTCTTGGCTTCCAGCGCCGAGAGCGGATGCAAATATCCGGCATACCGAGCGAATCCTATCGAGGCGGATGCGATCGAAAGCGGCGCCTGAACGAATGTCTGCCACACAAACAAGAAAGACATTAACCGACCCCAGCGTCCCGGCCCGTACGCTTCGCGCAGAAAAACGTAGGTTCCTCCGGCGCGTGGCATGGCCGCCCCAAGCTCAGACCATACGAAGGCATCGAGCGTTGCCAGCACGGCTCCCCCCACCCAGGCGATCAGAGCCTGCGGCCCGCCCATGGCTTTGATCACTAGCGAGGTGACGACAAAGGGGCCGATGCCCACGATCTCGATCATGTTGAGCGCGATGGCCTCTTTCAGGCCCAGGCCGCGTTCCAACCCCGAGGGTTGCTCCGGCGGAATGCCCTCGGTTTCGGCGGGAGCAGCGTTATGAGGCGTTGTCAGCACGCCGCCGAGAATAGCAAATGCGCCGCGCGACAGCTAACGCGCAGTTTTCGAGACCGTTCCACGTTTTTCATTGGGCCGATGCCAATTCGGTTTGCAACCATCGTCGAACGGCTTAAACTCGTCGGCGCAGGGCCCCCCGCGCGTCTATGTCTTGTCGGGCTCTTTCGGATATTGATCGGGTGCTGGCATGAACCTTATCCGTACCTTTCGACGGGGCGCGATACTCCTCTCGACCATGGCCTGTGCGATGGCCTGGCCCGCGTCCTTCCTCGGAGCCGAGGCGCACGCGGAAAAGCTGGCCTTGCCTCCCGGAACATCTGCCACGCTCGGTAAAATCTATTCCTTCGATACGAATGGAGCGATCGCGGATGCGCAGCGCCTCGAGAAAGAACAGCCAGACCACCCGCTGGGCTACTTGCTCGAAGCGGAAGCCTTGTGGTGGAAAATTTTCTGTACGTCGGCAGAATTCAAGTACGGCCTGACCGATGCCCGCCACCGGCCCAAACTTGCCTCGGACCAGCACTACCTGGAGTTGGCCGCGAAGGCGTCGTCGATGGCCCTAGCGCAGCTCAAAAGTCATGAAACCGCGGAAATGCAATTTTATGCAGGCATGGGGGATGCGTTTCAAGCTCGGTTTTTCGGACTTCGCGGCGAGAATCGCGCTGGCGCCCGAGCCGGCGTGCACGCGCGGGAGCATTTTCTGCGCGCTTTTAAATTGGATCCGGAACTCGCGGATGCCGAGTTTGGACTTGGCCTCTACAATTATTATGCGGACACGCTAAGTGGCCTCGCGAAGCTACTCAGCTTCTTCATGGGCATTCCCGGCGGCAACAAACAGGAGGGCCTCCGTCAGCTGGAGCATGCCATTGCCCAAGGCGTCCTCACCCCGGCCGCCGCGCGGTTTTATCTGGCGCTTAACCTGCACCGTTACGACCAGCTGTATGAAAAAGCGCTAGGCGTCATCGGTCCATTGGTTGAACAATATCCTTCCAATCCTTTGTTTCAGCTTGCCCGCGGTGATCTGTACGCCAAACTAGGCCGCATAGAACGAGCCGCGGCCTGCTATCGGACGGCCGCCTCCCTCCCGGTTCAGGACGCCGAGTGCCGCGAGCGCATCCAACAACTTGTGCAGGCCTCGCTGGCCGCCCAAGGACTGGCCAATCATTCCGCGAACCACTGAAAATGGGAGGGTTGCCCAGCCAGCCCTGTCCAGATCTGTCCGCGGCAAGAATTGCGCATTGACCTTTCTTCAAGCACAATGGTAGTCATGTAGGGTTGACCGGCTTCGGAACGACAGCGCATTCGGACTTGCAAGAGCGCCGCGCGAGCCGGACAAGGATAGCGCAACCCCTGCCAGGCTGGGGTCAACGCGCCGCGCGAATTGCGCATCTCACCCGAAAAGCACACTGGCACCCGGGGATTCCCCGCCGTTTGACCAGTCCGGTTGAACCCGACCGAGTCGGGGTAACCAGTGACGATGAAGGAGTCTCGATGATGCGGTCTTGGACAGCCCTAGCTGTCGCGTTTACGGCGATTTTCGCCGCAACCGGTTGCAACGATTACGGCAACACGTTTCAGGGCAACACCGGAGCCTTCTTATCGTTCATTTCGCCTTCCAACGTAACCGCCGGCGGAGGGGATTTGACGATTACCTTGTCGGGCAACGGCTTCGTGACCCAAACCGCTGTGACTTGGGACCAGCAGAGTCTGAAAACATGCGTGGTGACGACGACCGCGGCGAACACATGCGCCCCGTCGAATGACAAGGGAACCGTTGTTTCGGTGACCGCGGTGGTCCCTGCCGCGCTGACCGCCAAGCCGGGCACGCACTTCGTCCAGACAGTGCAACCACATTCGGGCGCTGGTACCAACGGCCTTTCTAATCCTGTGGCTTTTGAAGTTTTTCCTCCTCCTAATCCCGTTCCCAAAGTCACCACCGTCAGTCCCAACACGGCCACAGCAGGCAGTGCGGCAGAGACCTTGACCATCACGGGCACAAATTTTCTCCTGACCTCGGACCCTTCGGGCGGCTCCCAGGTACGGTGGAACACGACGACGCAAACGAACCTTTCGGTAACCAACATCACTGCGACACAAATCCAAGCGACAGTGCCCGCAGCACAGCTCGCCACCCCGGGCACCGCGACGGTAACGGTCTACAATCCACCGGCGCCACCGCTTCCTTCCCCGCCTTGCGCGGTTAACTGTAGCGGTTTTGGAGGCGGCGGCTCGAGCAACGGATCGACGTTTACGATCACCGCGGCGGCAGCGAATGCCGTAGGTGCGAACGCCGCGATCGTCGAGGAAGAGACGCCTGCCGTTAGCTTGGACGGACGCTATGTGGCGTACACGGCTTCCGAGAGCGGCCACCTTCAGGTTTTCGCCCGCGATACGTGTCAAGCCGCGGTCTCCGCCTGCCAGCCGCGCACCCTTCTCGTTTCCTCCGCGCTGGATGGCGGCGCCGCGAGTGACGAGAGCCACGCACCTTCCATGAGTTCCGATGGGCGCTACGTGGCGTTTAGCTCTGCGGCGACAAATCTCGTCGCAGAGTCGACTACAGGCCGCCAAGTGTATGTTCGCGATACATGTTTTGGAGTAAGCGCCGCATGCACTGCTTCGACTCAACTTATCTCCACGGACCCCACCGGGGCACTGGTTGGAACCGAAGCCATCTTGCCATCCGTCAGCGCCACAGGTCGGTTCGTCGCTTTCCTGGCTGTCACGCCGACGCATTCTTCAGCCGCGTCCGTGGACAAGTCCGGCGCGAGCGCTTCCAACAGCGGGTTCCGCCAGGTTTTCGTTCGGGATACCTGTCTGGGCACGGCGAATTGCACTCCCAGAACGACGCGCATCTCTCTCGAACCCGGCGACGGCTCAGGAACCGGGACAAGCAAGCCGGCGGGTCCAGCGATCAGCGGCAGCGCCAATCACGTTGCTCTTGCCGGCGGAAGCGCGGCAACCCTCTTCACGCACTCCGTGGCGGTTGACGACGGCGTCTTCCTGGCCCTCACAAAGAACCAGCAATAGGGGCCTGAACGCTTCAAAGCAACCTCAAAGCAAGAAGAAACGGGAGGCGGCAGACTGGGCTTCGAGCGCGGGGGTTCGCGCTATGGGCGTGGCGGTCGGTTGTGAAGGAGCAGGCTATGGCGCAGCGGGTGATGCTGTCGAGGTGTGCGGGGATTTACTGAAACGGATGAGAGAAAGTCTTGTGCCGCCGGCGTCGACCGAAAGCGCCACAATGCGAACCATCTGCTCGCGCTCGGCTACAAACGCGATATCGTTATCGGAAACCCGCACTTCGCTGAGAATCGCCGGCACGGGCTTCTCGCCCGCGTCTCGGCGCGTAAACTCCGGACTCAAATGTTTGCTGTACCACTCATCCACAGAATCCCGCGTATCGTTCGTGTGATAGGTTGAAGTCTCGATCCCGTTTTGCGCTTGTTTGACGGCGGCGGTGGCCGCCGCGTCGTCCGGCACGATCAGCGAAGACCGCGGATAGACCGGCAAGCCCGGACCAACTTCGGTTTCTCTTTCCAGCCGGAAACTCCCGCCCGGAGTGCGCACCGTATCTTTGACCCTGGCTGCCGAAAGCCCCATCGAGCCGACCACCTTGCTGGCGACGAACAAGCCGCCCGCCAGCAGAATGGCGATGCCCGTAAACAGACCAATCATCATCCACATGAGCGACTTGGACGAAGACGAACTGCCGGATGAAGATCCATCTGCCATAACCGGTTTCTCCCACGTGGGCACCATTCGCCCAACTTCAAGTTTGGCAGATGTGCCGCCCCTGGCAGCAGGAATGCCGCCCAGATGTGCTCTAAGCGTTCCTGTTCCTTGGTTCAGGCCACATGGTTAGCGGCAAGGCAGAGTTGCATCGCTATTCTGTTCGGAATAACTCTGAACGTTATCTACGGCACCTAAGAAGTTAGGAACGGGTCTTGCCCGCGCTGCGGCCCTGTTTTGAGGCCCGCCTAGGCTAGTTGAACCGCACCTTAATATCCGGGCGCTTATCAAGGTGCACGGAATCCACAAACCGCACTTGCCGGTCATCCAAAGTAAGAATCATCGAAGAAGTTCGCACGCCTTCCCCAAAAAACCGCACGCCCTTCAGAAGGTTCCCGTCCGTCACACCGGTACACGCAAAAATCATTTTCTTCCCCGGCGCCAAATCTTCCGTGTCGTAAATTCTCTTGGGATCTTTCACACCCATTTTTTCAAGCCGTATCTGATCTTCTGGC
>Ga0210384_10003025_pt1 | contig 19872 bp, 19 predicted proteins | sample IncBWH2MmetaG_FD_160574 | JGI IMG/M metagenome (GOLD analysis project Ga0210384, IMG submission 160574) | Forest soil microbial communities from Barre Woods Harvard Forest LTER site, Petersham, Massachusetts, United States - Inc-BW-H-2-M | ecosystem: Environmental > Terrestrial > Soil >...
CCGTCATCGGGTTGCACATCACGAGCTTCACCGAAAGCGGGACCGTGATCACGCGGCCCGGCCTCATGTGGGCCGGGTCGGATGCATATCAAATCGACTTCTCGGGCCCGGGCGGTCACGGCGGGATGATGGGCCGGCGCGGAAATGTGCTGTCGGCGCAAGCGTTCCTGCTCGAGCGCCTGCACACGATCGTCGAGGGTCTCGAGCACGACGGCGTGCAATGCCACACGACGGTCGGGAACATCAGCAGCGATGGAGCCTGGAACATCGTCCCGCGAGGAGTTGCCGTCAAAGGCAGTCTGCGCACGTTCACCGCCGATCTTCGCGATGAGGCCCTTGGCCGGCTGAGCGACCTTCTGCAAGAGGTCGACACCGAGTTCGCGGTCGAGTCGTCGCTCAAGCTGGTGCATGGAACGGTCCCGCTCATGAACGACCCCAACGTCACGCGCACGGTGCTGGACGTCGGCGAGTCGCTGATCGGAGACAAGGCCAGCCTGTTAGGGCGACCGCTCACGGTGAGCGACGACTTCGCCGAGTTCCTGACCAGGATCCCGGGCTGCTACTTCATGCTCGGCGCCATGCCCGAAGGAAGGCCGCCGCCGGCTCATCACTCGCCAGGTTTCAAGATCGACGAGAACGCGCTCGGAGTTGGTGTAAAGGTCCTGGCCGGCGTGGCGGCCAGGCTCGCGTCCGCGTAAAGCCAAAACACATGTTGCTGCTGGCTGGGCTGGTGATCGGCGTTGCCGCCGGGCTTGTCACCGGCGGAAAGCTCGGCAACCTGTCGCTCCTGCGATTTCGGTGGCCTTACTTCGTGCTCCTCGTTCTCATCGTCAAAGAGGTCGTGCTGCTGACGCCGCTGAACCGCATCGACGGATCACAGTTCGTGTACGCGGCTTCCCTGGCTGCGCTGGTTGGATGGACGATCTGGAACTTCGACCTGCTGCCAGGCGTGTGGCTGGTCAGCGTCGGCTCGGCTCTGAACCTCCTCGTCGTGCTCGTCAACGGCGGACGCATGCCTGTTTCAGCTGAGCTCGCAGCGCGCGGTTCGCACGTGCTGGTGGACCGCGGGTTTATCGGTCAATACGTGCTGATGGGGCCCCACTCAAACCTCGGCTGGCTGGCCGACTGGCTGGCCTTTCCGGGTCCTTTGAGCACGGTCTTGCCCGAGGCGTACAGCCCTGGAGACTTCGTGTCGGCGCTCGGAATCGCGGTCGTGACGTTCCTGGCCACAAGGCGGTCGGAGACGATTCGAGAAACCTCGGGTCGTATAGTGAGTGACCCGCCGTGATCATCTTCTGGATCTTCACGCTCTTTGTAGGAAGCTCAGCTTTCGCCTTCGCGTACATCTACCTCCAGCTGGGCGTTCCGCTCTCCATCGCTTACGCAATCCTCGCGATGATCGTCTGCCGCGGGTTCTTGACGCTCCTGAGACGGTGGCTCGTCCTCAGCGAGCGGATCGCACCGGAAAGCAGCACCGACGAGCGCACGATCGAGACCAACCGCGCGATCTTCTGGCGCCGGATGATCTGGCTCGCGATCCTGTTCGGCGTCTACTTCGGCGGCGCGTTTGTCGCCTTTGGCCTGGCGCCGGCTGATGCCATCTCCGCGCTTCCCTCCTTCCTCGGGGCCGTGCTGCCGCAGCTCTTCTACGTCCTCGCCCTGATGGTCGTGAACTTCATGATCTTCTTCGGGGCGTTCTTCATCTACGGCCGCATCGGCCGTACATATGTTGATCCCGGCGAAGCGAACTACGAGGTGCGGATCGAGGACGTTCGCGGTCAGAAATCGGCCGTCGAGGAGATGCGACGGATCCTCACCCTGATGGAGCAGGGCCGCAACTACGTGAAAGCGGGCGGCAAACGCGAACGGGGGGTGCTGATGGTTGGTCCCCCGGGCACCGGCAAGACCATGCTCGCGAAAGGCATCGCATCGTCGATGCACGTGCCGATCATCATCACCTCCGGTTCATCTTTCCAGGGCATGTTCCTGGGGATGGATGCTCTCAACGTCTTCATGACGATGCGCGCGGCCAAAGGCCGGGCCAAGCGCTGGGGCGGATGCATCGTTTTCATCGACGAGTTCGATGCGCTTGGCAGCCGTCGCAGCGGAATGGGCGGTGCGGGCGGTGGTGGGCTCGGCGGCATGTTCGGCGGTGGCCAGCTGGGCCTGAACACGCTGCTCGTTTTGATGGACGGCGTCGACAACCCCGGCTACTTCAAGCAGTTTGCCCGACGCCTGGTGAACGTCAGCCTCGACGGGCTGTTCCTGCCCCGTCAGATTGGGTTCAACGGCACGCGGCTCAAGCTGCGCATCCCGATCCTTCGCGCGCCTCGCTACAACATCCTCTTCGTCGGCGCGACCAACCGGCCCCAGGTCCTCGACGAGGCGGTGACACGGCCGGGCCGGTTTGGGCGTCAAATCATCTTCCGCATGCCAACCAAGGAAGATCGCAAGGACATCGCGGAGCTCTACTTCTCGCGCAAGGGGCACGATCCAGACCTCGACACTCCGGCGAGGCGTGACGAGTTCGCGCGCGTCACCGATGGGTACTCGCCCGCCATGATCGAGCAGGCCCTCTCTCTGGCGCTCATGTACGCGTTCGAAGATGGGCGCGACGCATTCATATGGCGCGATATGCGCGAGGCGATGGGCAACATCGAGGCCGGCCTCGCGCACCCGGTCGTGTACACGGAGCGTGAGCGGGTGGCAGTCGCCAGGCATGAGTTGGGTCACGCCGTAGCGGCGCGATACTTTCTCCCGGATGCGGTTTCGGTGCGACTGTCCATCCGGATGCGCTCCGGCTCCCTCGGTCATCACCGCGCAGTGGAGAAGGAAGAAGAGTTCTCGCACTTCCGATCCACGGCCGCGGGCCAGCTTCGTCACGGCCTCGGCGCGATCGCGTCAGAGCGCGTGTTCTACGGCGAGAACTCGACCGGGGTCAGCCAGGACCTGGTGCAGGCAACCAACCTGGCTTCGGCGATGATCGCTGTTTGGGGCATGGGCCCGGATCCGCTGCCGCCCCACCTATCGCGGCTGGCGGTCAGCATCGGCGAGTATCTGATTTCGGTGGCGGCGACCATGGGAGACAGCGAACTTCTTGGCTCATCAAGTCCGGCCGCCAAGGCGCTCGGCAGCCCTCGCTCACGCCAGGCGGTGGCGCAGGTGCTTGGGTCCGCTTTCATTGACGACTGGCGCGTCATGTACGTGAACAAAGAGGCCATCGACCTCGCTGCGGAGGCGTTGATGGTGCAGGGCGAGCTCGTCGGGGACGAGATCGGAGGCCTTCTGGACTCTGTCGGCCTTCGGGAACCGAACGCAAGCGACCCCTACCCGGATGAGATGCCGCTGCCACCCGTGCTCGAACCGTTGAAGATCGAGCCGCTGCGCAGCGAGATCGCTGTGGAGTCCGCCTGATCCGACCAGCGGCGGTTGCGCTGGTCTTGTTGGCGCTCGAGGCGCTAGGCCTTCAGTCGGTAGCCGCTCAGGAACCTGGCGTGCCGCCCAACGCGCATCACGAGGCGGCGCGGATCATCAGCGCCGAGACTGCCATGAGCCAGGCGCTGGACCAGATGCGAGCGTTGACCGCCTTGCCGGCGGCGACCGGCCTGGTCGACTCGATCCAGCGGCAGCTCGCCCTGGATGTGGCCGCGTACAACTACCGCAACGGCGCGCGGCAGGAAGAGTTGAGGATCTACGAGCTCGCCGGCTATGCGAGCGTCGAGACGACGGTGCTTCCGCTCGTCCCTCCCACGGTGCGGTCACCGCTGCAGAATGCGATCGCGGCCCTTCACTCCCTGTATATCCTGTCCGGCATCGACCAGTACTACCTGGTCAATGTCCATTTCGTCCACCCGTACTCAGATGCGAAACCGGTGGACACGCTCCGCGCGTATTACCTCGAGGCGCAGCAAAGATATGGCGTCGACGCAAGCGACCTCGCGTCGATCAACTTCATCGAAAGCAACTTCGGACGCGTCAACGGACCTTCCTCGGCGGGCGCGGAAGGACCGATGCAGTTCATACCCGGCACGTGGGTCGAGTACGGCCAGGGTGGCGACATCAACGACCCACACGATGCGATCATGGCCGCCGCCCGTTTGCTGGTTAACAACCACTGGGCCGTCAACCCACGCCAGGCGATCTGGCACTACAACAACGACTACGACTACGTGGACTCGGTCGAATTCTTCGCGCGGGCTATCCGCGCCGACCCGACCTTCCTCGACCGCTTGTACTACTGGAACACGACCGGCTAGTCTCAGCGTCCCTATGAAGCACACGGTGCGTGTGATGGTCGAGGAGGGCAAGAAGAGGGCCGTCGCCGTGGCGTTGGACTGGCCCGGTTGGGACAGGAGCGGCAAGTCCGAGGCGGAGGCACTCGAGGTGTTCGCCGCCTACCGCCCGCGATACGCGAAGGTCGCCGCACTTGCTGGCCTTGCCGACGAGTTCCGCGCAGCCGGGGAGATGGCTGTCGTGGAGCGGATCGCGGGCAGCGGCATGACCGACTTCTACGGTCTGTCGTTCAGGTCGGCGAAATCGGAACACGCAGCGATCAGTGACGCAGCTTGCGAACGGAAGATCGCGCTTCTTCGGGCGAGCTGGACCTACTTCGACGACGTCGCCTCACGCGTCTCCGCCGAGCTCCGTAAAGGACCGCGCGGAGGCGGGCGCGATCGAGACAAGATCATCCGCCACGCGAACGGCGCGGAGATCGACGAATTCGCGAAGAAGGTCGGCGTCAACTCGCCGCTTGACGCCCGGGAACGCCCCGACGACCTACGCTCCCACCGCGAGGCGTTCTGCGCGGCGATTCGCGACTACAACGCCCGTGGCGCGCCGGCGCGGACCTGGACGGTCCAGTTCGTGATCCGTCACAGCGCCTACCACATGCTTGACCATGCCTGGGAGATGGAGGACCGGGATCTGTCCGTCGGATCCTGACGTCGGCCCGCAGCGTCTACAGGATTGTGCGAGCATCTGCTCATGGAGTATCGGATCGAACAGTTGGCCCGCACCGCAGGCGTGGCTGTGGACACGATTCGCTTCTACCAGGGCAAGGGGCTGCTGGACGCGCCGCGCCGCGACGGCCGGGTCACCTGGTACGGGGACAGCCATCTCGAGCGCCTGCGCCGCATACGCGAGCTGCAGCAGCGCGGCTTTACGCTGACCGTGATCCAGCGGTTCCTGGCCGGGGAGCTCGAGCCGTCGGACGAGGCGCTGGTAGCCGCCGTGACGCGGCCGGTGGCGCCGCAGACGCTGACTCTCACGGAGCTGGCCGAGCGCAGCGGCGTGGCAGCCCCGCTGCTGGCGAGCCTTCAGCAGGCAGGCCTGCTCGTACCAGTCGAGGGCGGCGACGAGCCGCTGTACCCCGCTGACGATCTGGAAGCCATCGCGGCCGGCATGCAGCTGATCGCAGCGGGCGTTCCGCTCGGCGCGCTGCTGGACCTCGGCAAGGACTACTCGGCGGCGGTGGACAGGACTGCCCGCCACGCGGTGCAGCTGTTCGACCAGCATGTCCGCGAGCGCATCCAGGCTGAGGGCGGCGAGACCGAGGCCGCCGAACGCAGGCTGCTCGAACTGTTCAACGAGCTCCTCGAGGCGAGCGGCACCCTCGTGCGCCACCACTTCCAGCGCACCCTGCTCCGCGCCGCGCGCGAACACATCGAGAGGCCGTCCAGGTGATCACTGCCACCTCAATTCGTGCGTGGGAGCTGGATCGGACGCCCGACCTGGTCGAGCTAGTCAGCGCGGCCCGCGATGCCGGGCACGAGGTCCTCCTCATCGAGCGACCGATGCCTGATGCCGCCAGCGTCGCGGCACTCGGAAAGGCCTTCGACATCGTCGCCGCTCCCGGCGGCGTGGCCGTCGAAGATGCAGGTGGCGTGGTCATCGACTTCGAGGCAGCGGACAACCGGGTGCTCGGTGCGGCGCGCATCTGGCGAAGGCTCTGCGAGTCGCTCCTGCCGGCCGGGCCGGCCGACCTCGGTCCCATCGCGGTGGGCGGCTTCGCGTACCGGCCTGACCGCGACCCCAGTGGGCCCTGGTCGGGCTTCCCGGCCTTGCTGCTTCGGGTGCCGGCGCTGGCGGTGATCCGCGTTCGTGGCCGGACGTTCGCGGTCGCCTCCGCGGCCGGGGCGGAGGCGCTGCTCGAGCTGGCGCACACTGGCGTTCGCGCGCCCGCCGCGCGCCGGCTGGACGTGACCTCCGTGCGCAACCCAGTTGCCTGGACGGCGGCTGTAGAGACCGCGGCAGCCCGCCTGCGGTCCGGCGAAGCGGCCAAGGTCGTCCTCGCGCGCGAGGTCGTGGCACGCGGAGATGGCGTCGTCTCGGCCGGGATGGTTGCGCGCACGCTGCGTTCGGCCTACCCGTCTTGCTTCACATACCTCGTCACTGGAGCCGACGGGACCGCATTCACGGGTGCCTCGCCAGAGCTGCTGATCCGGCGCTCGGGCCGGCGCGCCTACTCGCAGCCGATGGCCGGTTCGGTTGCACGCGGCGCGACCGAGGCTGATGACGACCGGCTCGCGCGTGAGCTGGAGGCCAGCGCGAAGGACAACGCAGAGCACCGCCTGGCGTCCGATTTCGTGGTCGAGGCATTGCGACCTTTCGCGCACGCCGTCTCGGCGCGACCGCCGGAGGTCGCCCGCTTCACCAACATCCAGCACCTGGCCACCGCTGTCAGCGCCGAGCTCCTGGATCCTCCCGCCGGCGTGCTCGAGCTCGCGGCGGCTCTACACCCCACACCGGCCGTCGGTGGCTGGCCGCGGGCCGCGGCGGAAACGCTCATCGATGAGCTCGAGGCAATGGAGCGGGGTTGGTACGCCGGAGCTGTCGGGTGGATCGATTCACATGGCGACGGCGAATTTGCCGTGGCGCTGAGATGCGGGCTACTGTGGGAGGACGGGGCACGCCTGTACGCTGGAGTCGGGGTGATGCCCGATTCGGATCCGGCCCGCGAGCTCGACGAGACCGAGTTGAAGTTCAAAGCCCTGCTGCACGCCCTCACGTAAATGGAAAAGTTGATCAACGGCGCCCGCATCCATTACAGGCGTTCGGGGTTCGGGTTCCCGGTGATGTTCCTGCACGCCGGCGTCGCGGACTCGCGCATGTGGGAGCCTCAGGCGGCGGGCCTGGCGAAGCATTTTGACGTCATCGCGCCGGACCGGCGAGGCTACGGCGACTCAGAGCTGCCGGCCGGGCCATGGTCACCGGTGGCGGACGTGTTGGCTCTGATGGACGCACTCGGTCTGCGGGACGCGCCCCACATCGTTGGCTGCTCGATCGGCGGGATGCTGGCCATCGATTTCGCGCTGGAGCATCCCGAGCGCGTCTCCAAGCTGGTCTTGGTCGGTTCAGGGGTGGGCGGGCTGCACGAAGACGCCAAGTACAAAGACCTTTACGCCGAGGTGGTGGCCGCTGGAGACGCCAACGACCTGATCGCGCTGAACGAGGCCGAGGCGCACCTGTGGCTCGACGGCCCAGGCAGAGCGCCCGGTCATGTGAACAAATACCTTCGCGACCTGTTCCTCGATATGAACGGGAAGGCTCTGCGCAGCGATTTCGACAGCGCTCCGGAACAGAACCTCGAGCCGCCGGCGCTAGGCCGGCTCGGCGAGATCAAATCACCGACGCTGGTCGTCGTCGGCGACGCGGACCTGCCGCCCGTTCAGGAGGCAGCCGACCTCCTGGTCTCGAAAATCCACCGTGCCAAAAAGGTTGTCATCCACGACGCCGCCCATCTACCCAACCTCGAACACCCTGAGCGTTTCAACCACATCCTTGTCGACTTCCTGAACGGATAAAGATATGAGAGGGAACCCGACGGTTCCCTCTCATCGCCGGGCGCTGCGCGCGCGGCTGCTCTCTTTCCCGAAATGGATGGGCTTGTTTTAGAAAGTCTCTCATTGCGACGATTGAAGTCACTCGAGACAAAGCCATGGCCGGGGGGACCCCGGCCAACCCTGCCACGCTAGTGGCTGGTTCCTAGGTCCTGAGCGCGGCGGCTGAGGCCTCCCAGCACGTGCGGTGACCGCTGACGCTGTCCTCGCGCTTGAAGCGGACCACCACCATCGTCGAGGTCTGGGAGTTGAGCGCATCCGACAGCGCCGGCTCGAGGCCGGATCGGTCGGTCACCGGGCTGTACACGAGGTCGTAGAGACGGGCGACTTGAGAGAAATCAAGCCCGAGCGGCGTGGCGAAGATCTCTTCGAAAACATCCTGGTGTTGCGACTGCGGGAGAAAGTTGAAGACGCCGCCGCCGTTGTTGTCGCAGACCACGATGGTCGCCCTCAGGCCGTGGCGCCGCAGCGCCCAAAAACCGTTCATGTCGTGATACGCCGACAGATCGCCGACCAGCAGCACGGTCGGTACGCTGCTGCGGCCGGCCGCCATCCCCAGGCCCGTCGAGACCAGACCGTCGATGCCGCTGGCACCGCGGTTGCCGTAGAAACGCTGCTGGGCCTTGGCCAGCGGCCAGAAACTGTCGGCGGCGCGGATGGGCATGCTCGAGCCGATGAACACCTGGCAGGCCTCCGGCAAACGCGACGCGAGTGCGCGCACGATGTGGCCTTCATGGATCGGGGTTGATACGAACGTCGCCGATATCGCGGCGGTGGCCCTCTTCCCTGCCGACACCCATTCCTCGCGCCACGCGCTGCGATCCAGCGGAGGCACCGACTCGAGAAGGCTCTGCGGGTCGCACACGACCACGTTTGTGACGACCTGGTCTGGGTCGCGCCAGAGGCGGTCCGGGTCGACGAGAAAAGTAGGCGCCGAGGCCGCGGCGAGCCAGGCGCTGAGAACTTTTGAGGTCGGAGTCCCGCCCAGGCGGATGACGAGGTCGGGTCCATGCTGCAGCGACCAACCTGCTCGCAGGAGCGCTTCGTAAGACTCGATCGCAGCGCCGGTCTCGGGCCGGCGCAGCTGCGAGCTCGGTTCGGCCAGCACCGGCAGCCCGAGTCTGTTAAGCGCTGGAGCCAGCCGGTCGCCGTCACGCATCTCGCCGGCGATCACCAGCGGCCGCTGGGCCCGCTGCAGCGCCGACACCAGAGCGGTCACCTGGGTCGGCGTCGGGAGGGTACGGCCGGTCGTAACGGTCTGGGCCGGCGCTCCCAGAGCGGGCGGAAGCTGGCCCGGCGGCGGCACCAACGGCTCGCGAAAAGGAAGGTTGAGGTGGACCGGCCCCGTCGCAGCTTCGGCGAAGGCGCGAACCGCAAGGCGCCGCCACTGTCGCGCCGCATTGGGCGCCTCCACGGGAGCTCCTGGATCGAAGAACCACCGCACCGCAGTCCCGTAAAGGCGCTGCTGGTCGACAGACTGGTTCGCACCGACGTCGCGCAGCTCCGGCGGTCTGTCTGCGGTGAGGACGATCAGCGGCGTCCGCGAGTAGGACGCCTCGACGACGGCCGGATGGAATTCGGCCGCGGCTGTACCGGACGTGGAGAGGAGCACCACCGGTTTGCCGGTGGCCTTGGCAAGGCCGACGCCGAAAAACGAGCCCGAACGCTCGTCGATGTGCATGAAGACCCGGATCTTCGGATGACGCTGCAGCGCGATGGCGATCGGCGCTGACCTCGAGCCCGGCGAAACGCAGGCGAACTCGACGCCCTGGGCGGCGAGCTCGTCCACGAAAGTTGCTGCGAAAGACTGCGTTACATCCATAGGATCTTTCTATGACCGTACTGGATGGGGATGACGTCCACCTCCACTATGTCGTGATCGGCGACGGCGTGCCGGTCACGCTCCTCCACGGCTTTACCCTCAGCGGGCGCAGCTGGCAGGAGGTGATTGCGGCGATGCCGTCGGGCTGGAAGTGGATCGTGCCCGACTTGCGCGGCCACGGCGCCACGAGGATCCCTTCTGGGGCGCCGTGCACCATGGACGCCTGCATGGGCGATCTCGAGATGCTTTGGGATCACCTCGGGATCGAGCGGACTCACCTGGTGGGCTACTCGATGGGTGGACGGCTTGCCCTCCATGTTGCGGCCCACAGGCAGGATCGTGTTCTCTCCCTGCTGACCATCGGCGCACATGCCGGCCTCGAGCCGGACGCTCGTGAGGGGAGGCGCCAAGGCGATGAGGCGCTGGCACAGCGAATCGAGAATGACGGGCTCGAGGCGTTCATCGACTACTGGGGCAGCCTGCCCCTGCTCGCCGGAGTGGAGCGACGCGGGCCGGGTTTCATGGCGCAGCTGCGCGCGGAGCGGATGAGCAACCACGTCGCCGGTCTGGCCAAATCGCTGCGAGGAATGGGCGCCGGACAGATGGAGCCGGTGTGGGACCAGCTCGCGGAATTGAAGTGTCCGTGCACATTCGTGGCGGGGCAGCTCGACCATGGTTATGTCGCGTCGGCGCGCCGCCTCGCGTCGACGGTGGTCAACGGCCGCGTGGAGGTCGTGCTGCGGGCGGGACACGCCGCGCATCTCGAACGGCCTGAGGCGTTCGCGAGGGTGCTCGCCGCTCACCTGGCGCCGAGAGCTCCCGAGCCTGACGCCACGGTGACCCCAGAGGACTCGCCTTCGAGCTCGACGTGGGACTGAACACCGGCAGCGTATCGGGCAGCTCCCAATCGCTCTTGGTCCAGCTCTCCGCCATGGTTCACCCGGCAGAGGAGGAAAGAGCGGCACCCGTGACCGTGCCATCGCTCGACCTCGCGAGCGACCTCGCGCGGTTGTCGTGCTGCGATGTAGGCCTGCATCACAAGAGGAGTCCAACTGTGAAAAGGAGCGCGTAGGCGAGCTCGGCTACAGCCATGCGCTTGAGGGCTCCGACGAGGGGTGGTCCGTCTGATGTCGCGAACGCCGTGCGCACCGGGACCGCGGCGATGGGGATGCCGAAGTGCATGAGCATGATCGTCACCCCGGCAAGCTTCGTGGCCAGGATCACGATGGGGACGGCAAACGCCGAGGCTACAAGCACTGTCAAGAGGATCCGTGTCGGCTGCCGGCCGATTCTCGTCGCGAGAGTTCGCTTGCCGGCGGCGGCATCGCTGTCGATGTCGCGAAGGTTGTTCAAAACCAGGATTGCGCTGGCGAGGAAGCCAAGTCCGCATCCGGCCAGGACCGCAAGCGGAGTCACATGCAGCTCCTCGACATAAGCCGTGCCCACAGTTGCCACCAGGCCGAAGAAGACGAACACGAACAGCTCGCCCAGCCCCAAATATCCATAAGGACGCGGGCCGCCGGTATACAGCCAGGCGGCGAGGAGGCAGGCGGCGCCGACTGGCAGCAACCGCCAATCGGTCGTGAACGCGAGGGCCAAGCCGGCGATGGCCGCCACCGCGAAAGAAGCAATCGCCGCCCACATGACCTGCTTCGGCGCGACCACGCCTGACGATGCTGCGCGAACCGGTCCGACCCGGCGCGGTGAATCGGCGCCCCTGACGAAATCCGAATAGTCGTTGGCGAAGTTGACCCCGATCTGCATCGCGACCGCGACCACCAGCGCGGCGATGCCTGCTCCTGGTCGGGCGCCCCTCTCGTGGATTGCAACGGCGGTCCCCGCGAGCACTGGCGCGACCGAGGCCGCGAGCGTCGCGGGCCGTACCGCCAGCCACCAAACACGCGCCGGACTCAGCGACGAAGCGGCAACCTGCACTTCAGGGTCGCTTGGGAAACTTGGAGAAGTTCGGTTTGCGTTTTTGCACGTAAGCGTCGCGGCCTTCTTGTGCTTCTTGACTCAGGTAGTAGAGCAGCGTCGCGTCTCCGGCCAGTTGCTGGATGCCGGCAAGACCATCGTCGGCGGCATTCAGCCCGGCTTTGAGCAGGCGCAGAGCGAGAGGGCTCAGCTCGAGCATCCGGCGACACCACGCCACGGTCTCCGTCTCCAACGCAGCCAGCGGCACCACTTTGTTCACCAGCCCCATGTCGAAAGCCTGCTGTGCGTCGTACTGCTCGCAGAGGAACCAGATCTCCCTGGCCTTTTTCTGACCTACGATTCGCGCCAGGAGGCCGGCCCCATATCCGCCGTCGAAGCTGCCCACGCGCGGACCTGTCTGGCCGAACCGCGCATTGTCCGCCGCGATGGTGAGATCGCAGACGACGTGGAGGACGTGCCCTCCGCCGATGGCGTAGCCGGCAACCATCGCCACCACCGGCTTGGGCAGGCGGCGGATCTGAATCTGGAGGTCGAGAACGTTGAGGCGGCCCGTGCCGTTGGGGTCGATGTAGCCGTCGTCGCCTCGTATCCGCTGGTCGCCGCCCGAGCAGAACGCCTCTGTCCCGGCCCCGGTGAGAATGACCACGCCGATCTTCGGATCGTCACGCGCGGCCTCGAATGCCTTCGACATCTCCGACACGGTCGTGGGGCGAAACGCATTGCGCACCTCGGGCCGGTTGATCGTGATCTTGGCGATTCCGTCCCAGGTCTCGTAGACGATGTCCTCGTAGTCCCCGAGCTTGCGCCAGCCGGCCGGACTTGGCTTTGCCGGCCGCGCGCCACGATCTTTCAAGCCTTCACTCCTAGAGCGATCACTAGCACCATTGGAATCGTATCTGATTCCTGCTCTCGGGAAGGGGTTTCCGGGGGGCTCAAACCCGCGTACGCGGACTTTTCTTGGGGAACAGGCTCAGGATCTTTGCGTAGTCCTCGGGGGTGTCGATGTCGTCGGGGCGTCCGGGCGCAGGTACCACGTCGAGGAGCTCTGGGTGGCCATCAAGGATCTGGCGCGCGCCGGCATCGCCCTTGAGCGTGTAGAGCTGTTCCCACATCTCCCGGGCGAGCACTACCGGGGGGGTCCAGTGGCGTTTCGACCCCGCGTTCGGGCCGTCGCCGGCTGACTTCTTGCGTTGCTTGGAGACCGCGACCGCGGGTCGCGATCCCTCGCGACGCCAGGCGCGCAACAGCGCTGCGATCGTGCGCGAGCCGACCAGCGGTTGGTCGCCGAGGACGACCACCGCGGCCTCGATTTCGGGCCTCAGCGCTTGAAGTCCGACACGAAGCGACGACGCCATGCCGGTGCTGGCCTCGGGGTTGTACACCAGCTCCGCAGCCCCGTCGACGGCCTCCTTGACCCGGTCGGATGAGTAGACGACCACGACCTGGTGGCATCCGCCTTCGGAAGCAGCCTCGATGGCGTGCCTGACCATCGCCCTGCCGTCGACCTCGAGCAGCAATTTCTGGGAGCCAGGCATTCGCGTACCAGAACCCGCTGCCAGCACGACCGCTCCGACCGGGAGCAGCGCCGCGGCCAGACGATCCCAGGGCGGCCTGGCCGACCGGATCCATTCCACCTCGGCATCCGCGCGCAGGGCCTCCTCGGCGAAATCTCTCAGCCGTCCGCTGTCACCGTCAACCAGGAGGAGGCGGCGGCCGGCGAGCGCGGAGAGATCGGGAGGATTCGTCGTGGGCAGGGTGATCACGGCCATCGAGCCGCAATCGTCGCGATCGGCCAGGTGCTGGAGCGCGGACTCAATGTCCCTGCCCCGCACCACCACGCTGTGGGGCCCTTGCGGTTCGCGATACGTGCGTCCGCGAATTGGCAGCTCCAGGTCGCTCATCACGAACACCATGGCTTCCCTCAGCATGCCAGACCGCGCCGTCCCTCGAAGTACATCACGCTCTAATCTCTTTCAATGCCCATCCTCGGCGCCCATATCGACTCCTCAGGTGGGTTGCATCTTGCCTATGAGCGCGCAGCCGCGATGGGCGCCGAGGCGATCCAAGTGCACCCGACACCGCCTGGGTTCTGGGGCTCGCCAAAGCTGGACGAAGCCCGAATCTCGACCTTCAAGGAGGCCTCCGACAAATACGGACACCCCCCGTTTTACTTCCACGCCGTCTACTTGATCAACCTGGCCGGCGATGACCCGACGCTTCGCCAGCGGTCCGAGAGCACGCTCACGGGCTACCTCAAAGCAGCGGACGATCTTGGGGTCGATGGCGTGATCTTCCACACCGGGTCGCACAAGGGGGCGGGTTTCGCGGCCCGCCTGCCGAACATCCTCGAGCACTTGAAGCGCGTCCTCGAGCGAGCCGATCCCAAGACGGCGCGGCTGCTGATCGAGAACAACGCTGGGCTGGGTGGATGCGTGGGCGCCCGCTTCGAAGAGATCGCGCAGATGCTCAGCGGCCTCGATGATTCGCGCGTGTCAGTCTGCTTCGATACGTGCCACGCGTTCGCCTCGGGTTACGACGAACGAACGCCGGCCGAGGTCACACGAACGCTCGATGAGCTCGACCGTGTCATCGGCATGTCCCGCGTCGAGGTGATCCACTGCAACGATTCGGTGACCGGCCTTGGCTCCAACCGCGACCGCCACGCGAACATCGGTGAAGGCGAGATCGGTGACGCCGGCTTCCGCGCACTTCTCCATGAACCGCGGCTTGCCCGCCTACCGTTCATCCTGGAGGTCCCGGGCGCGGGCGACGGCCCGGACGCCCCCCAGGTTGAGACGCTGAAGCGCCTCGCGCGCGACTAGCGCGTGCTTAGGCGACCTGCTTCCGACCGGGTCGAAGGCTGCGCGCCGCCCGGGCTGCGCCTGACAGGGAGCGCTTGACCCAGTCCAGCGCGACCAGCTCAACAGGCTTGCGGCCGCTACCCAACACCATCCGACGGTTCTCAGCTTCGCGCTGGAGGTCCTGAATGTGCCGCCAAGCGACCTCGTCGTTCACGTATGGGTTGTTGATCCCGCTTCGCCGCCAAACTCCGTTCATTTCATCCTCCTAATAACCATTGTTCAACCTTTGTCAGTTATTCCAACCTCGCTTAGGCGGCCTTTGTTCCTGATTGCTGAGGAAATTTGTTAACCTGCATGTCGGTTTAGCTGGTTAGGATAGGGTCACCAAGTGGAGAGCCGTACTGAAGCCACAGGCGTGCTTGGGTTGGTCCAGGCCTACATAAACACCCGCGATCTGGAGGATGGGCCGGAAGAATTCAGCGACCCGGCGGCGCTGACCAGCTGGCTCGTGGCCCGTGGGCTGATGCAACCAGGCCTCGCAGCGGAAGCGGCCGACCTGCGGCACGCTATTGCCGTCCGCGAGGCCATCAGGGGAGTCATCGGCGCCAACTCTGGCGCGGCCGTCTATCCGGTCGACATCGCCACCCTCAACGAGGCGGCAGGCGCGAGCCGGCTGCGAATTCGCTTTGGCTCCGACGGCAAAGCCAGGCTCGAGCCAGAGGTCGGCGGTGTCGTGGGAGCAATGGGACGAATCGTGGGCTCGGTCTTCACGGCGATGGCCGAACCCGACTGGACGCGCCTCAAGCTGTGCGACTCACTGACATGTCGGTGGGTCTTCTACGATCAGTCGCGGAACCACTCCAGCCGGTGGTGCTCGATGGCGGAGTGCGGCAACCGGTCGAAGGCGAAGCGCTTCCGCCAGCGCGCCAAAACCGGCGCCTGACGAGGCTACTGCCACCAGCGGCAAAACGCGAGAAACTACTGTCGAGCTCTGAGGTTGGTCCGCGCCTCGCGCATGAAGGCACCGGTGCCCCCGTACCGGACCGCTGTGATCTCGGCAAGGATTCCCAGAGCAGTTTCCTCGGCCCCGCGGCCACCCAGGTCGAGACCGACTGGACCGTGCACCATGGACAGCTGCTCTTCAGTGAACCCCTCGGCTCGCAACGCATCGAACCGGTTCTGGTTGGTCTTGCGGCTGCCGATGGCCCCGATGTAGCCGACCTCCCGACCCAGCACCGATCGGAGCGCCGGAAGGTCGAACTTCGGATCGTGCGTGAGGATCACCACGTATGTGGCGTTGTCGAGCGTGAGCCTGGCCATCGCTTCGTCCGGCCATGCCACGATGAGCTCATCCGCTTCGGGGAACCGTTCCTTCGTGGCGAACTTCGCTCGAGCGTCCACGACCGTGACGCGATACCCCATGAGCTTGGCGAGCCGGTGAAGGGGGATGGCGATATGAATTGCGCCCACGATCACCAGGTGGGCCGGGCGGCGGAACGGCTCGACAAACCAATCGCCGTCGCGCCGCGCAAGCTCGCTTCCGGACGGTGCCCCCGTCGTCAGCTCGGCCTCGCCCGTGACGAGGTTGGTGCGGAGCGTGGCCGGCTCGTTCCGCGCGAGCATCCCCATGAGCGTCTTATGGACCGGCAACAACGGCTGCACAAACACCTCGATATGGCCACCGCAGGCGAGGCCGACCTCGAATGCAACGTCATCGGCGACGCCGAAGGCCGCCACCTTCGGCTGCCCGCTCTTCAGGACCTTCTGCGCTTCTTCGAAGACTGCGCCCTCGATGCAGCCGTTGGAGACGGAGCCCGCCATTTTGCCGGATCGGGTCACGACCATCTTGGAGCCGAGCGGGCGCGGGCTCGAACCCCAGGTCTCGACCACGGTTGCGAGAGCGATGTCCTCGCCGGCATCCGCCCACTGGTTCAGCTCCGCCAACACTTCTCGCACGCTTATCTCCGAGAGGAACGGGCCCCGAGGCCGGCCAGCAATGCGCCGAGGTCGTCCAGCGCCTTCAAGTTGTGCGCCGCCAGGAAATCGTCACAGTACGGGAGAGCGGCCGCCATACCTCGTGTCAGCGGTTGGTACCCGTCCGACCCAAGCAGCGGATTCAGCCAGATCAGCCGGTGCGCTGAGCGTCGAAGGTGAATCAGCTCGGCCGTCAGCTGCTCGGGATCGCCCCGGTCCCAGCCGTCGCTCACGATGATCACCACCGCGCCGTGGCCAAGCACGCGACGTGCCCAGTGGCGGTTGAAATCGGCCAGCGCGTCGCCGATCCTCGTCCCGCCGCTGAAATCGTGCACGCCCTTGCTCACCGAGTCGAGGGCACGATCGAGATCTCGCTGACGAAGCAACCGCGTCACCCGCGTGAGCCGCGTGGAGAACACGAACGCCTCGAGGTCTTCGCGGCGAGCGATGGCGTGCGCGAAGATCATGAGCAGGCGCGAGTAGCGTTCCATCGAACCGCTCACGTCGCAGATGAGAACCAGTGGTCGGCGTCGCAGCCTGGGGCGGCGGTGGTACAGGCGCATGAGCTCGCCGCTCGAACGAATCGCGTGACGGGCAGTGCGCCTGAGGTCGATGCGGCCTGCGTTCGCGGGCCGCAAGCGCCGTGTCTTTCGCTCCGCCACGCGCCAGGGTGCTTGTTCGAGCAGCCGGCGGACCTGTTCCGTCTCTTGCCAGGTCATCTGCTCGAAATCCTTGTGACGAAGGAGCTCTTCCGCGCTGTAGCCGCTCGAGCTGACGGGCACCTCGGTGGCGTCCATCTCGCGATTCATCTGCGAGCTGTTGAGCCCAAGTGCTTCGGCCCACGCCTTGGCCCGCTCCGGCGACAAAGGCAGCGGGCGGCTGCGGCCGGGCATCGAGCCGGCTGCGACACGCGGATCGGGAGGAGACCAGAAGATGTCGAACGCGGCCTCGAAGGTCGGGAGCTCATCCTTCCGGCTCACGAAAACAGCGCGCAGCGCGCTGCGGAAGTCATTCTGTCGCTTCAGGTCGACGTGGTTGAGCGCTCGCGCGGCGTCCGTGAGCCGGCGAGGGCCGGCTTCGAAGCCGGCGTCATGGAGGAGGCGGGCGAAGGCTCCCAACCGATTGAGGAGGTCCGGCTCTTCAGGCACCTCTCGCCTTCTCGACCATCGCCGGCACCTGCTCACGGATGCGCTCCAGGTCCTCCTGGTATTTGAGCGCTGCGCCCAGGGTCGCGTCGACAAGCGTGGCGTCGATCCGCGTCGCTCCGAGGGCCGCCAGCGAGCGCGCCCAGTCCAGCGTCTCGGCAACACCCGGCACCTTGTAAAGGTCCATTCCGCGCAGGGCCTGGACAAGCGCTGCCACCTCGCGGGCGAGGCCCTCGGCGGCTTCCGGAGCGCGGGCACGGACGATCTCGACCTCTTTCGCAAGGTCCGGATAGTCGATCCAGTGATACAGGCAACGGCGCTTCAGTGCGTCATGGACCTCACGGGTCCGGTTCGAGGTGATGACCACGAATGGCGCTTTCTTGGCCTTGATGGTGCCGATCTCTGGGATCGAGACCTGGAAATCAGACAGCAGCTCGAGCAGGAACGCCTCGAACTCCTCGTCGGAGCGGTCGATCTCGTCGATCAGCAGGACGGGGGGCGTTGGATCGTCGTTGTCGATGGCGTCGAGAAGTGGGCGCCGCAGCAAGAACTCAGAGCTGAAGATCTCGCGCTCCGCCACGCGCCGGTCGTCGCCCTCACCGAGCAGCCGGATGTGCAGCAGCTGGCGCGGGTAGTTCCACTCGTAGACGGCGTGCGCGAGGTCGATGCCCTCGTAGCACTGAAGGCGGATGAGACGGGCGCCCAGCACGTCGGCCATGACCTTGGCCGCCTCGGTCTTGCCGACCCCGGCCTCACCCTCGATAAAGAGCGGCTTCTCGAGTTTCAGTGCAAGGAAGATCGAGGTTGCGAGCCCGCGGTCGCCGATGTAGCGGCGTTCGCGCAGGCGCGTTTCAATCTCGTCGATGCTCGAGGGGACGGCAGCCATCATTGAAAGACTACCGGCACGAGCAACCCGACCGCGCCGTGCTCAAGCGAGCCGGCGCGGCCGGGTCTGGCCAGCACCCCAGCTAGCTAGCCCGCTTGCTCGATCGCTCTCTTCGTCAGCACCCTCGCGAGGTGCTTCTTGTACTCGGGGCTCGCGCGCAGGTCCCCTGAAGGGTTCAAGCCGTCGGACGCATGCTGCGCGGCCTCTTCCGGCTTGGCGCCCTTGTGAAGGGCCTCCTCGACCGCCTTCGCCCGCACCGGTGTCGAGCCCACGTTCGTGAGCCCGATCCGCCACCCGCCGTTCATCTTTTGCGCGGCGGCCCCGACGATCGCCCAGTCGAACAGGCGCCGGCGGAACTTGATGTACTTGTGCGGTCCATCGGCGACGGGAAAGACCACCTCGGTCACGAGCTCGTCTGCCGCGAGCGGCGTCGTGAAGATGTCCTTGAAGAAGTCCTTCGCGGAGATCGTTCGCTTGTTGGTAACGATGTCTGCGTCCAGAATCAATGCGATGGTCGGATAGTCGCCGGCCGCATCGGCGTGCGCCATTACACCGCCGATCGTGCCCATGTTGCGGACCTGGTTGTCGCCGACCTCGCCCGCCACTTCGGCGAGGATGGGCAGCTTGTCCTTGATGACTTCAGAATTCTGGATCGTCACGTGACGCGCCAGCGCGCCGATGTGCACCTTGTCGCCACTCACCTTGATCTGGTCCAGGCCTTTGATTCCGTTGATGTCGATGAGCGCTTTCGGCTGTGCCAGGCGCAGGCGCATCAGCGGAATGAGGCTGTGACCTCCCGCCAGCACCTTGGCGTCCTCGCCGTGCTGCTTCAGCAGCTTCACCGCCTCCTCCACCGAGGAAGCGCGAGCGTATTCGAATGCGGCCGGGATCACTTGCGACCCTCCTTTCCGTTGTGAGACGCCCCTCGCGTTTCGTTGATCTGTTTCCAGATCCGGTCGGGGCTGGCGGGCATGTCGACGTGCTTGATGCCAAACGGCGCCAGCGCGTCGCAGATGGCGTTGATGATGGCGCCGGAGCTGGCGATCGTGCCGGCCTCTCCGATGCCTTTGACGCCGAGCTCGTTGGTTGGCGACGGGGTGATGGTGCGCCCGAGCTCGAACTTCGGAAACTCGTTCGCGGTCGGCACGAGGTAGTCGGTCAGGGTTCCGGTCTTCATCTGGCCGGTTTCGTCGTCGTAGACGACCTCCTCGAACAGCGCTTGCGCGATGCCCTGCGCGATGCCGCCATGTATCTGACCGTCGACGATCATGGGGTTGATGATGTTGCCGCAGTCGTCCACGGCGATATAGCGCTGAAGGTCGACGGCACCCGTCTCGGCATCCACCTCGACGATCGCGATGTGAGTGCCGAACGGCCAGACGAAGTTGCTCGGGTCGTAATAGGCGACCGCCTCCAGGCCGTGCTCCCTGCCCTCGGGCAGCCCCCCGCCCAATGACGCAAAGGCGATCTC
>Ga0210384_10003027_pt1 | contig 19861 bp, 17 predicted proteins | sample IncBWH2MmetaG_FD_160574 | JGI IMG/M metagenome (GOLD analysis project Ga0210384, IMG submission 160574) | Forest soil microbial communities from Barre Woods Harvard Forest LTER site, Petersham, Massachusetts, United States - Inc-BW-H-2-M | ecosystem: Environmental > Terrestrial > Soil >...
GGCCGGCCCCTCGTCGGCCGCGTGCCGGGCCTCGACGGCCTCTTCGTGGCCTCCGGCTGCTGCGTGGGCGGGCTCAGCCTCTCGCCGGCCGCCGGGCGGGCGCTGGCGGACCTGATCGTCGACGGCAAGAGCGATCCAGATCTGACGCCGATCTCGGTGGAGCGCTTCGCCGCGGCCCCTCGCGATGCGGCCGCCCTCGAGGCCGCGTGCGTCGCTCAATACGCGCGCCGCTACACTCATTGACCGCGCATCAACCGGAGGCAGACATGGCCAAAGTCGACTGGAGCTACCACCGCAACGGCTGAATGACCTGCGCCAAAACGCAAGGGTTCCTTGCCAAGCACAAGGTGAGCGTGAGCGAGCAGACCGACGCCAAGAAAGCCACCATCAAGGGCGCGGCCGCGCTCGGCGTCCTCGACGGCGTGGACGAGCTGTACGTGGCCAAGGGCAAGAAGGTGGAGCACGTGGATCTGCGGAAGGCCAAGCCCGACCGTGCCGCGCTCCTGGCGCTCCTCCTCGGCCCCACCGGGAATCTCCGGGCGCCCACGCTACGTAAAGGCCGCAAGCTGATCGTCGGCTTCGAGGAGGAGACCTACAAGACGTTGCTCAAATAGACGGGCCAGGTCTTGAAATTCGATTAGCCCTTCACGCTCCCGGCGGTCAGGCCCTCGACCATGTACTTCTGCAGGTAGATGTAGGCCGCGATGACCGGGACCGTGGTGAGGACGGCGCCCGCCATCAGGTAGCCCCAGCCGTAGACGTCGCCGGTGATGAACGTCGAGAGGCCCACCGGCAGCGTGCGCAGCTTCACGTTGGTGATGAACACCAGGGCGTAGAGGAACTCGTTCCACGCCTGGGTGAAGGCGTAGAGCGCGCTCGCGAGCAGGCCGGGGGCGGCCAGCGGCAGGATCACGCGGCGGAAGGCGCCGAAGCGGGTGGCCCCGTCGATCATCGCGGACTCTTCCAGCTCGACCGGGATGGACTCGAAGTAGCCCATCAGGAGCCACGTCACGAACGGCACCGTGAAGGAGGGGTAGGCCGCGATCAGGCCGGTGAGGCTGTCGGCCATCCCCAGGTTGCGGATCTGAGCGTAGAGCGGGATGAACAGGATCGACGGCGGCACCAGGTAGGTGATCAGCACGGTGCTGGCCATGAACGCGCGGCCCAGGAACTTCAGCCGGGCCAGCGCGTAGGCGCCCAGCGTGCCGATCGCGGTGGCCAGCAGCGTGCTCGACACCGCCACGATGATGCTGTTGCCGTACCAGGAGACGAACTCGGTCTTGCCGAGCAGGTGTTGGTAGTTCTCGACCACGAACGGGCTCGGCCAGAACATCGAGACCACGCTGCGCATCTGGGTCTCGCCCTTGAAGGACGTGACGATCATCCAGTAGAACGGGAAGACCACGAACAGCACGAACGTCACCAAGATCGCGTAGGAGAGCGCGGACTGGGCCCGCTCGATCTGGACGGTGCTGCGGCCGCGGCGGACGATCACCCCTGACCCCACTCTTGTGTCCGCTCGTCCCGTCCGTCGAACGGACTCATCTCGCCCTGCCTTTTCTCATGTAGTTCGACAGCACGATGATCACGAAGGCCAGCGCGGGCAGCATGTAGAGCGCGACCGCGATGGCCTCGCCGAGCCGCTGCGCCCCGAAGGCGATCTCGTACGTCAGCACCGGCAGCACCATGGTGGCCCCGCCGGGCCCGCCCTTGGTCAGGATGTAGACGATCGTGAAGTCGTTGAAGGTCCAGATGGTCGAGAGCAGGAGCACGATCATCACGATGTTGCGGATGCCGGGCAGCGTGACGTGGCGGAAGCGCTGCAGCACGGTGGCGCCGTCCACCGCGGCCGCCTCGTAGAGCTCGCCGGGAATCGCCTTCATGCCGGCGAGGAAGCTGATGCCGAAGAACGGGAAGCCGCGCCACACGTTGACCCCGATGACCGAGGACATCGCGGTGCCGGGCTCGCTGAGCCAGCCCACTCCGTGGCTGAGGACGCCGAACACGTTCACCAGCAGGTAGTTCAGCACACCCAGGCTGTAGTCGTAGATCCACAGGAAGTTGAGCGCGGAGACCACGGTGGGAGCGACCCACGGAATCAGCAGCACGCCGGTCCAGAACGAGCGGAAGCGGATCTTCGAGGTCAGCACCAGCGCCATCCCCATGCCCAGCACGGTCTTGATGGCGACGGAGCCGAGCGTGAAGGTGAAGCTGTTGACGACCGCGCGCTGGAAGAAGCCGTCGTAGGTGAGATGGACGTAGTTCTCGAAGCCGACCCAGACCGGGGGCATGCCGACATACTTGCGGGTCATGCTGAGGTACACCGCGTAGCAGAACGGATAGGCCACCAGCGCCAGCACCAGCACGACGATGGGGGCGACGAAGAGGAAGCCCATCCGGTAGTCCGGCCCGAGGACTTGCCTCAACGTGACCTCGAGCGCGACCCGCGGCTTCGGCGTGACGTCCGGATGAAACCCGCCCCTCACCCCGACCCTCTCCCCGGAGGGGAGAGGGGACGGAGAGGGAGCGATGGCGGCCATCGCTAGGCCTTGCCGCGGATCTTGTGAATCTCCTCGACCCGCGCGTGGGCCTCCTTCAGCGCCGCATCGGGCGAGAGCCCGCCCACCACCACGCGTCCCGCCATGTCGGTGAGGATCCGCTGTCCCCCCACCTCGGCGGCGGCCGGCGTGATGGGGCCCGGGTAGCCCATGTTGACGCTGCGGAGGATGTTCTGGACGATCGCGTCGAAGTTCGGATCGGACTTCCAGTACGGATTGTCCACCCGGCCGCGGTACACCGGCCCCGCCTGCCCCACCGACACCTGCATGTACTCGGTGAAGCGCTTCTCGTCCTCGACGTAGCGGATCAGGTCTTCGCAGAGGTCGGCCTTCTGGGACTTCTGGAAGATGGCCCAGTTGTAGCAGGACGAGCCGACGAAGCTGCCCGCCGGGCCGCCCGGCGTCAGCACCAGCGTCGTCTTGGGCGCGAGCTCGTGCTTCTTCGACACCATCGCGTAGTAGAGACTGGCCCCGTTGTTGGTGGTCACCAGCTTGCCCGCCATGTACGCTTCGTTGTTCGACACGTCGGTCCAGCCCATGACGCCCGGCGGCTGGATGTGGTGCTTCTTGATCGTGTCCACCGCGAACTGCAGCGCGGCCGTGTTCTGCTTGAGGAAGCTCGTGCCGAGCGCCGGCTTGCCCTCCTTGTCGAACACGCCCCCGCCGTAGTCCCAGAGAATGTTGGCCATGAACCCGTCGCCGTCGTCGGAGCGGTTCAGGGTCTGGCCGAAGCCCCAGATGTCCTTCGCCGAGTCCTGCGTCTTCTTGGCGAACTCGACGACGTCGGGATCGTAGACCTTGGGCGGCTTGAGCCCCTTGGCCTCCATGATGTCCTTGCGGATGAAGAATACCGTCGTCATCGAGTACCGGCCGACCCCGAGGAACTTGCCGTCGAACTTCATGGCCCGCTCCGCGAAGGGCAACAGCCCGCCCTTGGCGTTGGCCAGGTCGCTCGCGACCTTCGTGACGTCGCGCAGGACCGCCTTGTAGCGCATCGGGCCCAGGAGATTCATCTCGGCCATGTCGGGCGGGTTGCCCGCCTCGATGGCGGCCACGAACTTCTGCTCACGGTCGCCGAACGTCGCCCAGTCCATCTCGACCTCGACGTTCTTGTCCTTCGCCCAGGTCTCGATCTGCTTGGCCACCACGTCGTTGCCCGCGGTGACGAAGCTCTTGAAGAGCCAGAGGCGCAGCTTGGTCTTCGCCTGCGCGGGGGCCATCCCGCGAAGCGCGTGCAGGCCCGCGGCGGCGCCGCCGGTGATGACCGCCGCCTTGCGAAGGAATTCGCGACGCGCAATCAGGCCGGCGTCGAGCTGGTCGGCCAGGTTTCTGAGACGGGGGTCCATGGAGACTCCTCCTTTGGAGCTCGTGGAGCGGCGAGGGATGGGCGAATGCTACCCCAGCGCCGGTCAGCGGGCAAGAAGTGTGTGCGCCGACTGCGCGATCGCGGCCGCGTCGACGCGATAGTGGCGATAGAGATCGCCCCGGGTGCCCGACTGGCCGAAGTGGTCGACGCCGAGCGGGAGCTGCGGTACACCCAGCGCCGAGCCGAGGAACGCCAGACCGTGGGAATGGCCATCGAGCACCGACACTACCGGCACGCCCTCCTCATCGGCCGACACCAGGTCGAGTACGTAGGGGCGCGTAGCCCGCAGGCCCCGGTGCAGCAGATCGGGGCTCGTCACCACGAAGACGCCGGCGCAGATACCCTCGCGGCGCAGCGCATGGCTCGCCGCCACCGCCTCCGGCACCATGACGCCGGTCGCGAAGATGTGGACCGCGTTGTCCTCGGGGTCGTAGCCCGGCAGCTCGCGTGCGTCGATCAGCCGGTAGGCTCCACGCAGCACCGCCTCGCGGTGAGCCGGCGTCGGCGCGGGCGCGAGGGCCTGCTCGATCGGCTTGGTGGACAGCCGGAGGTAGAGGCTCTCCGCGTCCCCGCGGCGCACCAGCCCGCGTAGACCTTCGAGCAGGATCCACTCCAGCTCCTGCGCGAAGGTGGGCTCGTAGTAGGTGATGGCGGGCAGCGCGATGCCGATGCCCGGCGTGATCACCGATTGATGCGCGCCGCCCTCGGGGGAAAGGCTCACCCCGGACGGCGTGGCCGCCACGATGAACCGCCCCCCCGCGTAGAGCGCGTGGTAGAGCGCGTCGAGGCCGCGGCTCACGAACGGATCGTAGAGCGTGCCGATCGGCAGCAGGGTATGGCCGGATAGTTCGTGGGTGAGGCCGAAGGCGCCGAGCGCCAGGAACAGGTTGTGCTCGGCGATGCCCAGCTCGACGTGCTGGCCCTCGGGTGACTCGCGCCACTGCATCGCCTGCGGCGTATCCGGCGCGAAGCCGGCCCGGGAACGCGGGAAGTAAACGTTCTTGCGGTTGATCCACCCGGCCAGGTGCGTGGTGATCGAGACGTCGGCCGAGAGCGTCACCACGCGATCGCCCACCGGCAGCCGGCTCAGGCGGCCGAGAATACGCCCGAGTGCCTCCTGGGTCGAGCTCTGCGGCGGATACGACTCCTCGAGCGACCCGGGGACGTCGAGCGCGGCCTCGAGCGCGGCGTCGTGCACACCGTCGCGCCCGCCGGTGGCCGGCCGAGAATCCGGCGCCGCGTACGGCTTCGGGGCGCGGCGGATCAGATCTGCCTCGGCGCTCCCCGGCGCCACGCCCGCCCACTCGTCGCCCGCGGTCACGCCGAGCGCGGCGCGCAGCTCCTCGAGCTGGCCCTGAGTGAGCAGCGCGCTGTGGTTCATGGGGTCGGCCCCGAACGGATAGCCCCAGCCCTTGATGGTGTCGGCCAGGATGACGCACGGGCCGCCGCGCGGCCGCGCCGCTTCCTCGTAGGCGGCCAGGACGGCGGGCAGATCGTGCCCGCCCACGTCGGCGACCAGCGCGCGAATCGCCTCGTCGGGGATGTCGGCCAGCAGCCGGTCCACCGCCTGGTCCACCTCGCTTCCGCGGGTGGCGATCACCGCCTTGCGCGCGCCGGCCGGCGGCAGCCGCAGCAGCGCGTGGTACTCCGCGTTGCCCATGGCCTCGAGCCTCGCGCGCAGCCGCTCACCGCCCGGTCGCGAGAAGAGCGCGCGGAGACGCGAGCCCCAGCGCAGCTCGATCACGTGCCACCCCGCCCCGCGAAACCAGTCGCGAAGCTGCCCGCGCCGCGAATCGGGTGCGACGCGGTCGAGGCTCTGGCGGTTGAGATCGACGATCCAGAGCAGGTTGTCGAGCTCGCGCACCGCCTCCTCGAGCAGGGCCTCCCACACGTTGCCCTCGTCGAGCTCCGCGTCGCCGACGACCGCGATGAAGCGCTCGGGGGTCACCGGCCCGCCGGCTCCCCCGCGGTGCTGGCTCACGTAGCGCGTGGCGAGCGCGCCGAACGCCGCGCTCGCCGCCCCGAGCCCCATCGAGCCGGTGGAGAGATCCACGATCTCCGGATTCTTGCGCCGGCTCGGATAGGCCTGCAGCCCGCCCAGGGTCCGCAGGCTCCGGAGCTGCTCGGCGGTGAGGCGCCCGCGCAGGTACTCGATGGCGTAGAGCACCGGCGAGGCGTGCGCCTTGGTGGCGACGACGTCGGTGGGGCGCAGGGCGTGGAAGTAGAGCGCGGTCATGAGCCCGACCACCGAGGAGGAGGAGGACTGGTGGCCGCCCACCTTGGTGCCGTCCGGGTTCGGCCGCACGCTGTTGGCGTGGTGCACCAGGTAGGTGCTCAGCCATAGCACCTTCTGCTGAACGGCCTCGAGGGCCCGGATGGTCTCGGGCGGGGCGGGCGCGACGTCGGCCATGTCGTCGTACCTTACCGCACCGCGGCGAGACGGGCCAGAGGCGCCGGCGCGCGCAACCGGACCTTCGCTTGACCAGCCGGCGCGGCGGCGCTAGCGTGTGCGCGCACCCTGTCACGGCGGGATCGAACAACCCACGAGGAGGTCAGCCATGGCGACCATTCAGAACGTCGACAAGATCATGACCCAGGCGGTGGAGTCGGGAGCCATGCCGGGAATCGTGGTGGCCGCGGCCACCGACAAGGGCACCCTCTTCGAGGGCGCGTACGGCAAGCGCGAGATCGGCAAGCCCCAGCCGATGACGATCGACACCGTGGTGTGGATCGCGTCGATGACCAAAGCCATCACCGCGGCCGCCGTCATGCAGCTGGTGGAGGCCGGCAAGCTGGCGCTCGAGCGCCCCGCCGCCGACGTGGTGCCGGAGCTGGCCGGGGTCCGGGTGCTCGAGGGCTTCGACGGCGCGGGCAAGCCGCGCCTGCGCGCGCCGAAGCGGCCGGTGAGCCTGCGGCACCTCCTCACGCACACCGCCGGCTACGCCTACGAGATGTGGAACCCGTCGGTCGCCCAGTACCAGACCGCCACCGGCACGCCCAGCATAACCACCTGCACGAACGCGTCGCTCACGCTCCCGCTCATGTTCGATCCGGGAGACAAGTGGGAATACGGGATCAACATGGACTGGGCCGGCAAGATGGTCGAGGCGGTGAGCGGCCAGAAGCTCGATCGCTACCTGCAGCAGCACATCTTCGAGCCGCTCGGCATGAAGGACACCTCGTTCAAGCTCTCCGCCTCCCAGCGCGCGAGGCTCGCGAGCGTGCACGCGCGCGGCGCCGACGGCAAGCTGGCCGTGTTCCCGTTCGAGCTGCCTCAGGAGCCCGAGTTCCACATGGGCGGCGGCGGCCTCTACGGCACCGCGGGCGACTACCTCGCCTTCGCGCAGATGATCATGCAGGGCGGCACCTACAAGGGCGTGCAGGTGCTGCGGCGCGAGACCGTCGAGCTGATGGCGCAGAACCACATCGGCCCGCTCGAGGTCACCAAGATGCTGACCGCGATCCCCGCGTTCACCAACGACGTCGACCTGTTCCCCGGCATGTCGAAGAAGTGGGGCCTGAGCTTCCTGATCAACACCGAGAAGGCGGCCACCGGCCGCTCCGCCGGCAGCCTCTTCTGGGCCGGCCTGGCCAACACCTACTTCTGGATCGACCGGACCCGGAAGGTGTGCGGGGTCTTCCTCTCGCAGCTGCTTCCGTTCAACGACAACACGGCGGTCGACCTGCTCGGTAAGTTCGAGAGCGAGGTGTACCGGACGCTCTAGCGAGTCGCCGCGGGCGGCGACGGAGCGCGGGCGGCTCGCTCAGGGCCGGAAGCGGAAGGTGCCGCTGATCGCGAGCGAGGGTCGCGGCATCTGAGGCGGGATCGGCTGCCAGCCGCTCAGGCGAAGGGATCGTCCCCTGCGTCCTCGTGCCACACGTACTCCATGAATCGCGCCGCCTGCCGGGCCATCTCGATGCCGTGCAGGCGCGCGATCACCGAGAGCGCCATGTCGATGCCGGCCGAGACGCCGGAGGACGTGACGAGATCGCCGTCGTCAACCCAGCGGGCCTTCCGCTGCCAGCGCACGCGCGGACCCTGCTGGACGACCCAGTCCCACGCGATCTTGTTCGAGGTGGCCGGGCGTCCGTCCATGAGACCGGTGCGCGCCAGCAGGGCCGATCCGGTGCACACGCTGGTGGTGATGGCGGCCTTCCGGCTGGCCGCGGTCAGCGCCAGCAGCAGCGGCGCGTTGTTCACCGCCTGACGCGTGCCGAAGCCGCCCGGGACCAGCAGGATGTCGTAGGGCGGGGCGTCGGCGAAGGCGTGCTCGGCGTGCGTGGTCGGACCCTCGCCGCTCTTGATGGCCCCCGCCTTCTCGCCGAGCGTGATGATCTCGAACAGGCGCAGCGGCGAGCCGTCGGCCTTGGTGACGCGGGTACTCGCGAAGGCCTGCACGGGACCGTAGACGTCGAGCACGGTGAAGCCTTCGAAGAGGACGACCGCGACGCGGCGGATCTGGGGGGTGTCGGGCATGGTGGAGCGACTATGGGTCGCGCCGGTGCGACGTGTCAAGAGAACCGGGGCGCGGGGGGGACGAGATGCCGCGCAGGGTGAGATCGCGGGCCCGGTGGCAGGCGACGAAGTGGCCGGGGGCGACCGGCTCGAGCGCCGGCGTCTCCACGCGGCAGCGATCCACGACGTACGCGCAGCGCGGGTGGAAGTAGCAGCCGGAGGGCGGATGCGCCGGGTCCGCCACCTCGCCCTCCAGCACGATGCGCTGGGCGCGCGAGCGCGGGTCGGGCTTGGGTACCGCGGACAGCAGCGCCTCAGTGTAGGGATGCCGGGGCGCGGCGTAGAGCGGCTCGGTCTCGGCCATCTCCACGATCTGGCCCACGTACATCACGGCCACCCGGTCGCTCACGTGCTTGACCACGCTGAGATCGTGCGCGACGAAGAGATAGGTGAGCCCGAGCTTCGCCTGCAGGTCCAGCATCAGGTTGAGGATCTGCGCCTGCACCGAGACGTCGAGGGCGGACACCGGCTCGTCCGCCACCACCAGCCGCGGGCTCAGGGCGAGCGCGCGCGCGATGCCCACGCGCTGCCGCTGGCCGCCGCTGAAGGCGTGCGGGTAGCGCCGCATGTACTCCGGGCGCAGGCCCACCAGCCGGAGCAGCTCGGCCACGCGCTCGACCCGCTCGGCGCGCGTGCCGACCCGGTTGGCGACCAGGGGCTCCGCCACGATGTCGAGCAGGGTCCGGCGCGGGTTCAGCGAGGAGAAGGGGTCCTGGAAGATCATCTGCATCTGCCGGCGCAGCGGCCGAAGCTGCCGTCTGGGCAGCGTGGCCACGTCGAGCACGGTGTCCTCGGTGGTACGGAAGAGAATCTCCCCTGCCGTGGGCGTGACCGCCCGTAAGACACATCTTGATGTAGTGGTCTTGCCGCAGCCGCTCTCGCCCACCAGCGCGAGGGTCTCGCCCCGCTCCACGTGGAAGGTCACCCCGTCCACCGCACGCACGTGGCCGACCACGCGGCGCAGGAAGCCCTTGCGGATCGGGAAGAGCTTCCGGAGGTTCCGCACCTCGAGCAGGCGCGGGCGGGGATCCGCCGCGCCCGGCGCGGGCGTCACGGGCGCACTCCCTCGTACAGAAAGCACGCCGCGTGCTGGCCCCGGCCGACCGGCAGCAGCGCCGGCTCGGCCTGATCGCAACGGCCCGGCATGAAATCCGGGCAGCGCGGGTGGAACGGGCAGCCCGGCGGGCGATTGTACGGGTGCGGGACCGAGCCGGCGATGGTGGGCAGGCGCGTCCGCACCGGCGCGTGGATGCTCGGGATCGAGCGCAGCAGGGCGCGGGTGTACGGATGCCGGGGCTCGTGGAAGATGGCGTCCACCGAGCCCTGCTCCACCACGCGGCCCAGGTACATCACCGCCACCTCGTCGCACATCTCCGCGACCACGCCCAGGTTGTGGGTGATCAGGATGATCGCCATGCCCTCGCGCCGCTGCAGACGGACGAGCAGCTCGAGGATCTGGGCCTGGGTGGTCACGTCGAGCGCGGTGGTGGGCTCGTCCGCGATCAGGATGCGCGGCGCGCACGACAGCGCGAGCGCGATCATGGCGCGCTGGCGCAATCCGCCGCTCAGCTGGAACGCGTACTCGTCCACGCGGCGCTCGGGCCGGGGAATACCGACCAGCCGGAACATCTCGATCGCCTTCTCCCGCGCCGCCGTCTTGTCCAGCCGCTGGTGCAGGCGGATGGTCTCGATCATCTGGCTGCCCACCGTGTGCACCGGGCTGAACGAGGTCATCGGCTCCTGGAAGATGAGCGCGATGTCGCCGCCCCGCACCTGCCGCATCTCGCGGCCGCCCGCGTCGAGCCGCGCCAGGTCCGTTACGGTCCCGTTGCGGCGCAGCAGGATCTCGCCGCTCACCAGCCGCCCCGGCCGCTCCACGATGCGGAGGATCGAGCGCGCGGTCACGCTCTTGCCGCAGCCGCTCTCGCCCACGATGCCGAGGGTCTTTCCCGCGTAGACCGAGAGCCCGGCGCCGTCCACCGCCCGGACGGTCCCCTCGTCCTGGAAGAAGTAGGTCCGCAGGTCGCGGACTTCCAGAAGCGGCCGATCGTTCGCCACCGCGGCGCTACTGGCCGTAAGGATCGGCCGCGTCACGCAGGCCGTCGCCCATGAAGTTGAGCGCCAGGATCACGATGATCACCGGCACCGCCGAGACCAGCAGCCAGGGCGAGATGGCAAGCGCCTGGATGTTCTGCGCCTGCTGCAGCAGCACGCCCCACGAGATGGCGGGCGGGCGCAGGCCCAGGCCCAGGAACGACAGCGAGGTCTCGCTGATGATCATCGCCGGGATCGCCAGCGTGGTCGCCGCGATGATGTGGCTCAGGAACGAGGGCACCAGGTGGTGGACGATGATGCGCATCTGACTCGAGCCGGCCAGCTCCGCGGCGGTGACGAAGTCCTCCTCCCGCAGAGCCAGGAAGCGGCCGCGCACCACCCGGGCCAGCTCGGTCCAGCCGACCAGCGAGATGATGATCGTGATCGCGAAGTAGACCTGCATCACCGTCCAGTCGTTGGGCAACGCGGCGGCGAGCCCCATCCAGAGCGGGATTGTGGGGATCGAGCGCACGATCTCGATCACGCGCTGGATCACGGTGTCGGTCGCCCCGCCGTAGAGTCCGGAGATCCCGCCCAGCATCACCCCCAGCACCAGGCTGAAGGCCACGCCGACGAGCCCGATGGTGAGCGAGGTGCGCGTGCCGTACATGAGTCGCGACCAGAGATCGCGCCCCTGCTCGTCGGTGCCCAGCAGGAACAGGGTGTCCTCCGGCCGCGCGCCCTCCACGCCGATCAGGTGGCGGGTGGTCGGGATCACGCCCAAGAGCCGGTACTCGAACCCCTGGGCGAAGAAGCGCACCGGCACCTTCTGGCTCGGATCCGGAGTGTAGACGCGCTTGAACGTGGTCGGGTCGCGCTTGCCGGCCAGGCCGTAGACGTGGGGCTGCAGGCGCCCGTCGAGCCGCCAGTGGATGCGCTGCGGGGGCAGCAGCGAGCGCTGCGCCTCGGAGGCGGAGGGATCGGCGTAGGCCAGGAAATCGGCGAAGAGGACCGCCCCGTAGAACAGGAGGACGACCGCGGTGCCCACCATGGCCAGCTTGTGCCGGCGGAAGCGCCACCACATGAGCTGCCACTGGGTGGCGACCGAGACGCGCTCTTCCTCCTGCTCGGCTATCGCCGGCTCTCCAGACGGATGCGGGGATCGATCCACATCAAGAGGAGATCCGACAGGAACGTGCCCACCACCGTCATCACCCCCAGCAGCAGCACGATGGTGCCGGCCAGGAACATGTCCTGGGCCACCAGCGCGCGCAGGAGCAGCGGCCCGACCGTGGGCAGGCCGAGCACGAGCGAGACGATGATGCTCCCGGAGACCACGTAGGGCAGCAGATAGCCGACGGTGCTCGCGAACGGATTGAGCGCGACGCGCACCGGGTACTTGAGGATCACCCGCCACTCCGAGAGCCCCCGCGCCCGCGCGGTCACCACGTACGGCCGACGCAGCTCGTCCAGGAGATTCGCGCGCATGATGCGGATGAGCTGCGCGGTCCCGGCCAGCCCCAGGATCGCGGCGGGCAGCGGCAGGTGCTTGATCAGGTCCCAGGTCTTGGCCCAGCCCCACGGGGCCTGGGCCAGCTCGTCGGAGAAGAGCCCGCCCACGTTGGCGTTGAAGAGCTTGAACCCGAGGTACATGAGCACGAGCGCCAGCATGAACGACGGCACCGCGAGCCCGATGAAGCCGATCAGGGTGGCGAGGTAGTCGCCGATCGAGTACTGGCGCACCGCCGAGTAGATGCCGATGGGCAGGGCCAGGACCCACGTCAGGATGATCGCGGCGATGGAGACGGCCATGGTGAGCCAGAGGCGGTCGCCGATCACCTCGGACACCGGCCGGCCCCATTCGAGCGCCATACCGAACTTGCCGCGCACCACCAGGTTCATCCACCGCAGGTACTGGACGTACATCGGCTTGTCGAGGCCGTACTGCTGGCGCAGCGCCTCCGCCTCCTGGGCCGAGACGAAGGAGCCGGAGGCCGACATCTGCGCGATGTACGAGCTGATGTAGTCACCGGGCGGGAGCTGGATGACCACGAACGAGAGCACCGAGACGGCCCACACCGTCAGCACGGCGAGGATGAGCCGTCTCGTCAGGTACGTCAGCATCGGCTACGCCTTGTAGTAGAAGGTCGGCGGGTGCGACGAGCAGGGCGTGCGCGCGTGCTGGGCGTTGGTCTGGCGCGCCGGGATGTTCCCCAGCTTGTTGGACACGATGCGCACGCCCATGGTCGCGGGGGACAGGCCGACGGTGCCGATGGAGTACTGCTCGTCCACCAGGATCTTCCAGATCTCCTGGGCGACCTTGTAGCGCTCCTGGGTCTTCTTGCCCGCCGCGGAGCGGAACAGGTCGAGGGCCCGGATCATCTGCGCATCCTTCGGCGCCTTGCCCTGTGCCCCGTTGCTCGCGTACCAGCGCGCGATCGGCGTGCCGAGCAGCGCCTCGACCGGATCGAGCGGCAGGGCGTGGCGCGGAAAGAGGTAGAGCACCTCGGAGCCGTCGTTGGCCCACAGCGCGATCTGGTGCTCGTTGCTGCTGACACGGGTGAAGAAGAGGCTCCGCTCCATCTCCTTCACGTCGGCCTGGACGCCGATCTTCTTCCACTGCTCCTTGATCATCTCCGCGATCTGGGTGTGCGGCACGAAGGCGCCCGCCGAGGTCTGCAGCTCGAGCCGCAGCCGTCCCTTGCCGTCGGCGCGCAGGCGGTAGCCCTCGCCGTCCTTCTTGGCGAGCCCGATCTTGTCGAGCAGCGCGTTGGACGCCTTCACGTCGAGAGTGGACCACTTCTTCCGCCACTCGAGCCCCGGGCTGTAGGGCACGGTCTCCGAGGGCGCCACCGAGCCCGGCGTCCCGACCCCGACCCAGAAGGTCTCGTTGAGCTGTTCCCGGTCGATCCCCATCGAGAGCGCGCGCCGAAAGTCGCGGGTCTGTAGCCACCGGGCGATCTCGGGATCGGCGTCGTAGGCCTGGTTGGTCTGCAACGTCGCGTCCGAGCCGTTGAGCGCGGGATCGAGGTGCACCTCGTAGCCGCCCTTGGCGCGGTTCTCGAGGAAGACCGGCAGCTTGGCCAGCCCGGTGTGCCGCTCCTGCAGGTCGTACTGGCCGGCGATCGCGCGCAGGTTCAGCACTTCCAGGTTCTCGGCCAGCGTCATGCTGATGCGGTCGATGTACGGGAGCTGGTTGCCCTGGGAGTCCACGCCCATGTAGTAGGGATTGCGCTCGAGCACCCACGTGGGGGTGTTGATCGGGCTCACCGTCTTCCACGGGGTGAGCACCGGCAGGTCCGGGTTCAGCCGCCAGTCCCAGCGGTTCTTGATGTAGGAGACCCAGCCGTCGAAGCCCGCGGCCTTGGCCTTCCGGTCGACCTCGTCCTTGGACGAGAACTTGGGCAGGAACTGCTTGACGTAGTGCGCGGGCATGTAGGCGCCCATGCTGCGCTTGTCCATGGATTGGGTCGCCTGCCCCCCGCCGATCGCGGTGGAGCCGGCCAGGATGTCCACGAAGAGGAAGTTCGGATCCTGGAACTCGAAGATGACGGTGGTGTCGTCGAGCTTCCGGAGCGACCCCGACTTCGTCCCGGCCATGAAGTCCGGGTGCGGAGTGGGCTGGAGGTCCTTGTTCAGATAGACCTCGTCGTGCCAGAACACGAAATCGTTGGCGGTGAACGGGGTGCCGTCCGACCACTTCTGGCCCTTCCGCAACGAGATCGTCACCGACTTGCCGTCGTCGCTCTGCTTCCACTCACGGGCCACGCACGGCATGATCTTCGTCCCGGTGTAGTCCCAGAAGAGGATCTTGTCGGTGGAGACGATGCGGTTGCCGTTCTCGCCGTCCCCGGGGCCGGTGAAGCCGCGGCGCCACGTGCCGCCGTAGCGGCCGATGCCCTGCAGCGGCTTGACCACCATCGGCTCGTCGGGCACCCGCTTCTCGACCGGCGGCAGCTTGCCCTGCTTGACCAGGTCGGCCAGCATGGGCGCCTCGGCGAACTTCTTCGGCCACTTCGTCGCGTCCAGCACCAGCTCCGGCCCTTCGAGCTTGCCGATGAGCTGGGAGCCGATCTTGGGCTCCTCCGCCCGCGCCGGGCCGGCCAGGCCACCGCGGCCCGCCGGCCACACCGAGGCCGCCCCGGTCGCGCCCGCGGCCAGCGCGGCGTCACGGAGGAACTCGCGTCGAGACCACTTCGTAGGCTTCCTTGCCATGGGGCTGCCTCCCTGGGGCCGGACGGCTCCCCGGTGTCGTCGCGGACCGGATCGTGGATCTGCGCGAGTCTACGGGATTCGCCCCCGCATTGACAAGCTACCGGGACGCGGGACACCATGACCGGCATGCGCGTGGTCGATCTGAGTTTTCCCATCGGGCCGCACTTCCGCTGGAAGGTAGCGAGCGAGCGGCGCTCGAGCCACGAGGCCGGGCAGATCTTCCAGTCCACCATCCTCACCGTGAGCTGCCACGCCTACACCCACGTGGACGCGCCGGTCCACTTCCTGCCCGGGGACCGGGACATCGCGAGCATGCCGGTCGATCAGTGGATGGGGCCCGCAGCGGTGGTGGATCTCACCCACCTGGGGGAGAACGCGGGGGTGACCGCGGCCGAGCTGGAGCGCCACGCCGGCCACGTGCAGGCGGGCGACATCGTCCTCCTGCGGACCGACTGGCCGGCCCGCTGCGCGGTGGCCAGCGAGCGCTTCTGGAAGGACGCGCCCTACACCGGGCGCAGCGCCTGCGACTGGCTGGTCGCCCACGGGGCGAAAGCGGTGGGCTACGACTACCCGCCCGACTACGTGATCCGCACCACGATCTTCTCGCCGAACACGCCGGTGAGCCGCGAGGAGTGCACGACCCACCACGTGTTCTTCCCGAAGGGCATCACGGTGATCGAATACCTCACGAATCTGGACCAGATCGCCGCGCCACGGTGCCGCTTCATCGCCCTGCCCCTGCGCGTGACGGGCGCGGACGGCTCGCCGGTGCGGGCGATCGCGCTCGTGGATTGAACCCTACACCTCGAAAGGCTCGCCATGGACATCAACAAGGCCATCGTCAAGCGTCTCGCGGTGTGGGCCGTGCTCGGTCTGCTGGGGGGCGGCGTGGCCGCCGACACGCTCTGGCGGCAAAAGGGCGCGCAGGAGCAGGCCGCGCTGCGTGCGCAGCAGACGCAGGAGCTGGAGCGCCTCCAGGCGCAGCTCAAGGAGCTCACCGATCAGCTCGCCGCCGAGCGTCTCCGCCGCGAGGCGCTGGAGCGCTCGCTGAGCGAAGGCCGCAAGTAGTGCCTCTCGCCTGGCGGCTCGCCGCCCTGCTCCTCTTCGCGGTCGCCCTCACCCCGGCGTGGAGCCAGGAGCCCGCGCGGCCGCGGAACCTGCCCGCCGCGGTCGTCAGGATCGTGAGCGGCGACACCCTCTCGGTCTTCGTCAACGGCCAGGTGGAGCGCGTGCGTTACATCGGCGTGACCGCCCCCGACCCGGGCGAAGGGGACGAGGCCGGCGATCCGCAGGGGCGCGAGGCCGTGCAGTTCAGCCGCGGCCTGCTCAACGCCAAGAATGTGCGGCTCGAGCTGGACGTGCAGGAGCGCGACCCGGAGGGACGGCTGCTCGCCTACGTCTGGCTCGGCGACGTGATGGCCAACGCGGAGGTGATCGCGCGCGGCTATGGCCAGGTGGTCACCGGGGGGCCGAACGTGCGCTACCAGGAGATGCTGCTGCGCCTGCAGGAGGAGGCGCGCGCCGCGCGGCGCGGCATCTGGAAGAGCGCGGGACCGGCCCCGCCGCCCGCGCGGAGCGGCTCGACCGGCGCGGCGAGCCGGCCCGCCGGCGGAGCCCGCTGAGCCTCGGATTCTTGATCCGCCCCGATTCTTGATCCCGGCGGTCCGACCCGTTATCGTGCTGGCGTGGGCGCGCGCCTGATCCTGGTCGCCGAAGCCGAAGCCGCCGTGCGGCAATCACTCGTCGACGTGCTGAGCCTCGAGGGGCACGAGGTGGACGGGGCCGGCGACGCCGAGACCGTGCTCCTGCTGCTCGAGCAACGTCACTACGAGCTCATCGTCGCGGACCTGCGCATGGCCGATCTCCACGGCCCCGCGCTGCTCCGCGTGCTGCAGGAGCGCGCCGGCGCCGATCCCCCGCCCCGCCTCGTGTTCGTGACCCACCTCACCTTCGATCCGGAGTACGGCGGCTTCCTGGCCGACCTGCGGGTGCCGGTGCTCATGAAACCGCTGAAGCCCGGCCGCGTGCTCGAGCTGGTCGGGCGAGTGCTCGAGACATGAAGTCGCGGCTCATCCTGGTGGTGGAGGACGAGGGCAGCGTGCGGGAGCTGATCGCCAACATCCTGCTGCTCGACAACCACGAGGTGGACACCGCGCACGACGGGGTGGAGGCCCTCTACCGCCTCGAGCACCGCACCTACGACCTGATCATCAGCGACCTGCAGATGCCGAACCTCGACGGGCCGGGGCTGCACAAGGCCCTCCGCAAGCGCTACGCGCAGGCCCTGCCGCGTGTCATCTTCGTGACCGGGAACGCCGGCACCGAGGACTACGTTCCGTTCCTGGCCGAGACGGGCGACCCGGTGCTGACCAAGCCCTTCACGGTGGAGGAGCTGCGTACTCTCGTGCAGTGGGTGCTCGAGACCTGACGGTCGGATCGCCCCGAGAGTTCACACGTCGGGCGGCCCGGTGACCGCCGGGCCCACCAGGTCCGTCCCGAGCCGATCCAACCAGAACGTCATCCGCATCTCCTGGAGCAGCGCGCGCGCGGTGACGAGATGCGGCTCCGCGCCGGCCGCGTCTCCGCCGCGGCGGGCGAGGCGGCCCAGGCCCAGGTGGCAGCGCGCGGCCAGCGGGCGCATCCCCAGCTCACCGGCCAGGTCGAGGGCGCGCGTGTAGTAGTCGCGGGCTCGCTCCGCCTCGACCGGGGTCGCCTCGCCCGCGGCCAGGCCCAGCAGCCGGAGCGCGTAGACGGTGTTGCCGCGCTCCTTGTGCGCGAGGGCCAGATCGAGGGCGCGTCGCCCCTCCGCCATCGCGGCGGCGGTCTGTCCCGCGAGCAGGCGCACCTCGCCCAGATGCGTGGTGATCAGCGAGAGGCGCCCGAGCCGCTGCATGGTGTGGGCCTGGCGCACGCCGCGCTCGGCCAGCTCGAGGGCCTCGCCCGTCCGCCCGGTTACCGCGTAGACCACCGCGAGATCGCCCGCGAACGGCGGCAGGAACGCGGGCATCTCCGCGCAGAGCGCGAGCCCGCGCTCCAGCACGCCCTTGGCCTCCCACAGCTGTCCGCGCCGGAGCAGCGTGCCGCCGAGCCCGAGCAGCGCGTAGGTGAGGCTGTAGCTGTCGCGTCGCTCCTGGGCGATGGCCACGCCCTCTTCGGCCGCGCGGAGCGCCTCGTCGAACTGCCCCAGCTCGGCCAGGGTCCACGCCAGGTGGGCGCGGGTGAGGACGGCCGCGATGCCCGGCAGCCCGAACGTCTCGCCGCTCGCGTAGGGCGGCAGCAGCGCGAGATTGCGCCGCAGGACCACCAGGGCCGGGCGATAGTCCCCGAGGGCGCGGCGGCCGGCGCCGACGTTGTAGTTGCCGACCACCTGCAAGCCCAGATCGTCCGTCTGCTCGGCGATGGCGAGCGCTCGCTCGCCCGCCTGCGCGGCCTCGTCGGAGGCTCCCATCTGCCACCGCACGTTGCTCTCGAAGGAGAGCGCGCGGGCCAGCCGCGGCCGGTCGTCGAGCTTCTCGGCCAGTGCGGCAGCCTCACCCAGCACCGTCAGGCTGCGCGCGTGCTGGCCGAGCGGCACCAGCGCGTTGTGCAGATCGCAGCGGAGATCGACCGCGAGGCCGCCCCCGACCACCTCGGGCGGATGATGGGCGAGCGCGGCCAGGGCCCGCTCGAAGAACGACACGCTCTCCCAGCTCGCCATGCGCTGGAGCGTGCGGGTCCCCGCCCGGCGGCAGTAGCCGACCGCGCGATCCCACACCTCGCCGAGGAAGGCGTGATGGGCCAGCCGCTCGGTCAGCTCGACGAGCCGGCTCTCGTAGAAGCGCTCGACCGCCTCCAGGATGCGCGCGTGCAGGCTGCGCCGCCGATCCTGGAGCAGGCTCTCGTAGGCCACGTCGTGCACCAGCGCGTGCCGGAAGCCGTATTCCAGATCCGGAAACAGCGCGCGCCGATCGAGCAGCCCCGCGGTCTGCAGCCGCTCGAGCCCGGCGCGCACCGCCTCGGCCGGCGTGTCGGCCACCGCTTCGAGCAGGCGCACCGGCACCTCGTCACCGATCACCGCCGCGGCCTGGAGCAGCCGCTTGTCCTCGTAGCGTAGCCGGTCGATGCGCGCCGCGATGGCGGCCCGCACGGTGGCGGGCACGTCGAGGGTGAGCACCGGCCGCGTGGGCCGGTAGACGCCGGGCTCACCCGCGAGCGCGCCGGTCTCGACCAGGCTCGCCACGCATTCTTCCAGGAACAGCGGGTTGCCGTTCGCCCGCTCCGCGACCAGCCGCTTGAGTGGGATCAGCGCCGGGTCGATCCCCAGCAGCGCGTCGAGCATGCCGCCGATGGCGGGCGGCTCGAGCGCGCCCAGGCGCACCTGCCGGTAGCCCGGGTGCCGACTCCACCGCTCCGCGTACTCCGGGCGCGCGGTCGAGACCACCAGGCAGTACGGCGGGAGCGCCTCCACCAGGGCGTCCATCGCCGCGTGAGACTCGGAGTCCACCCATTGCATGTCCTCGAGGATCATGACGAACGGCTGTCGCTGGCTCTGCCGGGTCACGAGCCGGTGCACGGTGTGCATCACCTGGCGTCGGCGCACCGTCGGCGCCAGCTCGGTGAAGCCGCCGTCCTGCGGCACGCCGAGCACCCAGAGGATCGCGGGCACGCCGACCTCGAGCTCCGGATCCAGGGCCCGCAGCCGCGTCGCCACCTTCTCCCGCACCACCGCCGGATCGTCTCCATGCTCGACCTGGAAGTAGCGGCGATGCAGCTCCACCCCGGGCCGGTAGCCGGCGGCGCGACCGTAGGAGACGGCGGGCGCCTCGATGACCAGGCAGCCGCGCGCCCGGCAGTGGCCGGCGAACTCCAGACAGAGCCGGGACTTGCCCACACCCACCTCGCCGACCAGCGAGACGACCTGGCCGCTCCCCGCCAGCATCGCGTCGAGCGCCCGGACGAGCCGCTCGAGCTCCACCTCGCGCCCGATCAGCGGCGAGTGGGGGCGCGGCGAGGCGGTGTCGAGCCGCGAGCGGATCGGCACCGCGCCGCTGAGCTCGTGCACCTCCACCGGGGTCTGGAGCCCGCGCACCGGCACCGGCCCCAGGGCGCGAGTCGCCACCCGGCCGCGGGCGAGGGCCACCGTGTGATCGGTGGCGAGAATGGAGGCGGGCTTGGCCATCTGCTCCATGCGCG